>Ga0206924_1058_pt1 | contig 26955 bp, 36 predicted proteins | sample Alteio_BWOrgHeat_61_FD_152947 | JGI IMG/M metagenome (GOLD analysis project Ga0206924, IMG submission 152947) | Enriched cells from forest soil in Barre Woods Harvard Forest LTER site, Petersham, Massachusetts, United States -... | ecosystem: Environmental > Terrestrial > Soil > Temperate forest >...
TTTTCGGTCCCGTTGCAACATTGATCCCCTTCGATAGCGAGGAAGCCGTGATCAAAATGGCTAACTCGACCCGCTACGGATTGGCGGCCTGCGTGTGGAGCCAAGATTCGGCGCGCACTCAGCGAATAGCCAAGGCTCTGCAGGCGGGACTCGTGTGGATCAACTGCTGGATGATTCGTGATCTGAACACTCCGTTTGGTGGAGTCAAAGAATCCGGCGTGGGCCGCGAAGGCGGTGAATACGCGCTAAAGTTTTTCAGCGAAGTTAAAAATATATGTGTGATGGAGTGAAGTGTGAGCCATAAAAATGAATCCTTCGATAGTAAGAAAGCCCCTGAACCGGTCGGACTTTATCCTCATGCCAAACGTGTCGGTGAATTGCTGTTTCTGTCCGGTGTCGGCCCCAGAGAACGAGGCACGAAAATTATCCCCGGGGTTAACTTGGCCTCTGACGGAACTGTTGCGTCGTACGATATCACGGCCCAGTGCCATAGCGTTTTTAAAAATGTAAAAAATATTTTGGAAGATTCAGGCTCCTCTTGGGGGCAACTTGTGGATGTGACCGTTTATCTGACCAATATGAAAACTGATTTTCCCATCTACAACAAAATCTGGGCCGAATACTTCAAAGAGAATCCCCCCTGCCGTACCACTGTGGAAGTGAACTGCTTACCCACCCCTATCGCCATCGAACTCAAGTGCATAGCTACGGTTAACAATTAAATGGCTCTCCAACCTTTCAACTTTAAAAAATGGATCGACGAAAACCGGCACCTGCTGAAACCTCCGGTGGGCAACAAAGTCCTGTGGAAAGATCGAGAGTTCATCGTCATGGTGGTCGGCGGCCCCAACGAGCGCACTGATTTTCACGTCAATCAGAGCGAAGAATTTTTCTATCAGCTGGAAGGCGACATGACTCTCAAGGTGATCGAGGCTGGCCAAATCCGCGATCTAAAGATAAGTGCCGGCGATGTTTTTCTTTTGCCAGCCAACACGCCCCACTCTCCCCAACGTCTGGCTAATAGCATTGGCATGGTGGTCGAAAGACGCCGCCGTGAGGGAGAGATCGATGCGCTTCAGTGGTACTGCGAAAAGTGCGCACATCGGCTTTACGAGGAAAAATTTCAGCTGACGGATATTGAAACTCAGTTCAACGCGGTCTTTGAACGATATTACAATAGCCATCACACTCATTGCGAAAAATGCGGTCACACCAACGGCAGAAAATGGAACGAGCGGGATGTTAAAAATTGATATTCACACCCACATTCTGCCGCCAGAGATTCCCAAGTTCGCCGAAATCTTTGGCTATACTGGCTTCATCCAGCTGAAGAAAAATCCGGGCTGTTCACACGCCGACATGGTCAGTGACACCGGTCAATTTTTTCGCCAGGTCGAAGCCAATTGTTTTCATCCCGAAACACGCTTGAAAGAGTGCGATCAAGAGGGCGTGACTGTGCAAGTGCTCTCGACCGTACCGGTGATGTTTTCGTATTGGGCCAAGCCCAAAGATGGTCTTTTTGTCGCCCAGTCTTTGAACGATCATATCGCCGAGCTGGTTCATGCGAATCCCAAGCGCTTCATTGGCCTTGGTACGTTGCCCATGCAGGCCCCGGATTTGGCCCTAGAAGAAATCAGCCGCGCCGGAAAAATCGGCCTAAAGGGTTTTCAAATTGGCTCTAATATCAATCAAGTCAACTTATCAGACCCGCAGTTTTTTCCGATCTACGAAAAACTCGAAGAAACTGGTTCCGCACTTTTCGTCCACCCTTGGGAGATGATGGGTGAAAAGCAGATGCAGAAGTACTGGCTGCCATGGTTGGTGGGCATGCCGGCAGAAACTTCGCGCGCCATATGCTCGATGATCTTTGGTGGTGTGTTCGAGAAATTTCCAAAATTAAGAGTTGCCTTTGCCCACGGGGGCGGTGCCTTTCCGCTGACCGCCGCGCGAGTTCAGCATGGCTTCGATGTGCGTCCGGATCTAGTCGCCGTGGATTGTAAGGTGCCGCCGAAAGATTATCTGGGACATTTTTATGTCGACAGTCTGGTTCATGATCCCGATATTTTAAAATATCTCATCAAACAAATAGGTGCCGATAAGATCTGCCTGGGAACGGACTATCCGTTTCCTTTAGGGGAACATCATCCTGGCGAAGTGATTGAAAAATCAGACCTGGATCAAAAGACTAAAGAACAAATCTATCATCAATCGGCGCTCACCTGGCTTGGGCTGGATCAAAAGGAGAACTCGTGGATTTGAAGTTAAAAGGCAAAAAGGCATTGGTGCTTGGATCTTCTCAGGGTATCGGTCGCGCGATCGCTGAATCCCTCATCGCCGAGGGCGTGGAAGTGCTCATTTGTTCGCGCAAAGAGACAGAGCTGGCTAAGGTTGCCAAGGACATCCATGCACGGGGATTTGTAGTCGCTGATCTTAGTAAACCCGGTCAAGCAGAGAAAGCCACCAAAGAAGCCCTTCAGATTCTTGGAGGCCTAGATATCCTAGTCACGAACACCGGCGGACCAGCCAAAGGCGTCTTCACTGAAATTTCCACAGAGCAATGGCATCTCGATTTTCAAAGTCTGTGGATGAGCGTCGTCGAGTCCTTCAAAGTCGCTCTTCCGGAAATGAAAAAAAATAGTTATGGCCGCCTGCTCTTGGTCACATCGATTGCAGGAAAAGAACCATTGAATGCACTCACCACTTCTAATGGCCTGCGTGCGGGGCTCGAGGGACTCAGTAAATCCATCGCCAATGAAAATGCGGTCCACGGAATTACCATCAATGTCTTGAGACCGGGATATACCAACACGGATCGCTTGAAAGATTTGAAACTCAGCGACGAGCAGGTCAAAAAGATGGTTCCCGCTGGGCGCCTAGGTGACCCGCATGAACTAGCAGATCTGGCCACATTCTTGGCCTCGCCAAAGGCGGGATACATCACCGGTCAATGCATCAGCATCGACGGCGGTGTGCAAAAGGGATTCTAGGATTTCTGCACTCGCAGCCAGCGATGCCACACTTTGAGCGGAGTTTTTTCCTTCGTAGCTACTGGGTTATTACCAGTCAAAACAGGACTGTTAAGAAAAATCTGTAGTGGCGATACCATTTTTTTTGAATTGGATTTCATGTTCAAACTCCTCGCTATGTTTTTCTTTATATCAGGACTTTTCTTCGATTTGACAAAAATTGTCACCGCCTGAAATCTTTGCGAGGCATGTACAAAAGTTCGACAGGGTGACATGGCATCGGCCATGCATGGCTCTGAGGAAACTGGAGTTGATCATGCTCATGAAATATTTTTTTGCGATCGTCGTTCTGTCATCAAGCCTTTCTCAAATAGCCTTGGCCGACTGTGAACCAATTTATCGACAGCTTAGTGGCAGTTTGACTGATACAGCTTCTCAGGCCCGTTGGTCCTCTACCGTAGGAACTTTGGTTTTCTTGAAGGCTGTCCTTGATCGACGTCATTATTCCCAAGTATTGGCTCTGATCATCGATGCGAAACGTGGTCAGGGATCCTATTTGCTAGCTTTGACTGACAAGATGAACAACAGTGATGAACTCAAAGACAAACATATTCAACTCAACACCGCCGAAGTGGCTAAGATCATCAAGGATTTGAACGACCGGGATTCGTTGTGCACCAATGACGTCGAGTTGCTGTATCCCAGTGACGTGTTAGCAGTCGCCATTCAGGAAGAACTCGCTGACTTCGCTGATCAACAGTACCGCAAGACTCACCCAGATGCGGCACCCGGCAAGAATTTGTGGAACACTATTTTTAGCTGGTGAGCTCCGATTTAGGTGCCTTTGTCTAAAGGTTCGACGACTCTGAACGGGTATAGCGGTTCTCGATCACTGGCCCGCATTGCATGGTTCTATATAGGTATGAAGTACCTAACCCTACTTTCTTTGCTGATCATATCCACTCTCTGTCAGGCTGACGACTTTGAGGATTTCAAATCAGCTTCGACGGTGATTGTGAGTCGACTTCAGGCCAAGGGCATTCACCGGGTGGGCGACTTTGACATCGATCAATTGGCCATTCAAATTTCCGCCACACGCTGGTCCTATTTGCCAGTCGGTTTTATGGCGGGATCGGGGGAAGAGCGCTCCACCAGTATCTATTTAAAAGCGAAGCCACAAGTGGTGGTGAGTGCGAATGGCCTGCAGAATGCCAACAAAAGTATGTACCCGCTGCTCGCCCTACATGAATGCCTAGGGGCGAATGGCTACCCTGATGAAAACTATCAGCTGGCCCTTTCATTAGACGCGTTAGCGAGCCCACCCATATCCGCCAGACCGATCTATGAAAAACTGATTCAAAATTCCACGGTCAGAAATTTGAAAGACAAAACCTATCAGATCAAGGCCGGTGGAACTAGCGTTGGAGGCGGCGGCGATGACACTGCCCTGGAATTCAAAGCCAGACTGCTACAGATGGCGCCCACCGCCGCAGAGCAAATCTTAAGTTTAGATGTGGAACCCAGTTGGGACACAGACGATATGATGAAACCTCCCGTCATTAGTCAAGTCAGTGGACACACTCGAATCGTCATTTCTTCTGTAACTTGGTTCTATTACAGCCAAATGGGAAGCTCTGGTGAAAATTTTAAAACAGCGATGGTTCGTGAGACCCTAAAACAATTGAATATAGAAACCCCATGAGCACGAACGCGGCTCAGCTCTTACTAACTTATTTCGAAAGAAAAAAGAAATCGCGCAGTGGCTTTTCATTGCGAGGTTTCGCGAAAAGTATGCGAATGTCGCCTTCTTTCGTGAGCAATATCCTGAATGGCAAAAAGACCATCCCTCTAGCCAGGCTGACGGAAATCGGGAAAATTCTAGAGCTAGACGATGTGTCTTTAGATCGGCTGAAGCGCGCATTGATCGAAGAGACCTTCCAGGAGCATGGGATAGACATCGAAAAGACTTTGCAATCCAGCGCCGTTGAAAAATACGAATTGGCTCCTAAGTCTCAATTTTCGGTGCTCACACCCTGGTACAACGTGGCCATTATGGATCTCTCTACTTGTGTGCAATTTCAAAAAGATCCACTTTGGATCGCACAACAGCTACAGATCTCAAAATATCAGGTCGAGCAATCTCTTAAATTTTTGTTGTCCCAAGGGCTTTTGAAAGAAACCAAAAACGGATACAAAAAAGTGACTGATAAGATTCGCTTATCACTGAATGAATCCCATCAAGAGATCCGAGGATATCACGCGCAAATGATGGAGAAAGCTAAGGCCGAGCTGCTATCAAAGACTTCAAAAAAGTCATTTGATCGCCGTGAAATCTCTGGCATCACGATTGCTTCCAATCCCAAGAATATCGCAAAAGCTCGTCAACGCTTGATTGCAGCCCTCCACGACGTCGGCGAAATTCTTGGTCAAGGCGAATGCACAGACCTTTTCCAAATCAATACACAGATGTTTTCACTGTTGAAATCTGAGGATTAGCCTGTTCACCCAGCTGGTGAACAAAAGCTAAATTCCCGAGTATCCAGACCTGATGTGATGCGTTATATTGCGCTTCATATTACTCACGGAGGTCATTTATGTATCTACGCGCCCTTATTGCACTGACTTTTTTCGGAACCACACAGCTGGCTTCTGCCAACACACTTTCCTGCAGCACTTCTCCGGGCAATTTCATTTGTGACAAATTCGACGATGCACTTTTGGATGTCAATTCTTACTGCAGTGGCAACCCATGCTACGAGTTGGAAGAGACTGAGGCCAATGACCTGGCATCAGCACTTGATGCGATCGAACAGTCCGTTTCTCCTCGAAGTCAAATCGCTGCTAGCTTAGGATTGAAAGCCCGCCAATTGGCGCAGGCCATTTGTGCTGAGACTATAAATAATATGGGAAATGCGGCCTACTTGGCCTTCGATCAAGAGAATAAGATCCTCCCCCATTTACTTCGAATCCAACGCCAAGCACATTTGCCTTGGGTGAAGACTTGCAATCAATACGTCAACTAACCCTTGAAAGGAATAAATATGAAATCACATCACTTAGTAACACTCTGTTTGCCCACGCTGGTATCAGTTTTGTCGCTTTCGGCAACCGCCGGTACTTTACCTTGTAATGCACAAGGCATGGTCAGCCGTGGAACCGCCATTTACGACTATGGCTCTGGCACTTTCTGGGACAACGGATATTTTTGGCTTGGAAATTATTACGCACGAATCATGAAGACCATGGTGGGATCTACAATTGATAACCAAGGAAATATTCTCGAAACGAATGTGCAATTTGATCTTGTTTCTGAATCGGACTCCGACGGCTGTGACAATGATATCCAGTGGATCAGGGATAGTGATTTCGTAAGGCTTCCTTAATATTGCAGGGCTTATTGAACAAAGGAAATGAAAATGAAAACCCCAATGAATGCCTCCTCTCTTCTACTTCTAACTCTCGCACTCTATTCATACAGCGCAAAAGCGATCGATGACCAGCCGGTGGCTCCAAACTGTGTCCATATGCAGGGAACTTACCAGGGTCAATGCACCATGGCCGATGGCTACAAATATTCTGAATATTTGAAATTAGATCAAAGAACTGAGGTGGACGGCATGGCTGGAGGTGGTGCTCCTCTACATCGGGGTGACGGTTGCGCTAGTGTGTCTATCACCGAATGGGTCGGAGACATCCCTCAAAAATTAACCGTGCTAGAGAACGAGACCTTTGAATTGTTGGCCTCGACAAAAATTGCCGAGACTAACTTTTCGAATGGTCAGACCACCATATACACAGAAGCCCAATGGAATATCGATCGCTCAAATTTTTCGATCCATCGAACTACTAAAGGCAAAGTTGAAAACCATTTTCCCTTCATACATCAACAAACATTTTCTTACGCCTTATCAGGTCAAACGTTGATCCGAACGGAATATTCACAATATGAGCTGCTTCAGCCTTCTATTCCGGAGTTGAAGATACCAGGCGGAAGCTACGACAACAATTTGAATGAGCAATGTGTTTTCACCGCGATTCGCTAAGTGGAAGATCTTTCGATTTTCGCAATTTTGACGGAATAGTTCGCATACCATTTGTTTTGGCCCAGATTTTGGGCTTCAAGATGTTGGGTATTTTTCTTCCACTCTGAAATGCTCTCTAAAGTTTGCCAATACGAAACGGTGATCCCCTGCCCTGTCGCCGAGCGCACACTTTCAATTCCGACAAAACCCGGTTGCTGGCGAGCTAACTCTTCCATTTTGGCTGCCATCTGAGCATAACCTTTATCGTCGGCCGACTTGAGCTGTGAGCTAAAAATCACGGCATAACAAGCTGGCTCTATTTTCATTGGACCTTCATTTTTGAACGCATGAAGAATAGGTAACTAAGCGCAGAGACGAAAAAGCCGATGAACCAAGCATAGTGATAAAGGCCGACAACGAATGAATTGGAATCCGTCTTTTCTAGGCAGCCAATCTCCACTAGAAAACCTGGAACGTTGAGTGCCACACCCAAAACAAATGATAAAATTGCCCAGGGATTAAATCCAGATCTGAACCAGTAGATTCCTGTGGATCGGTAAAGATCCTCGACCTTCAGTTCTTTGTGCCGAATGAAAAAGTAATCGGCGATCATGATTCCGCCAATAGGCCCAAGAAGGCTTGAGTACGCCAGCAACCATTTGAAAATATAACCTTGAGGATCAGCGATCAATTTCCACGGAAAAATCAAAATCCCAATCACACCAGTGATGTAGCCACCCATTTTAAAGTCGATGCGACTTGGGCTAAGGTTAGAAAAATCATTGGCGGGACTGACAATGTTCGCGGCGATATTGGTGGCCAAAGTCGAAATCGCGACTGCCAACATAGCAAAGGTCACCAGAATCGGAGACGAAAATTTTCCGGCAAGCACCACTGGATCCCAGATCGTTTGCCCAAAGACAATGGCTGTCGCACTGGTGACCGCAACTCCTACAAATGCAAACAAGGTCATCGCCGGGGGCAATCCCAGCACTTGCCCCACCACTTGGTCGCGCTGCGATTTTGCGTACCTGGTGAAATCAGGAATATTCAAAGACAAAGTCGCCCAGAATCCCACCATGCCTGTGAGCGCCGGGAAGAAATAACTCCAGAACTGTTCGTTGCTGGTGAACTTCGAAGGCTGATCCAGAATAGGACCCAAACCGTTGCTGGCCCAAATCGCCCAACATAGCAGCGACAACGCTGCCACCGGAAGAAAAATGGCTTTGAACACCAGAAGTTTGCGAATGCTTTCCACACCCAAGTGAACCACGTACATATTTAAGAGCCAGAAAAGGAAGAAAGTGATCGCAGGCCCAGTCTCAAGTCCCCAAGACGTCGGGAATACAACCGATAACTCTGCGAAGCCTGGCCACCAGATTTTGGCGATTTGAAAAATGGCATAGCCACCGATCCAAGTTTGAATACCAAACCAACCGCAGGCAACGATGGCACGCAGAATGGCCGGTAAATTGGCGCCCAGAATTCCGAAACTCGCGCGGGCGAAAACCGGAAATGGAATTCCGTATTTGGCCCCAGCGTGCCCGTTCAATAACATGGGAATCAGCACGATGCTGTTGCCTAGAAAAATCGTGAGGATGGATTCCCACCAATTCATGCCGCCTTCGATGAGAGAGCTTGCTAGCATATAGGTCGGAATGCACAGACTCATGCTGATCCAAAGTGCGGCGAAGTTCCACGTTTTCCAAGTGCGTTTTTCCAGAGGAATGGCGGCTAAATCTTCGTTGCTGAATCTTGAATCGGTGTTCACTATTTCCTCATGACATTGTTGGGGTGTTGAGTCCATGGCAGATATGGTAGGCCGGTCTTCTGCGGAATCATGGTGATGCAATCCACAGGACATGCCAGCTGACATAGATTGCAACCGACACATTCTTTATCGATGACTTCGTATTTGCTGACCCCCATTTTTTTATCATGGGAGATCGCTTGGTGAGAAGTGTCCTCACAGGCGATGTAACAAAGTCCGCACTGAATGCACTGGTCTTGCTCGATGTGCGCGATGGTTTTGAAATTCAGATCCAGTTGATTCCAATTCACGACATTAGGAATGGCCTTGCCGACAAAATCTTCTAACCTGCGATAACCTTTTAGATCCATCCAGTTGTTCAAGCCATCAGTCATGTCAGAGACGATTTTGAAACCGTAGTGCATAGCCGCCGTGCAGACTTGCACCGACGTACTTCCTAAGGCCATAAATTCAGCAGCATCTCGCCAATCGGAAATTCCGCCGATTCCTGAGATAGGAATGCCCGTGGTCTGTGGATCGCGACCGATCTCTGCCACCATGTTGAGTGCGATGGGTTTCACTGCGGGACCACAATAACCACCGTGAGTGCCTTTGCCCCCGACCACTGGTCTAGGAGCCATCACATCTAAATCCACCGAAGTGATGGAGTTGATGGTGTTGATCAGTGAAACCGCGTCGGCACCACCTGCCTTCGCAGCGCGTGCAGGTCCGCGAATGTCAGTGATGTTCGGTGTGAGCTTCACAAACACCGGCATGCGCGTGTGCGCCTTGCACCAGCGCGTGACCATCTCGATGTATTCAGGAACTTGTCCCACGGCAGAGCCCATGCCGCGTTCACTCATGCCGTGAGGACAGCCGAAATTGAGTTCAACTCCGTCGGCACCGGTGACCTCGACGCGCTTAAGGATTTTCTTCCAGCTCTCTTCGTTGCAAGGAACCATCAACGACACGATCACAGCGCGATCGGGCCAGGCTTTTTTTACTTCGGTGATTTCCTGCAAGTTCAACTCCAGAGGTCGATCAGTGATGAGCTCGATATTGTTGAAGCCCATCATTTTCTGTCCTGGCAGCTCCATGGCGCCGTAACGGGAACTCACGTTCACGACCGGCGGATCTTCGCCGAGGGTCTTCCATACAACTCCACCCCAGCCGGCTTTGAACGCGCGCTCCACGTTGTATTTTTTGTCCGTGGGTGGGGCTGATGCCAGCCAAAAGGGATTCGGTGATTTAACCCCGGCGATGCGACAACTTAAATCAGCCATGTTTTCTTGCTCCCAATTTTTCGTGAATGGATCGCGCGGCCAATTTGCCGTGCTGAACGGCGGTCACGGTGAGGTCCTCACCGACTCCGGTGCAATCGCCACCGGCGTAAACTCCGGATAGCGAAGTTTCGAATTTTTCGTTCACAGAAATTTTACCGTTTTTCAGCGAAACTTTTTCCGACGAAACCAGTGTTTGGCCAATGGCTTTATAGATCGCCTCCGCTTTGAGTGTGATCATTTTTCCAGTGCCCAGCAATTTTCCGGATTCAACCTGCGTGTATTCAAATTGCATAGAATCAGCTTCAATCTTGACTGGTTTCACCCAGTTCAGCAGTTGCACTCCGTGAGTCAGCGCTAATTCCTGCTCGTGATGAGTGGCACCCATTTCCGTGCGTCCACGACGGTAAGCGATCGTGACAAATTCCGATCCCAATTTTTTCATTTGAATAGCGATGTCGACCGAGGTGTTCCCTCCGCCGATCACGATCACATTTTTCGGCACAGGAATTTTAGACAGATCTTTGGTCTGGCGAATTTTTTCAATCATACGAGTGGCATCAATGACCATCTTCGACTCTTCGCCGGGAATTCCCAAGCTGTTATTTCCACCTAAGCCCACGCCCAAGAAGACCGCGGAAAACTTTCCGCGCAAATCATCCAGAGTGATCTCTTTTCCCAAGGACTTCCCGTATTCGATGGTGATGCCACCGATGGACAAAATGTAATTCACCTCTTGCTGAGCAAACTCGTTGGTGAGCTTGTACGGCGCTAGACCGAACTCATTCAAACCGCCGGCCTTCGCACGCGACTCAAAAATGGTGATATCATAGCCAAGTCTGGCCAAATGATGAGCGCACGATAGACCTGCAGGACCTGCACCAACCACAGCAATCTTAATTCCATTGGTAGGGGCGCGCGTGAACGCCTGCTCCCCGGTTTTGAAATATTCGTCGGTGGCAAATCTTTGCAGCTGACCGATGGCCACTGGTTTCTTTTCTGACTTTTCGCGAACGCAGGCCTCTTGGCAAAGAGTTTCCACGGGACAAGCTCTGGCGCAAGTGCCGCCCATCACATTGGCGCTCAAGATATCCAAGGCTGCGCCTTTGACATTGCCATTCGAAATCTTGCGGACGAAACTGGGAATGTCGATTCCCGTCGGACAAGCGGTGATGCAAGGGGCATCATAGCAATAGTAGCAACGACTGGACTCTATCTGCGCGGTCTTCAGATTTAACGGTTTTTCAATGTCACAAAAAACTTCTTCGTACTTCATGCAATTTCCGCAAACGCCTGGTCCATAATTTTTAGCATAGAGCCCACTTGCTCCCGATTGATTGAAAGCGGCGGAGCCAAGCGAATCACATTGCCCATCAAGCCGCCTTTGCCGAGCAACAATCCGTGCTCTTTACAGGCATCCATAAACGCGGCCGCTTCTGCGGTCGCGTGCACTTTACTGGTGCGATCTTTCACCAGCTCTATGCCCATCAACAAGCCACGTCCGCGCACATCGCCGATGAGCATGTGTTTTTTCGCCAATTCCAAAATGCCATCTTTCAGCAAGGCGCCCATGTCTTTGGCGTTCTTCACCAAATTTTCTTCGCGAATGATATCCATGGTCAGTTTAGCTTGCAGAGTTTGATAGGGATCACCACCGAAGGTGTTGAAGTAAGATTTACCGGCCATTTTTTCCGCCACTTCGGATTTCATCAGCACGGCACCGATGGCAGCGCCATTGCCGAAGCCCTTGGCCATCGTCACCATGTCAGCTGCAAATCCTAGAGTTTTCGTCAGCAGAAAATTTCCTCCACAACGACCAGCACCCGTTTGCACTTCATCGCTGATGTAGATTCCGCCGTAGTTATGCACAATCTTCACCACTTCGTGAAAATACTGCTCTGGCGGCGTGATAAATCCACCGACACCCATCACCGGTTCTGCGATGAACGCCGCTATCTTGCCGTGAGTGGAAGTTTGGATCGTGGTTTCAACATTCTTCGCACACTCCAAAGAGCAGCTCTCTGGCTTTTTGCCGAAGGGACAGCGATAGCAATTGGGCTCTAGTGCCGAGGTCGTGCCTGTCACCGGTTGCGCTTTGAATCTCCAGGTGGAGTGTCCACAACTAGCCAGAGTTCCCGATGTTCCACCATGATAAGAATGGCGCAAATTCACCACCATAGTCTCACCAGTGGCATTTCTTGCCGCCATGATCGCGAGTTCATTGGCTTCGGACCCGGAATTCGTGAATGAAACTCGGTCCAGACCAGCAGGCGCTTCTTCAAGAAGAGCTTTCGTGGCCTCGACAGCAACCTCAGTCAGATAAAGTGTGCTGGTGTGTTGGATCATGTCGCTCTCTAAATATTGCATAAGAGCTTTTTTAATTTTCGGATGATTGTGGCCCGCTGAAATACAAACAATACCGCCAATGGCGTCCAGATAGCGATTGCCCTCTGAATCCCAAACGTACTCCCCTTGTGCTTTCACCAACTGCAGCGGAGTTTTGTGATAGAGAGCTGCCGTGTGCATAAAATGTTTTTTGCGAAAATCGATGAGCGACTGATTCGAAGGATATTTATTTTTTTCCATTTGTATTCCCGATTAAATGTCCGTGAGGACCGTGTAAGTTTCAGGTCGGCGATCGCGATAAAACTGCCAGAGGTCTCGCACTTCGCGGATTTCATCGAAGTTCAGATCAGCAACAACGAGCTCATCCTTGTTCGGTGATGCCTTGACCAAGATTTTTCCACGTGGATTGGCAAAGTAAGAAGTTCCATAGAATTCACCGATGTTCCACGGAGCTTCGGTGCCCACGCGGTTGATCGCGCCAATGAAATAGCCATTCGCCGCCGCGTGAGCGGGTTGTTCCAACTCCCACAGGTATTGCGACAGTCCTGCAACAGTGGCCGAAGGATTGAAAACGATTTCAGCACCATTCAAACCTAAAGCGCGAGCACCCTCAGGGAAATGGCGGTCGTAGCAGATGTAGACTCCGACTTTGCCGTAAGCAGTTTGGAAAACGGGATATCCCAGATTTCCTGGCTTAAAGAAAAATTTTTCCCAAAAACCCGCCACTTGTGGAATGTGATTTTTGCGATATTTCCCTAAGTATTTTCCGTCCGCATCGATCACGGCAGCGGTGTTGTAGTAAACGCCGGCCATGTGCTCTTCATAAATGGGCACAACAATCACCATATTGAATTTCTTGGCGTACTCTTGCATGAGCTTGGTTGTCGGACCGTCCGGAATTGCTTCGGCTAAGCCGTACCATTTTTTGTCTTGTGACGGACAAAAATAAGGGCCGGTGAAAATTTCTTCGAAGCACAGCATCTGCACGCCCTGCTTCCCCGCTTTTTCAATGTAAGGAATGTGCGCCTCAATCATGGCGCGTGCGTGCTCTTGGCAAGAGGCCTCTGTGGGCAATTGATTTTTCAGTTGAATAAGACCGGCCTTCACGATTCTAGACATTAGCGACTCCTGGTTTCGTTCTTGGGATGTATTTTCCGTAACCTTTTCCAATCAAAGCTTTGCCCTGATCAATGACCACCTGTCCGCGCAAAATGGTCGTGCGGCATTTGCCAGTGACCTGCCAGCCCTCATAGGCGCTGTAGTCACAATTCATATGATGAGTGGCCGCAGAAATGGTGTGCTTCACTTTCGGATCAAAGATCACGATGTCGGCATCACCACCCACAGCGATACTGCCTTTGCGTGGATAGAGTCCGAAGATCTTCGACGCCGCTGTGGAGGTCAGATCCACAAATTTATTCAAATTGATGCGCTTCTTTAACACGCCTTCAGAAAACATCAGCTCCATGCGATGCTCAATGCCAGGTGCTCCATTGGGAATTTTAGAAAAATCTTTGATTCCCATTTTTTTCTGATCCATGCAGAACGGACAGTGATCCGTGGCCACCACTTCGATGAGATTTTGATCGATCCCCTTCCACAGGGCCTCTTGATCGGATTTTTTTCTTAAAGGGGGACTCATCACATATTTGGAACCGCCAAAATTTTCTTCCAGATAAGCGGAGTCATCCAGCAACAAGTACTGCACGCAAGTCTCCACATACACCTTTTGATTTCGCAGAGTCGCCGCGCGAACTCGGTTGAGCGCATCTTCACAGGTCAGATGCACGATGTAGAGCGGATGCCCACCTTGATGGGCGATATCGATGATTCGGCCAGTGGCCTCTGACTCGACAATAGGTGGCCGTGACAATGGATGAAATTCCGGTCCCAGATTTCCCTTGGCGCGGTTTTCGGCGATCAAGGTATCGACCAGATCGCCGTTTTCGGCGTGAGTGGTGACGATGCCGCCAAATTTTTTGACCTCTTTCATCAACTGGATGATCTGTCGGTCATCCAGCATCAAGGCACCCTTGTAGGCCATGAATGTTTTAAAGGAGCTCACCCCTTGCTTTTCCACAAGGCCTTGAATTTCTTTTTGCGCGGTTTCAGTGAAATCGGTGACCGCCACATGAAAAGCGTAGTCGCTGCAAGTTTTGTCTTTGGCCATTTCATGCCAAGCGTTCAGCGCCGAATTTAAAGTGTCTCCGTGGGACTGAAAGGCAAAATCGATGATCGTGGTGGTGCCGCCATGTAGCCCAGCCAGAGTGCCTGTTTCAAATGTGTCACTGGCAAAAGTTCCCATGAAGGGCAACTGCATGTGCGTGTGCGCATCGATTCCCCCCGGGAATAAATAGCAGCCATTGGCGTCGATGATCTGATCGGCTTTTTTGCTGAATCGCGAACCAAGATCATTTCCGATGGCCACGACTTTTTCGCCTTCGATGTAAACATCGGCGTTCTGAGTGTCAGAGGCCGTGACGACTGTTCCGTTTTTGATCAATAGATTTTTCATTTTTATTTCCCTTACCAGACGTTGGAATCCGACAGCCAGCGCTGCGTGATCATTTTTTCATCGGTGAAGAAATTCACTGATGCTGAACCATGAGCTTTGATGTCTCCGAAAAATGAATCCTTAGAACCACCGAAGCTGAAGAACGACATCGGTGCCGGAACTCCGATATTGATTCCGATCATCGTTGGCGCCACTTCATTGCAGAACTTGCGTGCTGCCGGACCACTGTTGGTGAAGAGTGTTGTGGTGTTGGCATAATTGCAGCGATTGATCCAGGCGATGGCTTCGTCGAAAGTTTTTACCTTCGCCAGCAAAACCACCGGGCCGAAAATTTCTTCGTTAGCCACACGCATTTTTTCAGTCACATCGGCAATCACGGTCGGAGCCAAGAAATATCCCGGCAGATGATCCACTTTCGTGCGGCCATCGACCAAAATTTTTCCACCTTCGTCGACCGCCGACTGAATCAAACCCAAAATTCTCTGTTTTGATTCGGCGGAAATAAGCGGCCCCATTTGATTTTTCGGATCCATTCCATCGCCGACCGTGACTTCGGGTGCGGACTTGGTCATGCGCTCTTTCACAGTTTGGTAGGATTCGTCTCCGACACAGACGACCACGGAGCCTGCCAAACAGCGCTCACCGGCACAGCCGATAATGGACTCCAAGGCTGTGGCCACAGATTTATCCATGGTGGCATCCGGAAGCACGACCATGAAATTTTTTGCTCCACCCAGCGCTTGAACTCGTTTTCCATGGGATGAACAGGTCGTGTAAACATATTTTGCCACGGGAGTTGAGCCCACGAAAGAAACACCCTTCACATCGGGATGTGTGCACAGAGCCGTCACCACTTCTTTGCCCCCGTGAACCAAATTCATCACGCCTTTGGGAAGTCCTGTTTGTTCGATCAATTTGAAAACCAACTGGTTCGTGAGCGGAACGCGCTCGCTCGGTTTCAATACGTAAGTGTTTCCTGAGGCAATGGCGAAGGGCCAAAACCAGAACGGCACCATGGCCGGGAAATTGAACGGAGCGATGCCAGCAAAAACTCCCATGGGTTGGCGCACGGTCACGCAGTCGATTCCTCGCGCGATGTCCTCGGCGAATTCACCTTTTTGGAAACTGGGCATGCCGGTCGCGGTGTCGATCATCTGAATGGCGCGCTTAACGCTGGCACGAGCTTCGGAAAGAGTTTTTCCGTGCTCTTTAGTCACTAGTGTTGCGAGCTCTTCCACATGAGCTTCGAACACCGTTTTCATTTTAAATAAATACTGAACGCGTTCGATGGCCGGAGTGTTTTTCCAATCATGAAACGCCGCTTGTGCTGCATGCACGGCACGGCTGACGTCTTCAGATGTGCCTAGGGGACATTGATCAATCTCTTTGCCCGTGGCCGGATTGACGATTGAAACTGAACTTTTTCCTAATGAAGGAATCCATTTTCCATTGACGTGATCTTGTATCAATTTCCACCCCTCTTGCTATGCGATTGGGCAGATTAACTGAATCCAATCTGGGGGTGCAATTTAAACTTGCCAGCGCGGCCGTTTCTAATTCGCCGCACCATCGTCCCGAAGCAAGCGTCGATCTAAGCTCAGCGCGTGGATATTTTCCACATATAAGATCAGATCTGCATTGAGTTTCAGCTCACCGCGAATATTGCCCTGGTCGGTCTGAAAATCATAGCTCTGATCAAGTGGGCCCGGAAGCACATGGCTTGAAAACAAGTACATGGCTTTAGGGATTGGCGGAAGCGTTGCCCTCAGCAAATAGGAAATATCAAGGTCAGAGACATCCATTTCGCATTCGCGATCAGCGCACGCGGGGTTGGAATCGGTTCCGCCGTGACTCATCATCCAGACGGAAAGGATCTGCGCTGGGAACATATCGGCCACAGTGCTACCGATGGTGCTGGGACTTGCAGCAACCTGTGGATACGTTTGGCTCAGCACTGACGGAGTCCGACTTAAGCTCAAATCATGTCCGATCAAGATCAGTTTTTCCCCGGGCTCAAGCTGAGCCATCTGCTGCTGGATCTGCGCTTGATCACCGGCCTGGTAATGAAAAACTTTGAGCGGAGCTTGTCCCACCGGGCGGTGCCCATCCAGGCGACGCAGAAAGGCTTGAACCTTCTGACGCTCTTTCAACAAGGCTTGGCCTTTGGCTCTTTGCACACGCAGCGCTGGCGTGTTCATGGAAGCTTCGCTCACCGCTGGCAACGGCGATTGTTCAAAGCCGATGTGGCGGAAGCCATGGCGATAAAGATAGGAGAGAAACAGAGTTTGATATTGATAGGCCTCTTTAGTGAACTCGTCGGACATTCCCAAGAAGACGATTCGCTTATTCAAGAAGAACACTTCGTAAGATGCAAAGATTTCGAAGTCCATCTCTTCACCAAAGAACTCAAATTCGGTTTGCATCGGCACCGGCCTTACCATTGGAGGAGGCGGTGGCGGCTGTACAAAAATCGGAGGAGCCGGTGGCGGGATCGGTGGGCGCGGCGGTGGAATTGACGGAGGGCCCTGCGGATTTGGCGCCGGAGCGGCGGTGGCCGTGGCCACTGGCGCTGGCTTGTAACCAAATTTTTCTTTGGAACATGCTGATAGCAACAACAAACTTAGGATCAATCCTGCGCTTATTCTTAACGATCTCATAATTTCCCCCGCTTCCACAGCGACCATTCATTGACTATGCTTCTAGTCAATATTCAGCGAATTTACCTATGAAAACTGCAAATCCAGTGCGAAATAAGTGCCTCCATGAAGGATCTTCCCTGAGCCGCAAAAAGCGTCACCCCTATTCTTTCAATGGAGGTGAGAATGTGGCGTTGGAGTTTTTTTCCAGCCCCTGCGAAGTACTGCGTCAGCCATCCACTGGACCTCTGTCTAGCCTAGCTTTTTGCATGTCCGCCATCATCAGCGAAGACCTCTGATTTCCCTATCTTTTAAGCGAACAATGATTTTTCCCAGCCGAAAATTGTCAGTATTTTGTTAACATTGCAGACATACACTTGCAATTCCCCCACTCACCTTTAGTCTGGTACTAACCGGGGGGTTGCAGAATGAGTGCTGAGCCTAAGAATTTACTGGTCGCGATTTTTCTGATCATTTCTTCCGCTCACAGTTTTGCCAAAGTAGAGGCCGTCATCGGGCCAACTTCGCTTGCGAACAACTCCAACATCGCGATCAACTTGCCAGACACGAATGAATCCGAAATCCTAATTTCACGAGATCAATATTTGATCTCTTATAATAAAAATCGGCGGGCTCCGAATTATGTGGCGTGGAAGATCGAGCGCAGTCAGCTGGGAAATGCCGGGCGCAGTGACAACTTTCAGCAGGATCCTGACTTAGAAAATTACTTGAACCACACTTCGCAAGACCTTCACGGGGTCGATGCCACGGACTATAAAAACAGCTGCTTTGATCGTGGCCATCAAGTTCCTTCAGGCGATCGCACTGACACCAAGGCCAACAACGAACCCACGTTTGTGATGAGCAATATGATTCCGCAAACCGCTTATTTGAATCGTGTGATTTGGGAACACTTAGAAAGCTACACCCGCGATTTGGTGACAGGCCAGGGAAAGAAAATCTACGTGTTCGCGGGCCCAATTTATGATCTGGATTTCGGTGCCATTGGACCCAACCGCGATATTCCAGTTCCTTCCAAGGATTTCAAAATCATTTTGATTCTTGAAGCCAACCAAACTCCGAGAGACATCGGCCCGAACACCCCGGTGATCAGTGTAATCATGCCCAATGTGCTGAAAGATGGTTCCCAGCCCGTGCCGTACTCCACGGGGTGCGGCGGCAGTGCTATCGATACCACAGGCGCTACTGCCAGCGATGATTGGAAGCAATATCAAACCACGATCTCTGACATTGAAGCCAAGTCAGGCTTGGATTTTCACAGTAGTTTCGGCAAAGCCGCTGCTCACTGAAGCAGAGCTTTGGTTTTCTGGTAGGAAATTTCTAAGATAGCGCGCCCACGATCCATTTTCCCAGGACCAGAAGTGGGAATTTGATCCAGCCGAATCATCTTCATATTCTTCAAGTGAGAACTCTTTGGTTTCAGGCCAAACATGGCGTTTTCGCTGATATCATGAATCAAAATTCGGTGATGAGGATCAAAACCGTGAATGCCCAGAGGATCTCTGATTCCGCCGTCCAAGAACAGTGAATCCCGCACCGAAACCGGTTGAAACAATCCCGGCAAGGCACAAGACGCCCGCACCGCTTTAATCACACAGCCTTCTGCAAGGCCAACTGTGCGGAATTTTTTGAGATCAAATGCAGAGACCTGCAAAGGTTTTTCTAGATGAGTGAAATCTGATTTAACAATGGACTGCAGCAGAGAGTCCAAGCGCTCACCCCGAAGCAGTCCGAAGCCCAATTTAGGATCCCAGAAATCTTTTCGTCGTAGCGGCAAAACGATCTCTGCCATCTCTTGCGGAGTGTGGCCCGAAGCCAATGCGGATCCAATCAAAGCCCCGGCACTGGCTCCCCGAAATGCGGAGGGCGTAAAACCTTCTTCGTACAGCGCCCTGGCAAATCCCAAATGAGAATAAAAACCGAAGAAACCCGAAGACAATGACAAAGTGAAAGGCCCTTGGCCCAACCATTCTTTAATTTTCATAGTTAAGGAAGTTTAACGTCTTTATTTACCCATCGCAATCCAAATTTCTTCCAGCGTCGCAACCTCTTTACCTGCGGCGTCTGTCGCCACCGAGTTAATGAAGTATTTCCGCCCCTGTCTTTCCTTCAGAAATGTACGAATTTTGACTCGGCCACTGGTGAGCGGCGCCAAATACTTAATGGTGGCGGTTCCCGTGGCTGCAGCTTTGAACGCGTCGTCCAAAATGAAGTGGATGAACATTCCCTGACTGCTATCCATAACGCCGTAAAGGGCGCCGCCGTGAAGGATACCGTTGGGATTGAAGTGCTGCGGATTCACTTCATATTGGAAAATACATTCGCTAGAGTCGATAGAGACAAATTGGCCTCCCATGAGCGCGCCGAACTTATCTTTGTTCACGAAGTGTTCAATGTAGGCCTTTAGATCACCGGTGTAGGGCATGGCTTTCACCTTTCAAAAGTTTTTCAACGACTGCGATTTTTTCTGCATCAATTCCATGAGCGCCAGACAAGCGATGAAAAGCTCCGCCCTTCAACCTTGGTTGCATCTGCTGAAATTGCGATTCAGCTTCATCAATGTTCGAAAGTTCATCGCCAGCTGAATGAATCAAATCCAAGTACAAACCTTTCCAACGTGACTCCTGATCCACATGCAGACCACACGAGATGCCAATCAGCGCGGAAATGTTTCTGATCTCTGAAGCCAAGTACGGCATGATATACCCACCTTGAGAAAATCCGATGATCACCACCGGCGAAGAATTCAGCTGCACCTGCGCAACGAAGCGCTGAAATACCTTCTGGCAGTCTTGCGGTGGGATCATGGTCACCTGATGTTTCAGCGAACGAAAGTACCAGGCATAGCCAGGTTTCGGCCCTTTGGGTGTCAATTGCGGACAAGGAAACGGCGCACTCAAGGAAATCCATCTTCGGGCGTGAGCCACCAGAGGCTCTGCCACTTTTCGCATCATTCGCTCTTTGGTTTCGCCATAACCGTGAAGCAGTATGATCGTGCGATCTGTTCCGGTAGGATTAAGCCTCTCACAGTAGGTGACCTTCAGGGGAAGCTCGATCAGCATTTCATGGTCCACAATATTTGAGTTTTCCATAGACAATCAATACCCGCGAAAGATAAAAAATGTAAGCAATTATGCCAAATCCCTTGTTTGAGATCGTCACCACCACCGCCGGCGCCGTTTCCATTCGCAACAATTTAGTGAATGAGATCATGCACAATCCCGTGGGTCCCTGGGTCGAAGCCAATTCGCTTTACATCGAGCAGTCGCAACTGGCGCAGCTCTTGAAAATTCAAGATCAGGGTGAGCTGGTGCTTTTCGATGTGGGCCTGGGCGCCGCCGCGAACTCCCTGGCGACAATTCATTGCCACCGAGGTCTGAAAGATCAATCACGACCCCTGAATATCGTCAGCTTCGAAAAAGATCTAGAGCTTCTGCAATTCGCGCTCAATAACTCCAGCCACTTTTCCCACTTCCGCGGCTTTGAAACAGCCATCGAAGAGATTCTTAAGTATGGCGCTTGGACTCAAGGAAAAATTCAATGGCAACTGCGCCAAGGGGATTTCCTCGAACAAATCGAAGTCGAAACCACAAGACCTCACGTGATTTTTTTCGATCCCTACTCACCCAAGATGAATCAAGAGATGTGGAGCACTTCCTGCTTCCAAAAACTGCATCGGATTTCCCGTCCACCTGCCGAAGGTGGCACTCGGCTTTACACTTACAGCCAATCGACAAGAATTCGGGCGGCACTGCTGAGCGCCGGGTTTTACGTGGGCTACGGAACAGGTACGGGACTTAAGGAAGAAACCACTGTGGCCGCCACCAATCCCTTGGATCTAAAGCACCCTCTGGGTCAGTCTTGGTTGCAACGTTTTCAAAAATCCCACTGCCGCTATCCTTATCTTTGCAATGACGAAGCCCAAGTCGATGCCCAAGTTGAAAAGGCTATCCAAGCTCAGCTGAAATATGTTATCGATTCCGAATGGAAAAAAAAGCCTGCTCTACCTGCGGAAAACTAAAAGCCACCCTTGAGTGCGGCCTCTGCCACCAAGCCCTATGCAAATCGTGCACCCAGTTTGTGGACGAAGACACCTTCGCCTTTTACCGAAAAGTCCCCAAGGACTTAACTTATCAAACTTACTGTGAACCCTGCCACACATCCACAGTAGTACCAGCACTAGAAATTTATCAGCAGAAATTAGAGACCGCAAAAAACATCGACGTCTTCTTAAAAAATCAAAGCAAAGAAACTCACGGAATCAAGCGCACCGAAAACCCCGTGCGCGTCGTCGACTGTCCCGACTACAGCCAGGCGCTACTGAAACTGGCATTCTATGCGGCGGAGGCCAACTGCAACGGTCTGGTCGACGTCGACATGCAGGACAAAAAAGTCCGCGACGGAAAATACCAAACCACACTCTGGTCCGGCAGCGGAATCCCAGTGATCATCGAACCCGGAAAATTAATCAGAGACCGCTCCTTCCGCCACAACCCAAATTAACGCACCACTTCGCAGGGCCTGGAGATGAGTCTCCCTCGGGGAGACTGCAGGTACGGATGGGTGGGCCCCGGAATTGAGACACACAAACACCCAATGAACCCCCGTTTACCGGCAGATCGTCGAACTTTTAGACGAGAAAAGGATTCCCTCAAGTTCTAGACTGGACTTCCGATCAGTGGTCCAGGAGACACTCGCTATGAAAAAATGGTTCTTTGGGATGTTGGCCGTTCTATTGTCGGCAAGCACTCTACAAGCTGATGGTGTGACTGCATATCACGTATTGAGACCGGGTGAGACCCTTTGGTTCGTTGCCCAAGTCTATTATGGCGATGGAAATGAATTCACCAAGATGCTGGCAGCCAATCATCTGCGAAAACCTGAGGACGTGGACGTCGGCCAAGAACTGGTGATTCCCAACCCGATGTGGGTGGAAACTATGCCCAAATTTGACGATCACTTTAGGGCTCTTTTCCATCAGAGATCGGTGGCTTTGGCGCGAAAGCATGCACTGAAAGTTCAGTCAGAAGCCGCCCTTTCAACAGAGCAAGATCGAACTCCAGCTGCTGCTAAAAGAAGTAAATAACGACAGCTATTTTTCCAAAAGCAAACGCGAGGCCTTCATCCTTTTCGGGGTGGGGCCCCCGAATTCCTTCAGCGTGTGCCGGCGAATGAGGGCGGCAATGTCCTTCGGCGAATCGCTGACCAGAATGCGATCCATATCCATGGCATAGATCGTTCCCTCTTCACTCATCTTTTTCATGAAGTCCAAAAGCGGCTGCCAATAGGCAGAGCCCATCAACACCACCAAAAAATTTTTGATCTTCTGAGTCTGAATCAACGTGATCACCTCAAACAGTTCATCCATCGTGCCAAAGCCTCCTGGCGCCGCCACGAAGGCATAGGAATATTTCACCAGCATAAGCTTGCGCACAAAGAAATGCTGAAACTCTACAAAACTGTCCAAATACTTGTTCGGCTTTTGTTCATGGGGAAGAACAATCGTGCAACCGATGCTGCGGCCACCGACGTCTTTAGCTCCGCGACTGGCGGCTTCCATTAAACCAGAACCACCACCCGTCATCACCGAAAATCCCACCTTCGCGATCTCTGCTCCGAGTTCACGGGTCAGTTGGTAATACATATGATCCTCTTTGAATCGCGCAGATCCAAAGACCGTCACGCAGGGGCCGACAAAATTGAACTTTCGGAAACCACGAATGCATTCAATGAAAATATGAACGGCGCGAAAAAATTCCCGCGGTCGACTTTGCGGGCCTCTTAAAAATTGCATCTCTGAATTCGTCATGCACCACCGAAATAATTGCGATGTTCGATGATCAAGCAGCGATTAGACACCACGCGAATGCCGGCCTTTTCGGCCCGGGCCTCGGCCTCCGGATGGGACATGCCCAACTGCAGCCAGAGGACTTCGACTCCACCAAGTGCCAGGACTTCATCAACCAACGCGGGAATACGATCGGAGCTGCGAAAGACATCGAGCATTTTTCTGTGCTCGGCTGGAATATCTGCCAATGCGGTGTAAATCTTAAACCCACCCTCACTATGCAGCTTGGGATAGGTGCCGACAATATCCCAGCCATGATCTCTCATATACACTGGCACATAATGACTGGGTTTAGCGATATCCGGGCTTAGCCCGTAGACAGCGAATTTTTTATATTTCAACAGTAGGTCTTTGAATTCGTGATCGCGGACGTTCATGGACTAATAGTCAGCAGCTATGTTGCAGTAACCACCGCCATAACTGGCCAAGCTGTAGTCTGCGGGACAGATTGGAGCACAACCGTATTCGGTCGGTACAAAACCATAGGTTGAACAAAAAGGACGACCCGGAGGAGCGATATTATATCCCTGGTACCGACCACTACCACAACCTGGCTGACCGACGTATCCAGGATTATACGCCACCACTCCCGGATTATTATTGCTAGATCCACCGCCGTCTTTATTACCATTGCAGGCCAAAACCAAAAACAGAATCGGCATCACAGCTAATAATTTTTTCCACGAATTTTCGTTCTTCATTGTCCCACCCCTTGATCGGAGCGGGAATTTATCCCAATTTTGCCTGTAGCAACAGTGTCAATTTTTTAGACGGTAAGTTTTACCAAAAGGCCTCTATGGCCATTTTTACCTGTTCAAAATCTAACAGGCTCCTTAAGCCGGCTTGTCTGATATACCCATCAGTATCAAAGGAGAACTGTATGGGACGCATTTTATTTCTACTGGCGATTTTGGCTTCTTTTGATTTATTTGCTTCCACCTTCAACGAGGCTGCTGGGGACTATGCGATCTCTGGCTGCATCGGTAATACTTCGAATCCGAACCTCAACTATTGTAACTACGATGAGCTCATCATATCTAAGAGCGACCGTAGCCCTAATTTGACCTTGTTTAACTTTTTGAAACATGGAAAATCTCAACTGAAGTTTTCAATCAAAGTGGCATCAACTTCTGCCAGAACACAAAGCCTGAGCGAGCCAGGAAAATACTCTTTAGCTTCTGAAGAGCATGGAATTAAGAGCCAAATCTCTATTGAACCTTTGGATGCCTATGAGCATCTAGAGCTATCCAGCGAAGGCAACGGAACGACGTATTTATTTTCTCTGATGCTGAGTAAAAAATAACCTCAGGACTGGCTTTATTGAGGCTCTAATATCACAAACCCCGCATATTGTTGGCGGGCCTGTGAGTTCTTGGAGCGAAAAATAAACAATAGAATATGAGCCCACCACGGCATTGGGATTGAGCGGGCTCGGGCCACTGATTCCTCGGCCAAATAGCGAATCCGATTTTTTCGCCAACCTTTAGCTCTGAAAAATTCAAACCAGTCTTTGGGATCAAATACAAACGGTGCGTTCTTCATCTGGCGCCGGCGCACGCGATTGTTCATGTGGCGCATAACCATGTTCGAATAATAATCGACGATCCAATGGCGAAAGTTCTTCTGAGCCCGCAAGCTCTTAGCAAGGCCTGCGACCTGCTGCTCTGTCAAATAGGGAATGACTCCTTCCGTAAGAATGACTGCATTTTTACATTCGGAATTCATCTGGGTAAAAAACTGTTGGCTCAGCACACTGTTGGTGAGGTCCAACGACACCCGCTGCAACTGACACTTCGGTTTTTCACCGGCCAATCGAGTTTCCTTCAGCTGAATGATCTGCGGAAAATCCACCTCGACCCAGCGAAGAGTTGGCGGCAGATCCAGACGATAAGGCCGGGTGTCCAGACCACAGCCCAAATTGATGACGGTGTCCACGCCTTGGGCCACCAGCTCTTGGAGAAAATGATCGATGATGCAGGTGCGGATGATGACACCCCATTTTGCGTACTGCGATCCCTGCATCTGTTTTTCAATTTGCCGACCACGTTCACCGACCAGGCGACTAGCTAAAGGATCGCGAAAGAGCGCATCGGGCCTGGCCGTCTCTTGCTCGCGATAAACCGCCACCCAAAGTGCGGTGTCGGAAACATTTTCGATGATTGGTTCAGTCATGATTACCCATTTTGAAAATAGCTAAAAATCCAAGGACATTGCTTCCGGCCGAAACCACATAAGAATTTCCGGTTTGCGCGGAAAACTGAGACGTGTTGGCCCAGGACTGCCACTGTGTCGCCGCGAAAAAACCCAGCTGCACACTTTCACTTCGCTGGTAGACCATTCCTAGATATGTCCACTGTTCGTTGATAGGCATGACTCCATAGTTCAATGGAAACACTTGCTCACACTGCAAAAAAAAGTGCAAGAACGGCTGATCTTGTTTCAGCCAAAAATAAGTGAGCGTCTGGCGCAAATGCAAATTCTGATCCTGATCGAAAAAATTGTACTCATAGCGATTTTTAAATTCCAATGTCCAAGTTTCACCTGGCAGGAAGCCCAAATGCAGTTTTGGCGAAAGATCGATCACAGCCAGATCCTCCCCGCGCTGAGAGGTATTGATCCAGCCCCAACCGGTCACCGTGTCCTTTTGCCAGTCTTCATCATGCCGAACGCCGTACTGCCGTTGATAAAAAACTCCAGCCCGCCAGTGATCGTTGAGATGGTAGTACGTGCCAAGCAGAATCGATTGGTATTGCTGATTGTCGGCCTGTCCGGCCTCACGAATTTCTGCCAAGGCCGACAGATCTTGCATTTCATTGAAAGCGCGGATGCGCACTTCCCCGGTGTTGACGGTTGGCGCTCCGGCCGGAATATTTCCAGCGAAAGCCACCGAAGCCATCACCAGAAATAAATTAATCATATTCTTCTCTTAAAATTTTCTTTTCGTAGTTAATGGTGGATCGATTAACCAGGTCACCATCCTTAGGATCCATTTTCCAGTTGAGGCCCTTGGTCCATTCGTATTTCTTAGGTGGAGTAACATCCTTTCCATCGGGAACCAGGACACCCTCGCCTTCGTGCACCAAAACTTTTTTCTGATTGGCGGTGCTGGTGACTTCGACACTGCCCTCGTTCACACACATCCACACGTCCGCCTTGGTCTTGTCGTCCTGGCCGAAAGAAGTGAAAAACTGAGTGCCTCGAACTCCGATCACTGCCGACGGAGTGCGAATCCTAAACTGCTGCTCTTGAGCTTGCTTGGGAATCTTGCTGAAGATGGAGCCAGCTTTGAGAGTCAGTTCTTTTTCGGCCTCTTTAGGCACCTGATGTTCGCTTTTTTCATTGATCTTAATCACGGCACCATCGGACATCAAAAGCATCGCCAGAGAGTCTTTCCCAGTTTTCACTGAGTCACCGCTGCCGACTTTGGCCCCGATCTTAGCTTTCGCCGACTGATCGCCTGTCACCACGGTGACGTCACCGGAAAAATGATTGATCATTCCGTTGTAAGAATAGGCCAACTGAACCGCTGTTAACAAAATTAGACTAGATAACATTTTGACCACCATCGTCC
>Ga0206924_1059_pt1 | contig 26884 bp, 20 predicted proteins | sample Alteio_BWOrgHeat_61_FD_152947 | JGI IMG/M metagenome (GOLD analysis project Ga0206924, IMG submission 152947) | Enriched cells from forest soil in Barre Woods Harvard Forest LTER site, Petersham, Massachusetts, United States -... | ecosystem: Environmental > Terrestrial > Soil > Temperate forest >...
GTCGTAATACGTCCATTTCTCGTCGTGCTTGAGTTTGGCCTGTAAACGCCACTTCTTGCCAAACTTCTCGGCACGCACTTCGCGTTTCTCGCCTTCCTCGGTGGTGGTTTTCCAAACGTGAACGTTGCGCATGGGGAATTTGTGTGGAGCGGACGGTAGTTTTGGCAAGAATACCCGGCCCTTGAAAGACATCGCCAAGATTTTCGTCTATCTCGCCGCCGTCATTTTGCTGGGCGCGGTGCTGGCTCCGCCCTTGTACTGGGGCGCGCAGTGGCTGGCCAGCCATGGCATCCTGCCGGCGCTGGCCGCGTTCAAGTTCCAGAAATTCTTCGACCGCGCCGCGCTCATCGCCGCGCTGGCGCTGCTCTGGCCGGCGGTGCGTTGGTTGCACGTGAACGGCTGGCGCGATCTCGGGTTGGAGCCCGATCCCCATGCGTGGCGACATCTCCTGGCCGGTTTCTTGATCGCTGGATTGGGCGTCGCGGCCATGGGTTTCGCCTACGTGCACTTCGGGGTCTATCGGCTGCGTTCGCAGATCTCATGGGAAGGGCTTCCCATGATTGCGCTCTCCGCAATCACTGTCGCCATCCTCGAAGAGGCGCTTTTCCGCGGAGCCATCCTGGGCCTACTGCGGCGATCATTGTGTCCCTATGCGGCGTTGTTCTGGGTTTCCGCGCTGTTTGCCATCGTCCACTTCCTCAAGCCGGACGAGAGCTTCGACCCGGGCCCTGTCGGCTGGTCCTCCGGTTTCGCACTCATCCCGCATGCCTTTCACCAGTTCGCCGAGCCGATGACGTTCCTCGCGGGATTCACGACGCTCTTTGCCCTTGGCTGGCTGTGCGGGGAGGCGGCACTCCGCACCCACGCATTGTGGATGAGCATCGGCCTGCACGCGGGCGTGGTCTTTGTGAAGATGAGTTTTGCGGTGATCTCCAAGCGCCGCACCACGCACCTGCCGTGGATCGGCAATGAATTGCAAATCGGCCTCGTGCCGGTCGGCGTTCTGCTGCTCGGCTGGCTCGTGGTGCTCCTGTGGCTGAAATATGAAAATCGCGGACGCACTGCGGCTGAGCGGTGAGGCTTTCCTCAACGCCCTCTACCCGCCGCACTGCGCGAAGTGTCTGGCGGACACGGATTCCGGCGTGCATCTCTGCCTGATCTGCGCCGCGCAGGCGCGGAAGATCAAATCGCCATTTTGCCGCCAGTGCTCCCAGCCGTTTGAGGGCGCGATCGAAGGCGAATTTGTCTGCGCACATTGCCGCGACCGTAAACTGCACTTCGACTGCGCCGTGGCGCCCTACCTGAGTCGCGACGTCGTGCGCGAATTCATCCACCGCTTCAAATACGAACGACAGTATTTTCTCCGCCGCCCGCTGGCTGATTGGATGGCGGAAGCGCTGGAGGATTCCCGAATCACCGCCCAGCCCTTCGACGCCTTTGTGCCCGTGCCGCTCCACCGGGCTCGCTACCGGGAGCGGGATTTTAATCAGGCCGAAGTGCTGGCCAAACTCATCGCCAAACGGGCCGGAAAGCCGGTTTTGTCAGCCCTGCAGCGTATCCGCTACACCACCACCCAGACCCGGCTCAATCGCGAAGAGCGGATGGAAAACTTGCGCAACGCCTTCCGCGTGCGACATGCTTCCCTTGTGCAAAGCCGACATCTCATCCTAGTGGACGACGTTTTCACCACGGGTTCCACCGTGGAGGAATGCGCGCGCGTCCTGCGCCACGCCGGCGCCGCCTCCGTGCGGGTCGTGACTGTGGCCCGCGGCTAATCCCCAACCGACCTCCCCTTATGGGTATTTTCAAACGACCTCCCTTTCACTCCGACAAGAAGCGCGATTTTCCCGAAGGCCAGTGGGAAAAATGTCCCAGTTGCGCCGAAATGATCCATAACCTCGAGCTGGTGCAAAACCTGCGCGTCTGCCCGCGGTGCGATTTCCATTTCACGCAGACCGCCCAGGAGCGCCTCGATACGTTGCTCGATCCCAATTCCTTCGAGGAGTACGACGCGAACATGACTTCGGTCGATACGTTGAAATTTACCGGCATGGCCAGCTACTCGGACCGCTTGAAGAGCTACCAGAAAAAGACTGGCCTCAAGGACGCGGTGCGCAGCGGCTTCGGCAAAATCGAAGGACAGCGCCTCGGGATCTCGGTGATGGATTTTAACTTCCTTGCGGCCACGATGGGCTCGGTCGTTGGGGAAAAACTGACCCGCTGCGTGGAGCGCGCGACCAAGGAGCGGCTGCCGGTGATCATTATTTCCGCCTCCGGCGGAGCGCGCATGTATGAAGGCATGCTCAGTCTGCTGCAAATGGCGAAGACGTGCGGTGCGCTGGCCGTCCACGCCCAAGCAGGGTTGCCGTATATTTCCGTGATGACGCATCCCACGACCGGGGGTGTCAGCGCGAGCTTCGCCACGGTCGGCGACGTCAATATCGCTGAGCCGAAAGCAATGATCGGCTTTGCCGGGCCGCGCGTGATCCGCGAGACAACCCACCAGGATCTGCCGCCCAATTTCCAGACCGCGGAGTTCCTCGAAGACCACGGCTTGGTCGACATGATCGTCCACCGCAAGAAACTGCGCGCCACCTTGAGCAACCTCCTCAGCTACCTCGCCCCCGCGAATTGAACTACGAAGAAGCCGTCGCCTGGCTGTTCGCCAGCCAGCTTCACGGCATTAAGCTCGGCCTGGAAAATACACAGCGTCTCGTGGAGGCGTTGGGGATTCATGTATCCGGTCCGCAGACGCCGAAGTTCCTCCATGTGGCCGGCACCAACGGCAAAGGTTCGGTTTGCGCGCTGCTCGATTCCTGCTGCCGCGCCGCGGGGTTGCGCTCCGGGCTGTTCACCTCGCCGCATCTCATCACTTTTCGCGAGCGCATCCAATTCGATGGTCAAATGATCGGAGAAGCAGAGGTCGCGGAGGGGTTGACGCAAATTCGCACGCTGACGGCCGACTGGGATCACGCGCCGACGTTTTTTGAAATCACGACCGCGCTCGCGCTCACGTGGTTTCAGCGCAAAGGGGCACAAGTCGTAGCGCTGGAGACCGGCATGGGCGGACGCCTCGATTCCACGAATGTGATCGTGCCGGCGGTGAGCGTCTTGACGCCGATCGACCTGGATCACCAGCAATGGCTGGGCGAATCGGTCGCGGCGATTGCGCGCGAAAAGGCGGGAATCATCAAGCGCGGAGCGCCGGTGGTTTCCGCACCCCAGGCAGATGAAGTGCGCGCCGTCTTCGACGAACTCGCCACGCAACAAGGAACGGAAATTCACTACATCAAAGCTCCGCTAACCGGGCGGGAGATCGCGCTGGCCGGCAGCCACCAGCCATGGAATGCCGCACTCGCCGTGGAGGCGCTGGCGCTCGCGAAGCTGCCAGTGAGCAACGATGCCATCGAACGCGGCCTACGCGACGTTGTCTGGCCAGGCCGGTTCCAGCAAGCCCACCCGCGGTTCACGATCGATGGCGCGCACAATCCCGCGGCGGCGCAACGTCTTGCCCAGACATGGCGTGAAGTTTACGGCGACAAACGCGCCACGCTCATTCTCGGCATCCTGCGCGACAAAGACATGCGCGGCATTTGCGAAGCTCTGCTGCCGATCGCGGGCCGGATTCTCGCCGTGCCCGTGCCCAATCCCCGCACAGCCACACCCCAGGAAATCTGCAAAGCCATCGGGCAGATCTCGCCCCGGCAGGAATGTATCGCCGTGCGTGATTTACCTGCGGCAATCCGCATCGCGCAATCCATGGAACGACGCGCGTTAATCACCGGCTCGCTCTTTCTGGCGGGAGAAGCACTCGCCCACTTCCAAGCTCTGCCGTCACCGGAACCCAGCGCGCAGTAATTACACCCCGCGCACCTGGCGCACAGCGAGAGCCATATCCGGCGCGCCAAAAACCGAGGTCCCCGCCACGAGAGTGTCGGCACCCTGCTCAATGCTCAGCGCGGCGGTCTTCGCATTGATGCCACCGTCCACTTCGATCCGGTAATTCCATTGCGCGCGCGCAGCCGCACCGGCCTGCACTTTGGACATCATCTCCGGCATGAAGGGCTGGCCCCCAAAACCCGGCTCCACGGTCATCACGAGCAGGAGATCGATCTGATCGAGGAACGGGACGACGGACTCGAAAGGCGTGGCGGGCCGGAGAGACAACCCGCAAGTGCGACCCGACGCGCGGATGGCGGCAAGAGTCTTCGCGACATCGTGCTGCGCTTCGACGTGAACGGTGATATTGGCCGCGCTTTTGACGAAGCGCGGGAAATAATGGTCCGGGCGGTCGACCATGAGGTGAACGTCAATGGGGACAGTCGCGACCTTGGCCACGGCATCGACGAAAGCCGGTCCGAAGGAGATGTTGTCCACGAAATGGCCATCCATGATGTCGAGGTGCAGCCAGTCCGCACCGGCGGCTTCCGCACGACGGACTTCCTCGTGCAATTTTCCGAAATCGCAGGCGAGGATGGAAGGGGCGACGACGATGGAATGGGCGGGCATAGACAAGCGTGGTCTTACGCTAGAGCAACCATGTCGCAAGGCTGAAATAGAGCGTGAGCGTGAGCACGTCGGCCACAGCGAGGGTAATGGGGCCGGCGGCGATTTTGGGGTCGAGTTTCAAGGCATGGAGCATCGAGGGCACGACGAGACCGGAAAGACAGGCGATGATCGTGCCGCACAGAATGGTCGCGCCAATGACTCCCGCCGGTAAAACCGCCCCGCGCCAGATCCACGCGATACCAAAGACCACCACTCCGCACGCAGAGCCGATCAAGACCGCGGGCGCCATTTCGCGGCGGGCATTCTGCCAAAACCAGCGCCAGGTCGGCCGCACCGCCCGCAAAGTCTGCAACGTGAGCGACATGGATTGAATGCTCACCGATTCCGCCAAGGCCAGCACGAGCGCGAGGAAAAAAGAGAGGATGATCGCCCTCTTCAGCGTCGGCTCGAAGAAACCCGCCAGCATCGCACAAGTCGTTCCGCTGGCGATCGTGGCCAGCAGCCAAGGGAAACGCAGCCGGAAGGCCTTCCACGGCGAGGCGCCTTGCATCTGGTTCATGCGAAAGCCGAGGGTCTCGAACATGTCGTTGACCTTTTCCGGCTCGGTAAAGTCCATGACCTCCTCGGTGAAGATGCCCACGTCGATCACCCCCACGACCTTGCGTTCCGCATCGATGATCGGGAAGGCGAAGAACTTGTAGAGGACAAACAACTCGCAGGCGTCGAGCACGGTGGCGGTCTCCGGCAGCGCGACCACACGGCGGATCATGATCTCGGCGAGTTTGGCCTCCGGCGCTGAACTGAGCAGACGCCGCGTGGGCAGCACCCCGGCGAGGCAGCCCACCGCATCGGCCACGTAAAAATAAATGATGCGTTCTCCGACGCCGTGCTGACGGATGGCCTCGAACGCCTCCGCGACCGTCATCGTCTCCCGCAGCAGGGCGAAATCCTTGCGCGCATGCGCGAGCACAGACTCGTGGAAATGCGCCTGCTCAGCCATGGCGCGTCGCTACCGGGCGGGCATTTCCAATTTCGGCATTTCCACCTTGGGCGGCGGCGGGGGCGCACTGCGCCACGCCACGAAACACCACACCGCCACGGCGACCGCAGCCGTGGCCAGCACGCTGCCGAAAACTCGCGAGGGTGTCGGCGCCGGGGTCACGCGCCGGTTATTCGTCGACCAGCGTGTCGATTTTCTCGGCCACCTCGAAGTCGAGGTCCGTGAGACCGCCTTCGCTGTGCGTGGAAAGACGCAGGGTCACCTTGCTGTAGCGGATATCGATTTCCGGATGATGGTCATCCTCTTCTGCGATCTCGGCCACGCCATTCACAAATTCAATGGCTTGGGAAAAATCATCGAACTCAAAGAGACGTTCGATGTGCTTTTTTTCGAGATCCCACGTCGGCAATTTTTTAAGCCAGTCTTTGATATCTTGAGCGTTGAGAAGGTCAGCCATAGGTCGTTTGGATTGGGTGTGGGGGAGAGGTATCACCGCCCAATCGCATTTCAAAAGGAATTTGCGTTTCTTTCTTCGGGCAGGCCTGAAAAATAACCCGCTTGCCAATACCCGACTGCGGGAGTAGGAAAACGCCCCCTGCATTGACGAAACTCCACCATCATACCTATGGGAAAACTCTACAATAACATCACCGAAACCGTCGGCCGCACGCCGTTGGTCAAACTAAACAAGATCCCCGCCAGCCTCGGCGTGGACCCGAGCACGACCATCGCCCTCAAGCTCGAATACTTCAATCCGCTCGGCAGCGTGAAGGACCGCATCGGCCTGGCGATGATCGAAGACGCCGAAAAGAGTGGGAAGCTCAACAAGGACACCGTGATCATCGAGCCGACCAGCGGCAACACCGGCATCGCCCTGGCCTTCGTCGCCGCGGCGAAGGGCTACAAGCTCATCCTCACCATGCCGGAAACGATGTCGCTCGAACGCCGCACCCTGCTCGCCATGCTCGGCGCAAAGCTCGTGCTCACTCCGGGCGCCGAAGGCATGAAGGGCGCCATCGCCCGCGCGGAGGAACTGTCCAAGAACACGCCGAACTCCTGGATTCCCCAGCAATTCAACAACCCCGCCAACCCCGAAGTGCACAAGCGCACCACCGCCGAGGAATTGTGGGAAGACACCGACGGCAAGATCGACATCCTCGTCTCCGCCGTCGGCACCGGTGGAACGATCACCGGCGTGACCGAGGTGATCAAGCCGCGCAAGCCTTCGTTCAAGGCCGTCGCCGCGGAACCGAAGGATTCGCCGGTCATTTCCCAAGCCCTCGCCGGGCAGCCGCTGAAACCCGGGCCACACAAAATCCAGGGCACCGGCGCTGGATTCATCCCGCTCAATCTCCATCTCAAGGACAGCGCGGGAAATCCGCAGATCGTCGAGTGCGTCCAGGTCACGAACGATGATGCTTTCGCCATCGCCCGCCGTCTGGCCAAGGAAGAAGGCATCCTCGCGGGCATCAGTTCCGGCGCAAATGTCTGGGCGGCCTGCGAAATTGCCAAGCGTCCGGAGAACAAGGGCAAGCTGATCGTCACCATCGCGTGTTCGACCGGCGAACGCTACCTCTCCACCGCTCTCGCTGCGGAAGCCAAGGCGGAAGTCGGCGGTTAGTCTCCTCTCTTCTCTTAACACAGCGCGCACTGGGAAACTGGTGCGCGCTGTTTTCGTTTCGGGAAAGCTCAGGCCGTCGCTGGGGATTTTTCCGCGCACCACTTGCGCCACATCGCCCGGTACGCGGCTTCGATGCCACGGACGAAACGTGGCGCATTCATGACCGGCGACGCCTCCATCCGCGGCCGCAACGTCCGGCGCAACTCCGCAAGGCGCGGCAGATCGTGGGCGAGTTGCGCGGCCATCTTCACGTAGTCCGCTTCCGAGAATGCCAGCAGTTCCTCCAACCCCAGATTCGAAAGCTCACTCCCCCCGGCGCGGCCCACCGCGCGCTGTCCGGCCACGCTGATGACCGGCACTCCCATCCACATCGCATCCAGGCTCGTCGTGTGTCCATTGGACGGAAACGGGTCGAGGGCGATGTCGAGGCGATGGTACATCTCGAGGTAGGCCTGGCGCGGACGCGATTCCACGAACTCCACCCGCTGTTCCCCGACACCCTCCTGTCCGAGCACGGCCAGCACGCGCCGACGATGACTTCCCACAGGACTGAGCAGGACCAAGCGTGATCCCTCGACCCCTGCGAGCACCCGCCCCCAAAGCCGCAACACCGCTTCATTGACCTTACAGAAATTATTCAACGTCCCAAAAGTCACATACCCATTTCGGCTGGCGGGCAAAGGGTTGACCGCCACATCGGCCCCGCACGGGTCATAGCACCAGAAGCTGTCGAGAAGGAAAACCGTTTCGGACGCAACCTCGGGCGCGCGCTCCAGATAGCGGTCACCGATCCGGTATGCAATCGCCTCCAGACCCGTGCTCTCCGGAGTTCCGCCAAAGCTCACCTGCACCGGGGCGGGTTTCCGGGCAAAAACCTCCAGCCGATCGCCGGCCATGTGCTGGGTGAGATCGACGAGAATATCCACCCCATCCTGCCGGATCATCTCCGCCATAGCCTCGTCGCGCACTCCCGCCACATCACGCCATGTTCCGGCCCATTGCCGGATTTCCTCCGTCACCGCGTCCGGACGCACCACCCCCGAATAGCAAAAAATCTCAAACTCCCGCCGCTCGTGGCCTTTGAGCAAAGGCAAAATATATCGGCCGAAAACATGATCCCGGAAATCGGGTGAGACGTAGCCGATGCGCAACCGTCGCTCCGGATCGGGCTCATTGGCATGCGAACGGATCAAGCATTGCAACGGCTCGGCAAATTGCCGGCTCCAGCGCTGTTTTTCTCCGGCGATTTCGAGGTCGTCCGCGCCCGGGTGAAAGGGCAGCGTGTAAACCAGATTGCTATGGGCTTCGCGATAACCCGGCTGGAGCCGAAGCGCCTGGCGAAACGCATCCACGGCTTCCTCCACATGACCCACGTCTTTGAGCACGAAACCCAGATAGTTGTGCGCCTGTGGCAAATCCGGCCGCAACTGGATCGCGTGGCGGTAGGCGGCCATTGCCTCGTCATTCCGGCCACGTCCCCAAAGTGCATTGCCGAGGTGGGTCCAGACTTCCGCGAAATCCGGTTTCATTTCCAGCACCTGACGATAAACCGCGAGGGCCTCGTCCAGCCGGCGCAATTCCGCGAGGGCGACGCCGAGATTCACGCGGGCCTCGAGATAGCGCGGCGCGATCTCCAGCGCACGGCCATACGCTGACACTGCTTCCGCGAATTGCCTCCGCCGGGCGAACACCGTGCCCAGAACGTTGTGCGCTTGGGCAGAATGGGGTCCCAATTCGACCGCGCGGCGGCACGACGCCACCGCCTCGTCCCACCGATCCAGTTCCGCGAGCGCCAGACCCAGGTTCATATGCGCCTCGGGATAGTCCGCCCTCCCGAGCAGCGCGCGCCGGTAGGCGTCCACCGCTTCATCGAGCCGGCCCCGGTCCTTGAGCGCGTTGCCCAGGTTGTTGCTGGCCTCGGGAAAATCAGGCCGGCATTCCAAGGCCTGGCGGTATTGTTCCACCGCCTCGTCGAGTTTCCCCTCCCCCACTAGAATCACGCCGAGATTATTTCGGGCGTCACCATGCCGGGGCTCGATCGCCAGAATCTGCCGGTAAATCGTCCCAGCCTCGGTCAGGCGTCCGGCCTGATGATGCTGGAGCGCCAGCGCGAAAGCTTGTGGGACCGGAAGGGTTGGCATGATCGGAGCGGCCACGGATTCATCCCGCCGTGGCGCCGCGCCACTCTACTGCGGAGCCGGCGGGGTGGCCGCAGGCGGCGCGGGCTCCGGCAATTCGTAGGTTTGGGAAAAACGTTCGATCGACAAGGCGCGCCCGGTTTGCTCATCGATCTCAATGATCGCGCCGAGCAATTTCACCGGTCCCCGCGCCACGGGGTAGAGGATCGGCCGGCCAGTCAGAAAGCGCTGGATGATCGGGGAGATTTCCCGCCCGAGGCAACTCTCGCTCGGGCCGCACATCCCCGCATCGCACAGAAACGCCGTGCCGCCGGGGAAAATTTGTTCGTCGGCCGTTTGCGTATGGGTGTGCGTGCCGCACACGGCACTCACCTTGCCGTCGAGAAAGCGGCCCATGGCGATCTTTTCGCTCGTCGTCTCGCCATGCACGTCGACGAAGATGATGGGTGTTTCCTCGCGCACCCGGGCGACCTCCTGCTCCATGGCGAGGAAGGGATTTTCCAGCGGCGGATTCATGAAGGTGCGGCACTGGACATTGATCACGCCCACTTTGCCCTTCGGCGTCTCGAGCACGATGGAACCGGCGCCCGGCGTATTCGGCGGATAATTCAGCGGACGCAACAGGCGCGGCTCCGTCTCGATGAAAGGCACGATTTCCTTTTGATCCCAAATGTGATCGCCGCTGGTGATGACTGCGATGCCGCAGCGCAGGAGATCGATGGTGATCTTGGGCGTAATGCCCCGGCCATTGGCGGCGTTCTCCCCGTTGACGACCACGAAATCGATCCCGCGCTCCTCACGCAAGCGCGGCACGGTGTCGATCACGGCGCGTCGGCCGGGCTCGCCGACGACATCACCGAGGAAAAGCAACTTGAGCATCGCGAAGGTGTTAACCGCCACCAGCGCGAAGGGCACGCGGATTCTTTCTGCGCGGAGCCGAAATCAGGTTTCAGACGTCTCTCGCTCAGATGCCTTCCCGGTTCGCACGCGCGACTCAGCCCACAACGCAGGTTGATCGACATGCAGAGCCCGATGCCGAAGGCATCCAAGCGCAGTAGCCGGTGGTTGAGCGTAGCGACACCACCGGTTGCGAAATAAGAATGCGCCCATCCCAAAGGGATGGCAGCCGTTACAACGCCCGCAATCGGGTTGTGAATCCCAGTCTTGAACGTCCTCAGCTACAATCGCCTTGAGGCTGCCACCCTTTCAGGGTGGTGCCGGGGGGTGCGATGACCGGTGGTGTCGCTACGCTCAACCACCGGCTACGCATCTGAAATGCCTTCGGCATTTTCCGGCGCGATTGCGCGCCGCCAGCACTTTCGGCACCTTCAATAGATGCTGAATGTCGATTCCGCTTGGCGCGTCACGGCGCGGGCGTGATCTCGTACTTGTGCGGCGCGGGCTGGTTGGCCTGGTAGATCTGGTCCTCGAATTCCTTGGCCTTGGCCAGCAACTCGGCGACTTTCGCTTTCTGGCCGGTGTACCATTCGTCAAAGGCCGCTTTCTTCGCCGCATAGTCCGGCGAGCTGGGATCGACCTTGGCCAGGTCGCGGCGCTTGCCCTTGAGCTGGCCGTACTGGTCGCGCAAGGGACGATAGGCGAGGTTGTTGCGATCCTGGTTCAGCAACGCCACCTTCAACGCCTGCTGGTACTCGGGCGTCTTGTTGTTCTCCTCGAGTTCGACGCCAAAGGCGAGCTGGCCCGCCTGATAGGTGCCGATGGTCGTGCCGTCGATCTTCAGGTCATACTTGCCGGGCTTGAGTCCGCGGACACTGACCTTTTCATTGGAATAGTGATGCCCCGCATGGGTGAGCTTGTAGCCCTCGGTCGCGTCCGTCACGAGATTCGCCGGGCCCTTCGGATCAGTCTCCTTGCGCGGCGGCACCACCCACGGCAACCGATCGGCGGCGAACGTGAAGCTTACGGAATCGCCCCCGTTGAATTCGGTGATCTTGCCGCCATTCGCCGTCGGCGTGAGCTTGCCGTCCTTCTGATCGATGGTGATCTGCGTGCACTGCGACCGCGGCACGATATCCTCCAGCAGCGCCGTCGCCATCACCACCTGCCCCGCGCTCGCCGGATGCACGCCGTCCGGGATCATCGTGAAATCCGGGGTCTTCTTCCGCGCGGCCATGGTCAGGTTATTGAGCGGCGACCACATGTCCGCAAAGCCCAGTCCGCGCACTTCTGCCTGCTCGCGCAGCCACGTGCCGTAAAGGGAGAGCACGCCATTGTAATAGGTATTGCGCGGCTCGAGGACATCGCCCTTCAAGCGCTTGGCCCGGGCATCAAACATCGTCGGCGCAATCGGCACCGCCGTCGCGCCAATGCCCGCGATCTTGTCGAGCAAGGTGCTCATGTCCTGCTGATAGGTATCGAAAGTAGCCTTGTCGTAATCGCGGTAGCTCCCGTCGTTCATCCCGAGCAGAATGGTGACGTACTTCGGCTTGTAGGCCGCCACGTCCTCGTCGAACCGCGTTAGCGCGTCCTTCGCCCGGTCGCCACCCACGCCGGAATTGTGGAAGTGGATGTGCACTTTCGGGTAACGCGTATAATAAAAGTCCTCGATATACTGGGTGTAGAGGCACTGGTGGGTGATCGAGTCGCCCAGGAAGACCAGGGTATCGCCATCCTTCAGGTCGAGGCTGTCGACGAGGGGCTTGAATTGCGACGGAGCGGCAGGCGCGGGAGTCGCGACCGGAGGTTTGGCCGCAGGCTTATCCTCGGCGAAGAGGGCGGAAGCGGCGACAAACGTGGCAATAGATGTGGCAAGGATGCGATTCATGAGGGGTTTGGGAGTGTTAAGGGGAGAAAACCCGGCAATCAGCCCATTTCTTGGGCAAAACAAAAGGTGAATTGCAGGGTTGCAGTCCTGGGCAAAAAGTTTGAGCGTCACAGCCCCCATTTTGTCTGACGTATCCCCGCTAAAGTAATGACCCTGTATATTCGGAAGTTTCTCGCCCTCCTCCTCGTCGCCGGCGCGACCGCGACTTCCCACGCCCAAAGCGATCCCGCGACGGAACCCTCCGTTCTGGCCGTGGCCAAGGCCATGCCCGCGGTGGTGAATGTCAATACCGAGCGCATCGTCCAGCGCACCGTGCAGAACCCCTACGACGAGATGTTCAACCAATTCTTTGGCGGGCCGATGCGGCGGCCGCGGGTGCTCTCGCAGAAGGTCCAGAGCCTGGGGTCGGGCTTCATCGTCGATCCGGCGGGGTATATCGTGACCAACGAACACGTGGTCCAGCGGGCGGCGGAACTAAAGATTTCCGTGACCACCCCGGACGGCAAGAACTACACGGCCCACTACATCGCCGGGTCTCCCCAAGCGGATCTCGCCTTCCTCAAGATCGATGCGCCCCAGCCTCTGCCTTTCATCAATCTGGCCGATCTTTCGCCCAACCTCCTCGGCGAAACCGTCCTCGTCCTCGGCAATCCTCTCGGCTACGGGAGTTCCGTCGCCCGGGGCATTCTCAGCGCCAAGAACCGCACGGTGACGGTCGAGGAAGTGGAGTACCGCAATCTCGTGCAGACGGATGCCGCCATTAATCCGGGCAACAGCGGCGGCCCGGTCGTCGACATCGGTGGCCGGCTGGTGGGCGTCAGCTCAGTCAAGATGGCTTTCACTCCGCAGGGTGTGCCCACCCAGGGATTGGGCTTCGCCATCCCCGGCGAGATCGTCCGGCAAATGGTGGAAGAGTTTAAGAAGGTCGCGGACACGAAAAAGCCCGGAAAAGCAGTACCGGAGCACGCCGCCGCGGGACACGAACTGGCCCGGAAATATTTCGGCCTCCAGTTGCAGGATTTGACCGCGGAACTGAGCGAAACCTTTGGCTATGACCCCGGCGCGGGCGTGCTGATCGCCGATGTGGACCCGGGCTCCCCCGCCGAGCAGGCCGGGATGAAACGCGGTCTTGTCATCGCGCAAATCGGTCGCTATGCAGTCACGTCCTGCAAGCAGATTGAAGAACTGCTGGCCCCGATTGACACCGGGTCGGTCGTCGATTTTTCCGTGGGCGCTGTGCGGCGCATCCGCGGACGAGCGATCCAACAAATGCAATCGGTGACCCTCACCGCCCGATAACTTCCCCATGATCAAAGTCGAAAACCTAACCAAGCGATACGCGGGTATCACCGCGATCGACAACCTGAACTTCGAAGTGGAGAAAGGTGAAATCGTCGGCTTCCTCGGGCCCAACGGCGCCGGGAAAAGCACGACGATGAAAATCCTCACCAGCTATCTCCCTGCCTCCGCGGGCCGCGCGACCATCGCCGGCTTCGATGTCTTCCAGCAATCGGTCGAGGCGCGCAAGCATCTCGGCTACCTGCCGGAAAACACGCCGCTCTATACCGACATGCGGGTCGGCGAATACCTGCGCTATCGCGCGAAATTGAAAGGCGTAACCGGGCGCAAAGTGAAGCAGAGCGTGGGCGATGTGCTCGAGCTGTGCAGCCTGCGCGACGTCGAGCGCAAGCTGATCGGCTCCCTTTCCAAGGGCTATCGCCAGCGCGTCGGCCTCGCCGATGCCCTCGTGCACGATCCCGACCTGCTCATCCTCGACGAGCCCACGATCGGCCTCGACCCGAACCAAATCCGCCACGTGCGCGAGCTGATCAAGAACCTCGCCACCAAGCGCACCGTGCTCATCTCCACGCACATCCTGCCTGAGGTCGAGATCATGTGCTCGCGCGTCATCGTCATTCACAAGGGAAAGATTCGCGCCAGCGATACGGCGGAGAACCTCCTCAAGAACCAGCGCACCGTGGGCAGCATGCGCATCGAAGCCAAGGTCGGCACCGATAACGCCACCGAGGCCCTGCAAAAGCTGCCCGGCGTGCGCGATGTCTCTGTCGAGAAGGATGGCGACTACAGTATCTTCCAACTCCGACTGGAACCGAACGCCGATCCCAGCGAGGAATTCATGCACCTCGCCACAACCCGGCACTGGGTCGTGCGGGAACTTTCCCGCCGCCGGCCTACGCTCGAAGACGTCTTTGTCGAACTGACCCATTCGGATAGCTGATTCGACCGCCTGGTCCCGCCCCGTCGTCATCGCCGACCTCGGCGAACGACCGGGACCCAGGAGCAGGCCCCCAACTCCTATCGACCACTGATTCACCACCCTTCTTTCCCTTGAAATCGATCCTATGAAAGTCTTCCTCACATTGCTCGGCCGCGAGGTAAAATCGTTCTTTTACTCCCCGATCGCCTACGTCGTCCTTTTCTACTTCCTGTTTCTCTCGGGCTTTAACTTCTACAGCCAGATTTCCCTCATGAATGGTTATCCGACGGAGATTACCGTCGTCGAAGCCTTCTTCATGCCGGCGCTGTTCTGGTTCCCGTTTGTCCTGAGCTTCCCGCTCATTACCATGCGCGTTTACTCCGAGGAGTTTCGTATGGGGACCTTTGAAACCCTCACCACTGCGCCGGTCCACGACTGGCAGGTCGTGCTCTCCAAGTTCTTCGGGGTCCTGATCTTTTACATCATCCTCTGGACGCCCACGCTCGTCTCCTTCGCCTCCTTCCAATACATCACCGGCAAGATGGCCGCGAATGCTTCCGGCGCTTACTGGGGCACTTATTTTCTGCTCCTCCTCATGGGCGGTTTCTTCATCTCCATCGGCCTGCTGGCCTCCGCCCTGACCAAGGACCAGATCAACGCGGCGACGATCTCTTTCACCACCGTGACCCTGCTCCTCTTCCTCGGGTTTCTGCCGGATATCATGAATATCTCCGCCCCGGCGATTAAGGACCTCTTCTCCTATGTCTCCTCGATCCAGCACATGCAGGATTACTCGAAGGGCATTATCGATTCGCGCCCCATTGTGTGGTACCTCTCGATGACGACCCTCGTGACTTACCTGACTCTGCAGGTGTTCCAGTACCGCAAGTGGAAAGCTTGATCCGGCGTTTTCATCCCTTACCCGCTCCTCTCTCCCATGGCCACCTCCTCCACTCCCGAAGACCAGCCGACCGAAGCGAAACCCGCTGAACCGGCGAAGACGAAAGTCGTGAGCATCCACCGGTTCCAGATCGGTATGAACGTCATCGTCCAGGTGCTGACGATCACGGTTATCATCGTGATGCTCAACTACATGAGCTTCCGCCATTTCAAGCGCTGGGATTTCTCCCGCGACCAGAAGTACGCGCTGAGTTCGCAAACGATCGGCCTCCTGAAGAGCCTCCACAAGCCCGTGCGGGCCGTGGTCTTTTTCTCCGGCGCGGCGGAAATCGCGCCGGACGTGAACAACCTGCTGCGCGAATATGAGTTTGCCTCGGACGGCCGGTTCAAGACGGAGATCGTCGACCCGTTCCGCAACTTCACCCGCGCGCAGGAGCTGCAGACGAAATACAAGTTCGGCGCGAATGAGAACATCCTCATCCTCGACATCGAAGGGAAGAGCAAGTTCGTGAATGCGGCGGACATGGCCGACTTCGAGCAACCCGACCAGATGTCCATGATGATGGGGCAAACCCAGCCGAAGTTGAAGGACTTCAAGGGCGAACAAGCCATCACCAGCGCGCTCATGGAACTCTCGGAAGGCAAGCCCAACAAGGTCTACTTCGTGGGCGGGCACGGCGAGCCGGAGCTCGACGCCAAGGATCTCGCCGTTTTCAAGGAAAGCCTCAAGCGGCAGAATATCCAGATCGCCGCGCTCAATCTGCTCAACGTCAACAGCATCCCCGAGGACGCCCGCGCCTTGATCATCAGCGCGCCAAAGTATGATTTCTCGGATCTGGAGCTCAAGCTCCTGACGGACTTTTGGGACAAGAAAGGCCGCATCTTTTTCCTGCTCAGTCCCGGCGCCAAGACGCCGCAGTTGACGGCCTGGCTGACTTTCGTGGGTGTCACCCCGCAGGAAGATCGCGTGATTCGCACGGGCACATTTTTGCAGACCGACGCGGAAGGGAAGCCGAAGCTCACCAGCGGCGTGATCAGCGACCCGGCCTTCGTCATTCTCGACAGCCATACCAAGATTACCAAGGACCTCGCGGACGTGAGCAAGCGGCTGCTCGGCCCGACGGAATCGCTGGCCATCAACCAGTCGATCCAAAACGCCAGCGGAGAGCACATTATTCCCCTGCTCAATTCGGGCGAGGGCTTCTGGGGCGAAACCGATCTGACAGGCGGCGAGGATAAGAAAGTCTTCTTCGATCCGAAGAAGGATCACATTGGCCCGCTCGTCCTCGCTGCGGCCGTGGAGAAGGGCGGCGTGGAAGACCAGCGCGTGAAGATGGACAGCTCGCGCCTCGTGGTGATCGGCAACGGCGGGCTGCTCAACAACGATTCCTACCGGATTTCGGAGGGCGTTTCCAACGACCTCACCATCAACATCTTGAACTGGCTGCTCGACCGCGAGGAAATGATCGGCATTCCGCCGAAGGAGAAGAAAAACGTGACGCTGAGCTTCGATGAGAAGCAGCTCCACAGCATCGCGCTGAGCGTCATGGTCTTCATCCCCGGCATCGTGGCTTTCTTCGGCCTCATTAGCTGGTGGCAGCGCCGCAACTAAAAAAACCTTTTACACGAATTCACGTTTTCCTTTTTTCGCCATGAAATCGAAAAATACGCTTCTCCTTCTTCTCGTCGCAGGCGCGATTTACGCGTTCATCTACTTCTTCGAAAGCAAGCAGCCCACCAGCCAGGACAACGCCGCGCATGCCGGACGCGTCGTGGAGTTCGACCGCGACAAGATCAATGCGATCACCATCAAGAATACCGATGGCACGATCAAGCTGGTCAAAAAGGACAACGCGTGGCTCCTCGAGGCGCCAGTCAAGGATCGCGCGGATTCGGGAGTCATCAATCAGCTCTTTACCACCGCCGAGGGGTTGAAATCCGAGGAAGCCATTCCCACCGACAAGCAAGGCAGCGGCAAGGATCTGCTCAAGGATTTCGGCCTGACCAGTTCGGAAACCCGCCTGACTTTCGCCGGCGGACCCAAGACGGTGGAATTGGTTTTTGGCAAGGATGCCGCCGTGGAAGGAAAGCTGTATGTGCGGCTCGAGGATTCCAAGACCGCGCACGTGATCAGCAACGACCTCAAAAACCAGATCACCAAAAAGCCGGACGACTTCCGCGACCACAAGCTGACCGACGTTGTCACCACGCAGGTCACCAAGGCGGACCTCAAGAGCGGCGCCGGGGAGATCGAATTGGAGAAGAAGGAGCAGCACTGGTCGCTCTCCAAGCCGTTTAAAGCCCGGGGCAATGACCAGAAAATCGGCGACGTGATTTCGCAGGTGGCCAACGCCCGCGTGGATTCCTTCGTCGCCGATGGTTCGAATCTCGCGTCATTCGGTCTGCAGGAACCTCGTGGCTCCGTCACCCTGACCGCGGAAGGCAGCAAAGAACCGGTGGTGTTGCAGATCGGCAAGGCGGTGGAGAAGGAAAAGGACAAAATCTACGTGAAGCTTTCCACGCGCGACGCCGTACTCGTCGTCCCGAAAACCCTGGACGCCGTCCTCGACACGAAGCCCGGCGACGTCCGCGACCGCAATCTCGCCCGCTTCTCTTCCGACATCGTGGACCGGATCAACATCGAGAGCCCCGGCAAGGACAAGATCGTCCTCGCCCGCAAAGGAGAATCGTGGGTGCGTAAAGCTGATGGAAAAGACCTGCCGATCAATACTCCTGCGGCGGCCAAACTTCTCTCCGAGTTGCAGACCGGCCAGGTCGTCAATTTCGTAGCCGATGTCGCCACGGAGTTGCCGAAGTACGGACTCGATAGGCCGCAGGAGACAATCACGCTCAGTTCCTACGCCTCCGAAAACACTGCGGAGACCAAGGCGGGGGAAAAGTCGATCGTCACGATCCTCTTCGGAAAGACCGAGGAAGGGAACGTCTACGCGAAGCTGGACGACGAACCCTTCGTGGTCAGCGTCTCGAAGTCGATCCTCGACTTCGCGATGACCGATCCCTTGCAGTGGCAGGATCTCGCCATCTACAAGAACAAGCCCGAGGACATCACTGCGCTGGAAATCGCCGGGGAAAACCGGCCCACCGTCACCCTCGAGCGCGACAAGGACAAGAAGTGGGTGCTGGCCAAGGGCGACGGAAAAGTAAACCAGACCAACTTGCAGTCCGTCCTGAACACGCTGGCCACTCTGCGCGCGGTGCGCTGGGTCGGCGCTGCGGCCCCCAACCAGGATCTGGCGCAACCCAAGCTGACGGTTTCCTTCAAGGCCAGCGCTCCGGGCAAGCTCAGCCTCGGCGCGCAATCATCGGATATGCTGACTTACGCTTCGGCGGATGGATTGACGGGCACCTTCGCGGTGAGCCAGCCGGACGTCACCGTATTTGAACTTCCCCTGATCGAAGGCGCACCGGCAACCACGACACCTCCCGCTACTCCCACTCCCGCGCCGCCATCTCCGACCACCACACCGCAACCTCCGGCCTCCCCCACTCCGATCCCCGCAGTTCCGGCACCAGGACCGCAAACGCCGGCAGCACCCACGCCCATTCCCGCAATTCCAGCGCCGCAACCTCCGACAGCTACGCCCCCGCCTCCAGCCCCGGCGACTCCACCAGCCCCCGCACCGCCAGCTCCGCAAAACTGACGGTCACGCCGATCGCTGGGCGGTATAGAGAGCCACAATCCCGCCGCTCAGCGGCTGGTGCCGGGCGTCCACCAGCCCGGCAGCGCCCAGCAACTCGCACATTGCAGGGCCGTGGGGAAACTGCTCGATCGAATCGCCGAGGTAGTCGTAGGCGGCTTTTTGCCCGGTGACCAAAGCGGCGACCCGCGGCAGCACATGGTGCAAATAGGGCCGGTAAACCCAACGCAACGGAGCGCCGGGCACCGAGAAATCGAGGATCAGCACGTGTCCGCCGGGACAAATCACCCGTCGCATTTCTGAGAGCGCGCCGGGCCAGGAAGCCATGTTGCGCAGCCCAAAGGCCACGGTGACCACGTCAAACGAGGCGTCGGCAAAGGGCAAACGCAGCCCATCCGCCGCCACGAGTGCCTCCAGCCCCTTGCGCCGGGCGATTCGCAGCATGGGCGGGCAGAAATCCGCCCCGACCACCATCGCTCCGGGGCAATGCGAGCGAATCGTCAGCGCCAGGTCCCCGCTGCCGGTAGCCAGATCCAGCACCCGGCGCGGCCCCCACTGGCGGATCAACCGCGCGGCGTGGCTGCGCCAGAGAAAATCCAGCCCGCCACTGAGTAAATGGTTGGCCAAATCATAGCGTCCGGCGATCGCGCCAAACATCTTCTGGATGGCTGGGCCTTTCGTCTCAGGGGCGGTTAAAGCGGGCGGCATGGGGATATTGTATCAAATGGGAGAAAACACGCAGAAGGCATAACACATGCTTCCATTGGAAGCGCCCATTTTTCCCAAAGCGCTCGTGGCTTCCGGGGATCGTAGGCCCCGCTCCGCGCATGACCACCGATTACTTTAGCAAGGCAAAAGTCCTGATCGTCGATGACGAACCGGCCAACGTGCGCCTGCTCGAACGCATCCTCGGCATGGCCGGCTGTACCCACATCCGGAGCACCACCGACTCCCGCCAGGCCCTCCCGCTCTTTCTCGAAGCCGAGCCCGACATCGTTCTCCTGGACTTGAACATGCCCTTCATGAATGGCTTCGCCGTCCTCGAGCAGCTCAAGGCCGCCATCACCGCGGAGGACTACCTTCCGATCCTCATCCTCACCGCCGACATCTCGGTGGAGACCAAGCGCCAGGCCCTGGCCGGCGGAGCGAAAGATTTCCTGACCAAGCCGCTCGATCACGCCGAAGTCATCCTGCGCATTCAAAACCTCGTCGAGAACCGCTTCCTGCACCTCAGCATGCAGCGCCACAACCTCGACCTCGAAAGACAGGTCCGCGAGCGCACGGCCCAGCTTGAGGAGACCCTGCACGAGTTGCAGACCACGCAGGAGCAGATCGTGAAGCAGGAGCGCCTGCGCGCCCTCGGCATGATGGCCGGCGGCATCGCCCACGACTTCAACAACGCCCTCACCATGGTCCTCGGCTACGGCGAACTCCTTCACCCCTGGCTCAAGGAACACGGTTCGCCCCGCGAGATCACCCACCTCGACCACATGGTCTCCGCCGCGCGCGATGCCTCGCACGTGGTCAGCCGCTTGCGCGAGTTCTACCGGCCCGCGCAGGACAACGAAATCCGTGTCCCCGTCGACTTGAACGACGTCGTGGAAAAAGTCATCTCGCTCACTTCCCCGAAATGGCGCGGTCGCAGCCAGGCCGATGGCGTGCAGATCGAAGTCATCAGCCACCTGGAGAAAATCCCCGCCATCTCCGGCAATGCCGCCGAGCTGCGCGAGGTTCTGATCAACCTCGTCTTCAACGCCGTCGACGCCATGCCCAAAGGCGGCGTCATCATCCTCAGCACCCAGCAGGAAGGCGATGGCGCCACCATCTCCATCCAGGACACCGGCATCGGCATGACCCCGGAGGAGCGCGAACGCTGCCTCGAGCCCTTTTTCACGACCAAGGGCGACCATGGCACCGGCCTCGGCCTGGCCGTCGTCTACGGCACCGTCCAGCGCCACAATGGCCGGATCGAAATCACCAGCGACAAGAACGTCGGCACCACTTTTTCCATTCATTTCCCCGCCACCTCCGAGACCGAGACGGCCGTGACCCCGGAAATTTCCCGCCTCGACCGCACGCTGCGGATCCTCGTGGTCGACGACCAGGAAGTCATCTGTGAACTGCTCGCCGAATATCTCCACGAGGATGGCCATACCACCGGTTGCGCCTTCCGTGGAGATGAGGCGCTCGAGCTTTTCCGCAAGCAACACTTCGACCTCGTCCTGACCGACCAATCCATGCCCGGCCTCAATGGCGAGCAACTGGCCGCGGCCATCAAGCGGCTCGCGCCGGATGTCCCGGTCATCCTGCTCACCGGCTTTGGCGACGAAATGCTGGCCCTCGGCGGCCACTCGGCGGAAGTGGACCTCATCCTCGGCAAACCCCTCTCCCAAGCCGATCTGCGCCAGGCCATCTTCCAAGCCTGCGCCAAGCGCAGCGGCCTGATGAGCGTCGCCTGAGCCCGGCGAGCCAGGGCGGGGCGCGGCAAAAAAGGGGGCGATTTCAAAGGCGTTAAAAAATAGAAATTCGGCGTGATTCACCGTGATCAGGCGTTATCCACCGCAATCCAGCGTTATTCCTTTCGGAATTTCCGGTGTCTGCCGTCACCGCCCTGCGGGTGATCTCGCATCCGCGGGATTGGGTTGCTGGCGACACCGTCGCCACCCTGCCGGCAATTTCGGTTGGCGAAATTGGACTCTCGCCCCGTTCGAGTGTCGCTTCGCTTCAAGTAGTCGGTTTCCGTCGGTTTTTATCGGTTTCACTTCGTGTCCGCCGGCTCCCCTTCGGACGACCTGACGCCCCCTCGCTCACACCTCCTCGTTCCCAAGCTCCAGCTTGGGAACGCACTTGGTCTTGGAAGCTCTGCTTCCCGGGCCGCCATCGCGAGGCTTGTAGAAGCACCTTAAAGTACCTTGTTCCACCTTGAATCACCTCGGTGACCACTGTCATCGCCACTTTTCCGCCGACCCTCCTCCGGACGGACCCGCCTCGACTCGAAAGCCATGCGCTATTTGATTGAGATGAGAAAGAACCAGCCTGACGTCGGGCACCACTGCTGACGCAGCACAGTGCACGCGGCTCGCTATTGCGTGAGTTATACATAGGAACGTGTTCCTTGTCAAGTGAGCAAATTCAGACTCGAAAGATTGCCACGGAAAATCATCCGGGAGCGGGCGATGCTGGAGCTTCGAAGACATCGACGTTCCCAAGCCGGAGCTCGGGAACGAGGAGAGCGCCCCCGCGCCTCCGAAATGGAGTTTCGCCGGAGAGGCGCGTCTCGAAAGCCTCACTTTCGAAACAAGGGGGGCACGAAGAGACTTACGAAAGCTTGCGAACGGGATGCCGTGGTCAGCCGTTCCGGCGGCGGAAGGGGCGGTGTTCGGAATCCAGGCGTTGATCGGCTTCGCGGGTGGCGTGCATGCTCTTGAGCAGCCAGTCCGGCAGGTCGGGGTTGATGATGTCCGGGGTCTTGGGCGCCTCCACGGACTTCGGGGTGGAACCGTCGTCGGTCACCCGGCCCTCACGTTTGGCCGTGCCGACGATGGCTCGAAGGGCGGCGTAATCTACTTTTGGTGTCATTTTCAATGCGTTGGGAGAAGGTTCAGCGCGGCGATCTCTTCAATGATCATGCGCCACAAGTGGCCGGGGGTTGTTTCAAAAGGTCCTCAAATCCACCATCCGCTCTCCACTCAACGATTGAATGTCTGCCACTTCGGTGGCCTGCGCAACCGCTATCTTATGCAGCCCCGGCCGGGGCCGACCGTCGCTGGCGGTGCAGCTTGGTATCGACGGCGGCGGCCATGCGGGCGACGTCCAGATTGCCGCCGAGAAAGTCGGCAATGGCGCGGGCGGCTTCCTGCGGATGCCCGAGGAGCCAGCGATGGTGCAGGTGCAAGGTGCGCGCGATGGGCGATTGGGTCAGGGCGCGCTGGCTCTGGCGCACGAGGCGTTCGTAGGCCGGACGCAACGTGGCGGGGTCGTGCGCGGCAGCGGCGTGGCGGTCGAGCATGGCTTTCTGGCTGGCAAAGATTTCCTCCAGGTCCCGCTCGATGAAGAGGACGTGGTACTGCTTGCCGGGCGGAAGATGCGGGAGCAGCGGCAGCACAACTTTCACCGCTTTGCCATCGGCGTCCTGCAGCGCGGTGTTGTCTTCTTTCAAGGACTTCACGGCTTCGAGTTCGAAGTACCCCTTGGGGTTGTCCTCATCGGCGGCGCGCTGCTGGTCGGTAAGCGCCTCGAGCCCGCCGGCGACCAGCATCTGCATGAGCAGACTGGTGCCGCTGCGCGGAAGCCCGGTCACGATCGTGACAGCCTCGGCGCCAAAGGGGTCGCGCACGGGGCCGAGCACCTCGGGTGAAAAGTCGGATTGCGGATTGCGGACTTCGGATTTCGATTCGCCGTCTGGCTGGTGCGCCGGGGTCTGGATTTGCACCTGCGGCTTGGGCAATTCTCCCGAGGCCACGGCAATCGCCCGCTGGCGCAACTCGCGCGCCTGGGCCAGATGCCAGGCCGATTGCTCGGGTGCGCTTTTCTCGCGCAGTCGGGCGAGACGCAAATGCGCGGGCCAATAGCCGGGATGCAACGCGAGCGTCTGTTCCCACGCCGACGCCGCCCGCTCGTATGCGCCCTGGCGGAGCAGGGCGATGCCGAGAAGAAAATGCGCCAGCGGATAATAGTGCAGCAAATGAATTGCCTTGAGCGCCGCCGCCGCGGCCTCGCCCCATTGACGCCGCGCGAGGAAACACCGCGCCAGCCCCACACAGGCATGCGGATTGTGCTCGTCGAGCGCGAGCACGCGCCGAAACGCCTCCTCCGCCTCCGGCCACTTGCGCAACCGCTGATAAGTCTCGCCGATCTGCAAGTGCAACCCCGGCCGCCCGCGCAACCCTTCCTCCGAACTGCGCAGCAATTCGAGCGCATCCCCCGGCCGATTCTCCGCCAGCGCCACCACCGCGCGCAGAAAATCGAGCCCGTGCGTGTTCAGCGAAGCGAGCTTCTGCAAATGCGCGACTTGTTTTTGCTCGTCGGGCGTAAGGAGAGGCTCGGGGGATTTCCGATTGTCGATTGCCGATTGCCGATTGGCCTCCCCTACGGGAGCCAGAGCTTCATCCAAGACGTCCCGCACTTCAGAATCTTCGTCCCCCGTTCCCGCATCCGCATCGTCCAATTGGATGTTGGGTGTTGAATGTTGCGGCGAAGCCGTCCCGAGCCTGTCGAGGGAGATGTTGGATGTTTCCTCCTCTCCAGAGACTTCCCCCGCCCCTTCGTCCTTCGCCATTCGTCCTTCGTCATTTTTCTCCCCCTCCACCGCCTTCCGCGCCTCCACCCGCTTCTTCACTTCCTCCCGCCACGTCTTCAGTTCCTCACGCGCCGCCTCGCATTCCACGCGACGGCCTTGCAGCCCTTCGACGATTTCGCGCAACTCCTCCACGCGTCCCAACGCCTTGCAACACATCGCGCGCCGCAGCGCAAAGCGCCACTCCTCCGGCCACTCCGCCTGCAGCTTGCGCAAAATGGGCAGCGCCTCTATCTCCTTGTTCGCGTCCATCAGCGCCTCCGCAAGATTGATATCCTGCTCGCGCACGGTCTCCCGCACCGCCTCCTGCACATTGTCCGAAGGCCGCTGCACATAACCGAGCGCGATGAGCTGTTCGAGCGCTGCCTTTTCGCTTTCGGGATCGGGCTTGAGATCGGCGGGATGCCGTCCGTCGTCGCCTGGCACCGCGTCCCAACTTGGAATGCGCGCCACCTCCGGCGCCTGCTCCCAAGCCGCCAGCAAAGGCCGTCCATCCATGTCCTCGCCCACGGGCAACCCCTGTAAGGTGAGGATCGTCGGCGCGATGTCCAAAATACTCGCCCCGTGGAGCAGCTCATCCTTCTTAATCCCCGGTCCGTGCAACACCAGGATGCCAAAGTCCCGATGCTCCTCCGCCGGCCCCGCCGGAATCGGCGCCAGCGTCCGCGGACGCAACTCATCCGGATGAAACCCGTGATCGCTATTCAGCAGCAGCGTCACATCCGGCGGCAACACCTTGAGCAGCGCGCCTAACATCATGTCGTGAAACTTCGCCGCCGTGGTCATGACATTTGAGTAGAGCTCGAAATCCTTCTCCGGGATGAAATCGCGCCGCGGCGGATGATACCGCATGAACCCGTGCGCAAAGTGATCGATGGCGTCAAAATAGACCGCGAGATAATCCCACTCCGTCTCCGTCGCCAGATACATCGCCCAGTTCTGCACCGTCGCGCACTCGGCCAGCGTCTTCATGCACATGGCCAGCCGCCGGTCCTTGTCCTGATCGATCTCCCGCGCCTTCGGGATGAACGCCTCGACCATCTCCGGCGCGAGATCATTCGGATTCACCCGCAATTCCGACAGCGCCTCCACCATCTCCGGCGGATGCATCCCGCCCGGCGGCACCGGCCACGGCTGATCCTGCGGCCCCACCGCATGGTGGCAGATATTCGAAATCATCACCCCATTGATCGGTTCCGCCGGATGCGACGGCCACCACCCCACCACATGCCCACGCCAACCCTGCTGATGAAAGATATTCCAGTAAGCCTTCGTCTTACGTGAGAGCCCACTTACCGGCCTAACTCCCGAGTTATCCGGCAGCGGCTCACTAAAGCCCAGCACGCCATGCTTATCCGGCCGCTTCCCCGTCGCGATCGAGGTCCAGAGCATCGGCGAATACACCGGATGAATCGTGCTGATCTGCCCCATGCACCCCCCCTCGATCAACCGCGCCAGGTTTGGCATCTGCCCCGCCTCCACGAGAGGGAGAATGAGCTTCCAATCCGCGGCATCCCAGCCGAGGTGGACGAGTTTGCGTTGAGGAGCAGACATAGGGCGCGGACGATGGAAAAAAAAAGAGACCCGGCCAAGCCCGTTTTTTGGCGGGTGATTTTCCCCCGCCAACCGGCCGCGCCGTGCGAAATCCCCAAAAAAAATTCGCACAAATAGACGCAATTAACGGGGATAGCGCCGACGCAGAGAAAAAAAAGGCGTCATCACGCAAATACCTTCATTTCTACAGTATTTAACGGATGACTAACACCCTCTTACCCCCGCCCAGACGGCGTGATTTTTTAAAACGCCAGGACGCGGGGCGCAACCAAGGGATTGACCGCAGATTTTGGGGCAGCGGTTCTCTTTTTTGAAATCCAATTAAAGGAGATTTAAAAAACGCAGAGACGCAGAGGCGCGGAGGAAAGGCACTCCAGAATCATGCGTTCTATTCTTTTCTCTCTGCGGCCTCTGCGTCTCTGCGTTTTAAATTTCAGGAGGTGGCGCTCCCCGCTTCGACCGTGGTAGTAGCGTTTTTAATGATTTGGATAAAATCGTATTGCATCGTCGACATTTTCTTTTGTAAACCGCCCGCGGCACGTAGGGCTCAACGCTACAGTTCAGTAGGGGGACGGTCTTCGGTTCGGTTTGCCACCCATACCACCGCTTTCCGTCACCATGAAACAAGACCACGTACCACTGGCTAAAGCCATCACCGCCAGTACCGCTACTGCGGCGCTCTTCACCCTCCAGCACCATGCCGATGCGGCCATCATTTACAGCGGCCCCAACCAGAACCTGACCGCACACGAGTCCGGCTCCGGCGGCGCCATGGTTGGTATCCCTATCGCGCCTGGCATCTCGGCCGCGATTGTTGCGAGTAGCGGCATCGGCGCTCGTGCGAGGGTCGTAAGAACGGGGACCGGCGCGGGAGCACCCATTCAGGGCTGGCTGGGCGACAGTCAGGTCTCCTTCTTTCTCAAGAAACTGGCCGCCGGAGCCAAAATCTCTGCGGCCCTGTTTCCCGGCCATACCCGATCCGCGGCTACTTTACGCATTGTCAATTATAACGGTTATGCCGCGGGCAACTGGGTCAGCAATCAGCCCGCCTTTGCGGCCTTCGAACTGAGCAACGGCGACCTGGGTTGGATCAAACTGACCGAGACCGATACCTACGGCAGCGTCGGGAAAACTACCATCACCGCCGGAGAATGGGCCTACGACAACACCCCCGGTGAAGCGATCAATGCCGGCCAGACCAGCT
>Ga0206924_1061_pt1 | contig 26553 bp, 22 predicted proteins | sample Alteio_BWOrgHeat_61_FD_152947 | JGI IMG/M metagenome (GOLD analysis project Ga0206924, IMG submission 152947) | Enriched cells from forest soil in Barre Woods Harvard Forest LTER site, Petersham, Massachusetts, United States -... | ecosystem: Environmental > Terrestrial > Soil > Temperate forest >...
TTTCTGGGATGGCCGAACAATTGATGGCGACGAAGGGTCCTTTTTGCCCCTTGCTTTCGGAGTGAATGAATTTGGCAAACACTTCTTTTCCGGTGCCGCTTTCCCCCGAAATGAAAATACTGGCGGTGCTAGGGGCAACCCGTTTGGCCAAGTCCAATGCTTTTAAAAAGCTGGGGCTGCGGCCAATGATCTTATTTTGCACCAGGTTTCTGGATTTCACTTTTTCGCGAAGCTCCGAAATATTTCCATTGAGTGTCTTCAGATGAAGAGCCCTCTCCACCGAAATCTGTAGCTGCGGGAAATGAATGGGCTTGACCAGAAAATCGTAGGCTCCCTTTTGGATGGCCTCAAGGGCCACTTCCACGGACTTAGAGGCCGTCAGCAATATGATGGGCAAATCTGGCAAAGTCTTTTTCAACTGCAAGGTCAATTCCACTCCGGACATCTTGGGCAGTCGTAGATCTGTGATCAACACATCCCATTCGTGGCCGGTTTTTGGACTTTCGCTGATGGCAGCTTCAGCGTCAGCAAATCCGATCACCTGAAGACCTTTGCTTCGGAAGTGGGCTGAAACCAGCTCTTGGATGTCGGGATCGTCATCGATCAAGGCAATTTTTGGAATTTTTGTTTTAGAAATCATTGGTGTCCTCTTTTTTGTTTGTGTCAGTGACTCAGTACGCTTTTTCGGATTTGAATCAGCTCTTGGCGCAGGCTTTGGACCAGCGTAGAGGCCTCTTGAATGTCTTTGCTGGCGCAGGTTTTCTGCAATAAATTTCCCAGCTCTGAAATATTGGCAAAACCATAGCTGGCGCCAGAGCCAATCAACTTGTGTGAGATCGTCTGGATAGTGCTAAAATCGTTCCGCTGAACGGCGCTCTCGAGATCCAAAGCATCTTGGTCCTTTCGCTCCAGATAGCCCGGAATACTTTCCAGTAGAAGATCGGGGATCGGATATTCATGTTGTCTCATAAGCCCTCCTTTTTAAAATCCATTGGCCACTAAAAGCTCGGATGCTTTGTTGGAAAGATCATTGTATCTGAGCGGCTTCTGCCAATGATCCCAGTGATCAAAATACTGATTTTCGGGAAGTCGAACCTTCGAGCGATCCAACGTTGAATAGGTGATCACCTTCGAGGGGTCCCGTGAAAATCGAGATTTCAGATCGTTGAAGCCATCGATCATTTCAATCGAAGACTTGACCAGTTGATCCCCGTGGATATTTTTGGCCAACATCCAATCCAGCACGATAAAATCCACGTGCTGAAAACTCATTTTTTGAGAGACTCCGTCAAGACCATCAGAGATCATTGTTTGACAGCCCAGTCGGTTAAAAATGGAGGCCGTCGCGGTGGCCACATCAGCATCATCCTCCACAATCAAAACGGTGGGAGTGTGTGGCTTTTCAGTGGCGCCACTCAGGGTTGGTTGTCCGATAAAAGATGAATCGCTGGCTCTGGTTGCGTGCCATCGGTGAATTTGTTGATGCAGATTTTCTTTGACCACGGTAAATGCTTCCACAGGTGTTGCGCCAGTGCCCACGGCGCTGAACTCTGCGGCGAACGATTTGTAGTGATATCTATAAATCCAATGGTCGTCGTGCAAAGAAGCATCCGGCGGGATGAATCGCTGAGTCAGTGTCCCATCGGCCGGCATCAGATCGGTGATTTCATTCAGCTCTGTGACAGTGATGCGAGCGATCTGATCTTCGGGCGATTCAAAGTCATCGAGTGATCTGTGCAACTGGTGAAACCTAGTTCCTAGATATAGAACTTTTGCCGTCTGTTGCGAGGTATGGTGATCTTTACGACGTGTGAACAGTAGGGCATATATAAGGACCGGAAAAGCCACCAGCATCATCGCTATAAATGCCAATGGAATTAAAAATCCAAACGAAGTGCCAAGAAATAAACTCACGAGCACGAATGTAATCCCTAATATTTTTTCATAGATTTTCATCTGAACCCCCTCTTTTGAAAATCAACGACTTCTAATGAGGTCCATTGTTATCCGCATATGCGGAGATATTCCACGCAAAAGGTTTTTGTTAAAGGAACTCAATCTGCGATAACGCCAAGTTGAAATTAATTTTTCACAACTAAAACTTTTAAATCTGGAACAAACAATTTCTGAATGAGTAATGTGCTTCATCAGCAAAAATAAAAAGGGGGAAAATTTATGAGAGAAGCTGTTTTAAATAATACTGTGCAGTCCGTGAGCCCATTGTGGGACCTTGAATCACTCGAGGAATGGGGTGAGCAACCAGAGTTGCTGGCGGCAAAAAATGTCCTGATTGTCGAGGACGACTCCAGCACAGTGAGTTTGTTCAAAACGATGATTCATAACTTCGATGAGGACGCGCTGATCAAATCCATTCCCTCTGCAGAAGTCGCAGAGAAATATCTGCGTGAGTTGAAGCGAAATGGATTGCCGGGCCCGGACGTGGCGATGATTGATTATCGCTTGTCAGGAAAAGATGGGCTCTATGTTTGTCATATATTAGAGACTTATTTCCCTTTGACCAAAATCGTCTTGGTTTCCGGAATGAGTCACGAAGAGGTTTCAAGAAAAATTCAAGAACACCATTTAAAAATTGAATTCCTGCAGAAGCCGATCGAGCGTCGGCAGATCCTGCACATCTTGCAGACAGAAAATATTTACACCTGAGAATAGGATTTGAAATACTCTTGAATTTGATCAATGCAATCAGCGCATTGATCAAATTCTTGAGCCTTCGCTAGAATTTCCAATTTTTTAAAATGACCCTCCAGCGTCGGGAATCCGTAAGGGCGGGCGATACCCTTAATGGTGTGACTGATTTTTTGAATAGCGACGTAGTCCTTGCTCTGCAAGTGTCGATTCAGATCCGCCAGATCTTTCATACGAGCGTTGACGAACGCCGGTACCAGTTCACAGAGATCAGCATCGATGGGGATTTCAGTTAACATTTTTTCCACCTATACCTTCTTTACGAAAGGCAGGCTGGTCAAAGGCTTGGTCGCGGGTGGTGGCTCTGCAAAGACAGACTTCATCAAAGAATAGCCTTGGCCACGACAATTCTTGATTTCTACATGACTGTTCACAAGCTTCTTTCGCAAATGGCAGACATGAGTATCGATGTTTCGGGCGCTCAAGGCCACATTGTTCCATACAGTCTTGACCAGCTGAGTTCGATCAATTTTATGTCCATAATCTTTGGCCAGCGTCAGCAGAATTTTGAATTCAATCGGAGTCAAATCCAGTGTCACCGGTTTTTCGCCAACATTAATGTGCACGGTGTGAGTCTCTACATTGATGACCAGGTCTTCTAAGACAATAATGGACTTAAAGTCCCCATTTGCTGGACTTCGTCGTCGCTGAAGTGCATCGATGCGAGCCATAAGTTCCCGAGGTTCGAAAGGTTTAATAACGTAGTCATCAGCCCCTGCAGTCAGACCTTTGATTTTGTCTTCTAGGTCTGAATGACCGGTCAGCATCAATATAGAGAGTTGGGGATGTAAACTGAGGTTTTTAAGCTCCACGCAAAGATCAATCCCGTCCCCATCAGGAAGGCCCCGATCTAAAATGGCAAGGTCCCAGGGTTCAGTCTTTAAATAGCTCCAGGCAGTTTTTAGGTCGGCAGCGATTTTGATTTCGTGAATTGGTATGAGTGCTCGTTGCAATAGGTGCTGAGTATCAATGTTGTCTTCTATGACTAAAATCTTGGCCATTCTCTTCACCCCTCAAATGTCGGTAAGACGATATACTCGAGCTAACAAGCAAACTGTATCTAAATAGCTCCGATCTGCGGTAGCGGCTGATGCTCCATAAAATATTTTCAAAAGTCCACCGGCACCGCCCGTGTTGAGAAAACTCAAGAAATGGGCGCTGCGGCGGCTTTGTTAAATCTCCTTAACAGTCAGGCTTTATTTTGTCAGGGCCAAAATATCCGGGCTAATTCCCTGCTGCCACACAAAAATTTTAAGGAGAATCCGGCATGCAAAAAGACGGTACCATCACTGTTCCTGCTAAGAAATTAGATCTTAAATCCATCCTCTATAATAAACCTAATGAACCTAAGGGAAAGGTCGGTCGTAAGCCCTCGATGAAGAGCGGAAACTACCAAGAGCATGGCAGTTGGGAACAGTTGCGGGAGCTTCTACACACGGTCAAAGGCGTTCGCGGAGGCAATTTTGCCGTGCGTATGCAAGTGGAACAAGAGGGTATCATCGCCGAAATCGGCGAGGTTCTCAACGACATCATCGAACTCAATGAAAACATGGCCAACGAATTCATCCGCGTACGGGACAAAGTGGGTCAAGAGGGTCTGATGATGGAACGGGTTTCCATCGGCTCGGTGAAGGGCTCATGGGCCACCAGTGTGAACTCGGTGAATCTGCTCATCGGGGATCTAGTGCAACCAACGACAGAGGTCGCGCGGGTTATCACCTCGGTGGCGAAAGGTGACTTATCTCAAAAAATGTCCCTAGAGATCGATGGCCGTACGGTCAAAGGAGAGTTCCTCCGCATCGGTAATACGGTGAATGCGATGGTGGATCAGCTGAACTCGTTCGCTTCCGAGGTGACTCGTGTGGCGAAAGAGGTGGGTACCGAAGGCCGTCTTGGAGGACAAGCGGACGTGAAAGGTGCCTCTGGTATCTGGAGGGATTTGACCGACAACGTGAATGGTCTGGCCTCCAATTTGACGAATCAGGTGCGTAACATCGCCAAAGTGACCATCGCAGTGGCCAAAGGCGACTTGTCACAAAAAATCACGGTGGATGCGAAGGGCGAAATCTTCGAGCTAAAAAATACCATCAACGTCATGGTGGATCAGCTGTCATCGTTCGCAGCCGAGGTGACTCGTGTGGCGAAAGAGGTCGGTACTGAAGGTCGTCTGGGTGGACAAGCGGACGTTCGAGGTGTGAGCGGAACTTGGAAAGACTTAACAGATAATGTGAATGGCCTTGCGAATAACTTAACAGCGCAGGTTCGTAACATCGCGAAAGTAACAACAGCGGTTGCGAATGGCGACTTGTCACAAAAAATCACGGTGGATGCCCGCGGTGAAATCTTAGAACTTAAAAACACGGTCAATACGATGGTGGATCAACTTCGATCGTTCGCAGCCGAGGTGACTCGTGTGGCAAAAGAAGTGGGTACAGAAGGTCGATTGGGCGGACAAGCGGACGTCAAAGGCGTGAGCGGTACTTGGAAAGATCTAACGGACAACGTGAATGGTCTAGCCAATAACTTAACCGCACAAGTTCGTAATATCGCGAAAGTTACAACTGCGGTGGCGAACGGCGACTTATCACAAAAAATCACGGTGGATGCGAAGGGCGAAATCCTAGAGCTGAAAGACACCATCAATACGATGGTGGGAACACTTCGGTCGTTCGCAGCGGAGGTGACTCGTGTGGCGAAAGAAGTGGGTACTGAAGGAAAACTGGGCGGACAAGCGGACGTTGAAGGCGTTAGCGGCACTTGGAAAGATTTGACCGAAAACGTGAACGTCATGGGCTCGAACCTCACAGTTCAGCTGCGTGACGTTTCGAAAGTGGCGACCGCGATTGCGAATGGTGACTTGACTCAAAAAATCACGGTGGAAGTGCGCGGGGAAATCCTGCAGATCAAAGATGTGATCAATAAGATGGTGGATCAGTTGAACTCCTTCGGTGCCGAGGTGACTCGTGTGGCGAAAGAAGTCGGTACTGAAGGAAAACTGGGCGGACAAGCGGAAGTGAAAGGGGTCAGCGGAACTTGGAAAGATCTGACCGACAACGTGAATGGTCTGGCCTCCAACTTAACGAATCAAGTTCGTAACATCGCAAAAGTGACCACAGCGGTTGCCAAAGGTGACTTGTCACAAAAAATCACGGTGGATGCGAAAGGTGAAATCTTAGAACTGAAAAACACCATCAATACGATGGTGGATCAGTTGAACTCGTTCGCTGCCGAAGTAACTCGTGTGGCGAAAGAGGTTGGTACCGAAGGAAAACTGGGCGGACAAGCGGAAGTGAAAGGGGTCAGTGGTACTTGGAAAGATCTGACTGACAACGTGAATGGTCTGGCCTCTAACTTAACGAATCAAGTTCGTAACATCGCGAAAGTGACCACAGCGGTTGCCAAAGGTGACTTGTCACAAAAAATCACGGTGGATGCGAAAGGTGAAATCTTCGAACTTAAAAACACGATCAATACGATGGTGGATCAGTTGAACTCTTTCGGTGCCGAGGTGACTCGTGTGGCGAAAGAGGTTGGTACTGAAGGAAAATTGGGCGGACAAGCGGAAGTGAAAGGGGTCAGTGGTACTTGGAAAGATCTGACCGACAACGTGAATGGTCTAGCTTCGAATTTAACGAATCAAGTTCGTAACATCGCAAAAGTGACCACAGCGGTTGCTAAAGGTGACTTGTCACAAAAAATCACGGTGGATGCGAAAGGTGAAATCTTAGAACTGAAAAACACGATCAATACGATGGTGGATCAGCTGAACTCGTTTGCGGCGGAGGTCACTCGTGTGGCGAAAGAGGTCGGTACAGAAGGTCGTCTGGGTGGACAAGCGGACGTAAAAGGTGTGAGCGGAACTTGGAAAGATCTGACGGATAACGTGAATGGTCTGGCCTCCAACTTAACCGTTCAGCTTCGTGACGTTTCGAAAGTGGCGACCGCAATTGCGAATGGTGACTTGTCACAAAAAATCACTGTGGAAGTTCGCGGAGAACTCTTACAGATCAAAGATGTGATCAATAAGATGGTGGATCAGCTGAACTCGTTCGCTGCCGAAGTGACTCGTGTGGCGAAAGAGGTGGGTACAGAAGGTCGTCTGGGCGGCCAAGCGGACGTCAAAGGCGTGAGCGGAACTTGGAAAGATCTAACAGACAATGTGAATTTCATGGCCTCGAACCTGACCACGCAAGTGCGCGGAATCGTAAAGGTCGTAACGGCCGTTGCGAACGGGGACTTGAACCAAAAATTCGTTCTTGAAGCCAAAGGGGAAGTGGCGGCTCTTGCTGAAACCATCAACTCGATGACGGACACGCTAAGAACGTTTGCCGATCAGGTGACCACGGTCGCACGTGAGGTGGGTATCGAAGGAAAACTAGGAGCACAAGCGCGGGTTCCTGGTGTTGCCGGTACATGGAAAGACTTAACAGACAATGTGAATTTCATGGCCTCTAACTTAACCACGCAAGTGCGCGGAATCGTAAAGGTCGTAACGGCCGTTGCGAACGGGGACTTGAATCAAAAATTCGTTCTTGAAGCCAAAGGGGAAGTGGCCGCTCTTGCTGAAACCATCAACTCGATGACGGACACGCTAAGAACGTTTGCGGATCAGGTGACCTCGGTGGCACGTGAAGTGGGTATCGAAGGAAAACTGGGTGGTCAGGCGAAGGTTCCTGGCGCTGCCGGAACTTGGAAGGATTTGACCGACAACGTGAATCAGCTGGCGGGAAATTTGACCTCGCAAGTGCGAGCGATTGCGGAAGTTTCCACTGCGGTGACGAAAGGTGACTTAACACGGTCCATCGCCGTCGAAGCGCAAGGGGAAGTGGCCGCTCTTAAAAACAACATCAACCAAATGATCTCGAACCTGAAAGACACCACAGAGAAAAATAACGAGCAAGATTGGCTGAAAACCAATCTGGCGAAATTCTCTGGTATGATGCAAGGTCAACGAAGCATCACCTCGGTGGCCCAATTGATCATGTCGGAGCTGACTCCACTGGTTGACGCCAGCCAAGGTACTTTCTTTATGTCGGAAGGTGAGGGCGCTGATGTGTCCCTAAATCTGATCGCGACATATGCATTCACCAATCGAAAATCTCTTTCGAATCGTTATGCGATGAAAGAGGGCCTAGTTGGCCAATGCGGGTTTGAGAAAAAACGCATCATGTTGACTCAACCGTCGGACACTTATGCAGTGATCAGTTCCAGCACAACAGAAGTGAAACCAGTGAACGTCATCGTGCTTCCGGTTCTCTTCGAGGGAGAATTAAAGGCCGTGATCGAACTGGCTTCAGTGGTGCCGTTCAACCAGAACTACATCAACTTCCTGGATCAGCTGATGGATAGCGTCGGCGTTATCCTGAACATGATCTCTAGCAGTATGAGAACTGAAGAACTGCTGCAAGAGCTGAAACGCTCCAATGCAGAGTTGGAAGCGCAGGCGAAAGAGTTGGAAGACAAAGCCAAGCTGCTTGAAGTTAAAAATCAAGAGGTCGAGCTGGCCAGTCAGTCTCTGGAAGAAAAAGCTGAACAGCTGTCGCTCATTTCGAAATATAAATCGGAATTTTTGGCGAACATGTCCCATGAGCTGCGAACTCCACTCAATAGCTTGTTGATCCTGTCGAAAACATTGGCTGACAATAAGGACAAAAACCTCACAGGCGAACAAGTGAAATTTGCTTCTACAGTTTACTCTGCAGGACAAGACTTGTTGGCGCTGATCAACGAGATTTTGGATCTGTCTAAAGTGGAAGCTGGAAAAATGCCAGTCAGTCCGAAAGAAGTCTCGCTTCCAGTGATCGAAGATTACTTGAAGCAGAATTTCAATCCTGTGGCCGAACACAAGGGGCTGGAGTTTAAAATCAATTTGGATGACCGATTGCCTAAAAATATTTTCACTGATGAAAATAGAATGCAGCAAATTCTTAAAAATCTTCTGTCCAATGCCTTTAAATTTACAGAGAAAGGCAGCGTTCGTCTGCAGATCTCTGTGGGTGACAAATCACGCAGATATGCTCTGGAGTCCTTGAACAAAGCAAAAGACGTGATCCTGTTCCAAGTGATCGATACTGGAATTGGCATTCCGCTCGAAAAACAGAATATGATCTTCGAGGCCTTCCAGCAGGCCGATGGAACCACTAGCCGCAAATACGGCGGAACCGGATTGGGACTCACCATCAGTCGCGAGATTGCCCGTTTGCTGGGTGGATTTATCGACGTGGATAGTGAGCCGGGCGTGGGTAGTAAGTTCACTCTGTACTTGCCGCAACGCTATGCCGGCACGGACTTTGAAAATGTGAAGGACGTAGGGTCAGAGAGCTTGATTAAACCGCCGCTGCTGCCGGCGGATGCCGATTTCAAAGGCTACAAGGTTTTGATTGTCGACGATGACATGCGCAATATCTTTGCGCTGACCAGTATTCTGAAAGCTCGTGGAATGGCTGTGATCTATGCAGAGAACGGCATTCAGGGAGTGCAGTTGATCAAAGACAATCCGGACACACATTTGATCCTGATGGACACCATGATGCCAGAGATGGATGGACTAGAGGCCATTCGCGAAATTCGAAAACTGCCTGAGTTCAAAAATCTTCCGATCATCTCTCTGACGGCAAAAGCCATGAAGGGTGATCGTGAGAAATGTCTGGAATCAGGAGCCTCTGACTACATCACGAAGCCAGTGAATGAAGAGAATCTATTGGCGGTCATGCATGATTGGCTAAAAAACTCAGAAAGAGAACAGCTGAGCCCGGTATGAAAAATCGGGTAGACATCTTATTGGTGGATGATCGTGAGGACGGCCTTCTGGCATTGGAGGCCGTCCTTAGTAATCCACGCTACAATTTGGTCAAGGCGCACTCGGGAATCGATGCCTTGCAGCTATTGTATCATCACAATTTTGCCATCATACTTTTAGATGTGCAGATGCCTGGTATAGATGGTCTTGAAACTGCGGCACGAATCAAGAAGATCGAGCAATTTAAATCCATCCCCATCATTTTCGTCACAGCGATCAATAACGACGAAAGTTATATTTATCGTGGCTACCAGTCGGGTGCAGTGGACTACATTTTTAAACCATTCGAGGAGCACATACTGCGCTCTAAGGTGGCGGTCTTTGTGGACCTCTTTGAAAAATCAAAAAAGTTGGAAGAACAAGCGGCTCTGATTCGCGAAAATATCAACAACGAAAGATATCTGCGCTTAGCTCAGCTAGAGGTGGAAAGCCTGAAGCGCTATCAAAATTTGGCCGATTCCATCCCGCATGCGATCTGGCGTTCGAAGGCCGATGGCACCATGGACTATTTCAATCGCGGATGGACCGAGTACACTGGATTCTCCGACCAACAGAGCTCTGGAGTGGGCTGGCAGACAGCATTTGAGCCCGAGGACTTAAGAAATTTTCTAAAAACGTGGATGCAGAACATCGGTGAAGCCCTGGATTTTCAAGTCGAAGCTCGTATTCGAAGTCGCCATGGTGAGATGCGCTGGCATTTGATCAGGGCCGTCGCCGAATGTCGTCTGAACGGAGAGATCATTGCTTGGCTGGGCACTTGCACCGATATCAACGAAAGAAAATACGCCGAAGTGAAGCTGCTCGAAGCCCAGCGTCTGGCCAACGCCGCCAATAACGCGAAAACCAATTTTCTAGCCAACATGAGCCACGAGATCCGAACGCCGCTCAATTCCATTTTGGGTTTCACGGAACTGATGATCAACTCTAAAATTCCGCCGGCGGATCAGAATAGAAATCTTCTGACGATTAAGAAGAATGGTCATTCACTACTGAAGATCATCGATGAAATTTTGGACATTTCCAAGGTGGAGGCTGGCCTTCTTGAGATGGAACATGTAGAGACTTGCCTTTCCCAGTTTTTTCAAGGCATTCATTCGTTGCTGGATATTCAAGCGCAAGAAAAGAAATTGGAGTTTAATTTCCGCTACACCACGCCAGTGCCAGAAAAGGTTGTGACGGATCCGGCCCGCTTACGACAGATTTTAGTCAATATTATCGGCAATTCACTGAAATTCACTGAACGGGGCAAAGTAGAGATGGAGATTTCCTGGGAACCGACGGGCAAGCTTCGATGTCGCATCATTGACACGGGAATTGGAATCGATCCTCAGGAAGCTCAGTCGCTGTTTCAGCCCTTCGTTCAGGTGGACAGTTCCAAATCCAGAAGATTTGGCGGCACGGGACTGGGCTTGGCTCTGTCCAGGAAACTAGCGAAAGCGCTGAATGGAAATGTTTGCATTGAACAGAGCGAGAAAGGCAAAGGCAGCACTTTTTGGGTGGAAATCTCTGCCGAAATTGTAGAAAATTCAAAAATGATTCAGAAGTTAGATTTGAATCCGCAGAAAGAGAGCAGCGGCCTCTTCGCACCCTCGTCCAAGAAGGCGTTGAAAGATGCCAGGGTGTTGGTGGTGGATGACTCTGCCGATAACCGAAATCTGATGGATCAATTCTTGAGAGCCGCCGGTGCCCAGGTGGATTTTGCCGCCGATGGCTTTGAGGGTGTGCAAATGGCGATGTCCTCGAATTACCAGGTGGTGCTTATGGACATACAAATGCCAAATCTGGATGGATATTCGGCCACAGCTCAGCTTCGCCAGAAGGGGTACGTCAAACCGATCATCGCTTTGACGGCTCATGCTCTCAAGCAAGAGCGCGAAAATTCGCTGAAGGCTGGCTGTGATGATCATCTGACAAAACCCATCGATCGAAGAACCTTGATCGAGCAAGTGGCAAGGTATATATAATAGTTCGATATTTTTGAAAAGGAGCTTCACGATCGCTCATGAAATAGGACTCACCCGCTGGTGGAAAGATTTGTCTGTTTCAAAGAAGCTCTACGGCGTTGTGGGCCTTCTTGCACTGCTGATCGCCATGGAGATGGGCACGTTGGCCTTCACCATGAATATTCTGTCAGCGGCCAGGGCCTATGTAGGTGGTGAGGGTCTGTGGTCCAAGGCGCAAAAAGATGCCGTCTTTGAAATGCAGAACTATGTCGCCACTAGAAATCCGAAATTTTATCGTGCGTACCTGGACCAACTAAAAGTTCCACTGGGCGATCGCCAAGCTCGTTTGGAAATGAGCAAAGTGGACATGAATCCGAAAGTGGTGACCGAAGGGTTCTTGAACGGAAAGATTCATGCCCATGATATTCCTTCCATGATCAATCTGATGAGACGGTTTCATGATGTGAAGTATTTGGCCACCGTCATTGGGGTGTGGAATCAAGCTGACGATATGTTGGACCAGCTCATTAAAGTGGGCGACCAGATTCATACGCAAATCGCGGTGAAGGGTAAAGCTTCGAACTCTTACGAAATCCGGCAACTGATGAATCAGCTGGATCGTATCAACAGCGGCTTGACAGGATTAGAGGATCAATTTTCCTACAAATTTGGTGAGGCTTCACGCTGGTTGGAAGACATTTTGTTGATCATTCTATTGGTGACGGTACTCATTGTCGAAAGCACGGGACTTTTTCTGACCGTTCGCTTCACACGAGGACTGACCCGTGCGCTGAGTGAAGTGAACACGGCCGCCGTGGAAGTCAGTCAGGGTAAGTTCACGACCACAGTTCCTGTCCGATCCCGTGATGAGCTTGGACAGCTGGCAGAGGCCCTGAACAAAATGACCGAGAGCTTACGCACCTCCAAGGGAGAGCAAGCGCACGCTGAAGAGGCCAGCCAAATCAAAAATCTCTTCCTAGCCAACATGAGCCACGAGATCCGCACACCGTTGAGTGCGATTTTGGGTTTTGTGGAGCTATTGAAGGATCCGCATGTTTCCGAAGCTGAGCGTTTGCAGTTCTTAGAAATCGTCGAGCGCACGGGGAATTCCTTGGCAACAGTGTTGAACGACATTCTAGATATTTCCAAAGTCGAGGCTGGAAAACTGGAAGTCAATCGCGTGACTTGCCAGCTTCCGAAGCTTTTGGCTGACCTGCAGTTGCTTTTGCAACTGCGTTGTGAATCCAAAGGAATTTATCTGCAGTTCAAGCCAGTGGGTTATGTACCTGAATGGATTTATACGGATCCGATGCGTCTGCGCCAAATTTTGTTAAATATGATTGGTAACGCCATCAAATTCACCTATCGCGGTGGCGTGGCGGTTTCATATAGCGCCACGCAGGATTCCTTAGAGTTCTCTATTGTTGATACTGGAATTGGAATTCCTGCAGAGAGCATGAACAAGCTGTTTGTGCCTTTTTCCCAGGGCGATCTTTCCATCCGGAAGGTTCACGGCGGCACGGGCCTTGGGCTGTCCCTATCGCGAAGATTGGCTCAGCTCTTGGGAGGGGACATTGTCCTTGATAGCAGCAAAGTCAATGTCGGCAGCAGTTTCAGGGTCAAGGTGGCCCTGGATCAAGCTAAGGCCTCCACTTCCAATTTGTCTGAAATTTCCAGCCGTGCATCGGCAGTTACGGGCGATATGAAGCTGGATAAAAAAAGAATTTTGCTTGTGGATGATTCCACGGACATCCAACTTCTCATTCGGCTATTTTTATCTAAGAGTGGAGCCAACGTAGATATAGCCTCCAACGGCCTAGAGGGTGTGAATCGCGCTCTCGAAGAAAAATTTGACGTAGTCATCATGGATATGCAAATGCCAGTGATGGATGGCTATACAGCTACCGAAAAGTTGCGGCAAAAAGGCTACCTAAGCCCGATCATTGGTCTTACTGCCCACGCCATGCGTGAAGATCTGGCCAAGTGCATGCAGGTGGGTTGCAATGACGTTCTGACGAAACCGGTGAACCGTGGTCAGTTGATCGATTTTGTACAAAAATATTGTTGAAGCGACGTTCACAATCCAGAGATCCATTTTTTCCAGATATCGGGATTAAAGCCCACCAGCCCGCGTTGGCCAGCCAGAACAAAGGGCCGCTTGATCAGTTTTCCGTTACTGGCCAACAGGCCAAGCGCTTCAGCCTCGCTCAGGCCGGCTTTTAGCTTTTGGGATATTTCCAAAGAGCGGTATTGTTCTCCGGACGTGTTGAACAAGTTTTTGAGCGATCCACCTGATAGCTCAAGGCATTTTAACATGAGCTTGAGTTCGGCCCGTGTAGGCGGCTGATCGATGATCGGAAGTTCCGTGAATTCGATATTTTGGGAACTCAGGAATTTGAGCGCCTGCTGGCAGGTGCTGCATTTTTTATAACCGTATATTTTCACCATACATTTTCCTCATCGTATTGTCGTATATAAACATATATTGTTTATATTAATTAACGAAGGCAATGTCACTTAATGTCACTTAGGAATGATTTACATAGCGCTAGAGAAAAAGGCAAATTTTTACTCCACAATCCATGGTGAATGACTTATGTTCCTGCCATGAAATTGGCTCCCGGTAAGAAATTCAAGCAATGGCTGCTTTATGCAACCCTTTTTAATATTTATTTTGTGATTGGTGAACTGGCGATAAGGATTCACGCGTTCATTGGCTATCATCCGATGGTGTGGTTTCCGGCGGGATTAGGCTTAGGAATATTGGTGATCGGCGGCGAAGCTCTCTGGCCAGTGATTTTTCTTTCGGCCACGTGTTTATCTGCGTCTGTTGGTATGTCATTCGTGCTGTCTTGCTTGCTGGGATTCTCCACCACTCTTGGAAATGTATTGGGTGCGCGGATTCTTAAGACTATCTGTGCCGGTCGGACTCCCAAACTGGACAACGTGACAGAAGCATTTTTGTATGCGGTTTTAGTCATCGGGGTCAGTTCCTTCATCAGCACTGCCATTGCCTCGGGCAGTATGATTTTGATGACTGGCATTTCAGTGGAAAAATATTTTTTCATTTGGAAAATCTGGTGGTTCAGTGAAGCCATGGGAATTTTGATTGTTGGAACGGCCATCATCTGCCTTACCAATGACATCCGCTTTCAGCTGCATCGATATCGTCGCAAAGAATATTTCACTCTGCTGGCGGCCATCACACTGGCCACCATTTTCATTTATACGCCACTATCGAAGTACAATCAGAGTCTGCTGATTCGACCCTATTTGCTTTTTCCGTTGATGATCTGGGCCGCCCTTCGTTTTGATACGCTGGGTGTGGTCACGGTGAACATAGTGATCATGTTTTCGATGTTGACGGGTGCACTCAATGGAGTTTTGCCGCCGGGGACAGGCTCTGTGGATGATCGCATGCTGATTCATCAACTGGTGGCGATGACGATTGGGCTCACCGGACTGGCGCTCTCTGCGGTGGTCCGGGAAAAAAATACCGTGACTAAGGAATTGATTGCAGCCAAGGAAGCCGCGGAAGCCGCGAACATCGCCAAGAGCGCATTCCTGGCCAATATGTCCCACGAGATTCGTACACCGTTGGGCGCTATTCTTGGCTTCGCCGATTTGGTGACAGACGTCGCTGTAGAGCCCACTGAAAGAGGAAATTACGTTTCTGCCATTCGACGAAACAGTGAGCTTCTTTCTGGCATCATCAATGACATTCTGGATTTGTCAAAAATTGAAGCCGGAAAAATAGAATTGAATCTTCGCCCAGTGGAGTTGTACGAGATCCTTTCAGAGACCAAGCCCTTGTTGGAATTCTTAGCTAAGCAGAAGGGCATCGATTTCAATCTGAAGGTCGATCAGGAAGTGCCGGCAATGATCACGACGGATCCGTTGAGGCTGCGTCAGGTGCTGATCAACATCGGGGGCAATGCCATTAAATTCACTTCGAGGGGAAGTGTGAACGTCCATGTTCAGTATGACCCAAACCGGTTTGGTGCTGGTCAATTGGCTTTCGAAGTCACCGACACCGGATGCGGCATTGATCAAGATCAGGTCCAAAAACTTTTTGCTCCTTTTTCACAGGTGGATGTCACTTTGAAACGAAAATTCGGCGGCACAGGATTGGGACTATATCTCTCCAAACGTATCGTCGGGCTGCTAGGCGGCAGTTTGACCTTGGTTCGCTCGGAACCCAATGAGGGAAGTACGTTCCTATTCAAGATCGATCTGGGACTTCACTCATCCGTGGTGACCGAGAAAAAGACCAAGGCAGAGATTTCCACTGGAATTCGACTGGATGGAGTGCGCGTGCTCTTGGCTGACGACGCTGTCGATAATCAATTCCTGATCAGTCACATTTTAAAATTGGCTGGAGCAGAGGTCAGTATCGTATCCAATGGGCAAGAGGCCGTGGACAAGGCCAAGGCTGACAAATTCGATGTGCTTTTAATGGACATCCAGATGCCGAACATGGACGGGTGTGAGGCCACCACTCAACTTCGCAAAGAAGGATATGACGGAAAAATCGTGGCACTCACGGCCTATGCACTCACCGAGGAGCGCGAGCGATTCTTGAAAAGCGGATTTGACGATTACATCAGTAAGCCCATCCAGCGAAACTTGCTCATCGAGCGTGTTTCTTCCTTTGCTAGGGAACTCAGTTAGCGCGCTTCCGGTGGCAACTTATTTCGAAACAGCTTGTTGACGCTCAAGAAAACGATCACGCCCACCACTCCCAGCGCGGCCTCTGTCATCAGCATGGTGCGAGGTCCCTGCTTATCGGCCACGAAAGCCAGAAGCAGGCCGACCCACCAAATCGGAAAATTAGACACCGAGGCATAGACATTGTAGCCCGTGGCTGCGGAACCCTTGTCGATGGCAATCAGAACCATGGCAGTGAATGCCGCATAAGAAAGTCCGACGCCGAATGCGTAGACTATGTTCCAACCGATATACATGGAAATATTGGCGGGACTTAGGGACATTCCCGCAGCGATCGCGGCCAACAGAATTCCAAAAATGGCGTAGGCCGTGCGTGCGCTCATACGATTGCAGACCCAACCTCCGGCAAAACATCCGAGCATTGTGATCAGTCCAGAGAGAAGCCCTTGCACCAGCTCCACTTGTTCGGCGCCGGCTCCCCAAAAAGCAGCGACAGCCGCCTGCGCCAGTGTGCTTTGCGCCGCGCCCGTAGAGATCGGCATTATGCACAACAGTGCCGTAAGAATTCCGATCGGGGCCTTGAGTGAATGCCAAAATTCTCGGGTGACATGTTTCACGGCTTCAAGGGGCTTGTGCGCACTCTCAATGGATTTCACCTCAGGAAGTGGCAGTAGCGCAAAACAACAAGCCAAAAACACCACGCCCATCACGCCACCTGAAACCCATGATTGCGTCACGTGTTCTAGCAAGAACAGTCCCAGTGCTCCGCCTAGGCCTGCGCCGCCCAGATTTCCGGCTTGAAACCAAGCGCTGACTCTTCCGATTTGTTCCTTCGGTGTGAGCAGTGTGATCATCGATTCCACGGACATGCCGACGATGGTGTTGATCAAGTTTGCGCCGGCGATGATGACCAGCAAAAGACCCAAGGTCTCTTTTCCGAGGGGAACTGCCGACATGGCGACCACGCCGGCGGCGGAACATACGGTAGAAATCATGTACCAACGTTTGGGGGAAAGAGTGATATCAACCACCGGCGCCCAAAGCCACTTCAACCAATTGATCAAAAGCTGCGAGCCCACTAAAAGTGAACCCTCAGTGATCGATAAGCCGCTTTTAGTGGCCATAAAGGTCAGAGCCACCGTGACAAACCCGCCCATGGCTCCAAACGGAATATAAAGAATGAGCCAAACAATCGGATGTGGAAGACGGGTGGTTTTCTGTGCGAGGTTCATTTTGTTTTCCTTTTTGTTAATGGGCGGGAAGGTTTGTTTTGCCAAAGGCACTCAGCGGTTTCACCTTGAGCGTAGGGAACATCTTGTTGGGCTAAAAAGACTTTGCGAAATTTTTTGTGAATGAATATTCCCACTTTAGCAGAGTCCGGGTACTCGCAGATTTCTTCTGGAATCATAGTGCTGAGCGCCAGGTACTTCAATTCCGTGGTGCCGGTATTGATCACTTGGTGGGCGACCTCGCGGCCTCCTGCAGGGCAGGCCACAAAGTCACCTTTCCGCAAGTGAAATTTTTGTTTCCCAAAACGCAATAATCCTTGGCCCTCTAAAATGAAAATCATTTCTTCGTTGATGCGATGATTGTGAAAGGGGCATGTGGACTTACCCGGCGGGCATACAGAAATATTGTAACCCAACTTTTGGGCTCCGATTTTTTTAGAGACGGGCGCCGAACTCCCGGGCAGGTTGGGTCCGTCAGGAACATATTTAAGCTGATCGATATTAACGATGGGTTTCACGTTCCCACCAATAAGCAGAGATCAGATAAAAGTCACATATTTTGATATTATTTCTTCACTCGGGTCAGGTTGTTTCGGTCCCGATGATGGAACGGTTGAGATTGTCCCGGAATTTGCAAAACCGTGTCTTGTTCGTAACTAAAATTATCAGCGGAGTGCACCTTCACGGTCACCTCATAGGACAAGATCTTGAACTCTTTGTCGAGGAAGGGATTGACACAAATTCCGAAGGTGCTGGATCCGCTTTCGGCCTTCAGGTAAAATTCGCAGGCGTTCATTTCTGCCTTGCCACCGGCAATCAGTGCGATTCCCCGGGGGATCAGAAAACATCGGAGGACCTCCTGGGTTTTTTCTTCCCAGCTCCAGTAGCCCAACTCTTCATGAAAGGAATTTTCTTCGCCCAGGCGCCAAGCGCGAGTGGAATAACGTAAGACGTGAAGATTCTGCTCATGGTTTTGCACGGGACCGACCTGTTCAAAAACTATGCGCTCGCGATACAGATTGTTTTCAGAGCCCCGATCATCGGAAGGGGCCAGATCATCGCCCTTGTCGCCTTCCCACACTCCAATCAATGGAGCCAGGGGTCCCAATTGGTTTCGTAAAAGTTGATCATCGGTCATTTATTAATGAATCCACTTGGAAAAAGTGCCGGTGCTCAGTGAAGTGAGTGCCAATATCTTAAGCATGGATTCTCCGATCTCGAGGTGTTGGATTTTTTAATTAGCATGTCCAATTCGTCGGTCACCAAAAAAGTCCATTCCGGCTGACACCATCGGTCGAAGCTAGTTCAGCAAATCCTCATAGAAAGCGCCAAAGGGCTTTTGTGTGTGTCGGATCTGAATTTCTAGAATCCAGCGGTTGGCCGCGGGCTTTTCGGGAAACTCCTGGATCGAGCCTCGCATTTTCGCGATGTGTGGGAAATCAGAGATCCGATGTCCGTTGGCCTTTTGCAAGGACAGCACCCATCCACGAGCGGCAGCACACTGTTCGGCAAATCGATAGAGTTCTTCACCAGAGACATTGGTTCGCAGCCAGTGCGCCCGAACCTCTTGCCAGATGGTCTCTGCGTCCGCGCAACAGCGCTGCATTTCGGGATCATTGCCCACTGTGAAAGAGCGGCCCACGTCGCCCTCGTGACCATTGAAAATGGGCCCAAGATCTAGAAAGAAAATGTCGTTCTCTTTTAAGATATTATTTTCCACGCCCTTTTGCCCAAAAGGCAACAGAGTGTTTTCACCAAAACGGATTTGCGGAGGATGCCAGGATTTCGGTGCCCCTAGATCCTCTTGGATTTGCTGGATGAGCTTTTTAGCTTCGTGTTCACTCATGCCGGTGACAATGCGGATCGATGCCTGGGTGATCACCTGAAGCGTTTTATCCCGCGCGTTTTGAAGCAAATCAGTTTGAAATTGTTCACCAACGGTTTCATTGGTTATTCCCTGCATGCCTGGTTCCTATTTCTTAGTGACTTCGGTTTCTTTCAAAACATATTTGGCGAACAAGAAAACCACCAAACCAACGATCATGAAATCAATGCCGGCGCCAAGGACTTTGCCATAGAGAATTCCATTGCAGTTCAATTTACGAATATCATCGACATTGGCAGCCCGAAGTGCCGGCTGTAAAACCAGCGGCAGCAGCAGGTCGTTCACCAGACTGGTGATAAAGTCATTGAGCTTGCCGCCAATGACCACGGCGATCGCAAGGCCAATCACTCCGTATTGCTTCAAAAATGAAATAAATTCTTTAGTCATCTTACGCATGAAATCTCCCTGAAAATTTGTAATCTATGAGTATTTTCTTCCTTTGCAATCAGATTCTGTGCCGCATTCAAAGAATCCGACGGACCAGGACCATAGTGCTCCCAAGAGTGAGTAGTTTCTCCCCATGGATGGATTCTCTGGCCCGAGGAGGTGTGCAGTGGGCACTTCAGGAGCGAGCTAGTATTGGAAAGTAAATGGTCTGCATCTTGCACCTACTGCAAAGCGCAAGGCGGGAGACTTTTATGGAAAAAAAAAGAAATTACCAAGATATTATTTCAGAGCAAGAATTCACCCTTCAAAATCTTCGTCATCGACAAGGTATCTTGGCAGATCCTCAGGAAGATAGCCCTGGCGACTCAGAGCAAGATGCCGGAGACGAATTCACCCTAGGTATGAATTTTCATCCAGGCGAAACTGATTCTATGGGTGACCCCGATGAAGAAACTGCGGGAAATGGAAGATCAATCATCGAAAGGCCCAATGACTTGGTGGTGGCTCCTGTAGCAGCAAAATATAGGGTTCCGTCTTCGGCCATGGCGAAGTCTTCGGATCAACCGGCTCCGCGAGAAGATCAAGATAAATCTTCTAGTACACACTGAGAACAGAAGAGGGATTATGAAAGATTTTGTTGTTTGGCTAGATTCTAAAAGTGCCCACGTTTTTGCGATGAAGACTTCGGGAATTGAAAAAACCATCGTCAACAAAGACGAAAAGGATCACCATCGACGCCACAGGAACGACATGCGCTCGGACAGCAATTCAGAACATTACTATCGGGATCTGACAAAAGCGCTCGAGGGCGCCGACCACTTGTTATTGATGGGGCCGGGTTTTGCGAAGATCCACTTTAAAGAGCACTTGGCCACTCATGCGGCCCATACCCTTGCAAATAAAATCATAGGCATTGAAAATTTGGAAAGTTTCGAGCATAAGACCGAAAAGCAAATGATGGCTGCGGCCCACAAGTTCTTTAAGACTTATGATCTGTTTCATCAGCCGATCTAAATAGAAAAAAGGTTTATCGATGACGAAAATTGCAATCCTAGTTGGCAGTCTTAGAAAAGGATCTTTCAATCGGATGGTGGCTAAAACCCTGATGGCCGTCGCTCCCAAATCCATGACTTACGAAATTTTGGAAATAGGCGGGCTGCCGATGTACAATCAAGATCTGGACGACGCACCTCCGGTGGAGTGGACCGAATTCCGTCAGCGGCTCAAAAGTTTCGATGGAATTGTCTTTGTCACGCCAGAGTACAATCGCTCAGTGCCAGGTGTGCTTAAGAATGCGATTGACGTGGCCTCAAGGCCCTACGGTCAAAACGTGCTGGGTGGAAAGCCAGGTGCGGTCATCAGTGTTTCCCTCGGTGCCGCCGGAGGATTCGGAGCCAACCACCATTTGCGCCAATCCCTCGTTTTTCTGAATGTGCCGGCGATGCCCCAGCCAGAGGCTTACATTGGTGGTGCGGATAAGTTATTTGATGCCAGTGGAAATTTGACCAACGACTCTACTCGTGCATTTTTGACAAAATTTATGAACTCTTTCACCGAGTGGGTGGAAAAAAACGCCGCCAAAAGGTGAGTTTCTCAGTTTTTGGCCAAGGCCGGTGGACTCTTCGCCATCAGGGCTTTGATGATAGGCAGTGCAATCGTGATAGCGAACATCAGGGCCGCAAAGACTTCGAAGTAAGCATTGCTTTTTTGCCCCGGAAGCACCGGCTGGTGAGCCGGTTCAAGCCGAGTTTCTGCCAACTGCGCGGCGGTGATGACCTCGGCGCTATTGATCGTGACGTCTTCGGTTGGTTCAGACCTGGTCGCCGTCGGTACTTGCTCGATCTTATCTAAAACTTCCATGCCACCAACGACCGCTCCAAAAATGGTGTACTTGCCGTCCAGATGTGGGGCATCGCCCAGCATGAATGAAAAAGAAGATTCGGCACTGTTCGGGTCATCGTATCTGGCCATGGATAAAAGACCGCGGCGGTGATGGATGGGGCTGAACTCTCCAGGTAATTTATTGACGACAGCTCTTTCGGCGTCGCTCAGGGGAACAGCGCGCTGATCGAAGTTGGACAATTGGGCGACAAAGCCGGGTTCGATTCGATAGATGGCTGTGCCTGTGTAAACTCCGGCCCGAACCATCTCAAGAATTTGCGCCACGTGCTTTGGAGCCACCGAAGGATAAAAACCCACGGCGATATCACCCAAATTCGTGTGAAAGATAACTCTGTCATTGGAAAGTTCGGGCAATTGTTCGGGTGAGGCGTTCACAGTCACAGCACAGAGCAACAGGATGGAAAAAACCAGTTGGATCATAACGCCACCTTCGCCTGATTGGCCTTCACTAGATTTTCCTTTAAAAATTCGTTGTCACCACGCCAGATGACGTTGTCGATAAAGTAATGATGCAAATTGATGAAAAGCGCGATGGCAAAATACCACATGGTCGGATTTCTAAAGCCGCCATCCATACCGGTGAAGCGATAAAAGCGGTCTAGATTTTTCGGCACGTATTCAAAGCCCAGGGCACCTAAAATGATGGCCAATGCCGCGAAACCAAAAAGAGTACGAACAAAAGTCATTCGACTGGCCACGGGACTGGATTCTTTGCGGGCATTGGCGTCGGCCTGATTTTTTTTAATGGTGTAGACAAATAGCAGATATTGCAGGGAATGAAAAAACGGAATGACGTAAAAGAACGCAGGATGAGAAAACGCGGGAATGTACCAGATATAAATGGTGAAAAATCCGACAATACTAGAAGTGGCGGGGCGAACGCCGGTTTTAATGTATTTCCGAACCATCACGGCAATGGTGGCAAGCAAAGTGAGTACGGTGATGGCGTAAACCGCGGTCATAAGCTCTCCGGGAAGTCCCAAAGAAAAATATCCGATGCCATCAAGGTCCAATTTGCGCGTGTCCAAATTAGTGTTCACCCAAGACATCGCCCAAACGGAATACAAATTCATCAGGGCCACGTTGCGTTCGAAAACCGTGAAGTATCGCTTTTGCACGGCAGAAGTGATCAGCGAAACTCCAAAAATCTGTTTCACGTAATGCCAGCCCACAGTGAGGTACATGGTCTGTGCCAAGAACGCGAGCACCTCGTGGTTGAAAGTCGTGATCCCGTAAAAAATCAAGCCAGCAATCAGTAGAGGCGATAAAACTGCCGCCCAAAAGAAAGATTTTTTTCGAAAAATTTGATCGCGATAATCGCCATACAATAGCTGGTAAGATGAAGCAAAGTGTGGAGAGTTGACTAAGAAGGCCAGAAGAAAAGCCATGAAGGCGACATTGGTGGTCGGCGCTCCAGAGTCGACGAAAAACCAAAATGCTAAGAACACCAAGATGGAGGCTCCACCTATCATCAGGGAGTCCGCTCTTGGTCCTATCAGATAAGCTTTGATGGTGCCTGCGGCCGAGGCGTGATGAGCCGAAGGCCTGCCAAGGGAAAATGCACCGGTGCTGGTTTGACTTGTCATTGATGGATTCCTTTCCAATGGGCGCACTTTGGACACGGCCATTGAACAAAGCAAGGGCGATGCCAATGCCACAGTGTCACCCTGACACTACTGTTGGCGTCATGCACGCAGATTCTTGAAATTGACAGCTCACATCCGTGCTAGCAAGATAGGTCTCTCATGCGAATTTGGTCGGTTCATCCAAAATATCTTGATGCGAAGGGCTTAGTGGCCCTATGGCGGGAGACTTTGCTGGCACAGCATGTGCTGTTAGGTAAAACCAAAGGCTATAAAAATCATCCTCAGCTGGATCGGTTTAAAGCTCAGTCAGATCCGGCCAAATTTATTGGGTCTTACTTAAGCGCCATTCACGCAGAGGCCTTACTTCGCGGTTATAACTTTAATAGGGCCAAGATTATTCGCAAGCTTCCTTCGGGGTCCACGGTGAAGATCAAGGTGCACCGGGATCAGCTTCGCTATGAGTTTGAACATCTAAAAAATAAGCTTCGGAAACGAAGTTCCAATGATTTTGCGCGTATAGTGACTACAGTGAAAATTCAACCGCATCCGATTTTTAGAGTCGTCCCCGGAAAGGTAGAAGACTGGGAAAAGCGGTGATCGTCATTGACATCAGTGGCCGAATAAAATCATATGAACGGGATGGAACAACCAGTAAATAAAGTGCTTTCCTGCATCGTTAGTTATCGCGATCCGGCGGCCATCCAGCGGTCTTTGCAAAGGCACAAAGAATTGATTGTGCCTCAGGGCTGTCAGCTCTCGGTCATTGTTTTTGACAATTCCCAATCACCGGATGTGGCAGAAAAATTAAAAGCGCTGGTCGAAGAGTTCAGCGCCACATTGATCATTCTGCCAGAAAACTTAGGTGTTGCCGGACCCTATAAATTTGCCGCGGAAATGGCGCTCAAAAAAGGCTTTCAATTTCTTTGGCTGTGGGATCAGGACAGCATCATCCCCAAGGGTTGCCTCAGCGAACTGCTTCAGGTTTTCACCAACAACCAGTCCATAGAAAAGCTCGGAATTGTAGCGCCTAAGCTAGAGGATCCCACGGGAAGTGAATCCAACTGGATCACCTCGGCAGCCCCTTTTGATCTTTGGGCCTTACGTGGTGGACGCATTCCCATGGCCGAACTTCGCGAGGGCGTGATGCCCAGCACTTTTGTTTTCAATTCAGGGGCGCTGATCTGTGCGGAAATGCTGAAGGCCATAGGTGCACCAAGTACTGAATATTTCATGGACGTCGTGGATTTTGAATACTGCGCTAGAGCCTACAGGGCCGGATGGAAGATTTTGGTCCATGCGGGCAGCCCAGTCGTTCATGCTGCCGGTGATCCGGAAAGATTTCAACTTGGGGTGCAATTCTATGCACGCAACCATCCTGCATATCGCTTTTATTACATGGCAAAAAATGAAATGCTTCTGGCCCATGACTATTCGACAAACACGTTACTGGTTCCGAAAGCGAGCTTGCGGATTTTCATGGTCTCTGTGCGAATTCTTTTCGAAAGAACGGGAAGGTTTAAAAAACTGGCGGCCTTTTTCCGAGGCTGGTGGGATGGGCTTAGGAACATCAGAGGCAAATCCCACCCTAGCTGGGTCGGCTAAGCCTGCTGCGAAGAAAAAGTGTCACTAAAGGTTTCACCGGTCGCAGCAAAGGCCGCGCCCAGGAACTGTCCCATCGTAGTAGCGCCCAAATTCCGATCGCAAAAAGCGCGGAATATTTCCGTCGAAGCTCTGCCAGCGAATACGGGTAAATGATCGAGCGAATTTCAGCTTTCGCTTTCGGTGTAGCCATAAACGTCGAATAAAGTCGCTCAAAAAGATAGGCAGAGTATGGGGCGTTGCTCAAGTTGTCGGCAGGAGCCGCATACATTTTCCGTTCTTCCGCGGAGGCCTCATTTTCAAAATATTTCCACAGAGGGCCAGAGAAATCCATGAACATTTGCCAAAATTTTTTATTTCCCACCCAAAAATTGCAATACAGGGTGTCCGTCGAATCATTTTCAATTTGCTGTAAATTGAGATGGTATCCGCTGTTATCCATAGCTCTTTGCGCCAGTGCCATCATACCTGGATGAAAAAAATCGCCCTGTTGCCAAACCGAACGAAAAAATGAAAACCCCGGAAAAGGATTGATGCTATAGACGTCATAGCCCGGGTTGGCTTCGATAAAATTTTTAAAACGTGCACCATCCACGCCAGTTTTTGCTCCGAATTTCCAGCTCACAAAACCACGCAATTCATCCGTCGTCAGGGGTTGCTGGCCGGACGATTTATAAATCACACCGAATTCATAATTGTAGGGGAAGATGGCTTGAGCGTTATCGAATGGACGAAAGCTTGGGTCCAAAAGTCCTTTTTGTGAATCCATGTAAAAAATCTGATGAACTTGTATCGCCATTATTAACGTATAACATATTGAATCAACGGGTGTTTTGCAAGTTTTTTTGGGTTGTCCGGGACTCTGAGGCGAAGCCTCAAAAAACCTACCAAAATCAACTAAATGCACTATCGTATAAACTAATTTACTTTATATAAAAAAAGGTATTCCATAGCCCCATGAGTGAGCTGCAAATGACATCGTCATGGAAACTTTTGTTGGTCGAGGACAACCCCGACGACAGCGCTTTGTTACTAAGACACCTAAAGAACGCTCATATCATTCCCTCCAGTCAAAGAATCGATTCAAAAGTAGATCTTAAGCTAGCACTCAGAGACGGTGATTGGGACGCGGTCATATGCGATTATAACCTGCCACAACTGAACGCCTTAGATGTTATTTCTATCGTGAAAGAATTGAAACCAGAGATACCTTTGATCGTAGTGTCAGGTTCTATCGGGGAAGACCTTGCCGTCGAGGCCATGCGTGCAGGAGCCAATGACTATATCATGAAGGGTAACCTGACTCGACTGGTCCCGGTCATTCAACGCGAAATCAAAGATGCTTTTCATCACCGGGAAAGAAAAGATCTGGAAGAGACTCTAAAAAAGAGCGAGGAGAACTTGCGCCAAGCTCAGAAGCTGGAATCCATCGGACAGTTGGCTGGTGGAATCGCTCATGACTTCAACAACATGTTGACCACGATTTTTTTGCAGTCGGATGTGTTGATGGAAGGTCTTCAAGAAAAAAAATGTCTGGTGGAACTGGTCCAACATGTCAAGCGGGGGGTTGGACAAATAAAAAAATCCGCGGATCGGGCGACCAATTTGACTCGGCAGCTTTTGGCTTTCAGCCGTAAGCAGGTGATCCAATCAAAGGTCGTGAATCTCAACACCATGATTGCGGACATCGAAAGCATGCTCCGCCGAGTGATCGAAGAGAACATTGCTTTTCATACCACTCTGGCTCCCGATTTAAAAAATATTAAGATTGATCCAGGTCACTTGGAACAAATTCTTCTGAATCTAGTCGTGAACAGCAGAGATGCGATGCCGAAGGGTGGAACCTTGA
>Ga0206924_1062_pt1 | contig 26460 bp, 24 predicted proteins | sample Alteio_BWOrgHeat_61_FD_152947 | JGI IMG/M metagenome (GOLD analysis project Ga0206924, IMG submission 152947) | Enriched cells from forest soil in Barre Woods Harvard Forest LTER site, Petersham, Massachusetts, United States -... | ecosystem: Environmental > Terrestrial > Soil > Temperate forest >...
CTTCTTGCGCCCCGCTCCCGCCTCGCGTGGCGAGAAAATCGCAGATGCCGCGCTTCTTCGCCGCGGCCACGAAATCGAAAAAAGACTGCGCCTCCGGACCCCATGTCCGCTCCCTGGCCGCGGCCAAGGCTTGGGTCGTATTGAGGCCTCGCCGGTAGAGCAGGGCAAAGGCTTCCTTGATCTCCGCGCGCTGGGTGGCGGTGAAACCGGCCCGGCGAAGGCCGACGACGTTCAGCCCGGCCACGCCGTTGCGTTCCGCCGCGGTGGTGAAAGGGGGGATGTCCTTGCTGAAGGCGCTGCCGCCCTGGCAGATGGCCAGGCGGCCGACGTGGATGTGCTGGTGAAACACGCAGCCGCCGCCGATGAAGACGCGTTCGCCCACGTGCACGTGGCCGCCGAGCAGGGCGTTATTGGCCAGGATCACGCGGTCGCCGAGGGCCACATTGTGCGCGAGATGCGCCCCGGCCATGAGGAAGCAGCCGTTGCCGATGGTGGTCGCGCTGCCCTCGCTGGTGCCGCGGTGGATGGTGCAATACTCGCGAATCTTGTTGCCGTCGCCAATGCGCACGGCGCTGCGGATATCCGGCTTGAAAGCGAAATCCTGCGGTTCCGCGCCGATGACGGCGCCGTAGCCGATGACATTGTCCCGGCCCATTTCCACCTGGCCGGTGATCACGGCGTGGGCCTGAATCTCGCAGCCGTCGCCGATCCGGGCCGCGCCTTCGATGACGGCGTACGGTCCGACGATCACGTTGGCGCCGAGCTGGGCGTCGGGGTGGATGACGGCGGTGGGATGGATCATGGCGGGAAGAAAAATAGAGCCCAAGGATGCATAGCCGATGCGGATGCTGCCAGCTTCCATTCGCGCGAAGCGACTGCGCAATCAATGTCGGCGGTCTTCGCTGGATGCTTGATCCAGCGGCGGTCTATGAAATGGTATCCGACTATGAGCGAGAGCTTTAGATGGGGCGCATTTTTCGCGATGGTATCGTTGTCCATCCTCGGCCAGATGGGAGTTGCTGCCGAGGCAGACTTTTCCAAAGACGAATACGCCACGGAACCCCAGGTGATAGCGCGCATTGCCTCGGCCGCGCAAAAATTTGGCGCCCCGCTTCGATCTTCCAGCGATGGACGCACCGCCTATTACCTTCGCAGTGCCGAGTACGTCGGCCCATGCAAAGCGCCGTTTGGCCTCGTGCATGTGGCCCGGCTTTTCTTCATTCGATCCTCCGTGCGAGGTTCCATGTATCCACCGTCCCGTGGGCACACCTTCATCGTGTTTTTAGACCGCAAGTTCGTCATCCGGACTTTCTGGCTGGTCGACTTCGACCTTGGTCGTCTCACGGTGAGCGGGAGTCGCCTCCTGCTTAATGAAGGATTGTTATTTGACTATCGCGATCCTCCGGGAAACGACTTGGTCGAAGTGAATGGTACGGTGCAGGGTGTTCCCAGATGGAAACGAACCGCGCCGAAAAGCCGCCAGCGAAGCGCAAAGACCGAAAATGGATCGGCCCGCTTTGTCGGAACCCTCGTCGCCGAAGCTAATGATACCGTGATCGAGCAAGCGGCTCTGCGCCGAGGGAGCCTCGGTCTTTAACGCTCGGGGAGATCCTTGCCCGTCGCGCAGCGGCGCTGAAAGATGCCGATCAGGCGATTGACCGTGTATTGCGTCCAAAACTTTTTCCGGCCCGCGGCGTCCTTGGGTTGTTCCATCAGGGGTGGGTTGAAGGCCGCGGCGTAGGAGGTCTTGAGGACGGTGACCAGGCACTGCTCCTCGGCGCTGCCCGGCGTGGATTTGATCTCGGTTCCATCCTGGCGCTTGAAGATCACGCCGGGGCCAACGTAGGCGACGATGAAGATGTGCCCGGTCTCGTCGGTGAGAGTGACCCGGGACGTGACGTAGTCGCTGTTCATGGTGGTGGCGTCCTTGAACGAACAAATCCCCTTGAGTTCGCAGGGCGATTGCGGCACGGGGCGGTGATAGAGATAGTGTTCCGCGTGCAAGAGGCCGCTTGGCAAAACAAGCGAGAGACACGTGAGGAGGAAAAGGCGGTTCAATTGGAACATGGTTGGAGCGAGCTTCGTGGACGAAGTTGCAAAATGGATACGAAACCGCGAGCGCACGTGGCTGCTTGTTTGCCGGTGCAACGCCGCGACCTCGAGCTAGATCAATCCCGCTTCGCCGAAGCTGAAGTAGGGCTGACGACCGTTGTCGCCGGAGCCGATGATGACGTGGTCGAGGAGGCGAATCTGGAGGAGTTCGGCGGCTTGGAGGAGATTGCGCGTGAGACGCTGATCTGCGCTGCTGGGCGTGGGATCGCCGGAGGGGTGATTGTGGACGAGGATGACAGCGTAGGCCGAGTAGACGATCGCGGGATGGAAGATTTCACGCGGATGGGCGATGCTTTCATTGAGGCTGCCCTGGGAAATTTCCTCAATACGCAGGAGGTGAAATTTCGTGTCGAGGAGCACGACGCGCAGCGATTCGTTGCGCAAGGCGCGCATCTCGGCGCCGAGGAGTTCGTTGATGAGTTCCGGGGTATCGAGACGCTGGCGATGGAGCGTCTCTTTCGCGAGGCGGGAGGCGAGGCCGAAGGCGGCGGCGAGTTGCACGGCCTTGGCCGGGCCGACGCCCTTGATGCGGGAAAGCTCCTTGACTGAGCATCGCGCCAGTCCGCCCAGCGATTGGAACTGGGTAAGGAGCTGGCGGGCGACGTCGACAGCATTGGCTCCCGGAAGGCCCGTGCGCAGAAGAATGGCGATCAATTCGCTATCGCTCAGCGCTCCCGCACCGAGTGCGGTAAGCTTCTCCCGCGGCCGCTCCTGCGCCGGCAATTCATGGATCCGCAAATTGGCCATGCGGAGCCGTTTAGCAGATCCGTGGGCGGGACGGAACTACGAATGTTTGCGCGGTTGAATTCAGACCGAGAACTGCCCGATCATCTGGTCCAGCGTGGTGACCAATCCGGTGAGGGCGTCGCGGTATTTGTTGTCGGGGACGAGGCGGAGTTGTTTCTCGGCGTCGCGGAGCATTTTGCGGCCGGTGGTGATGGCGCTTTTCACCGCGCCGGCGGCGATGGCCTTCTCGGCCAGGGCGATGATGTCGGCTTCCTCACCATTGAGGATGATATCGCTGAGGCGGTGGCGCTCGGCTTCGTCGGAAATCTGGAGCAGGTGCAGGACGGGGAGGGTGAGCTTGCCCTTGCGCAGGTCGCTGCCGAGGGTTTTGCCCGCCTTGGTCTCGTCGCCGGCGAGGTCGAGGACGTCGTCGTAAATTTGGTAGGCTGTGCCGAGGCGCAGGCCGTAGATGCGCAGGGCGTCGATGACTTCCGGCGCGGCTTCATTGAGGAGCGCACCCAGTTCGCACGCGGCCGCGAAGAGCGCGGCGGTCTTCATCTCGATGATCTTGTAGTAGTCCGGGACGCTGAGTTTCAGGTCGAAACGGCGCTGGGTCTGGATGATTTCCCCGGAGCAGACTTCGCTTGCCGCGTGGGCGATGCGGCGGCTCACTTCACCATTTTGAAAACTGGTCGAGAGCTTGAGCGCGTGGGCGAAAAGGCAGTCGCCAAGGAGCACGGAAATGGCGTTGCCCCACTTGGCGTTGGCCGTGGGTTGGCCGCGGCGTTTGTCGGCCCCATCGAGGATATCGTCGTGGACAAGCGTAGCGGCGTGGATGAGCTCGAGGATAACGGCCAGATCGAAGTGGCTGGGGCAGATATTGCCGGTGGCGCCCCCGGCGAGGAGGGCGAGGGCCGGGCGGAGGCGTTTGCCGTGGCTTTCGATGGCGTAGGCGATGTAGCCTTCCACCGCGGGATCAAAGGCCCGGGCCTGCTGGCGGATGCGTTCCTCAACCGAGTAAAGCTGAGCATTGATCAACTCGAAGGTCGTCTTCAGCGCCTGGGTCTTGTCCGTGGAAGTTTCGAGCTTTGTGAAATTTTTCACAAGGGGCAGCTTAAGGGGGCTCTGTTTTGGTGTCAATTCCAGTCTGGGAAACGCATGTAAACGCAACGGTGGATGGGTGAAAAAGTGTCTCGGGCAGAGGAATTTCCATCGACTCCATTTGCACCTTGGCCAAGGGGGCGTATGTTGGTTGCGGGTGTTTGTGTTGTTGGGTTGGAACCGCGCAGCTATTGGGTGGCTGCGCGGTTCACTTTTATAGGGGTATCCCTTAAAAAAATCGCTCTTGGACGCCGCGCGCCGCTGCCCTACCGTCCCGCCCTCTCATGAAGATTCAACGCGCATTGATTTCCGTTTCCGACAAGACCGGGCTGGTCGATTTTGCCCGCGAACTGGCCGCGCTCGGCATCGAAATCATCTCCACCGGCGGCACGGCCAAATTGCTCCAAAAGGAAGGCATCAAGAACACCGAGATTTCCGCCTACACCGGCTTCCCGGAGATGATGGATGGCCGGGTGAAAACGCTGCACCCCAAGGTGCACGGCGGCTTGCTCCATCTGCGCGATAATCCGGAGCACGTGGCCCAGGCCAAGGAGCATGACATCCTGCCCATCGACCTCGTGGTGGTGAATCTTTACCCCTTTGAACAGACCATCGCGAAGCCCGACGTGACCCTCGACGAGGCGATCGAAAACATCGATATCGGCGGCCCTTCCATGCTGCGCAGCGCGGCGAAGAATTACCGCTCCGTGACCGTGGTGACGGATCCGGCGGATTACGCGGATGTGATCCACGTGCTGCAGGCGAACGACGGCGAGACCACGCTACAACTGCGCGAGCGGCTGGCGATCAAGGTCTTCGTCACCACTTCCAAGTACGACGGCGCGATTGCTGATTTCCTGAACAAGGAAAAGGAATGCGCGAGCAGTTTCAGCCTGAGCCTGCCGCTCGTGGCGCAACTGCGCTACGGCGAAAACCCGCACCAGACCGCCGCGCTTTACGGCCACTTCGACGAGCATTTCGAAAAGCTCCACGGCAAGGAACTTTCCTACAACAACATCCTCGATATCACCGCGGCGTCTGAGTTGATCGAAGAATTCACCGAGCCCACGGTTGCCATTCTCAAGCACACTAATCCATGCGGCGTGGGCAGCGATCCCGATTTGCGCGAGGCATGGGACAAGGCATTTGCGACCGACAAGCAAGCGCCTTTTGGCGGGATCATCATTACCAACCGCCCGCTCACCGAGGCGCTGGCCAAGGCGATCAGCGAGATTTTCAGCGAGGTGATCATCGCGCCGGAATTCGAGCCGGATGCCCGCGCGCTGCTGCAGAAAAAGAAGAACCTGCGCCTGATGCGCCGGCTGCCCACGCCGAAACCGAAATCCGAGGATGAAGATCTGCTGATCCGCTCTGTGTGCGGAGGTGTGCTCGTGCAGAGCCGCGATCACTCGCCCGAGACGGAGTTGACGGACAAAGTCGTGACCGAGCGCAAGCCGACGAAAGCGGATCTCGCGTCGATGCTCTTTGCGTGGCGCGTGGTCAAGCACGTGAAATCCAACGCCATTGTTTACGCCGCGAAGGATCGGACGCTCGGTATCGGTGCGGGGCAGATGTCGCGCGTGGATGCGAGTCGCATTGCCATTTGGAAAGCCGCCGATGCAGGGCTTTCGCTCAAAGGCTGCGCGGTGGGCAGTGATGCGTTCTTTCCGTTTCCCGACGGCCTCATCGCCGCGGCGGAAGCGGGCGCGACGAGCGCCATTCAGCCGGGCGGCTCGGTGAAAGATCCCGAGGTGATCGCCGCGGCCAACCTGAAGAAAATGGCGATGATTTGCACCGGCGTACGGCACTTCAAACATTAAGGCTGTGATGAAACTCGGGGTGAATATCGATCACGTCGCCACGCTGCGGCAGGCGCGTTATGCTTTTTCGCTCGATGCGCCGAATGCCGAGCCGGATCTCGTCGCCGCGGCTTCGGCTTGCGAGCGCGCGGGTTGCCACGGCATCACCGTGCATCTGCGCGCGGATCGGCGACACATCCAGGACCGCGATGTGCAGCGGCTGCGGGCGAGCATCAATACCAAGCTCAACCTCGAGATGGGCAACACCCCCGAGATTCTCGATATCGCCCTGCGCATCCTGCCCGAGGAAGTGTGTCTCGTGCCGGAGAACCGCGCGGAGATTACCACTGAGGGCGGCCTCGACGCCACCGGGCAGATCAAGGTGCTGACGCCCACCGTGGCGCGGCTGCAAAAAGCGGGTATTCGCGTGAGCCTTTTTATCGAGCCCGAGGCGGACCAACTCGCCGCCGCGCGCGATCTCGGCGCGGAGATGGTCGAGCTGCATACCGGTGCGTTTGCCAACGCCATCGGCAAGGCGCGCGACCGCGAAGTCGACCGCCTGCACACCGCCGCCGGGCAGGCCCACCAGCTCGGCATTCAGGTCAATGCCGGCCACGGCATCAACTACCAGAACATCGCGCTCATCCGCAAAATTCCGCACCTTGCGGAACTGAACATCGGGCATTCCATCGTGAGTCGGGCGATTTTCACCGGGCTCGAACGCGCCACGGCCGAGATGCTCGCCGCGATGGGTGGGGAGTGAAAAATCACACTCCACTTCAGGGTCGCGCGGTGAGTACCTCGGAGGCAGATCGCATCCTGCCGGTTTTTCTGGAACGATATCGTGTCCGCGAGTTGAACGGCATACCCAGCAATCTTCCCACAGCCTGCACTTTGGACGGCGTTGAGAATGAGAGCGTTCTCGATTCGAACCGATTTCTTTCTCAAGGAGACCTTTATATACTTTTCGAGTATCCTCGAAAACTCTTCGTCGCTTCACCAAAAAGCATCGTGGAATACCTTCGCTCCAAGGAGCCTTGGGAGGACTATGACGTGTGTATTTTTAGCGCGGATCTGTCCTGGTGTGTGGGCGTGACGCACAACGACCAGGTCATTCTCGTGGATAAAGCCGGTCAATTTGCGATTTAATCACCGAATGATTTTTTCAAATCCGTATTCCGGGCGCGACCGGCAATCTTTCTCATGAACATCATCGGCACTGGTGTGGATATCGTGGAAACCGCGCGCATCGCTTCCAGCCTGGAGCGCCACGGCGACCGGTTTCTGGCGCGCGTCTTTCTCGATGGGGAACGCGCGTATTGCGGCAAGATGGCCACCCCGGAGCAGTGCTACGCCGCGCGCTTTGCGGCGAAGGAAGCCGTTTCCAAGGCGTTCGGCACTGGTATCGGTGCGTCGCTTGGCTGGCTCGATATCGAAGTGTGCCGCAAGGCCAGCGGTGAACCCTTCGTCGTCCTTCACGGCGAAGGCGCGAAGACTGCCGCACGGCTGGGGATAACCGAGCTGCGTCTGAGCCTCAGCCACAGCGACCACTATGCCGTGGCTCACGCGCTGGCTCTCGGGGCCTAGGCATTCCGGTCCGTAATTTTCGCTGGCGTCAACCGCGGGAACGCATATTCTCCCGCTCCGCTTTTCGCGAACGCGCGCTTAGCTCAGTGGTAGAGCACATCCTTCACACGGATGGGGTCGCAGGTTCGAACCCTGCAGCGCGCACCAGTTTTTGGCCGACGAGATCGTATCGAGGGGAGAATCGGCCGGAACCAAATTAATCCTCGCTAAGTAGCCGGGATGCGCGAACGTAGCGACCTGCTTCTGTGGGTCGTTTCTAGGAGCCCGCTTAAAATTACCTCTGGGTCGGCAGGGGAACTTCCCTATGCAAAGCCATCTTCTCGATAAAGCCCTCACCGTCGTCAAAAGTGAACAGTTTCTGGTCAACATGGTCTCCCGCCGGGTGCGCCAGCTTTCCAATGGGCATCGGCCCATGATTGAAGTCGAATTGCGGATGGGATTGGCGGACATCGCGCTCTCGGAAATCATCCAGGGCAAACTGACCTACGAACGCACTGCCGAATACGTGGAGGAGCCGATTGCCCCGCGTCGAAACGATGAGACGACTACGAGGGGTGATCGCCGGGCGGCGTAGTAGAGTGATTCCATGATTGGCCAAAAAGACGAACCTGCGATTTCCAAGAATCTGCTCAAGCTGGCCCGGCAGATTGATGCGACTTCCACGCCGGAATATGTGCCGGTCGAAGTATGGCCGGGCTGTTCACCGAACCGGTGGTTTGAAAACGTGGCAGGTGTGGTGAAATTGCAGGGCGGTTCGATCCAGCACGGCTGGAGTCTGCACGAGCAGGCTCATTTCGCGGAAGGCGAGTTCTGTGCCGTCTGGCGGCGTCTGGATGGCCGCTTGATCGACGTGACGCCCGATGCCGATGGCGAGACGCGGATTTTGTTCCTGCCCGATTCCAAAAGAGTGTGGGAAGGCGAAGCGGTGGAATCTCAGCGGCTGATGCTTCGCACGACCCCATGCTACTGCGGCAGCGGCATGCCCTTTCGCATCTGCCACGGTCTGGCGGACGACTAGGTCCTGTCGGTCTTTTTGGTCACCGCGCGGTTTTGCGGAACTTGCGTATTTCGACTGAGAGGCCCTTTTGGAATGGAGATGAAGTATGGCTGGATGCGAAACCTGCGCAGCCACGCGGTCTGTGATTCGCGAATCAGACTGAAAGGGTCGACCACGGCCTTTTGCATTCCGAACGAAACATGAAACACCAATTTCGCATCCTGATTTTTTCCATCGGCTGCTTTCTGATTGCACCTTCACTGACTCGCGCGCAGGAAGCTTCGGCCACCACCACGACTGCGACCGAAGCGGCAGATCGCAAGTTTCTGAATCACCTCGAACAAGCAGACGGAACCAAACCCGCGCCTGCGCCAGTCGCGGTCGCCCAAGCGGTTACGGCCGTTGAAGCGCCGTCCCCGCAAACGGGTCAACCAAAACCCCGCTCCGAGGAGCAGCCCAAATCCACGACGGTGCAAATGCTGTCAAAAGAATCCGAAGCAAAGCCGCATTTAGAACGGCATGCGGTCAATGACACCCCGAGCCCCGCGCGAAAAAAGCCACTGTCCCGCACTGAGGCATCGGTGGAGAAAACTGCGACAGTGACGAAGCACACGGTAAGGGAGGAGTCACCAGAGTTGTCGGAAGTCGCCACAGGCAGGGACGTGTCTGTCACCACCGTGACCAGAACCACGTCCGTGGAAGTGCCGGAAGAGGACCATCGCGGAAATGACAACGGATTTTTTCACCGCCTCTTTCACCATCACGATCGGGAATCAGAATAGTCAGCGATCGGAAGGGAAGTGTGATCGCTGCAGAAGTTCGCTCATTTCCACTCCACGCGCAGGAACTGTGGTGGAGGGCCTTTCCACGGCACAGGTGTGTCTGGTTGGTTGGGCAACGGCTTGAACTTGCCGTGAGGGTTCATTTCCTGGACGCGCGCGCCGAGACCGAGCAGATCGAGTTGGCTCCAGGATTTCAGCGGTGAATCATCCGCGGCATCCTTGAAGTCGGCAATGTCGAGCAGAAGGGTCTGTTCGCCGGGAGCGCCGGGGATTTCCTTTTCGCAGTGGAGGATTCTGCGCGGACCGCGATAGGTGCGGTATTGGTTCTCGAGCACGACGATTCCGAGGCGGTTGGTTTCCGCCATCTTGAGGGTGATCCCGAGTTTGGCGCCAGCCGGGCCGCGCCACTTCGGGTCGGTGATCTTGTGGGTCCAGTATTGCCAGTGGTCGTGATTGCCTTCGTTCAACTGATACCAGTCGCGCCAGCCGTGGGCAAAGTCATCGATGAGCGGACTGGTCTTGTCCGTGGCTTGCACGGTGGCGGCGCGGAGTTCGCCGGGTTGGGCGCTGTGCAACATGGAGCTCAGACAAACTTCGCGAATGGGCGAATTGCGGTACTGCGACAGTTGCGCCATCGATTCAGGTTTCGGCAAAGTGTAATAGACATTGGCGAAGGCGAAGAGCGGCGTGCCGGAAGCGTCCAACGGGAGTTTGGCGCTGAAAGCATCCCCATCCCGCACGACCTCGGCGCTGCGCCAGAAGCGGTCACGCGGATCAGGGTCGATGCTGTAGTAGATATCGCAGCGGGCGACAGGCCACATTGCTTTCGGAGTTACGCGAAGACTTGGGATGCCGTCTTCCGTTTTCAGGATCAACTCACTCCCCGGTGTCTCCGGCAGGGCAGGGCCGCCTTTCAGAAAATGATCGAACCAGAGCGGCATGGTCACGGCGACTTCCGGGGTGATGCGGTGATTCAAATGCGGCGCCCAGGCGAAGCGCACCGGTTGGCCCGTGATCAACGCATCCGTGCGATACACATCATCCAGCCACCCGTGAAAATCATTCGTGCCACTGCGGTGGAGGATCGGGCAGCGGATGAGCGGGGCGTAGCTTTCGAAGCTCAATGTGCGGCGGAACAACTCGACGTCGCCCTTGATCGTGTCCAGCTGCGCCGTGCCGCCGGGGAATGGATGTGGCTGCCACCGCCAGCCCGCTCCGCCCACGCCGGGCACCGCGGCTTTCACCCGCGAGTCGCTGCCCGCGACGTACATCGTGAGGTTGCCGCCCATCGACCAACCGTGAATGCCGAGCCGCTGCGGGTCCACTTCCGGCTGTTGCTCGAGAAAGGTCAGACCGCGCCGGCAACCCAGGGTCAGCAGGTACCAGTTGCAGTTCTTCGGATCCTCGCGGTCTTCGTAAAACTGCTTTGGCCCCGGGAGCATCGAGGAATAATTGCCGCTATTGAATTGCGTGGGATCGACCGCGCCCCAGTCGGTATTGGCGTCGCTAGGCTTTGCGTCCGCCATTTCCCGGCCTCCCCAGTTCACGGAAAGCGCGGCATAGCCCCGCGCTACCAGCAGCTTCACGTCGTCGAGATCGGCGCGTTGCCCGCCACCGTGGATGTGCATCACCGCGGGCAGCTTTTCCTTCGCGCCTTCCGGGAAACCGTAGAAGGCCGCCATGCGGGCCGGCTTACCCTTGAAGGTGCCGATCAGAAAACGGACGTAGCGCAGCACCATGCCATCGCTCTTCCATTCGCGGATGATTTCCGTTTCGAGAGGATCGTGGCGCGGATCAAAATCGGCCCAAAGTTCGGTGACGGATTTCGGCGTTTCGGCAGCGCGCATCGCACCGAGCGAAGCCAGCAACAGGGCGGTGAAGGTGAGGAGATGTTTCAAGGGGTATCCCGCGACAACTCCCGATTCGCGCTTTACCTTAGAGTTCGGAACGGTCACTCCACTCAAAGAAAGAAATCCCATCCATGGAAATCAAAAGAATAGGCTCGCAGGCATCCAATAAGGGACCGGTCGATTGGTTCACCGGCACCGTGCGGATAGATCCTTTGTTTCAGGCCGGCGCCCCGGCGCGGGTTGCCGGCGCCAGTGTGACCTTCGAGCCGGGTGCTCGCACCGCGTGGCACACCCATCCGCTCGGCCAGACGCTGATTGTCACCGCTGGTTGTGGGCGGGCTCAACGCGAGGGCGGCCCGATCGAGGAGATTCACCCGGGCGATGTGGTCTGGTTCCCGCCGGGCGAAAAGCATTGGCATGGTGCCGCGCCGACCACGGCCATGACGCACATCGCGATTCAGGAAGCGCTCGATGGCAAGGTCGTCGAGTGGATGGAGAAAGTGAGCGACGCGCAATACCAGGCCTGAAGCCCCGCCCGAACCAGCGGGCGTGGCCGATCAAATATTCAGGCCGGGGTTTCTCCGCTGGAAGATACTCCGGCCGCGGGCGACGGCCTCGGGATTGTGCTGGCGCAGATAAGTTTCATCGTTGGCGCGCCGGGTGAAAAAGGGATGGTCGTGATAGAAAGCAATGTCGCGGCCATCGACGACCTCTCCCGCAGCGTAGGCGCGGCAGCTAAACTCGGTATCGCTGAAGTATCCGTCGTATTCCGGGGCGAGAACGTGGCCGTCGTTTCTTTCCAGCCACTTGCGGGTGACGCACATCACAACCATGAGTTGGTCACGGCTGAAACCGTCGTGAACATGGAGCACTTTGGCCTCATGGAGATGCGGCTGCATTCTCTGCCAGATCAGATCATCCCAACCGGGCGGAGGATAGATGTCGTCTTGCGCGCAGATGACGAGCGCACCGTGGGTGGCGGCGACGGCGGCGTTGTAGTTGGCCACCGCGCTGCTGTAGCCGACGGGGACACCGGCGCTGAGCGCGTGGGGATGACTGGCCAATTTCCGCACAGTCTCGATGTCGCCTTCGTTGATCCCGAAGAGATATTCGATTTGCTCGGGTTGCGCGGCTCGCTCGATCCAGAGCTGGCGGATGGTGAGGGCAGTGTCGGGCCGGCAGGTGGGATGCGCAACGCTGATGCGGAAAGCGGTGGCGTGTTGCCTCAACTCCCGCGCCAGGTCGACGCGGCCAACCCCTTCGGCGAGAAGACTGAGACGATGCCACGCGCCGGAGTGATCGGGCTGAGCGGCGAGAATTTTCCGGTAGAGCGCCTCGGCCTCCGCTAAATGGCCGGCCTGATGTCGCTGAAGTGCCAAAGCAAAGGTTTCCGGAACCGTAAGCATGGCAATCGGGAAATCGGTGACGGAAGAAATTTGGCGCGAGCTGCACCTTTGCTGAACGGCGCTATTTCTCCGGCGAAGCCTCGACGACTTTTTGCGCGGCGGTGATGTAATCCATGATGCGGGCCTGCTGCGCTTCGTTCAGGCCAGCGCGGCGAGACATGCTGGAAACCATTTTTTCCCAGCCATCCTTGGTGCGGGAATCGACGAGTTCCAGGTCGTGGCACTCGGTGCAGCGATTTGTGTAAAGGCTGTGGCCCTCGGCCAGCGCCTTGGCGTCGCCCCCGCCGGCCGCGGTGAGAAAAGCCGGCGTGACAGGAGGCGCGGTCTTTTCTTCGAAGGCATCGCCCATGTCCTTCTTGAGGGCGATGAGCTTGGGATCATCCGCGCAAAGTTTCAGACCCATTTCGAGCGCAGTCAGGGCGTGGGGGGTACCCTTGAATAAACGACGATAGTGGTCGGCATTCGTGCAGTATTCCGCAGCGTCGGCGATGTCCTTATCTACTTTCACTTGGAACGCCTTTAATTCGGGCCGGTTTGGCTCCGCCTCGAGACCAGCGCGGATTTCTTCGCGGGCGTTGATCAGGCAGTGCATGGCCACGGCTTGCCGGGTCCGCGCCAGCGCGCGGGTGCTGGTGGCAACGCGCTTGGTGAGATCGTCGCGATTCAGCTTCGTGGCCGGGGCAGTCGCGCTGCCGAGATGGTCGGTGCCTTCATCGAGTGCGAGGGCGAGAGAGCTGTAACCGAGCTTTTCGAGTTGGGTGGCGGTTTCGCGCAAGGTGGCGAGCGCCGCGGCGCTGCGCGTGGTGGCCGCGGTTTGCAAACGAGGGGCGAGAGCCGCGGCAAGCGGACGGTATTTTTCGTCCTGTGCGGAACGGGCAAGAAATTCCCGCGAGGCATCGTAATGCTGATGGCGAAAAGCTTCGAGGCCAGCCAGCAGATCGAGCCAGCCATCGGGCGGCGCGGCTTCCACAGCGTCGGCGGAAATGGTCACAGCGACCGGCGGACCATCTTTCTTGTAGTAGGGGACGAAGACAACTTTGCCGGCTGGGTCTTGCTGGATCACGGGAAACTCTTGGCCTTTCGCGGCGCCGACGAAATTCTTGCCGTCGAGCTCCATCATCTCGCCGCGGCTGACTCGAACGAGTTGACCGGGCGCGAAAACATTGGCCGCCAGCGCATGAGTGCCTAGCGCGACGAGACAGATGGGGAGAAATAGGCGAACCATGGGAGGAGGAGAACGCTTAGAACGATTCGGGCTGCCGCGCAAGCGCTCCTACCGGTGCGTCATGAGTACGATGGCGGCGAGGAGGAGCAGCGACCCACAAAACCGGCGCAACATGACGGCGCGCCCGTGGCCGCGTTCCGCGTTGCCGAACCAATGGCCGATCGTCCAGACGAGCATGACGCTCCACAGGCCACGGGAGTTGTAGAGGACGTTCGTTGCCGTTGCGCCGATGGTGATGATCGAGAGCGTGACGCCACCGGCCTGGCAACCGAGGACGGCGCTACCGCCGACCATCCAGCGCCAACTCGCACCGGAGACCTCGCGCCGGTCACGCAGGATGACGGGGAGGAGAGTGAGCGAGAGTGCGGACACGGCGTAGAACATCGTGGGCAGGTAGTGGGTGATGCCCCATTCGCGCACCCAGAGCAGTTGCACGATATCCGTAGCCGCATAAAAGGCTGCGGCGGTGAGGCCGTAGAGGATGCTGCGGACCACGGCGTCGCGCTGGGTGTGCGGTCCGCCGCTGCCGAGGAGTGCGGTGGCGCCGGCCGTGAGGAGGACAGCGAGCCACATCGACGGGCCGATTTTTTCCGTGCCCAGCGCCGCACTGTAGAGCGCGACGAAGATGACCTTCGCCCCGAGCACCGGCGTGGCCACGGAGACATCGCCGCGGCTGAGCGCGAGGAAAGTGAAGACCTGGCCGACGAAGAAGATACTCCCGGCGATCAAGGCATGGCTGACGTTGCGGAAACTGGCGGCGTGCTCCGCAGGCAGGAACCAGAGCAGCGAGAAGATCGCCGCCTGCACCCAGTTGCTCATGAAATTGACCCGCCACGGGCCGGCGCCGTCGGTGCCGCGCTTGAGCATCAGCGCCGCGAAGGCGTATCCCAGCGCCGCAACGAGCGGCAGGAGCAGGGAGGCGGTGGGCGACATGGAGCGCCGACGCTCGCGAGGAAGCGCGCAGGGTGCAAGAATCAATCGCCGCCCGTCACGGGTCCGCTGACTGCCGTAATTTTCGCCTTAGCGTGCGAAGAACTGCTCGTGCACCGCGACGCACAGATAGTATGCGCCGCACAAAGAAATCAGCACCGAGCCGTAGCGGAGCGCCGGGCGGGTGAAGCTTTCGTGCAACCGCTTTCTCCCAAGAGCCAGCGCTCCGAAGAGCGGCACTACCACGACTTGGTGTCCAATTTCGACGCCGAGGCTGAAGGCTGCCAGCGCGATCCAAATGCTGATGCGTGGCAGTCCCTCCATGGCATCGAGCAGACCGCCCGCGAAGCCCAGGCCGTGGATCAATCCAAAGCCAAAGGCCACGCCGAGTCGCAGCCAGGAATGAGCGTGCTTGGGCCAGAAGATATTTTCCACCGCGACGAAGATAATGCTCAAGGCAATGACGGGTTCGACAACCCACGGCGGCAGCCGCAGGATGTCGAAGACGGAAAGGATGAGCGTGATGGTGTGGGCCAGGGTGAAAGCGGCGATGACCTTGACCATTTCCCAAAAATTTATCGTCGCGATAACCAGCGCGGAGACGAAGAGCAAATGATCCCAACCCGTGAGAATGTGCATCACGCCGTGTCGGAAATAATCGCAGAAGGTGCGCCATTTTGTGACCTGCACGGTCTGTGTTGCCTCTGCTGGAGCCACTTCCCAACCCGTGGGAAAATCGGTGGGTTGTTGTTCGCGGAGCAGGCCGGTGCTGACTTCGTCCGAACCGAAGTGCTTCAGGCGGACCACGTAATTCACGTCCCACGCCGTGCCGATGGCATATGGCCATTCGCGGAGCATGTCCTGGGTGAACGTCACTTTCGCGGGCGGCGGTCCGTTGAAAGGGTATTCGAGTTCGTATTGATAGTAGGTCTTTTCCGGTTCGGAGGAGATCGGCGGGTCTGTGACTTGGATCACCTTTCCTGTCAGCGTCTGCCCATCGATGCGGACGATGAGGTGTTTGGCCACGTAGTCCCGATGCCGCTCCGCGGCGGCGCTGATGATGGCCGCGTCGAAGCTGTCCCCCGGAGACGGCAGGCTTTGGGCCACGGCGATCTCCCGCTCCGAGACGTTCACCGCTACATGAACGCGGTGCGCCTCGAATTGCACCCACATCGCATTTTGCAAAAGCGGATGCGCCAGCCCCGCGCAAGCGCTGGCAAGCAGCACCAGGGAGACGAGCAGGGGGATACGCATGGGGCGAAGAGCTAGCACGCCTGGCTGCGCGGGAAAAGGATCGCCCTCGTTCAACGCGGGACGATGGCGAGGTAATCGCGCACGGTTTTCCATTCGCGGGCGTAGAATGGCGGGTTGCCGCGCACCCAGAGCGCAGTGCTGCTGCCGCCATCGAGATTGAGCGCGCGGAGGATTTTTCCGTCGGAGAAGATCGACGGGGTCGCCAATATTTCCGCCATCCCGGCGAGGGTGGCGCTTTTGCCGATGAGAAATCCGCTGCGGCCTTTTGCATCCTGGAAGATCACGGTGCGCGCAGCGTCCTTGGTGGCGTTGAGACCGGTGACGGGTTTGCCGCGCTCGACGAGGAACGGGCCTGCCTGCAAGGCCTCGCGGATTCCGGGTGAAGTTTTAAAAGCGGCGGTGCGCTGGATGACAATACTTGAAGATGTGACGCTCAGAACTCCGCTGAGGAGCTTCGAATGTTCCAGCGGGTGAATCTCCGCACCTTGTCGGACGAGCAGTCCGAGAGGTGCATGATCCGGTTGAAAGTAGCCGCCATTTACACCTGCCAGCACGCCGCGTTTCTCGGCTGCTGTCCCGAGGTCGTACGCGCCATCGGGATTGTCCATCACGGCGAAGGTGTGCGTTTTTGGGTTGAAGGTCACTATCCAGAGCGTGGCTTCACCGGACTCGCTCTTGACGTTGCGCTCTGTGAAATCCAGCCCGGTCGGTGCGGGCTGAGCGTCGCTCTTCTGCAAGATCCATTCGGCGAAGAGAGATTTGGCCGTGAGGCCGAGCAGAATGAAAGCGATGAGAATTCGGGACATGCGAATGGATAGTGAATGAGTCTGACCGCCGCTGCGGTTTACTTTACGCCGGTCGCCAGCACAGTCTGAAAGTGCGGCGGCTGTGCTTCGCGGGAGACGATGCGGACTTCGATCTCATGAAAGCCTGCCGTTTCCAGGAACTGATGAAAGTCGGCCTCGCTGAAGCCCAGCCAACGATCGGCGTAGAGTTCGCGCGCTTCCTCGAATTGATGGGCAAGCAGATCGAGCACCGCAATGCGGCCGCCTTTCTTTAGAATGTGGTGGGCAGCGACGATAGCGCGCTGGGGGTTCGCCGCGTGGTGCAGGGCCTGGCTGAGCAGGGCGAGATCGACGCTGGTGGCCGGAATGGGTGGCTCTTCGATTTCGCCGAGGCGGTATTCGAGGTTCTTGAAGCCGTGCTTTTTGGCGAGGTCCGCGCCGAACTCGACCATCTTCTCAGAGTTGTCGATGGCGATGACTTTCTTCGCGCGCCGGGCGAGAAGCTGCGCCAGCGTACCTTCGCCCGCGCCGAGATCGGCGATGACCAGCGAGGGGACCAGCGCGAAAAGCATGTGGGCAACGCCATCCCAAGTCCGTCCCGGGCAGTAGGCGCGGCCAAATTTTCCAGCCAGTTGGTTGAAATACTCGCGCGCTTTGTCGTCACGCTTTTTCAGTGCAACTTTGAGTGCGGTCTGGTCGCGGCTGGCTTCGGGGAGTTCCTTGGCGGCGGCCTCGATGATGGAACGCAGCTCCGTGTGCGAACCGTCATCAACAAGCGCGTAGTAGATGTTTTTCCCGGCACGCCGATCGCGCACCACCCCGGCCTGCCGCAGCTGTGCGAGGTGGCTGGAGATCCGCGATTGGCCCATGCCGAGCACTTCCTGAATCTCGACGACGGAAAGCTCCTCCTTTTGCAACAAAAGAAGAAGGCGCAGGCGCGTTTCGTCGGCGAGAAGGCGCAAGGATTTTACGATTGACACCATGCGGATGCGGTTTATACGTATCACCCCATCATGATTGGTCAATACGTTGTTTTGGCCGATCTCCCCAACCGCCACCATCCCTACCTACCTCTCGCGCATGTCTCGTAGCTTCATTTTCTCCTCTGAATCCGTTGGTGAAGGCCACCCCGACAAGGTTGCCGACACGATTTCCGATGCCGTCCTCGACGCCTGCCTGGCGCAGGACCCGAAGAGCCGCGTGGCTTGCGAAACCTACGTGAAAAGTAACATCGCCATCGTTGGCGGTGAGATTACGACCAAGGCGAAGCTCGACTACGTGCAGATCACTCGCGATGCGGTGCGCGAGATCGGTTACGTGAATGACGACGACGTTTTTCACGCGGACAAGATTTTCGTGCAAAACATCCTTACCGCGCAGTCGCCCGACATCGCGCAGGGTGTGGATGCCAAGAAGGCCAAGGGCAAGAAGACCGCCGAGCAGGGTGCGGGCGACCAGGGCATCATGTTCGGCTACGCCTCGAACGAGACGCCCGAGTTGATGCCGGCGCCGATCATGTATGCGCATCGCCTCGGCCGGAAGTTGACGGAAATCCGCAAAGCCGGCAAAGCGGCGAAGTGGCTGCGCCCGGACGCGAAGTCGCAGGTGTCGGTTGAGTATGTGAATGGCAAGCCGACGCGCATCACGAACGTCGTTATCTCCACTCAACACGCTGCGGGCGCTGAGCACGCAGAGATCGAGAAGTTTTGCATCGAGAAGATCATCAAGGAGGTCCTGCCCAAGTCGATGCTGACCAAGGACACCGAGTATCTCATCAATCCGACGGGCAATTTCGTGGTCGGTGGGCCGCAGGGCGATACCGGACTCACGGGGCGCAAGATCATCGTCGATACCTACGGTGGGATGGGCCGGCACGGGGGTGGCGCATTTTCGGGCAAGGACCCGTCCAAGGTCGACCGTAGCGCCGCTTACATGGGCCGCTGGGTGGCGAAGAACATTGTCGCCGCCGGTCTCGCGGCGAAGGCCGAAGTCCAGTTTGCTTACGCTATTGGCCATCCGCAACCGGTCAGCGTGCACGTCGATACCTTCGACACCGGTACGGTGTCCGACGACGCGATCCTCAAGGCCGTGTTGAAGACCTTCAGCTTCAAGCCTGCCGACATCATCAAGCAACTCAACCTCTTGCGCCCGATCTACAGCAAGACGACCAATTACGGTCACTTCGGCAAAGACGACAAAGACCTCACGTGGGAAACCACGGACAAAGCTGCCGCCCTCAAGAAACTCGCGAAGTAATCCCCTAACTTAAAACCTCACTTATATTATGAGCACCACCACTCTCAAAGGAACCGACTTCAAAGTCGCCGACATCAGCCTCGCCGATTGGGGCCGCAAGGAAATCGACATCGCCGAGAAGGAAATGCCGGGTCTGATCTCGATCCGCGAAAAGTATGCGAAAGAGAAGCCGCTGGCTGGCGTTCGCGTGACGGGTTCGCTGCACATGACCATCCAGACGGCGGTGCTCATCGAGACGCTGACCGCGCTCGGCGCCACGGTGCGCTGGGCGAGCTGCAATATTTTCTCCACGCAGGATCACGCCGCAGCGGCCATCGCCAAGACGGGCGTGCCGGTCTTCGCCTGGAAGGGCGAGACGCTCGAAGAGTATTGGGACTGCACTTGGAAGGCGATCGTCAATCCCGAGGGCAAGGGCCCGCAGCTCGTCGTTGATGACGGCGGCGATGTGACGCTCTTCCTCCACAAGGGCTACGAGATGGAAGAAGGCGACAAGTGGGTCGACAGCGAGAGCGGTTCGCACGAGGAGAAAGTCATCAAGGACCTGCTCAAGAAGATCCACGCGGAGAACGCATTCATCTTCCACGAACTGGTGAAGGAATGGCGCGGCGTTTCGGAAGAGACGACCACCGGCGTGCATCGCCTCTATAAGCTCCAGGAACTCGGCAAGCTGCTCGTCCCGGCGTTCAACGTGAACGACTCCGTCACCAAGTCGAAGTTCGACAATCTCTACGGCTGCCGCCATTCGCTGGTCGACGGTCTCAATCGCGCGCTCGACGTGATGATCTCCGGCAAAGTAGCCGTGGTCATCGGCTATGGCGACGTGGGCAAGGGCTGCGCGCAGTCGCTCCGAGGCCAGGGCGCGCGCGTGATCGTCACGGAAATCGACCCGATCAATGCGCTTCAGGCGGCGATGGAAGGTTACGAAGTCACGACGATCGAAGAAACTCTCGGTCGCGGCGATATCTACGTGACCACTACCGGCAACGTCGACGTCATCACCATCGAGCACATGGCCAAGATGAAAGACCAGGCTGTCATTTGTAATATCGGCCACTTCGACAACGAGATCCAGGTCGACAAGCTCGTGAATTATCCGGGCATCAAGCACCTGAACATCAAGCCGCAGGTCGACCGCTACACCTTCCCGGCCGGCCAGAGCATCTATCTGCTCGCCGAAGGCCGCCTCGTGAATCTCGGCTGCGCCACCGGCCATCCGTCGTTCGTCATGAGCAACAGCTTCTCCAACCAGACGCTTGCCCAACTCGACCTCTGGAAGAACAAGGACACCTACAAGCCCGCCGTCTACGTCCTGCCGAAGAAGCTCGACGAAGAAGTCGCCCGCCTGCACCTCGCGAAGATCGGCGTGAAGCTTACGACGCTGACCGCGAAGCAGGCCGCCTATCTCGACGTGCCAGTCGAGGGGCCCTACAAGCCGAACCACTACCGCTACTAAGACTCACACTTTTGCCTGGTTGATCGCCGGCTGAGGTCGGCGATCAACCAAGGCAGGTAGAGTGCGGCGAAGAAAATCCAGGCGACGACGTTCAGCTCGAGCACGTAGAGCCAGTGGGTGTGGGAGAAGAGATCGAGCATCGAGCGGGTTTCCGGCTTGTGGCTGAGGAAACCGTAGTTGCCACCCGTGAGCGCATTGATGACGAGGGCGGTGGCGAGATAGATTTCGGACGCGATCAAGACACGAACGATGGAGCGCGGCCACTCGGGGCGGAAGCGTGGGGTGAGGATGAGGTGGACGACGCCGGCGACGATCCCGGCGTGGATGAAGAAGAAGCCGCAGACGCGAAGCCATGGCAGATCACTCGCCACGGCCGGCGTGAAGAGTGCTTGCGCAGTTCCGGCGAGTCCCCAGAAATAGCCGACGTCGAAGCCCGCGCGCCAGCGCCACCACAGCGCGCCGCTGATGGCGAAGAGCGCCCAGTCGCAGAGCTGCATCGGCAGTGCGCGGGCGAGGGTGAAAGTGCCGTCCGCGGTCTTGGCCCCGAGATCGCCGAGGAAGGCGAGGACCAACGCGACGGCGAGGGCGCGCTCGCAGATGCGCGTGAGGTGCGCGGTGTGCGGCTGACGGTCGAAGGTCCAGACGAGCGCGAGGGCGGCGAGGACGAAGAAGACCGCGGCGATCTGGAAGGGGGACATGACGCGGGGCGAAGGTGAGACCGGTCATTGAGGTGGGGCAAGTTGCAAAAAGGGGAAGGATGCGGGTCTTTTTTGAATTCTTTAAAAGCCGGAAATTCTTTTTTGAGAAAGGGCTTGCCCACAGAGAGAGAATAGTTAACCATTCGGTTAAATGATTGCCGACCTCGATACCGCATTCGCCGCGCTGGCCGATGGCACGCGCCGGGCGATCGTCGAGCGGCTCGCCGCCGGCGAGGCCTGCGTCACGGACCTGGCCGCGCCATTCCGGATGTCGCTCCCGGCGGTCTCGAAGCACCTGCGCGTCCTCGAAGACGCCGGCCTCGTGCGGCGCCGCCGCGAAGGGCGCACGCATTTCCTGTCGCTCTCCGGCCAGCCCATGGCCGCGGCCGCGGAATGGCTCGATCAGCACCGCCGGTTTTGGGAAGGCAGCTTCGACCGGCTCGCGGCGCTGCTCGAAAAAGAGGCGAAGATTTCCCCGCAAACCCCGTCCGCAAAATCCATCAAAACACCAACCCGAAAAAAACGACCATGATCCCGAGCAACTCCACCACCCTCAACGTCCGCCGCTTCATCGCCGCGCCGCGGCCACGCGTCTTCGCCGCTTTCACCAATCCCGACGAATACCAGCAGTGGATCGGCCCCGGCCCCTGCCAGTGCCTGAGCGCGAAACTCGACGTGCGCCAGGGCGGCAAATACGCCGTGCGCATGAAAAGCTTCGACGGGAGCGAGGTCGACCTGCAGGGCGAATATCTCGAAGTCCGCAAACCCGAGCGCCTCGTCTTCACGTGGCAATGGCTGGGCGAAGGCTGGGACAAAACCGTGTCGCAAGTGACCGTCGACTTCCTCGAACTCGACGGCGGCACCGACGTGCAACTCACGCACGAAAAACTCCCGAACGCCCCGAGCCGCGACAACCACACGCACGGCTGGTCGGGCAGCTTCGACAAACTCGCGGCCTATTGCGCGCCGGGCGAAAAAGCGGCGGCGTGCTCCACGCCGTCCGCAGGGCCGGCCATCGGCGAATTCTGCTGGAACGAACTGCTTACCTCCGACCTCGGCGCGGCGGGCAAATTCTACAGCCAGCTTTTCGGCTGGAAGGAAACGCCCTTCCACGGCCCGGTGCCCTACACCGTCTTCCGCCTCGGCGAAAAAGGCGTCGGTGGCATGATGCCCCAGCAACAGCCCGGCACGCCGCCGCTCTGGCTCAGCTACATGAATGTCGCCGATTGCGACGCCACCGCCGCGCAGGCGCAAAAGCTCGGCGCGAAACTGTGCATGCCGCCGAAAGATATCCCGACGATCGGCCGCATCGCGGTGCTGACTGATCCGCAAGGCGCGCCCTTCGGCATTCATCAGCCCGAAGGAAAGTAGCGCGAAGCTCTCTCGTGGCGAAGCTCGCGACCTGGAGCGACGCCGATATCTCATCACGCAAATAGTTATTAAAAGTAACTATTTGCGTGATTTTGGGTCGATTCGCAAAAATGACTGGGAACCCCGATGAATAAAGGGTTTTCGGGTAATCGCCATCTTCGCACAGGCCAGAGAACAGGTCCGGAGACAAATTCACCCAACCGTAACCGCGGCGTCATCACGGGGTCATGTGCGTTGGGCATCGTCGACATGGAAAGCCGATCCAACCGCATTCCTCGTCACCATGAAATTATCGTTTGCCGCCCGCCTTGCGCTCTGTGCCTCATGTCTCCTTTCTTACGGAAGTGCGCGGGCGACGACGGTTGCCACTTGGGATTTCCAGAATGCCGCCACTACGAATACGGGAGTTTCTCCGAGCCCCACGGTCCAGGCGACCATTCCCGGCGGGGTCAATGCCAGCGGCGTGGCCACGGCGCTGCATGCTTCCGCTTCGACCGTGTGGTCCAACCCCTCGGGAAACGGCAGCACCGAATCGCTGAATTCCAATACCTGGGCCACCGGCGATTATTACCAATTCACGCTTTCGATCAGTGACAACGAATTTGCCGGCCTCGGCTTGCAGGTTGCCTTCGACCAGACAGGGAGCAATACCGGCCCGAAAGACTTTCAGCTCAGTTACAGCCTCGACGGGACGAATTTCACCAATTTCGGTGCGGTTTACAATGTGACCAACGATTCCTGGTCGCCCACGGTTCCCAAGCCGGTGTCGACCCGGACATTCGATCTTACTTCCGCCAGCGACATCGATGCCGCGCTGGCCGGTGCCAGTTCCAATATCACTTTCCGCCTCACGATGGCGGACGCCAGTCCGATCAGCGGCACTCTCGGAACTGCGGGAACGGACCGCGTGGATAACTTCGCCGTGACCGCGACTCCGGAGCCGAGTGCTGTCCTCTCGCTCTTTTTGGCCGGCGGAATCATGGCCCTGCGCCGCCGCCGCTAAGTGCTCGAATCCGACGCGGGATCTTAACGAAAGCGTTACGGTTCCGCAATCTGTTCGCCACGCAACAGGGTCATTCTCCCACGAGTAAGTCGCGCGCCGAGCGGAGGGAACTCCGCGGCCCGGACTTATCCCGCCAATCCTCGGTCCCAAGCCTTCTCACTCTCCTCACCCCGCCCTCTCCATCCATCACCCGCAAACATCTATGACGCTCTCATCCCTCATGTCTTTGCCCCTCCGCGCAGGGCGCGGCGCTTTTCTCAGCTTGATCGTCGCCGGTGTCACGATGCTGGGCTTGGCGGAAAATAGCCGCGCCGATATCGCGCTGGGCTGGAACTTCGGGGCCGGCACCGTCAATGCCCAGCCGTCTTCCGGAACCCCGGTCAATTTTACGGTCGGAAATTTCGGCATCGGCAATACCGACGGCACGGTTTCGACGCCGATCAATACCACCTCGGCATCGAGCACCTACACGGGCGCCTCGGCATCGGAAAACATCGGCAACGCGGTGAATGTAGGCGCCGTGAACACGGCCACATCGGCCTACTACACCGTCGCCTTCACGCCGGCCTCCGGATACTCCATGCACATCTCGAGCTTTAACTTTGGGACGCGGAGCACTTCCACGGGGCCCCAAGCCTATGCCCTGTATTCGAGCGTGGATAACTACACGACCCCGATTTTTACCGGGACGATTGCGAACAATAGCACCTGGGCCTTTATGACCAATCCAACGTTCACGTTGGATGGCGCGGCCAACACCGTAGTGACCCTGCGCCTCTATACCTACGGTGGATCGGGTAACCCCTCGGCCGGAACGGAAAACTCCCGGATGGATGACGTCGCCATCACTGCTTCCGCCGTGGCCGCGTTGCAACCGACCAATCCATCCGTCGTCGTCAGTGCCAGTTCCTCCGTCGTTGCTCCGGGATCGAGCGTGCAGTTGACCGCGACGGTCACTCCGGGCACGAACCCCGCGAGTTCCGGTCTCTCGGTCACGGCTGATCTTTCGGCGCTCGGCGGATCTGCCACGCAGGCCTTCACGCCGGGAGCGAACAATACTTTCACCTACACCGCCACCGTCCCGTCCAGTCAGGCTTACGGTGCCGCCGCGCTCAACTTTTCGGTGTCGGACACCCAGAGCCGCACGGGGACCGCATCGCTGAATTTGAGCATCGCGGGCAACCTCACCATCTTTCATAACAACGACACGCACGCGCGGGTGACCCCGCACTACTGGGTCATCCCGAGTCACAGCAGCAATCCCACGACCCAGTTTGAATTGGTCGGTGGCGCTGCTTACATGGGCGCCGAATTGCTTTCGCTCACGGCTGGCCAGCCCGACGCCCTGGTGCTCGATGGCGGCGATATCTCCGAAGGCAATCCGGTGGGCGATTGGAACGGGCCGGGCAATCCCACGGGCACTTACGGCAATGGAACTTGCGTCGAATTCTACAAGCTGCTCGACACCAAACTGCGCGCGGTCGCCAATCGCGGAGGGCGCGGGCTCGATGCCATGGTCGTGGGCAACCACGATATCCGGGACATCAGTTATCTGAACAACCTCAAGGCCCAGACGAATTTCCCGGTCATCTCGATCAATATCTGCAACAAGGGCACCCACACTCCGTACTTCCAGCAGTACGTCGTCCTCAATGTGAACGGGCACAAGATCGGCGTCGTCGGTTACACCACGGAAACCTCCGATTCCCCGGAGGCCGCGGTCAACAACCTCATCGACGTGGTCAAGTGCGACTGGAAAAGCACGGACGCGACCAAGATCCACTTCTCCGACGTGGTCAACGATCTGCGCAACAATCAGGGGTGCGACCTGGTCATCCTGCTCACGCACGATGGCCATAGCGACCTGAGCACTTCCAGCAGCGGCTCGACGCCGATTCTGGTCGACGATCCCGCCACGGCGAAATTGCCGGAAATCGCCGTGACCGGCCACTGGCACACCTACTGCGACACGGTGTGGGAACCCTCCGTCCTCAATCACAAGACCATCTTCACCGAGGCGGGCAGCTTCAATCATTACGTCGGCGAACTGCGCGTCGACCCCGCCGGCAAGTATGTGAGCAGCGCCTACCACGTCCTGCGCAATGCGGATATTACTCCCGACCCGGACATCGCCAGCCTGATCCAGACGCGGAAGGACCAATTCAATGCGACGAACCCGCCTTACACCACGGATCAGGTGATCGGTTATTCCGCCGACGATCTCCTCCTCGACAACTATATGAAGTGGTGGTCAGCCGATGAATTTCCGTGGAGCGGCAATAACACGGCGGGAAACTGGATTTGCGACGCCATCCTGTGGAAGGCCACCGCGCTCTTCGGGCAATGCGATCTCTCGATCGAATCCGGTGGCGGCGTTCGTTCGGATATTCCCGCCGGCCCGGTGACCTACACCCAGATCTACGAGACCTATCCCTGGGCGGACGACACGATTTACGAAGTCAACATGACCGGCCAGCAAATCTGGAACTATGTCCAGCAGCACGGCTGCGACGTGGCGCTCTCCAAGGGCTGGCTGGTCACGGCCTACGACGGCAACCCCACCGCCATCGCCTACAACGGACAGCCGATCAACCTCACGGGCAACTACAAGGTCGCGATCAGCAACTACATGTATCTGCACGATTCGGTGCCCTTCACCGATCCCAGCCCGCAGACTTCCACCTACCTGGCCCGCACCGCGTTGGTGGAATTCACCGGGCAATATCCGCAGGGCAATCCGTACCATGCCGGGGACTCGCGGTATGTGCTCAACACCGACTTTTCCGGCGGCTACCGCGCCGTGGTCATGATGATGAACGATGCGGACAGCCAGACCGGATTTGACGACGCGTTCATCCGTCTCTTGAACGCCGACAACGAAACCATGGGCCACTACGGCACCAAGCAAGTCCCCACGGACCTCGTCAATCCCAACGGCACCATCAATCGCAACAATCGCCTGGGAGAAATCGAAATGTACCGCAGCTATCTCGGTTTCCAGACCGGGGCGCTCAAGCCCGGCGACATCATCGAGACCTTCGGCAAGGGTGGTTTCTACGGCGGCGATCCGGAGTTTGTGGATCAGGAAGGCATCCAGTCCGACGGAGTGGAATTCAAAGTAGTGG
>Ga0206924_1064_pt1 | contig 26378 bp, 22 predicted proteins | sample Alteio_BWOrgHeat_61_FD_152947 | JGI IMG/M metagenome (GOLD analysis project Ga0206924, IMG submission 152947) | Enriched cells from forest soil in Barre Woods Harvard Forest LTER site, Petersham, Massachusetts, United States -... | ecosystem: Environmental > Terrestrial > Soil > Temperate forest >...
GGCTCTTATGGGTACACCATTCTGCAGCCGGACGACTGGCAGACATGGGCGGGAAAGCTCCATGGCAAAGTCGTAATGGTCAACGGGTCGGGGGTTCTGGAGGAAGTTGAGGAACAGGCCGCGTTGAATGATGCACTAAGCCTGCGCTGCAAGGTTCAGGGTGAATACCATGCCGCGCCCGATCCTGCGGCTTTGTGGAAAGCAAGATTTGTCAAAGACGCTCCAGCCTTTGCCTACCGCACTAACGTGATCTGGTATGACTGCTCACGCTGAAAACCACAGCGATGGTCGGGGCGCGAGAATCGCCGATTCGCGTGTAGCAGCGCAATAGACAGGCGTGCCTATCTATCCCTATCTATCTTTTCTCAGGCACCCAAGGTCTTAAGTCGTATGAAGCGCCAATCGTAAAGCCATTGGGGGTGAGGTCATGCGGTCCAAACACGTGTTGCCAGTACTGATACTCGTAGTCTCCACGTATCCAGATGTGGCGCCAAGCGTGGAATTCCACTCCGCCGGCAGGTGAGAACAAACCGAAGGTATCGTGCTGGTATGGCCCGGTTGAAGCGAAGTTAAGTCTCCCGATGCCCATTAAGAATTTGCCGTAAGGACGGAAGTTGCGGAAATGATTCCATGTGTAGATCGGCCCGCCCTGGACTGTGTCCTGGCGTAGAACGCTGCCGAGTCCCGCCGAGCGATCATAATTAAGGTCGCGCCCGGCGATTTCAATTCCCAGGCCATTCAGAACAGCCGGCAAACGGCTGGGATACCAGTCAGCCCACGCAGCGGGGCCACCCATTCTTGCAGAACCGTAGTCAACAAGGAAATCGGAGAAACCGGCGCCAACTTCAATCGGCAAGCCACCCTGGTTAGCGGCCGGGGCGACCTGCGAATAAACGGGCAGCACCGCGGCGAAAAGCAGGGCGGCGAAAATGAGCTTAAAAGTGGGCTTCAGATGCATATTCTCTCCTTTAGAATTGACGAACAAACTCGCAGCGAGAATCCCCCTTTCAGGGGAGAGAGGCGAAAGCTATTCGTTTCATTTCAGGAATCGCAAGGCAGAAACCCAGCAGTATTACAGTGAGTTGCGGGAAATTCGAGACCACTTATGCACCTTTGGGCGCATCGTCCAGAGCTTCCATTCTCTCTTGCAGATCTAGGATATACGTTTCGACGACTCGCATGCCAATCCGTCATATAGACGTTTCGAGGCAAAGGGTCGACCGGAGTGCCACTAAAAGTTGATCTTCCTTCCCGGAAACCACGTGAGTTGAATCGTGGTTGTGGTCACGGTTTGCTGACCAGGGAGATAAACGGGGGCCTTCCAGTGCTCATAGGTGAAGTTCCCTTTTACCTCAAAGTCTTTGCCAATACGTTTGACTGCCTGGAAGTTAATTTCGCTTAAAGTGGTCCCGCCGGAGATGAAATCCTTCGCTGCTTTTTGAGCGCGTATCCCAATCTGAACCCACTCATTGCCGCTTAAGTGGTAGGTGATCCAGCCTTGGCCGCCTTTGTCTTCACGGCCGATCCAGTCCCCGAAAAGCTGACCGTTGTTGGTATACCCCTGGCGCTGAATCGCCTCGAAATACATAAACTGACCAAGGTTACTTCTCGATACGGGCGGATCAGTGGAAGCGCCTTCCACGCGCACGTCTAACTTCGGAATGCCCGGCACATGGGATAAATAGAGGCCTGGCCGCCATGCTGCGCGACGAGGAGCGTCGACAGGAGAGACGTCGTCATGCACCTCCGAGTCACAGTAAAGCAGGAGCCAATTGCGGACGAAGGGAAGCCTGTAAGAAAAATCGAAGGCGCCAAAGCGGGCTCCAGGATCCTGTGTACTGTCCTTGACGGCCCCGTTGGGTGCGCTCAAGCTAAAGAAACTCCTTAGAAAACTCTTGACGTTAATCGGCACATGGTCCTTGCCGCCCCAGATGACTGAGCGCTCGAAGCCGAATTCGAGATTCTGCGTTGGCAGAAAACTCACCTTCTCCACATGAACCCAGGGATCGATGGGATAGGTATGCCCTTTCATTGGCCCCACCAGGAATTCATAACGGAAGGGGCCGGTAATGCGAGAGAGCAAAGGGACATCCAGCGGTTCAATGCGGTTGATGCGAAAGGAGTAGATGTTCTCTGCGTTATTGGAGTAGGACATGGCGCCACCCTGTCCAGGTCCCTGCCAGTCATCTTGTTTTCCAAAGGATATGACGTGGTTCAAATACTGAGCGGAGACATAAGCTTCTATGACGCGCCCATGCGCTTTCGCGGCAATGGGTCCCACAGGCATTGTCGTCTGTTGATTGTTGGGGAGCGGGGTGCAATCGGTTCCATTCGCAACACAGGTGGGGTTGAAGACGTAGTTGGTGCCATCGAGGTTCACGAGTTGGTCGACGAAACTGGATGAATAACCAACTGCCGACGGTGCGCCTTGAAATTCACCACGTACATAAAGGAGAAAATGCCCCGCGGAGGCGTAGCCGCTCGCGCCTGAATAATTGTTAAAGCCGTTAGCGAAAGGCCGGCCATAATCATTAATAATGGTCGAGCCCAAATGATAGCTGTCACTCAGGGGCGTTCCGCTTATGCCGCGCATCACGCTATAGACAGACTCGGCGTGGATTGCGCCCTTATCGACTTCGCAAGAGTTCCAACCGTCATCCCGCAATTCGTGTTTGAGCGCGTCGTACAAGCCCTCAGCTTCGGTTGTAGATTGCCCTCCTTCGACGTCCTCGAGACGTTCTTCGGTCTCGTCCAGCATCCGGCTCAAACTCACGCGTGTCCACGGCCGCATGTCCAGGTAGACCTTGTCGACATAGCCCAACGCATAGAGTCGCAGCACCGCTGGATAGACCCAGCTATCAACCGAAATGTAAGGCGAGCCACGCGTGACTGGCTGGCAGCTCGATTCTTCAGCATCCACACTGTTACCGGACTGCCCTCGACCGTCCGCCGTCCCTGGATTTGCAGCGGCAGAAATGCCGGCTGTCAAGAGCGAAAGCGCCGCCAGCATAGCCGCACATCGAATCAATTTCATCACAACCATAATTCCGTTCACGCTCTTACTCGGTTCTCTTTCATGCGTCGCGCAACAATGAGACAAGACTCATTGCACAGTGAACATCTTTTGATCGCAGGCATTTGAGCACAATTCGATACACGACTAAACGAGCTAGTTGTTCATTCATCATAGCGCGTAGATCTATCGTCATTCGTTAAGACGCGCCTAAACTTCCCTGTCTGATGTATTTGAGGTTCGGCATCGGATTTAGGCGCGGACGCCCGGGCAACAACAACACCCAGTGTTTCACCGCGTTTGCTTGAGCATCACAGAAGTGAGATACCAATCGATCGTGTTGCGCAGGCCGACTTCAAACGAAGTTCCGGCTCGGAACCCGAACCCCTTTTCAGCCCGGCTTACGTCCAGACGGCGGCGAGGCTGCCCGTTGGGCTGATTCGCGTCCCAAACGATTCGCCCTTTGAAGCCGGTCATTTCCGCGATGATGTTTGCGAGCTCGCGAATTGAAATCTCCATTCCACTGCCGAGATTGACCGGATCGGATCCGTCGTATCTTGCGGTGGCCAAGAAAATGCCTTCCGCCGCGTCTTCCACATAAAGGAACTCACGCGTCGGTGAACCGTCACCCCAAAGGACAATCTCCAGATTTCCCGCCTCAACTGCCTCGATGCATTTTCGAATTAATGCGGGAATCACGTGAGAGGAGTTCAAATCAAAGTTGTCGCGGGGACCATAGAGATTCACCGGCAAAAGGAAGATAGCATTGGTTCCGTATTGCTCACGGTAGGCCTGGCACTGCACAAGCAAAACCTTCTTGGCGAGCCCATAAGGAGCGTTGGTTTCTTCGGGATATCCGTTCCACAGCTCGTCCTCGCGAAATGGCACAGGTGTGAATTTCGGATAAGCGCAAATGGTACCAAGAACTACCGTTTTCTCTGTCCCCCGACGTCGCGCAACCTCAATGAGTTGGATGCCCATGATGGCGTTTTCATAGAAAAACCGGCCAGGGTTGGCGCGATTTGCGCCGATCCCGCCCACGGCGGCCGCCAAGTGAATGACAATCTCAGGCCGGTGCACATCAAACATCCGCTCAATCGCATCGAGGCTCGTGAGGTCGTATTCACTGTGTCGTGGAGCAACGACTCTCTGGCAGCCAGCTTTCTCGAGCCTGGCAATCAGATGATGCCCGAGAAACCCCGTCCCTCCCGTCACCAGAATTCGCTTACCGGACAAGTCGATCATGAGTGTCGGCCTTCCGCAGCGACTGCAAGCTGCAGAGCTTCGGCCCCACCTTTAAGGCGAGTCGCCAGCTCCTTGATATCGGCCTCAACCATAATCCGAACTAACTCTTTGAAGGTGACGGTTGGCTCCCAGCCAAGGGCTTTCTGCGCCTTCGACATATCCGCACAGAGAAAGTCAACCTCGGCTGGTCGAAAATAGCGAGGATCGATCTCAACATATTTCTGCCAATCCAAGTCCGCGGTTGAGAAGGCAAGTTCGACAAATTCCCTAACTGAATGGGCCTCTCCGGTCCCAATCACGAAGTCATCGGGGTTGTCCTGTTGGAGCATCATCCACATTGCGCGAACATAGTCGGGGGCATATCCCCAGTCGCGCCGCGCTTCCAGATTACCCAGGAAGAGCTTCTGCTGAACGTTGAGTTTTATGCGCGCGACCGCGCGGGTAATCTTGCGAGTGACAAAGGTCTCACCGCGTCGTGGAGATTCGTGGTTAAAGAGAATACCGCTTGAAGCGTGAATTCCATAGCTCTCGCGATAGTTTACGGTAATGTTGTGCCCAAACACCTTCGCGCAAGCATAAGGACTGCGCGGATGAAACGCAGTCGTCTCGCTTTGAGGCGGAGGTGCGCTTCCAAACATCTCGCTCGATGAAGCCTGATAGAAGCGGCTCTTCACGCCCGTGAGTCTCATCGCTTCGAGCAAGCGAAGTGTTCCGCTGGCCACCACATCCGCAGTGAATTCCGGGATCTCAAAGCTCACTTTCACATGGCTCTGCGCGCCCAGGTTGTAGACCTCGTCGGGCTCAAGCTCATGGAGAAGAGCGGAAAGCGAGCTGCCGTCAGTCAAATCGGCATAGTGCAGGAAGAAGCGGTTCTCAGATTCGTGAAGGTCCTGGAAGATGTGGTCGACTCGCTCGGTATTGAAGCTTGACGCACGCCTCTTGAGGCCATGCACGTCGTATCCTTTTGCAAGAAGGAACTCAGTCAGGTAAGAACCGTCCTGGCCCGTGCAACCAGTGATAAGAGCTTTTCTCATGTGTGTGGTGGAATCCTCCGATCCTGCAACCTGCTTGCGCTCTGAGCCTGTTCAGAACGCTCATAATGAAGCGCGATATGGTTAAACCAGAGTTCGCACTTACAAGCCATTATTCAAATGTTGCATTTGACTCAGCGTGGCATTGAACCGCTGTTTTATGCCGCCACGTGTGCATCGAAGCACAAAACTGTTCACGATGTTTACCTCGAGGCGACGGGAAAGTGTCGTGCCGGCCAAGTTGCCAAAGGGCGCAGTTCTTGCCCTGAGCAGCATGGAAATCAACGCTATCGATCGTAACGAGCGCCGACAACTACGTTCGCGGCCTCCTTTGACGCTGCCTGCAATTGACCGAAGATCCAGGGATAAGTTTTCGACAGACCCTCGAAAAGACTCTGACTCGGCTCCCAGCCAAGTTCCCTACGTAACAGCTTGTTATCGGAATTTCTGCCCCGCACGCCGGTTGGCCCCGGGATATGTTTGATGGACAGTTTCTTGCCGGCAATTTTCATGATCATCTCGGCCATCTGATTGATAGTGACCATTTCTTCAGATCCGATATTGACCGGCCCTTGGAAAGAAGTGGTCTCCATGAGTCGTCTCACCGCCTCGATACATTCGTCGATGTAGAGGAATGACCGAGTCTGCAACCCATCGCCCCACATCTCGATCTGTCCCCCGTCAGGCTGCTCTGCGACTTTACGCATCAATGCGGCCGGCGCCTTTTCTTTCCCTCCCTGCCAGGTTCCTTCGGGCCCGAATATGTTGTGGAAGCGTGCAATCCTGACGTTGAGTCCACAGTTGCGCGCAAATGCCAGGTAGAGCCGCTCGCTGAAGAGCTTTTCCCATCCATATTCGCTGTCAGGAGCGGCGGGGTAGGCAGTTTCCTCGGCGCACTTGGGGTTGTCGGGATCCTCTTGGTTATAGGCGGGGTACATACAGGCAGACGAGGAATAAAAGATTCTCTTCACTTTGCGACGCGCGGCGAAATCCGCGCCATGAAGATTGATTATCGCCGAGTTGTGCATGACTTGAGCATCGTTTTCCCCTGTGAAGATATACCCGGCACCGCCCATGTCCGCTGCAAATTGATAGACTTCCTCGATCCCTTCGTCAAGAATTGCTTCCCAACTTTCGCGAAGGCGCAGATCGGCAATCACGAAATCATTCGCTTCCGTGGGGCTGTATTCCGTGTGCTTCAGGTCTGCCCCGCGCACCCAATAGCCTTCAGCTCGTAGGCGCTTTACCATGTGGCTGCCGATGAAGCCACCTGCGCCACACACCAACGCTTTCTTAATCGCCATGCAGTTCTTCTCCTTGTGGGTGGGTGCTAACTAAAAAAGTTAGAGATAAGCCGTGCACGTTAACTTTTCCGCACTCTATTTCAATATGGCAACAAGCGACTTTTCCTTCAAGATCCGAGCTTAATCCGCCGTCTCCCTGGCCAGCCGCTCTGCTTGCCGTTTCTCCCAGATCTTTGCATCCACCAGGAAGCGGAACCAGAAGGTCTGCAACACCCAGAAAATCAATCCCTCGGTTCCATCAAGAAAGCCAAGACGAAAGAGGTAGCGATAGGCGAATAGGCCGAAGGGGCGGATAAACAATGGCAGCCGATTGTATTTTTGGCGCAGAAATCGCTTGCGCTGGGCGGGGTTGCCGCGGAGATCAGGTTGTAGCCGCCCTTGCGTCTCTCCCGACTCCAGCTCGGCCGCTTCGCCGTCCGCCCAGCGGTTGTGCCGCGCGGTCCACTCGGTCAGGGGCAAGCGGACATCGTCCACCATGGCGCCGCGCAGCCGCCCGGCACTTCCGCTCTTGAGTAGAAAATGCTGATCGTACTTTCGGTCTTCGCAGCGGCCCACCCCAGTTCGGAACAATCGCATGTGCCAGGTCGGGCTCATGCCTCCATGGCGCAAAACCCTGCCAAGAAAACGTACATATCGCGCCAAGAAATAGCCTGAATGTTCCGATTCCTCGGGCAACGCCTGAATGGCCGCCACCAATTCGGCCTCCATAAGCTCGTCGGCATCCAAATGCAATTGCCAGCGCCCCCTGATGGCCAGATTATCCATGGCCCAGTTCCGTTGAACTCCATAGTGCTCGAAGGGGTGTTGAACGACAGTTGCCCCCATCGTTTGCGCCAGTTCCACGGTTCCATCCTTGCTATAGGAATCCACTACGAAGATTTCGTCGGAAACCAAATTGGCGCAGTTAAGCGTGGCACCCAACGTGTCTTCGGAGTTATAGGAAAGCAGAATGACCGCTGGCCTCATAAGATTAGATGGTTGCGATTAACTGCACGACGGTTTACACCCGATCGATGCACATGTAAAGGTCGGCGCCGCAAGTAACAGCGATATAAGTGTTCGTGTCGTAAATGTGTCGACGGACCGCGTAAGATGGAAGACTCGTTCTGGCGGTGTCGCCGTTCAGATTGCAGTGCAAGGAGCAGAAGCAAAATAGAAACTACGTCCAATGGGCTCGCTCAGTGCCTCAACTCAACCTTTCGGCGGTATTTGGAAACGTCGGCATCATTCGGTAGCATGACAGAGCCGCCGCCCTCATCGGCCGGAGACGATACTGAAGAAAATAACCGATCGATGGCAACTGCAGTTTGATTCATTGCGTATCGCTTTAAGAAACTGGCCCGTGCGCGGGCCGCCATGGCGTCACGCTCCGCCGGAAGCAGATCGAACCACTTGCGCAGGACGCGCTCGGTGCCTTCCAGTGTGTCGCTATCGACGAGACCGACACCGTCGCTCTCGATCTCAGGCCAAATGTTCACTTGATTGCTGATCAGCACCGGTCGGCCCACAGCGAGAGCTTCAACCACCGCGATGCCGAAGTTCTCCGAGTGAGATGACAGAACGAATGCATCGCATGCCCGAAGCGCACCCCATTTTAGGTCTCCGCTAATCGCGCCGGGCCAGTGAACTCTGCGGGCAATGCCGGCTTGTTCAGCCAAGCGTTGGAGTTTCGCCTGTATTCCCACCTGGTCGGGACCGGCCATCACAATGTGCACATCCGAAAGAGAAGGAGCGATTTTCGCGAATGCCTTAAGAAGCAGATCGCAACCCTTAATTGCATGAAGTCGTCCCAGGAATAGCAGATAGCGGTGGCCCCGAAGCTCTGGAAACCTTATGTAGAAAGTCTCGATTTGCTCGGCAGGATCCCTTCTGCGCTCTTCGGGGTCTGTGATCCCTAACGGGACAACGACACTGTTCCATTTATTGGGACGAAAGTTGGTCTTCGCAAGTTCCCTCTCCAAGTCGGTCGTAAAGAAAACCGCCAGCGCATCGCGCAAAACGGCATATTGCACTGGCCAGTAGAGCAACTTCTTAAGGTGCTTCACTGGATACTCTTTTCGAAACCATGGCTGAAGAGCGCCGTGAACAAATATCGCGTAGGGCTTTCCAGCGCGGCGCGCCGCGATACGAAGGGCGACGCCTGGGAAAGACCAGATTCCGTGCATGACAATGCCATCGAAGCGACCCGAATTCTCGCGGAGCCACTGCATGAGCCTTGGAGAAAATCCATACCTGCCCAGATAGTTCTGGCCGAGAGCATGCACCGGACATGGAATGCCCGTCAGAAATGATTCCCCAGGATGGTCCAGGCAAACCATCTCGATCGCCGTGCCAACTGCGAGATAAGCCTTCGCGAGTTCGCGCACGGACTCCGGTGGACCGCCGGCAGATGGGGAAAAACTGTCGATGATGTGAAGCGTGCGCATAAACTCTACATCTGTACAGGAGGAGGCCCAAGCTTTAAGGCCGCCGAAGAGGGGTCAACCGGCATGCGGTCACGGTAGCGCAACATCAGAGGCACAAGATGCCGGGCATCCCAATAACGTGGAACAAAGTGCTTCGGATCTGAGACACAGCGCCACAGCCAACCAAGCCCCGCTTCATCCACCCAAACTGGGATTCGAATTTGGTCTCCCGAGAGGAACGCGATGGCCGCGCCCACGCAATGAATCGCAGGACGATAGCTCAGGTTCTTCTTAAGATACAACCCAAGCCGCTCCTGAGTTCCGCCACCAATGCCAAGTAAAAGATGCCTGGGCTTGCGCTGTTCGATCCGTTCAAGGAGCTCCAGATCGCGGATTTCCATGCCGTAAATGGGCGCCACATAAATATTGTCATCGTCCGCAGGAACACCATTCCTGCGCAGCCATGCCGCATTTCGCTCCGCCGCCACCGCGGAGGGCATCACCCAGAAACTGCTTCCGGGTTGATGAAACTCCTCTTGTTGGATCAGAACCCGCAGGTACTTTAATCCGGAGAGCTTCGAAATGCGGGTCCGATTCATCAAGTTCCAAAGCAACACCATCAAGACGCTGTCGGCGATCGCAAGGTCCGCGCCGAGCAATGCATCTCGGTATCGTGTGTCGCAGGCAAGATTCTTGAGAGCGGGTGCAGCCGGCACCACGACCAGGCCACCCCGTCGTGATGCCTCCTGTATAGCGTCCTCAGCGGTCCCAATAAAGAAACGAATCCCCAGAATCGTCTGGTAACGGACATTGGATGAAATCGATGTACTCAACTTGCCTCGGGAATGCCGGATTTTAATACGATTTTGAGCCGAGTCAGCTCGGGTTTATTCGGGCTCGAATATATAGGTCCGATCCGCATAGACAGGATCGGATTCACCAGCGAGAGGTTCGAGGGGCACTCCTCGCGTCCGATAGCCGAGGGAGCCAATTACATCCAGAAACTGAGGTCGTGAAACTCCTGTATGTAGCTCGACTAATAACTTCGGATGATATTCCTTTACCACGGCAGCCATCCCTTTTAGTGCTTCTATCTCCATTCCTTGCACATCGATCTTGATACCGTCGATATGCGTGCCGGGCTCCGAGATTTTTGGCCACAGCCAGTCTAATCGTGAAACCAGGAACGGCTCTCTGAATCCTTCCGTTTCCTGGAGAGTGCTGTCGACCATGCCTCTCGTCGAGAGCAGACTGTCCATTGCCAAATCCGCACTGTTCCCCAACGCTATTGGAACGACAGTGATTTGCGCCAGATCGTTCAAGAGTCTTGCTCGAGAAATGCATCCCGCGGTGTTGAGCATCGGTTCAAATGCATAGACATGGCCGGCGGCACCAACCAGCTTTGAGAGCGCGATCGTCGTATACCCGTAATGTGCGCCTATATCCAGCCACGTATCGCCTTCTCCTACATTCTGCGCGAACCACTCGAGCAAGGCCTGTTCCGTTCGACCTAGGATCGCCGCGGGATAGTCGTGCCACGATGTCACGATCGTGTACCCCCGCAACGGACCTCCCAATATTCTGTGACGCACCAATGAACGCGGAAATAAGCTCCGAAGCCCTTCTTTCAGACGTCCATTCATTCTTTACCCTCAAATATCTTTGTCTTCTCGCGACGAGCTCGCATCTCCGCTGCATCGGCTAGGCGTACTCATTTACGGACAGCCATTCAATGGCCCCCGGCCGAGCCGAGAATTGCCTTCTTGATGATCTTAGGCCTGCCAGTTATATCCGTTGCTGAGCCGGCGTTGGAAGAACTTCGTGAATATCGTTCGTCAAGATTGCTTGCGCCAGAAACCGGCCAACGGCAGTCTCGCCGCAAACCTCCTCCCAATACTTGAGAGATTGGGCATGCATGTCCTCAAGGCGGGAGTCGTCGGCAAGAAGTGGAAGCAACGTCTCTTCCAATTCATCCCAGCTGTCCAACTGAATAACCGGCGCTCCCCGGTAATACCATTCGTCCGGTAATGGATTGGTGATGACGGCGCAGCCACTCTTCAATCCCTCGAAAAATCTCCACGTGTCTGGGACCGATCCACGCGGAGCGAGGCAGATCTTGGAGTTCATCAGCCGGCGAGCGTACTCGTCGATATCCGACAGCTTCCCGGTGGACAATTGTTCATGAACCTTCACTGTCTGATCGGACGCGAGCGATGGATATTTCCTTTCAAGTTCCGCAACCGCCTTGACCAAAGACTGCCTTGCAACTATCTTCGGAGAACTAATAAGTTTCCGGTACCCAAAGTCCGATCCAAGTACGATTCCCCCGGAAAAGTAGTAGTTTCGGTTTCTCTCGTGCATGCGCTTCATCGGCACATCGACGAGCGACGCTGATCCCCAGGGCAGATGCACGATGCTCGCACGATTCTGAACCCTTTCAGGCCATGACGACGGCGGGAACTGGTAGCGCCACCAGCTGCGCAGGTGCCGAATCCAGTTTCTTAGATACTTTGCAGCGAGCATCAAGCTTAGGCGGCGGAGTGGAAGCCAGCTGCGAACTCCGAGATTGGGATAGCGGCTCATCACTCTCGCGACTAATCGGGCGTGGCGCGCATATCGAGGAATAAGCCCCCACTCCTCACCAATGAGAATTGCCACAACATGAGGGCCGTATTCCGGAAGCGACTCGTTGTCCCATGTCAGGTAACAGTGGTAGTCCTCGCCGTGAAGATTCCTTTCCATCTCCACCAACACTTTGCCGAAGTAAAGGCAGTCTCTCGGGAGCTCCGGAGCCGGATTGCGCGGATCCCATTCACGAGGAACTGCATTCGGCTCAACAATAAAATGACGAATCATCTGTTCTGATAGTGTCTTTCAGATTGGTACCGCCCCGATCTTTCACCGACTCCGCTAACATCAATAATGAGTGCGGGAGCTCGTCGCTATACGGCACACATTTTTGCCGGACCGGCAGTAACGATACATTCGACGTGTCATTCAGGATTGCTTCACAGAATACCTGCGGGATTCACGGCTTCGATGCCTCTAAATAGATGCTCTCTTCCATTCTCTCTCGCAGATCCAGACCTCCTGGGTCGGGAATAGACGTTTCGCCGGCATTGATCGATCGAGCGTCTACAAAGCCGCAGCTCTCTATAAGTGCCGCCAGCGAAACCGCATCATACATCCATTGATGGCCACGATCCCCGAGCGCAAGAAACTTCAGCTTCGCTCCGTAACTATGCAAGGAGTGCTCCCGCGAGCCCAGCGAGGACATGAATGCATCTGCGTCGCCTTTTTCTAGGTAGGTTCTCGCCCTCATCTGCAAATCCGGCACAACAACGCGAATGATGCCCCCTGGGGCTAAAACACGTTTTGCTTCCGCAAGGAATCTGCGAGCCTCAATTCGATCAAGGTGCTCCAGCATGTGACTACTATAAAGTACCTTCACTGAATTTGGCTCGAACGGCAGGTTCAGGGCGTTTCCGTAACGGACGTTGAATTCCCTGGCGGCCTGATAGACCTTTAAGTTCCGCGGCCCCACGAGACCTACACTTGCCAGAGCTTTCATGGCCCCCGGAATCCTAGCTAGCCGCACGGAAAGCGAATTATCCAGGTTCACCCATCCTCGAATCGGCGACGGGCCACAACCAACGTTGAGTCGAATTCCGTGATTCGTACTCGTCATGATCCTCTACCTCGTTGGACTCGTCTTTGGATGAGTGACGGAAGCCTCGAGAAGCGTGTCGGCCCATCGAGCGGGCGTGAATTGCTTTGAAAGGAGATGACTGGCGCGCGACATCGTGTCCAGGCGCGCATCGGTCAATTTGCTGACCTGAGACATGAGCGCAGCCAGACCCTTCACGTCCCGATCGTCAAATACGTGGCCGTTGTAGTTGTCCTGAACAAGATGTACCGATGCACCAACATTCCTGGACGCAAGAACCAGCAACCCCGCGGAGGCCGCCTCGTGAACCACCACCGCCCAGGGTTCGATGGTGCTCGGCAGAACCAGGCATCCTGACGTGGCTAGCATTTCGCGCAACCGATCCGGCTGCACAAACCCTTCCACACAAATGCCGGCCCTACCTTCAAGTCGCGAGCGCAGAGGACCAGCGCCGCAACAAATCAGAGGCCATGAATCGACTGATTTTTCCCGGTAACACTGATAAGCCCGAACTAACTGATCAACTCCCTTTTCGGATACAAACCTTCCAATGAAAAGAAACGAGCGCGGCACGGCGCGTCTTTCCGCAACGCGTGATATGTGCTCGGTCTCAAGCGCCGGCTGATTGCAAGAATAAAGACCCCAGAGAATATCACGCTGTTTGAATCCCAGCTTCCTCGCAAAAACCGCCTGCCGCTCTCCGGGAACCCAGATCCGATCCGCCAGGGGGCGGATGTACCAGGGTGAAATGAGCGTCCCCATTAACTGCTTCGGCGTTGCTCTCCAGCAATTATCCATTGCCATCACGCGCAGGCATCGATGGGCCCATTCCCTGGCCATCCTGCGATATGCCGGCACGTGCCAGGAAGAGAACACCATTATCTCCGGATCAAATGAGTTGAGTCGCGCTCTGAGCGAAACGAGGTCAGCACTGGATCGCCACTCCAATCGGTTTGGTATCCAAGCGTAGAGATTGTGACTAAAGGGCGCCTCGTGTACGGGCGCCTGGTGGCTCACAAACATTTCCACGCCTTCGCGGCTGGCGAGTTCCTTCAGGCATGCGTTTAAATACCCGGACAGTCCAGCCCAAAGAATGGCGATTCTCACTTGGAGTTCCTTTTCTTCGCGGAGCTCCTCGACCCCAACCCTACGCGAAGCAGAACGCCTTCGACTCCGTACAGTAATCGCAACAGATCGTCAGCCATGCCCCAATCCCGGCCCCGAATTTGCCGGAAGACCCGCCGGCAATCCCTTCGGTAGGCATCCTGTGAACGACCAGAGCCGGAAATGGATGCATTATGAATCCGGAAGGCAGCAAGATCGGCGTCCAAATAATCGACGACCGCACCCATCTGAACCATGGACACGAACAACTCACCGTCCCAACTTGTTCGATTCTCGACGTTGAATCCGGGCGAGCGCCGGAACGCCTCGCTCCGAAAGAAGGTAGCCTGTTGCAACCAGCGTATACCGCCATGAAAATAGCGCTGCACGGTGAAATCTCGAGCCGTCACATGGCGAAGGATCCGCCTGCGCTCGTCGACAATGTACCCATTTCCCATGACAATATCGCAGTGTGGATGCGACTCGAAAAATGCCGTAACGCGGCACAAGGCCTGCGGTAGCAAATAGTCATCGGCATTCAGGAATCCGAAAACCTTGCCGGTTGCACGGCTGAAACCCTTATTTAGACCATCCGAGGCGCCGTTGTCAGCTTCGAAGATAACTTGAGCTATCCTCGGTCCATAACTCTTGACTAATTCTCGACTACTGTCTGTTGAGCCAGGATCTACGACAATATACTCCAAGTCAGGATGATCCTGCTGCAGAACTGAATCAATCGCATCCTGGAGGAAGGTTCGCTGGTTATAAGACAAAGTGACAATACTAACTTTCACGCTATTCGTTTTGCCCTGCTCCGAGAGATTCGTCTGGTGAGTGTGCTGCGGCCCCAAAGGGGAGGCTCACGCGCTTTCTCAAATCCTGCGACCGAAAGCGCTTCGGTGCATGCGCGATCCAACCTGTGCAATTCAATGCTGTGGCCGGGGCGTCAGGGCGGGGCTGATCTTTCGTTTTGCCTTGCGAACCGTCGCGCGAACAGCCTTTGCAGGTAACACGCCCAAACAACTCATCAGCACCACGAAGGAGTATGGAAAAGTGATTCGCTCCTGCGTACCAAAAGGAGAAAAAGGAATATTCCATAGCAGCAAGAATGCCAGAAACGCCATGGTGGGAAGCAACTCGACGGTCTTAGGATAGATCCGCGTCAGTGCTTTTGCTGTCACCACGAAGACCCACCCCCAGAACACCGCGCCCAGAATTCCACCATCTACCCAAGCTTGAAAGAAATATGAGTGTGCCGGGATTTGGCCTTCTGCTAGCTGATCCGGATCGATGAACTGCTCATCCTTGTATCCGAGAGCGACCATCGACTCGTGCTCCTCGATGAGATAAAGCGGTTCTTTCGCCCATGAACCGTGTCCAAGAATTGGCGAATCGTAAATGGCGGGAAGTTCTGATAATAACTCCGGACGTCCTCCAAGAAGCACACCGTATTGCCCGCTCGCTTGGTCTCCATACTTCTTTTGCGCCTGCTCGCCAAGGTAACCTCCACTCGCTGCATATCCATAAGCCCACATGACGCCAACTACGCTTAGTAAGATTGAACCAGCCAGAAATATCACAGTTACGGCCTTCAGCTTGGCGATCTCCGCGCCTTCCCCGCGCAACGGGTTCATAACCTCAAGGTAAAGCGCTGCCGCCAGGCAAACCCCCCCCATGCTTCTGGCGCCCAGCAACATATTAATAACGCCGATTGCGGCAGCCAGGATCACTGGCCATTGGCCGCTGCACTGCTTGCTGCAGGCAATGAGAAACACTGCCATGGTCGCCGGATAAGCCCACCCGAATTTCCAGGCGTTCCCGTCGCCCGACACCATGGACTCAGTGGGATGGATAAGAAACCAGAGCACAGAACCAACGGCCAATCCCCAGCCATAGAGAAAGAGCCGCCATGGGCGCTTGTACAACAGTGTGTAGAGCACCGTGAAATTGACAACGGTCAACCCTATATTACTCCAGCCGCGCGCATAATCTATAAACGCAGAATGTCTTACAATATCGGTCACACATTGGGAAACAAGCCACAACGAACCAAACAACAAGAATCTCCTGCCCAACGGTGTCGCAAGCCGAAACTTTTCATTAAAAGCAAGGTAAATGAATACTCCCAACAGCAGCAAGTCACAGCCACTCAACGCTCCAACTAACCTAATCTGAATAAACTGCAGACAAGGGATGAGAAAGACCAAAGCGTCAACCGCACTCTGGTTTTCCGCGCCCTTCCGTGCTTGAGGGGTGCCTATGGATTTGACTTGTCTCTGAACAGAATTCATCTTGCGAGACTCGAATCAACTGTGCCGACTAGCGAGGATTGGATGACTTACGGGTGCATCTGCTGCGCCGCGCGACTTTATTCCCCTTTTACATACCAATCGTCAATGCTCGATATGCCCTCGAGAAGCCGACGATATCCTTTCGATGTCAGTAATGAGAATATCTCTTCTTTTTGCGGAGAAAAGTTATGTTCGCATGTAATTGTGCTAAACTCATACCTGCTAAAATCGAAACTGTTTAGGATTTCGTACTCACTTCCTTCCGTATCAATGGAAAGATAGTCGATCTGCCGGGGGGCGCTGTACTTATCGAGCAAATCTTCCAGAGAAATTGTGTCGACGTCGTATTTCCTCCCGTTTGTTCGTGCCCGACTATGGTCATCGGATGAGGTATAGGCGTCGATCGTTGAGTATTCCCCTTCAGAGGTTTCATTAAACGTCAGGACGCTATGCGAATCGCGCCATACGCACTTCGCTTCGATTTGGCAACTCCGGTTTTTCTTCAAGTGTTTCCGCCACCGCTCGGCTGGCTCAGCGACAATTCCGCCCCAGCCAAACTCCTTCTCCAAAAGGTACGTGTTGCTTAAATAAACGCCGTCGGCAGCTCCGAATTCCACAAAATAGCCGCCGGGTTTAAATCCCACTTCAAACAGTACGAATATATCCTGCCCCATTTGGGAACGCGAGTTTCGCATAGCCTTGAATAACGCGCCATCCTGGAGGCCCAGCTGGGCACGATGCGAAAAGCGTGAATCCAAGAGCATTTCCATCACGTTCCCGACCTTGGCATTCTCCTCGAGCCGCTGGACGTGGTGGTAATCCAATACGCGAAGGTCGAACCTTCTAAGTGTCTCCCTTACAAGTTTCTTGAGAGCTGAATGCATTTTCTCCGAGTCTTTCGTCGAGCACGATTTGAATGCATCGCATTCGCAGAGCGGCGTCGACGCCCTAGCTTCGAGAAACATCCCATCAATTTGTACTACGAAGCCCGATTCCTTTCAGCCGTGTTTCGTATCCGAATGTAATGATTGAAGAATGAGTCGCGCATTTCATGCGAGTCCGGGATCCACCCCTGACACGGAGTACCCCTCGATCTTCAGCTGGCGGATAAGCGCGTCCACCCGGGCCGAGTGCGTGCCGACTTCGAAAAGCCTTTGATGATTTCGGTCGACCAGAGACTGATAGTTAGTTATGTTGCGAATGATATCTAGTACCTCCGTCGCCTCCCCGATCTCAACAACCGGATTATAGCCGAACATGTCTTTCAATTCGAGAGGACATTTTCCGACGAGTACGCATTTTGACGCCATCGCCTCAAAGTAACGATAGGTTGCAGTCTCCACCCGCCCTGAGCGCCTTGGATTGGTAAGTGACTGAGGGAAGCAGACTGATATCCGGCTGTCTGCCAGGCCAGTCACTAAGTCACTTCGGGTAGGAAAGATGACTTGCCCCCTGACCCTTTCATACAGGTGCACCAGTCCAGCGCCTGCCAGCGCTGGAGCAATCCGCTCATGAAATGCATCGTGCCTTCGGCCGAGCTCGAGAACATCAATCGACCGAAGTGCGAGGGGCATCTCGCAGCGGTACAGAGAAGGATCCACAGACTCTGGAAGCCAACAGAACCGCCGGCTAGGAAAGCGCAGTTGAAAGTGTTCGACTGCGTCACGCGCACTAAGGAACGCGAGCTCCGTGCGATTCCGCTTAAAGAAGGACTCCCACCGCGGGAACCACGGCTCCCAGCAATCAAAGAAACAGGGAACGAAGCGAACCCAAAGAGACAAGGGAAAGCAGGTCGCATCTGGAACATATCCACCAAATGCCAGCATCGGGCTTCCGGGAAAGGGATTCAATAAAACATTCAGCCGCAGCCTTCCGGCAGCACCCGCAGCGAAAGCCATAATGTCACTGGGAATCCAGTCGAATGGTGTGAAGCCACGCCGCTCAAGTTCCTTCTGAACGCCAACGATCTCGTATGAAGCACCGACTCCGCGCAGCTTTGTTCGAAGAAATCGCATGCTCGAGCCCACTTTCGCATGCCCCAGACAGGGCTCTAAGAATCCGCTCCACTGCTCATCAAAACAACTGAATCGGGGAGCGTGCCTCGTGGGCGGAGAACGTAACGAAGACGTAAGCGCAGATAAAGCGTGCTCGAAGCCATCGCCATTCCAAATGCTGCCGCGGCTTTGCCCACCGTGACGTGCTTCAACCAGAATGCAATGGCCAATAACACCAAGGCATTCACGATAAACTGGATGGCGGTACAATAGGCCACGTCGCGCGCTCTCCCCAACCCAATCAGCATGTAGTAGGCCGATACGCCCAGAAGGTTTGCGAACGCGCCTATAAGAGCAATTCTAAACGTATTCGGCAGCAGTGGATTGAAGCTGCGATGAAGCCATAAATGAAGCAATGGGTTGATCGCGATCGTAAGCCCGATGAAGACTGGCAGCGCAAAGACGAAGATTACCATGAAGGCCTTCCGGTCGATCGACCGGACACCGTCGTGTAGATTACCGCTGTCCTTGGCTTGAAGACTGCTGACTTCGGTCATCATGGGCCTGAAAGCGGAGCTGAAAATGGTGCTAACCTTCGCACTGCCCGCCAGGCACATATCGTTTACCGCCACCGCTTCGAGCCCTGCGTAACGGGAGAGCATCAAGCGCGTGAATGGCAGAAGCATCATGTTGAAGACTGTAGTCCCCATCATCCAGCCACCAGTGCCCAGCAGTTGCCGCGCCTTGTTACGGCTGATGCGCGTGCGCGCAATCAGGGGAATAGGCATCATCCTTTGCACTTGCACAAACGAAATCAGCTGCGCCACGGCGAAACCACAGAACGAGCCAGCCACCATGCCGCGCAAATCGAATCCAAAGTACAGAAGCGAACTGCAAAAGACTATAACAAGGACTTGCGCGAGCGCCTCGTTATAACTAGTTTGATCCATGCGTCCCAGCCCGCCAACGGCAGAGTTAAATGTGGAAAATAACAACACGAAGACAGACAGCGCAGCGACATATGGGAGCATAGAATAAACCATCGCTGCATCGGCACCACTCAACTTGAACCAGGAGACAACAAAAGATCGGATCAAAATTATTGTGCCGAGAAGGATGAGACCAACGGCAAAGAGAATGCCACAGCCAATATTAATATAGGTCTTAACACCTTCCCAGTCTCCGCGCCCGTGATCCTCAGCCACTAACTTCATCAGTGCCCAAGGTATACCGAGGTTCCCCAACTGCGCGACGGAAACGACGACGCTCAAGACAAGCCAAAGCCCATAGCGATGATACCCGAGAAAATGGAGATAGATCGGATACGAAACGATACTGAGGCAGGTGCTAATCAGCGCCATGATCGAGCCGACGCCCATGTTCTTGTTGAATTGGGAACCACGAAATCGCGCAAACATCCTCCCGAGAGCCTTAATTAGAACTTCGAGTCTCTTGGACAGCTGGCCATCTCGCGCCTCTCCCCCGTACAGGTCAGCCATGGATTTCTTATCGTTCGTAATTATCAAACTGAGCCCTGCCTATTCCGTAAATAAAGTGGCTATGAATACCAGCACTTAGGCAACTGTAAGGCTCCCCGCCGAACGTTGTCCGCGTCTAACTTGTGCGGAAACATTGCTTGGGGTCTTGCGCAACGCGCCCGTCTCTTATTGAGAAAAGTGAACTCCATGACTCTTGGAACTCGAATACCGTTTCTTTTCACACTTCCGCAATAGTTGTTGGGATGTATATGCGCAACATAAAATGATTTGAGCAGCTTGTCGAAGGTCGATGAGATGTACTCAAATACGAATGGGTCAAAAAGCTTTTGTAGACAATGAAACTCAATCACGATGATTCTGAACTGGTCCAGCAAACTATCGGGCGTGCTGAGAATCACCCCGTATTCACAATCTTCGATGTCCATCTGTAAAAGCAGGTCGTCCTTGTAATCTTTCAAGTATTTGTCTTTCCAGGTCGCAAGCGTAATAAATTGTTCGCCGTCGGTCGGGCCCAAGAATTTTTTATCAAATGTAAACTCCGGACGATCGATAGACGGCCCGTCGACTGAGTAATCGGCGAGGAATGATTTGATATTACGATTTGCCAACTGGTTTTCAAACTCCGATATTGTGCTCACCCCAGGTGAAAAGCAGTATTCGATTCCCTCTAGATCATCGGGGATCAAGTACCCCCCGTCTCCGCTTCCTCCAATACGAATCAAGTCGATTCCGCAATCGAGAGGCCGCAGCTTCCGAATAAGCCCAACCACGTCGGAAGTCCGCGTCTGATTGGTCAATACGTAGAATCCCAACGAGAAAAGTGCCGACTCAGTTCTACTCTTTATCCCTGCAATCATTTGGGGGCCTATTCGTTCATTCATTCAACCGCATGTGGAAAGGCGCTCCGCCGGGTTCGGAATCTCCTATTTCACAACCCATTCCCGGATTTGCATAGCAGTCAGCCTAGTCTCGCTTTACTGAGAAGACTCCGGTTTCTTCCGAAGCGGGGGCTTCTCCAGAATGAAACATCGATCGCACGCCGTTCGCTCGGAATCAACTAGGCTGTTTTGATCCTGTTAAGTGCCTGTGAATCCAACCCATCCCAGGCAAGGCCCAAATCCGCCACCGAGGGTTCATGATGCCGTTTAGAGCGTCTGTAATTAAGCTCTTGGGTTCATCGTCAGCGTCCATCCCATCCCAAATCATCCCGGCCAAGACGAGGATGCAAGCGACAACTAGAGACAGTATTGCTCCAATTTCTACAATGACCCTTCGGATCGGCGCCGATTTGTGATTCGGAATGTTGGCGACGTCCAGAATCTGAACTGTCGGAATCTCCGCCGCCTCGTCTACCTTGGCCGCCTCATACTGTCTTGTAAGGGCCTCCCACAGTGCTTCGTCGACTCGCATTTTCCGTTCGAGATCGTAGTAAGTAAGTCCTAAGGCCGGCAATTCCTCAGCCGTAGGGTAGGGTGATTTATCAGCATCGGAGTCAGTCCCAGATCCTTGAGGGACACCGCCCATCTTGTCAATTTCTCTCTGCAATTCTGCGTTATGCGCCTCCAGAGCCTTGACCCTAGAATTGTCCACAGAATAAGTTTGCAGAAGTGCCGCCAGCTGGCTTCGGCCATCTATGAGTTCTGCCTCCAATCTTAATCCCTCATCTACCATCGATTTTGTCTGCGATGGCATGTCGATAGCGCCACTTTTGGTAGAAAACTGACTAAGCTGGTTAGCCGAGTCATCGAGTTGCTGTTTAATATCCTTTACGCGTTCCTCGAGAAATATCCGTTCACGGCGAGCAGAAGACATGGTATTGTCAGCTACTACACGATTAAGTTCTTCCGCATACCCCTGCGCCATTTTTGCAGCAAAAACTGGATTCTTGTCTGTAACACTTATCGTAATCACTCCGCTCCTTCGATCTTCATCGATATTGGTAGCGGCCATCAATGATTTGCGAGCATCTTCGATGCTGTTCGCTTTATAGTACCGAACAAGTCCGAGTCGATTAACCAAGCCGTCCTGAACATTGCGGCTTTTCAGAATGCTGACGAAAAGATCGCCGGGGTCAGACAATCCCAGCATTTCACTTCCCAATAAATTTGCGGCGCTCCCGCCAGGTGAGACCAAGCTTGTGATGCTGGGATACGGAGACGAATTTCCAGGAGGCATTAAGGTTGTTGAGGATGTATATACATTTTGCTGAACGAGAGCAAATACCACCGAGATGAGGATGCCGGCGACAAGAATGCAGCATACCATCCTCCGCCTTACCCAGCATTCTCGCAGGAATCTGGAGATTCTTGAGCCCAGGGTTCGGCCTTCTTCTACCTCATCGACTGGCTCAGCTCCATTTGTCTCGAGCTGAAATTCCGGATCAGGCATCGGGTTTTGAGAATCGTCCATTTCAAACTCACTCTCCGGAGAGTTGACCGGCACCGAATTCGACCACTACAAACTACTCAACATTTGCCGCGAGAGTTCGTGAAGAAGCAACTGCCGTTTTCTTGACGCCGCTGGCTGATTTGTCGATAAATGCATCGCCAGATGGCCGAGCTGACGACGCAGATTGAGGACTTCCCGGAATTCTCTAGTAGGATCCCGCAATTGCGATGGGTAAGGCCGCAGCAGACATGGCCTGCGCCACCGCCGCAATGTTTTGCCAGACCGTAGAGGCGCCTATAATCCTTTCGGGAACAAAGATCGTGTCGCCAGGCTTCATGCGAAGGTTCATAAAGTTATTACTTACCCAGTTCGTTTCTCTCGGCACCACTGACCCGTCGGCATGGAGCACGTATATTTGCTTTTTGTCGCCATTAGGCGTCACGCCGCCCGCCTTTCGCAGATACCAAAGTAGGTCTCTACCGGGCACATAGCTTATCGCGGCAGCGTTATAAACCTGGCCGCTGACGACGACAAAGTTTGGCCGCTTGGGTATAAAAAGAGTGTCTCCCGCACGGAGCTCAATATCGTCCGGGGTGTTCCGCCAGCGACTCACGTCGGAAGAGATGTTGATGATGAGCCTTCCATTCGCGGGATGGCTGCGAAGACTCGTGAGGATCTCCTGCCGCTGCGCCTCAATTGATTGTTGAATGCTTGACGCCGTTTGCCCGCCAATCGCTCCTTGTCTGACCTGGATAGGGGTGTCCTCGACCTGCCGGATCATTTGCAAGCGCGCTTGCTCGGCCAGCAGGAGAACTTGGGAGCGCTCCAGGACGGCTGCCGGCGGATAAGCGTCCGCTCGAAAGCCTCCCGCGCGCATCAACACAGAGCTTAGCCGCTCCCCCGTTTGAATTGGATAACTTCCCGCATGCTCGACTTCGCCTCTTATCGTCACCGAGGAACCGATATCCTGCCAACCAGCTAATTGTTGAATGCTGAGGACATCGCCTGGGCTAAGAGGCACGTCGGCACTTTTGTCTCCATCGAGCGCCTTCCCTATGGCTACGGTGCTGTGGGTCACCAGTACTCTTTGGCCATTTTGCACAACATAACCCGAAAGGCCCGCTTCATCCCGATAAGCACTCCGTGTAAAGCCTCCTGCCATGCTCACTAATCCGGCCGCGGTCATACCCTCAGACATTGGATACGTACCTGGACGAAGAACTTCTCCCTTAATCGAGACCATGGGGGCATCAATCTCGTAACGGCCGTATACATGAATCAAATCGAATGGTTCCAAAGGAAATGAATCGTTGCCAATCAACGCATCGTGCAAATTGAAATTGATGATTTCAGGCCGGAAGTCGGGAGGCTGAAGTCGAACCAGTTCGGCATGATCCGATGGCTCTGGCATTACGTCCTGATAAGAGTGCAACAAATCGTTAATCGTCATCCCATCTTTATAGGAATACTTGCCAGGCCGATAGACGTGACCTTCAAGATAAACGGTATCCTCGTTGTAGGGCAGAATCTGCGAGATTACAACGTCGTCTCCGCCCTGTACTGAAAACTCCGCCAACTTCTTTGCAACCTCCGCTGGATCGTCAGGAAGTTGAAGACTTACCATGGTGCGGCGTTCTTGAGCCACAATTCGCGCAACGTTGATTTGTTTCAAGCTCGCCGTGCGCAGCACCCCGCCAGCAAGATCAATGACCTCATTCAGAGTTTTCTCACCGTTGAGCTCGTAGATCGCGGGACGATGAACCATTCCTTCCACCGTTATCTGTGGTCCGACAGGTGGCACCAGGAGCGTATCACCCGGCAGCAGATGTTCGACGTCCGAGCGAACGCCCTTCAAAAGAAAATCATAGAGATCGATCTCACGGACCAGTTGGTCGCCTCGATATTGGCGCAGGATCCGTAGCGAACCCCGATTCGTCGGGCCGCCAGCTGCATAAAGCGCGCTAAGCGCCGTGGATAAAGAACTGACGTCATATGCGCCAGGCCGTTGCACGTCCCCCACAACATAGACGCGCACCGTGCGCAGCCGCCCCAGGGAAATCTCGACATGTTCATCGTGAAACTGCGCGCTGAGCGCCTGTTGAATAGCGGTCTGCGCCTCAGCGATCGTCAATCCATTGATCATGATTGTGCCCGCTTCCGGCAGGTCAATCTGGCCTTGGCGGTCAATCGTCCGGATCAGCCGACTTGACTCGCCGCCCCACATGTTGACCGTCAAATTATCACCGGGGCCGAGAACATAATCCGGACCGGCCGGGAGATCCATCGGCAGCTGGTTCGCGTTCCCCGTGCCAACAACAAAAGCATTGCTACCGAAACGCTGCAGCTTACCGCCCGACGCCGGAATTTGCGTGTACAGGTCGTAAAGAGAGGGAAGATTCTTGTATGGACTGGGTTCGTGTATCTCCTGCGGCTCGCTTTGACGGCTCTGAGAACGCGGTCCCGCCGGTGTTCCCATTGCACCCGTCGCTTGCTTGGAAGTATTTGGCGATGGGGCACCGCCATTCTGGGAAGGCGCCTTAGATTTGCTGCTCTGCGCGCAGCTTCGAAGGCAGCTCTCCGCATCGCTGCTTTCGCCACACGCTTGAATGCACTTCTCTTGGTCAGCCCTGTATTCGGATTGATCGAGGCCATTGCCTGATCCAACGCCATTACCGCCGTTGTTGGGCTCTTGCGCCTCATTCGCAGTTGGCGTTTGGGCCTCGCCATTGGGACCACACGCTTGAGGAGCGCTCTCGGCGCCGCAAGATTGACTTGGCTCCTGCGCACCACTTCCACCGCCGGATGGCGCCTGGGCTTCGCCGCCTCCTCCACTGGATGCGCATGCTTCAGGGGAGCCGTCGTCGGCAGTACAGTTCTTCTCCGTTCCTTGCCCGCTATCTCCAGCTGATGGGGCCTGGGCAGCGCTGTTTGGTGCGCACGCTTCAGGAGAGTTCTCGTCAGAACTACAGTTCCGACCCGTCGCCTGAGCGCGCAACTGTTGGACACCTAAAACCCCTAAGACCAAGATCGCCAATCCCAGCGTAACCACGAGACCGGGGACGCGAGTCCGGCGCGCTCCGAATTCAACCATTCTTCGGGTGAAATGAAATACTTTGCGCAATTCTTTACCTTCTCAGTCTTCCGTTTGTTGTTTCAGGTTCATTGTTTGGAGCTTGGCGTCATTCGCAAGCCCTACAGACCATCTCCGGCCAAACCGTCACACCACGAGATCCGTGGGCCAAGCAGCGAAGGCCGCCGCGTCTTCTCTCCAACCTCTCACACCACCGGCATAACCGCGAAGCCCCAAAGTATTGAACCGGCTTGGGCCCTCTAATCTGAAATCGCGATGCCTGCCATGTGAGTCCAGATTCAGGCCAAGGACGTGCTGTTCGTGTCTTCCCGATTCGTTGAGCCATGCACCAGTCGGCGAAGTCGATTACTGAGCGTTTTCGTCCTCAAATGTTGCAATCTTCGCCTCCAATTGCTCGACCTTTCGTTCGAGACTCTTCATGCCCGCGCGAAATTCATCGAGATGGCGCCCAAGGTGATCATCGCGATTCACGTCCTTGACTACGGCGCGAACAGCTTCGCGCGTAACATCCGACACGCTGCGCGCGCTGGTTAATGAGCACAGGCGCCTTAGAGCAAAGTATTCCTCTTCGGAGAGGCGAACGCTAACCTTGCGTGAGCGCGGCTTCAGAACTGTCATAGTTGACCTCAGAGCCGAGTTTGAAATGTAAAACTAGATCGATCACCCCTGCCTCTTCTTTAGCGCAGGGCGGGACAGGAATGAAATAATGAGTTTCTTTTGAAGCGTGAGGACTTAAGTTGGTTTTGGGGAAGGCTCCGCCCCTCTCAGTCCCGGGCAACTGATGAATCAGTAACCAACCAGATACCTTTCTAAGTAAGGCGGCGATGTGGCGCTTCTCAACGTTGGCGAGGAAGCCAGATCTTGCTCTTCGCATCTTCGCGAAGTTCAGAATGACCAACGAATAGCACGGTGAGTATGACGTGCGCAAGGTGGAAATGTAGGACAAATGGGTGACGGACTTGAGTCCTCTATAATCTATAAAACTCTCATTCCGAACATGCTAAGGTAGAAATTCCCACCTAGACCGAAAGCCGCTGTGCGACGCTCCACTTCTTTCGAACGATGCCGCTCGCACTTTGGGGATATGCCGACGATACTAGAAATCGGCCTTTGAACTCCCTCAACATTATATTGAGACATTCCGGACCCGGAACAATAGGCCCTCAGAATACTGAGGATATCGTGGCCGACTTTGGTCAACGAAATCAGAGAATCTGATAGCGTCCTGCAACTCGCCCGACTTGAGGCTGCTCGTCGCGTGAAGCTCACCACGCTATGGAGCATCGGTATAAATGTAGTCGTTGTAGAGCATGGTCGTATTGTTGATCTGTGTCCAGAGGCGCTTA
>Ga0206924_1060_pt2 | contig 25771 bp, 21 predicted proteins | sample Alteio_BWOrgHeat_61_FD_152947 | JGI IMG/M metagenome (GOLD analysis project Ga0206924, IMG submission 152947) | Enriched cells from forest soil in Barre Woods Harvard Forest LTER site, Petersham, Massachusetts, United States -... | ecosystem: Environmental > Terrestrial > Soil > Temperate forest >...
CGTAGTCGCCGATCATGAAGTTGTCGGGCTTGAGGTCGCGGTGAATGACTCCCTTGCTGTGGGCGAAGGCAATGGCGTCGCAGACCTTTTGAAAGACGATGAGCAGATGGGAGAGGGGGTATTTGGCGACCGCCTCGGACTCCTGCATGAAGAGATCGTCGAGCACCTGGCGCAGCGTGACGCCGCGCACGTATTTCATGGTGTAAAAGACGCGCTCCTTATCATCGACGCCCAGTTCGTGGACGGGGACGATATTCGGGTGCTCGAGCTGGCCGGTGACCTTGGCCTCGGAGATGAGGCGCATCACGTCGTCGGGCGAATCGCTCTCGAACATGACTTTCATGGCGACGTTGCGCTCGATGGTGACCTCGCGGGCGTTGAGGATCGCGCCCATGCCGCCCTGGGCGATTACGTTGCCGATTTCGTATTTCTTTTCGCGCAGGAATTCCGGGGGCAGGAGCTTGCGCAGGGCGTCACGCCGGGAGCCGAAGGAAAGCAGCGGGGAGGCCGGTCCGGGCAGCCGGCGAATGGCCAGCGTGACGCTGGGGCCGAGCATAATTGGCTCGTCCGGGCGCAGGACGGTGACGGTGGTGATGCGCTGGCCGTTGATGAAAGTGCCGTTGGAACTGCCGAGATCCTCGATCAGGCACTCGGTTTCCTTGATCGTCAGGCGCGCGTGCATCCGGGAGATCAGCGGCGTTTCGATGCGCACATCGGCCTCGGTGCCGCGACCGATGACGTACGCGCCGGGAAAAACCGTGCGGACTTCACTGGCGGCGTCTTTGCGCTCGATGGTGAGATGAGTCTCGGGCAGGCTCATGGGCAGGGCTGGATCTTGCGACCAGACCGGAAGGCGCATGCCACCCCTGCGCCTGAAGGACCTCGATGACTGCGATGATTCGGAACGCCCATATACTCTACGTGAAACCGCGATTGAGGCTGGCGAGGAGCATCGAAAACGTCAAGTAAAGTAGCTTGAAACACAGCTTTGGGTGGCCTGATGGCATGGACCAAAATGCGAGGCGGAGGCTCCGAAGCAGATGCTTCGAGCTACTTTGCCGCCAACGCTTTTCTTTCTCTCGAACACGCATTTTCTCGCTTCGCTCCGACCGAGTTCGGATTACCTTTGCGGGATGTCTGCCGATTCGTTTGTCCACCTGCACTGCCATACCGAGTATTCGACGCTGGATGGCGCGGTGCGTATTGCCCAGGCGATGAAGAAGGCGAAGGAATACGGGATGCCCGCGCTGGCCATTACGGACCACGGGAACCTGTTCGGCGCGATCGAGTTTTATGAGGAGGGGAAGAGCTCGGGCGTGAACCCCATCATTGGCTGCGAGGTGTATGTGGCGCCCGATTCCCACACCAAGAAATCGGCGACCACGCAGAAGGAATCGGCCTATCATTTCACGCTCCTGGCGCAGAACGACGAAGGGTATCGCAACCTCGTGAAGCTGGTGTCCATCGCGCACCTCGACGGGATGTACTACAAGCCGCGGATCGACAAGGAACTGCTGGCCCAATACTCGAAGGGCCTGATTGGGTTGAGCGGATGCCTCAAGGGCGAGGTCAACTCGGCGATCATCGAAGACAACCTGCCCAAGGCGAAGGAACTGGCGGCGGCCTATCGCGACATCCTCGGTCCGGAGAATTTCTTCATGGAGCTGCACAACCATGGCATCGAGGCGCAGATCAAATGCAATCGCGAGCTGCCCAAGCTGGCGAAGGATCTCGGGCTGGGCCTCGTCGCGGCGAATGACGTGCATTTTCTGAACCGCACCGACCATGCAGCGCACGACGCGCTGATCTGCATCGGCACGGGTTCGAACATCGCGGATGAGCGGCGTCTGCACTATGTGCAGGAGGTTTACTTCAAATCGCCCGCGGAAATGCGCGCGCTCTTCGCCGAGGTGCCGGAGGCTTGCGACAACACACTGGCCATCGCGGAGCGTTGCAACGTCACGATCGACAAGTCGCCCAAGTATCCAAACTACACGCCGCCCGCGGGCAAGGATCAGAACCAGTATCTGCGCGAGATCACCGAGGTGGGCCTGCGCACGCGCTACGGAGCGGAGGCGGATTCGGAGACGGTGCGCAAGCGCTTCGAACTGGAGATCGGGGTGCTGGAGAAGCAGGGCTTCGTAAACTATTTCCTCATCGTCTGGGACTTCATCCATTGGGCGAAGCAGCACGGCATACCGGTCGGGCCGGGCCGCGGCTCCGCTGCCGGTTCGATGATCGCCTACGCCATGGGCATCACGGACATCGACCCGATCAAGTTCAAGCTGCTCTTCGAGCGCTTCCTCAATCCCGAACGCGTGAGCCCGCCCGATATCGACGTGGATTTCTGCGTGAACCGGCGCGGCGAGGTGATCGAATACGTGCGCCAGAAATACGGCGATCGCGCCGTGTCGCAGATCATCACCTTCGGTACGCTCGGCGCGAAATCCGTGCTGCGCGATGTGGCGCGGGTGCAGGGCTGGAGCTACGGGGACGGCGACCGCATGGCGAAGATGATCCCGAACGAACTCGGCATTACGCTGGCGGGCTTCGACAAGAAGAACAAAGAGACCGGCGTGGTCGAGCATGTGGCCGGGGCGATCGACAAGAATCCGGAATTGAAAAAGGCCGTCGATACGGAGCCTGCGACGGCGCAGCTCTGGGACGTGGCGACGAAGCTCGAAGGGCTGACGCGCGGCGTGGGCGTGCACGCGGCGGGCGTCGTGATCGGGGATCGTGATTTGTCCGAGTACATCCCGCTCACCCGGGCCAATGACGGTTCGATTGTCTCCCAGTATGCGATGGGGCCGCTCGGCGACGTGGGCATGCTGAAGTGCGACTTCCTGGGGTTGAAGACGCTGACGGTTATCACCGATGCCGTGGTGCTCATTCACCAGCACACGCCGGAATTCAATATCGACCAGATCCCATTAAACGATCAGGCGACTTTCGATCTGCTCAACAAAGGCGAGACGATCGGCATCTTCCAATTGGAATCCGGTGGCATGACCGGCTGGGCCCGGCAGTTCGACATCCGGGATATCGAGGACTTGAACGCGCTGATCGCGCTGTATCGCCCCGGCCCGATGGACCTGATTCCCGACTACGTGAAGCGCAAGAAGGGGCTGGCCAAGGTGAAGCCCCCGCACAAGCTGCTCGCGGATGTGACGAAGGAGACCTACGGGGTGCTGATTTATCAGGAACAGGTCATGCAGGCGGCACAGGTGATGGCCGGCTACACGCTCGGTGGTGCCGATCTGCTTCGCCGCGCCATGGGCAAGAAGGACAAGGAGAAGATGGCCAAGGAACGGGTTAAATTCCGCGAGGGCGCGGCCAAATTGCATGGGGTGAAGCCCGAGGTGGCGGACGACGTGTTCGATACGCTGGAAAAGTTTGCCGGATACGGGTTCAACCGCTCGCATTCCGCGGCCTACGCGTGGATCAGCTACCAGACGGCGTATTTGAAGGCGAATTACCCGGTGGAGTTCATGGCCGCGGTCATGAGTAACGAAGTTTCCAATACCGAAAAGATCAGTGTCTTCGTGGGCGAATGCGAACGGATGGGGATTTCCATCCTGCCGCCGGACGTGAACAAGAGCGGCCTGAAATTCACGCCGGAGGAAGTGAGCCTCGAGGGAATCGCCGCGGCCAAGGTGGCGCGGCGCAAGGCAGCGTCCGTAGCCGCGACACCAGAGGGAGAGGCCGGAGCGGTGGAGGAAGAAGGGGTGCGGTTTGATGATCTGCCGAGTGCGGCCGAGGCCAAACCGGCTGCCGAGGTGGAAACGGTGTCTGCGCCGGGAGAGAAGATCCATGTCGGCTCGATCCGTTACGGATTGGCGGCGATCAAGAATGTCGGTGAGACGGCGGTCGCTGCGGCAATTGTCGAACGCGACAGCAAAGGCCTGTTCCAATCCCTCGAAGACTTCTGCGGGCGGATTGACTTGAAGAAAATGAACAAGAAAGCGTTGGAATGCCTGGTGAAATGCGGCGCTTTCGACTGGATCGGTGTGGAGCGCGCTGAGCTTTGCGCGGAGATCGACGGGGCGCTGGCGGCGGCCTCGAGCGCGCATCGCGACCGTGCGGTGGGGCAGATTTCGATGTTCGAGGACTTTACCGTGGCTAGCACGCCGTCGAAGAACAACCGCAACGGCGGACCCAAGGTGCCCCCGTGGAGTTCGACCGAGAAGCTGGGTTTCGAGAAAGAATTGCTCGGTTTTTACGTCACCGGACATCCGCTCGACGACTACCGAAGTGCCTTGGAAAAGTTCGTGCCGATCGCCCGCTTGGGCGAGGAGGAGGACAAGAGTACGGTGACGATTGCCGGGGCGCTCACTTCCGTGGAGAAGAAATTCACCAAGAAGGACAACAAGCCGTTTGCGGTCGTCGTTTTGGAAGACCTGACCGCCTCCCTGGAGGTAATGATCTGGAATGAGACGTTTACGAAGAGCCAGGCGCAGTTGGTGCAGGGCAACGTCGTGTCAATTACCGGGCGTCTCGATCAAAGGGAGGAAGCGCCCCGATTGGTGGCGAACGAAGTGAAACTGGTGAAAAAGCCCGCGGCTGCCGAGAAACCCGTGATCCTCTCCTTTGAACGCGGGGCGGGCCACCGAAGGCGATCTATTGGCCGTGCGCGATGTGGTGCAGCGGTTTCCCGGTTCCCGCCGCCTGGAGTTCCGGTTTGTGGATGCGGACGGGCGCCGGCTACGGATGCTGGCGGGCAGCGAATTCCGGGTGGCTTGGAATGAGAAAGTGGAGAAGGAACTAGCGCCCTGGCTGAAGGGGTGAAAGTAGCTCGAAGCTCTCCTTCGACAGGCTCAGGACCTTGAGCCGTTTCGACTCGTTGCACTCGCTCAAAGCCCTGAGTCTATCGAAGGGTAAGCGAAGCGCGCCGAAACGGCAGCTTCGAAGTTTCCTCGCGAGAAAGGCTCCGCACCACCCGAGCCATTCGAAGCCGAGGCTTCGAGCCGCGCACAAGGATCAGACAAAAAGAAAAACGCCGGGATGTTTCCATCCCGGCGTTTTGAATTAAGCGGTAAGGCTTGGCTTAGAAGACGATACGAACGCCAGCGCGGACTTGCGTCGCGTTGACATCGTTACCGCCCCAAGTGTAACGGCCTTCAGTGAAGACGCCGACCTTGTGCGTGGCGCGCCATTCAAGGCCACCACCCACGTGCCAGGTTCCAACCGTCACGTCGTCGAACGACAACCCGCCGCCACCGAAGGCGTAGGGAGCGAGGCAGACGCTGCCGAATTCGAGCGGGTAACGCGCGATGAGTCGGCCGGTGAAATCGGCAACGGCGCGATGTCCGCCGTCATAAACGTTTCCATCCACACCGACGCCGAGATACTTCACGAAGAAGTAGTTCGCGCCAGCGCCGCCGCCAAAGCCATTGCTGTGCGGGTTGTTGTTGTTGGCTTCCGTCCAAGTGCCGAAGATGTCCAATTGGAGCTCTTGGTCCTTGAAGCAGGGTTCAGCCGGGGTCTTGTAGTCTTTGCTTTCCTTTACTTCCTGTCCCGCGAACGCGCTGGAGGCGAGAGCGAGGCAGGCGATCAAGGGGAGTGCGATCTTTTTCATTTAGGGTTTTCCTGTTTGGTTGGTTGGTTGAGCGCATAGGGGGCGCCAACGGTCCCTTTCTAAAAAGCTTCGTTAGGGTTGTAAAGGAATTTTTTTGCTACGTAATTTGGCGCAAGCGCTCTTATCTCAGGGCTTTCCTCCCAAAAAGGAGTCGAGGCCAGGCACTGGAGAGAAGGCCGTTTGAGAGGGGACGGGCCGCCGGTTCCAAGCCTCTTTTCAGAATCGTCGCAATTTCCGTTTGTCTTTCTAAAGACGCGCTCTAGAGTCGCCCTCCCGTTTTTCCCAGCATGTTTCGCTCGCAGACAGAAATGAAGATTTTTTGCGGCTCGGCCCACCGCCAGCTCGCCCAGCGCATTTGCGCCTTCATTGGCGTGCCGTTGGGGGACGCCACCGTGGATACGTTTCCGGATGGAGAGACGTTCGTTAAGATCAACGAGAATATCCGCGGTCGGGATGTCTTCCTGGTGCAGCCGACCTGCCCCCCGACGAACCAGAATTTGATGGAATTGTTGATTATGGTCGACGCCGCCCGGCGGGCCAGCGCGGCGCGGATCACGGCGGTGATTCCGTTCTTCGGCTACGCCCGGCAGGACCGCAAGGATCAGCCGCGCGTTCCGATTACGGCCAAGCTGGTGGCGAATCTATTGACGGCGGCGGGCGTGGACCGCGTGTTGACCATGGATCTGCACGCGCAGCAAGTGGCCGGATTTTTCGACATTCCTGTCGATCACCTCTACGCAGCGCCCGTGCTGATCCGGTATTTGCGCGACAAGAAATTTGCGCACCCTGTGGTAGTCTCGCCAGACGTCGGTGGTCTGAAGATGGCGGACGCGTATTCGCAGGCCCTTGGGGCTGGCCTGGCCATCGTGGCCAAGCGGCGCAAGAGCCCGACCGAGATCGAGGCACTCAACGTGATCGGTGAAGTGGAAGGCCGCGAAGTCATTATCGTCGACGACCTCACGGAAACGGCCGGCACCCTGTGCAGCGCGGCCAAGATTCTGCACGAGCGTGGCGCGACTCAGATCATTGCCGGAGTTTCGCACGCCGTCCTCTCGGACCTCGCGATCGAGCGCCTCAAGAAATCCCATATCGCCGAACTGGTGACCACAAACAGTGTTCCGGTGCGTTCCGGGGATGGCTTCCCGATCACCACGCTCTGTATTGCGGAACTGCTCGGCGAGGGCATCGGACGCATTCACGGCGACGAGTCCGTTTCCTCTCTCTTTAAAATCAGCGAAACCGAAAAAGTCTAAACCCTTATGGCCAAACAACAAAAACTCACCGCACAACCGCGGATCAAAACCGGCCGCTCCGCGGTCAACGAAATCAAGAAACAAGGCCTCGTCCCGGCGGTCGTCTATGGCGGCAAGGACAAGCCGATCAACCTCACGATCAATGCTCGCGAGATTGGGAACATCCTGGCTCACGCGACCAGCGAACACTTCCTCGTCGATCTCGAGATCGCCGATGGCGGCAACAAGACCAATCGCCTCGCGCTCGTGCAGGAAGTGCAACATGACCCGATCCGGGGCAATGTGCTGCACGTCGATTTTCATGCGGTGAAGGCCGATGAGAAGTTGCACGCGGAAATCCCGGTTGTGACGATCGGCGAACCTGCCGGGGTGAAGAATTTTGGCGGTATTCTGGAAATCTCCGTGCACGCCCTCGAAGTCGAGTGCTTGCCGAAGGATCTCCCGGACGTCATCACCCTCGACGTGTCGGCGCTCAACGTCGGCGAAGGCATCCACGTGAAAGACATCAAGTTCCCGGAAGGCGTGACCTCCCGTGTGGACGGCGATCTGACCGTGGTGCGGGTCTCGGCTCCCACTGTGGAAGCCGAACCGACTCCTTCCGCCGAGGCTGCCGCCGGGCCGGAAGTCATCAAGGAAAAGAAAGAAGAAGGCGCCGCTGCTGCCGCTCCCGCCAAGGGCGCCGCTCCCGCCAAGCCTGCCGACAAGAAGTAGCCAGCACTCGCGGCGCGTGCAGACATGTCTTCCGAAATCGCACCGGGCTTCCGGCTCCTCGTGGGCCTCGGAAACCCCGGTCGCGAGTATCGGGACACGCGCCACAATGTTGGCTTCGACCTCCTCGACCGGCTCGCCGCGCGCGAGCGCGTCGACTTTCGCTCCGAGAAAAGCTGGCAGGCCGAAGTGGCCCGCGCCGGCGATCTCCTGCTCTGCAAACCGCTGACCTATATGAATCTCAGTGGCCAAGCCGTCCGCCCTCTCAGCCAGTTCTATAAGATCGAGCCCGCCCAAGTGCTGGTGATTCTGGATGATATGGCGCTGCCGCTGGGCAAGTTACGGTTGCGAGCCAATGGTTCGGCTGGAGGGCATAATGGCCTTCAGTCGATCATTGACCATCTCGGCACGCAGGCCGTCCCGCGGTTGCGCGTCGGCATTGGCTCAGTCCAGCAGGGTGCAGTCGATCACGTCCTGGGCCGTTTTACCTTGGAAGAAAGGCCCGCTCTGGAGCAGAGTCTCGAGCGCGCGCTGGAAGCCATCGATTGCGCGCGCACCCGTGGCTTCGAAGCCGCCATGAATGCTTACAACTGAAACTCCTTTTAAAACCCCACCCGAGAAACCCAAACCCTAAATGAGCAATAAAAACCGATACGAAGGACTCCTTGTCCTGAATGTGAAAGGCAACGAAGACGGCGCGAAAGAAGTGATTGAGCGCCTCGAAGGCGAATTCAAAAAAGACGGTGCGACGATCGAGCAGGTCCAGAAGATGGACCGCCGCCAGTTCACCTACACTGCCGGCCCGCTGGACAGCGGCTTCTATGTGAATTTCATCTTTAACGCCCCGCCAACCACCATCAACAAGCTGCGCGCGCGCTTCACCCTGGACGAAGACGTGTATCGCCAGCACTACCAGAAGCTGCCCGCCAAGAAAGCGGAGAAGGCTCCGAGGGTGGCGAAGGCAGATTAATCGCGCGGGCGTTCACCGAACTGCGATCTATGGCCAGCCTCAATAAAGTCATGCTCATCGGGAATCTCACCCGCGATCCCGAGATCAAATACACGCCGAAGGGCACCGCGATCGCGGACATCGGCCTGGCCGTAAATCGCAACTACACGACCGAAAGCGGGGAAAAACGCGAGGAAGTCACGTTCATCGACGTCACGCTCTGGGGCCGTGTGGCCGAAATCGTGGGCGAATATTGCAAAAAAGGCCGTCCGCTGTTTGTGGAAGGCCGCTTGCAACTCGACCAATGGGACGACAAACAGACCGGCCAAAAGCGTTCGAAGCTCAAGGTTGTCGGTGACAATATCCAGCTCCTAGGTGGTCGCGAGGGTGGAGGAGGGGGCGGTCAGTCGGGTGGCGGAGGCGGTGGTGGCGACTACGAGGAAAGGCCGCCTTCGAGTGGTGGTGGCAGTGGTGGAGGCTTCAAGAAGTCGCCCCCGCCACAGAGAAAACCGCCGGTCGATCCCGACTTGGACGCAGCCGAGGACGACATCCCGTTCTAATCAGACGGCATTTTTGAAAGGCAGGCGCTTTAACCGGTGCCTGCCTTTTCTATTTTCACCAAGGGGCTGGCCGGATTGAACGCTTAGTTCTCGCCGGGAATGCTCACCTCGAAGACGGTCTCCGACTCGCCCTCTTGCGTGCCGGGGCGTGCTTCCAAACTCAATGTCTGGTAGGCGCTCTCGAGGGCTTTTGGATTGTTGCGCAGTTCGGGGAAAACGGTGACAAGGCGCTGTTTGATCCAGCGCCGCGCCATGCCTCGTTCGACCGGATGAAGCTCCGGCTCACGGGTGAAGGCGCGTTTGATGAACTGAAGAAGTCCCGATTTCATTATTTCCCCTTATAACACAACTTTCGGAATTTTCTTTGTCAAAATCAGGCAACGTCTCTCAAACCCGGGTCCACCGCCCGATGTGCGCGGCGAGAAATACAGTGTGAATGACGGCCAAAGTCGCGGCCGGTTTCCAGGATTTCGGCCGGCTTCCCGTCGCTACACAGTCGTTGCGAAGGCAGTAGGCCAGAAGGCCAGCGATCACGCCCCATTCCAGCCAGTTGAGGGCGGGCGGATCGAAAGACGGTGGCAATCCAGGCGCAGTTTGCCAAAACCAGAAACCACGGACCCCGGCCGCCAGCGGCTCCAGGCTGAAATCTGTGAATGCAACCAGGGCAGATGTAGCAAATGCCACGCGCAGTTGGCTTAAGCGTGGAAGCCACCATAAGACGGCGTCTCTTGCGCCAAAGAGGATCGCCAGCCACAGGAGCGGCAAACCGACTGGGATGGGGCCGAATTTAGGGCCGAGCCGCGAGCTGTAGCGTATCGACCCAAGCGGATTACCGGACTCGACCGGGCCAAAGCTCTTGCTGCTGGCCCAAGCCAGGATCACGACGCCGAGGATCACCCATAGGGCCCAGCGGCGGGCGGAGGCCAGCCCTTCGTTGGTGGCTACCCCCGCGTAGGCGTTGGCCGCGGCCAGAGTAATCCAGACGAAATCGAGCTGCCCCAGCATCCAGTTCGAGGCGTGCAATAAGTCCTGATTTCCAATCCGATTCTCCAGTGAACCCTCCCCGATTCCGAACGCCCAAACGATGGCAACGAGCAGCGAAACGAGGACGAATAGCGTCCAGAGAGCCGCGGCAAGAGGTTCCAGCCCGCGGGCGAGCACCGAATCGCGGGAAAGCATAAGCTAAAGAGGCGCGGGACCTGCCGCCAGTGATGGAGGACTAAGCCGCGGAACCCGCCGCAGCCATCTCGTGGTCGGGGAGGTGCAGGCTGGCGATCGCCAGGCGCACTTCCTTGCGCAATTCGGCGAGCATTTCGCGGGTGATCTCCATCTGGGCATCCTTGAATTGTGCCCACTCGGTCGCGGTGGACTGGAGCCGCGCGTAGGCGGCGCTCATGTAAGCGCGCGCCGCGTCGGTCATGTGCGGGCATTCCAACTTGGTTTCCATGCGGCGCTGGGCTTCGGCCAGTTCAGCGAGGAGAATCTTCTCGGAAGGCACACGACGCAGGTCGGCCGCGAGACCGACCTGGGAAAGCGTCCAGATGATCCACTTCGTGGGATCGAACTGCCAGGGCTTCACCCCATTGCGGTAGTCGTGCTGAAACTCGTGGTGATAGTTGTGGTAGCCTTCGCCAAAGGTGACGACGGCCATGATCCATGAGTCACGGGCGCTGCAGCGCGAGGAATACGGGCGCTTGCCGATGTAGTGGCAGAGCGAATTGATGCAGAAAGTGCAGTGCTGGAGGAAAACCACACGGGCGACACCGGCGATGAGCACGGCGCCAAGGGCGGAATGCCAGCCACCCCACATGTAACCGAGCGCTCCCGGGAACACAAACGCGACGAATACCCCGAGCCAATGAATGTACTTGTGCTGGAGCATGACCATCCAATCCCGCTTCAAATCCGGGACGTTCGAGTAATCCGGGTCGCCCTTGAGCTTGAACATCAACCAGCCAATGTGAGCGTGGAAGAGGCCCTTCGAAATATCGTAGGGGTCTTCGTCGTGATCCACATGCTTATGGTGGGTGCGATGCTCGCAGGACCACATCAGGGCGGAGTTTTCAAAAGCCCCCGCGCCAAAGAAGAGAACCAGAGTGCGAACCAGCCAGTGCCCGCGGAAAGCGAGGTGGGAGAACATCCGGTGATAGCCGAGCGTAATGGAGAATCCGCACGCGGAGAGCATCACGAAAAACAGGGCGACTTGGAACCAGTCGAGCCCAAAGAAGTAGAGGTAGGCCGGCACGGCCGTAAGCGTGAGCAAAAGGGTGCCGATAAGGAAGGAACTGGTGACCCAGTGGACTCTTTCGAAGGGAATGCGTTTAAACATGAAGTGAATAAGGGAGGGACGCGCTCAGGGTAAAGGCGCGCAGAGCAATAGGGGCAAAGCAGGTTGCGTGCAATCGGAATCGCACATTTACGCATCTTTTCGCCCCAGAAGACGCATGCTACTCGCAATCAGCGGGAACCGCGAGGGGAAAAAGAGGCGGGGTTGTGCCCGAAATCTGCTTTCGCAGGGTTGAGGTATGCGCAACACCCACACCCCGACGATCTTCTTCTGGAAGAACCTGGCGCTGCCATTTGGCGCGCTGGTGGGGTGTTTGTTGCTCATTATTACCGTGGCCCATTCGCTGCCCAGTGCCGGCGAAGAGTGGTGGCGGCAATGGCTGCTCATTTCCCTGGCCGTGGGTGGGATGGTCGCGGCGGTCACCGCCTGTGTGCGTGCCGGCCGGAGCATGGCTGCGCCGGTGGCGCATCTTGTGGAAGTCGCCATGGCCGTGAAAAATGGGCGCGCGCGGCATCGCGCCTCCGGCAAAATGGCCGGGGAATTTCGACCGCTGGCTGAAGCGCTCAATCAGATGATCGAGGCCCGCCAGCAAGCCGAGGAAAAATTGAAACTCGCGCAAGAAAGCCTGGAACTGAAAGTCCATGCCCGGACGGCGGAACTGTGGCGGGCCAACAAGGCGCTGCGCGAGGAGATAGAACAGCGGACCAAAGCGGAGCGCGAACTGCAGCAGGCGCAGAAGATGGACGCCCTTGGGAAGTTCGCCGGTTCCATCGCCCATGATTTCAACAACCTGCTCACGGTCATCCTCGGCGGGACGGAGTGCGCCATGCAGCGCATTCATCCCGATCACGAAGCCACGGAGTTCTTGCAAGCCGTCTGGAAGGCCGGGGAAAGCGCGGCGGGGTTGACCGGTCCGCTTTTGACTTTCAGCCGCAACGAAGTGCGAACGGTGGAGTCCCTCGATTTGAGCAAGTCAGTCGAGGAAACCGCGCTGATTATCCGTCGACTGATCGGCGTGAATGTGGAGGTGAAACTGCAACTTACGAAGGACTTGCCTCACATCGAAGGCAACGCCAACCAGATGCAGCAAGTGCTGGTCAACCTCGCCGTGAATGCGCGCGATGCCATGAATGGAATGGGAACCCTCACGATGAGCACCAGCCGGGCGGACCCCGACCCGGGGATCCGCGCCCGCCATGGGGTCACCGCCGCAGAGTTTGTGGAACTGACGGTGCGGGATTCCGGATGTGGCATGGACGCGGAGACCAAGGCGCGGATCTTTGAACCGTTTTTCACGACCAAGCCGGCGGGTCGCGGGACGGGGTTGGGATTGGCGACGGTCTTTGGCATCGTCAAGCAGGCTGGCGGCTTTCTCGAGGTGGAGAGCGCCGTCGGGGAGGGTACTGCTTTCCGCCTTTTCTTCCCAGCCTCGCAGGTGGCCGTGGTGGCTGCGCCAGCGGAAGCGATCCGCACGATTGCGGCGAGCGCCGGCGGGGAGACGATTCTGTTGGTCGAAGACGAGGAAGAGATCCGCGACCTGGCCACCCTGATGCTCGAAGGAAAAGGCTACCGCGTACTGGCCGCGCCGGACGCCGAGCAAGCCATCCTCCTGGCCGAGCAGAACGTCGGTAGCATCAATGCGCTGGTCACGGATGTGGTGATGCCGCGGATCAGCGGGGTGCAACTCGCGGAGATCATGGTCACGATGGTGCCGAACCTGCGCATCCTCTTTGTTTCCGGCCACTGCCGCGAATCCATCTCTCCGGAGACTCTCGCGGCCAACCGCGCTGATTATCTCCAGAAGCCGTATCGCAGCGATACGTTGATTGCCAAAGTGCAGGAAGTCCTCGCGGGCTAAGAACCGGCGCGGCCTTTACGTCTGCCGGTTAGTTCAATACAGCAATCCGAAGCGAAAGAGCGTTCCGTCCGCACCGCCGTAGATTCCGAGAGCCCCTTTGATACTGGATACGTTGAGGTGCTTGGTCTCGAGGTTGCGGGGCATCCGATTCGCCGGGAGATTTTTGGGGACATCCCGGCCGAACCATTCACTCATTTCCCCATTGGCAAACTTCACCCGCATGGCGACCACCTGCTGCTTGTCGTCGACGGTTTCGATGCCGACGATAGGCGAGCCTGGCGTTTTGGATTGAAGAGTCACGTCCGCATCACCTTTGCCGCGACCATGAATCTCTCCGCGCATGGTGCTGCCTTTGTCCGTCTGGTAAACAGCCCGGATGGCGCCGATCACCAGCGCACGGTAATATTCGCCCTTCCAGACATCCAGGCCGACGAGCGCGCCTCCGTCCGGCTGCGTTTCCGAAAAATCTTTGCCGCTCTGGCCGCCGGCGGTGGGGGTCTGGCGCAGATTGGCGTTGGACACCGGATCGGCTTGGGTCACCGCGGCGGCGATAAGGAGACCCATCAGGGGGGCCCGCGATCCCGGTTCGACGAAGTGACCAGCCGTTCTTGAGAATATTTACCTTCATAATTCGCATCGAGTTAAGTGTTCGGAGGATGGCGTTTGCAACCATTGTCAAACCCATCCGGAAGCTTCGGGCCGGGGGTTTAACACTGCGAAATTTTCCGGGCAAGGGAAAATCCTGAGAGATGCGAAGACGGTTCCGCACATGGAGCGGCGAGCAAATGATGATTGCGCTGCAATCGGCCGCCGCCTTACGGTCGGTCAATGTCATTTCAAGATTTCGGCCTCCTCGATGAGGTGGTGCATGGCGTGCAGTCCATGGGCTACGTCGACCCTACTCCCATTCAGCTGCGCGCTTTTCCCATCATTCTGGCCGGAAAGGATATGATGGGTTCCGCCCAGACGGGGACGGGCAAGACCGCGGCGTTCGGCCTGCCGATTCTCTCGATGCTGAAGTCGCATGGGAAGATGCGGGCGCTGATTTTGGAGCCGACGCGGGAACTGGCCGCGCAGGTCGAGACCGCTTTCCGGGACTTCGCTCGCTTCATGGATGTGACGGTTGGGCTTGTGTATGGCGGCGTTGGTTACGGCAAGCAGCGGGAGTTTTTGCAGAAGGGCGTGGATGTGCTCGTGGCGACGCCGGGCCGCTTGCTCGATTTTCTCGAAGACGGCACGGCCGACTTGCGGGACATCGAGTATCTGGTGCTCGATGAAGTGGACCGCATGCTGGACATGGGCTTTCTGCCGCAGGTGCGCCGGATCGTCGATCGCTTACCCAAGAAACGGCAGACGCTGTTTTTCTCCGCGACGCTGCCGCCGGAACTGGAGACGATGACGAAGTGGCTGCTCACGAATCCGGAGCAGGTCGAGATCGGCCAGCGGCGTTCCCCGGCCGAGACGGTGACGCATGCGTTGTATCCGGTGGCGAAGGACCAGAAGTTCGATCTGCTCATTGCGTTGCTGGAACATACGAAATTCGACAGCGCGATTATCTTCACCAGCACCAAGGTGATGGCCGACCGCGTGGCGCATCAACTGAAAGACCTGAAGCACTCCGTCGCCGTGCTTCACTCCAATCGCACCCAGAGCGAGCGCGAGGATGCGCTGGCCGGCTTCAAGAGCGGCAAATACGAGGTGATGGTGGCCACGGACATCGCGGCACGCGGGTTGGACATTGCCGGTGTATCGCACGTGGTGAACTACGATGTGCCGCAGCATCCCGAAGACTACGTTCACCGCATCGGGCGCACCGGCCGGGCGCTTCAGGTGGGCGACGCGGTCACGATCTTCACCGCCGAGGAGATCGACCACGTGCGTTCCATCGAGCGCTTCATCGGCACCGCGATCAAGCGCGTCAAACTCGAAGGCTTCGACTATCTTTACACCGCGCTCTTCAACGAGTCGCAGATCCCCGCTGGTGGCGTGGGCAAAGGCGTGCGCACGGCGCGGGGTTACAGCTTCGGCGCCCGGCGCAAGCGGTAGGGAAAATGACAAATGGCGAATGAGGAATGACGAATGAAGAGAGTGGAAGATTCGCCCGGTTTTCGTCATTAGAGATTCTGCATTCGTCATTTTTCCATGCCTCCGCCCGTCGCGCCGCATTCTTTCCAAACCACGCGCTGGACCACTGTCCGGCGGGCGGTCGGGGCCGATGACGTCGCGGCACGCCAGGCGCTCGCTACTCTTTGCACCGGATATTGGTATCCGATTTACGCCTTCATCCGCCGGTCCGGTAAAGATCCCCACGATGCCGAGGATCTGACCCAGGGATTCTTCGCCCGACTCGTGGAGAAAGCGGTCCTTGCCAGTGCCGATCCCGCCAAGGGCAAGCTGCGCACGTTTCTGCTTTCGTGCGTGCGGAATTTCCTGGCCGATGAGCAGGACCGCGCGCGTGCCCAGAAACGGGGCGCGGCGCTGGTCACAAGCTTCGACGCCGTGGAAGCGGAACATCGCTACGCGATCGAGCCGATGGACGACATGTCACCCGACCGATTGTTTCAGCGGCGCTGGACGCTGGCCCTGCTGGAACAGACCTTGCAGGTCCTGGGCGAAGAGTTTACCGCGCAGGGCAAAGCGGAGACCTTTGCCGCGTTGCGGCCTTTCCTCGGTTTTGGCAGCGGGGTGGCGAAATCGTACGAGGAACTGGCCCCGGAACTGGGCATCCCCATCGGCACGCTCAAGAACCAGGTCTTTCGGATGCGCGAACGCTGGCGCGCGCTGCTGCTCGAGCACGTGGCCGCCACGCTCGATGAGCCCACGGAAGAGGAAGTTCGCGGCGAACTGTCCGAATTGCTCGCTTGCATGTGAAAAGGGCGGGCTGCGTGCAACCCACGTTGGTCGATTCCGTAGGACTTGATAGCTACGAGCCGTGCCGGAGGCGGTTCAGACAATCACAATCTGCCCCTGTTGATGCCCGACCCTGATCCCAACGCACCCAGCCCGCCCCACAAGTCCGCGCCTCTCGATCTGGCCGGACTCGATCCCGGGGAACTGCTGGCCCGTGCTCTGAATTCCGTCAAGCCGTCCGCCGGGGCCAGCGCGTGGGAACCGCCGGAGCCGGAGGTTCTGGGCCGCCTGCTGCCGGGATACCACATCGAAAGCCTCCTCGGTCGCGGCGGCATGGGTGCGGTCTATAAGGGAATCCAACTCAATCTCGAACGGCCCGTCGCGATCAAACTTCTGCCGGCGGAGATTGCCACGGACGCGGAATTTGTGAGCCGGTTCAAACGCGAGGCGCGCACTCTCGCCCGGCTCCAGCACTCGCGCATCGTCACCATCCACGATTTCGGCCAGACGACCGAGGGGCATCTCTTTTTCGTGATGGAGTACATCGACGGCACGGATTTGCGCCGCATCCTCAAGGGGCCGGGCCTCGATCCCGAGCAGGCGCTGGCTGTGGTCGGACAACTCTGCGACGCCCTCCAGGCCGCGCACCGCGAAGGCATCGTGCACCGCGACATCAAGCCCGAGAACGTGCTCGTGACCAAGGATGGCTACGTGAAGCTCGCCGACTTCGGCCTTTCGCGCCCGCCGGATGAGGACGGCATGCCGAACCTCACGGACACCAATGTCGTCATGGGCACGGCCAATTACATGGCCCCCGAGCAGCAGGACGGCGCGGTGAACGCCGATCATCGTTCGGATATCTTCGCCCTTGGCGTGATGTTTTACGAGATGCTCACCGGCCAGACTCCGCGCGGGGTCTTCGATCCGCCCTCGCGCAAGCTGCAGATCGACGTGCGCATCGACGAGGTGGTGCTCAAGGCACTCCAATCCGAGCCTGACCGCCGCTACCAGCAAGTGAGTGAGATGAAGACGGACGTGGAGCGCATCCGCACCACGCCGTTGCCTGCGAAAAAGCCGGCCGCTTCGCCGCCCGCGGCACCCCCGGCCAAGCCTTCCCGGTCGGGTTCCACCCGCAAGCGAAGGACGGATAGGTCACCGCTGTTTGCGGCCGTGGCGATTGCGCTGTTTCTCGGCGCGACGGGTTATTGGCTCTGGCAAAAAGATGCGCATTCGAATCCCGAGCATCGCACCGATGCGGCTCCAGCCGTCGCTTCATCCCCTACCGAAGCTGGGCCAATCGCGGCGACCAAGGACGCACCTTTTGTAAACAGCCTCGGCATGAAGTTCGTGCCTGTGCCGATCCTTGGTGGACCCACCGCCGGTCAGCCCGTGCTGTTTAGCGTGTGGGACACGCGGGTTCAGGACTACGCGGCTTTCGTAAAGGAAACCAAGCGTGATTGGCCGAAGGTCGAATTTGAACAGGGCCCCACCCATCCGGCGGTGAGAGTGAGTTGGGATGACGCGCAACTCTTCTGCCGATGGCTGTCCGCGCGCGAGCAGGCAGCGGGGCGTCTGCCTGCGGACTGGAGTTATCGTCTGCCGAGCGATCATGAGTGGAGCTGCGCCGTGGATATCGGCGCGGGGGAGGACGCGGCGAAGCTGCCCGTGGATAAAAACGATAAGATCACCGGTGTATATCCGTGGGGGACGCAATGGCCGCCACCCAAGGGAGCAGGCAACTATGCCGGAGAGGAAATCCGGCCGATGCTGGCGGCGGGCCAAAATCCCTACATCAAGAATGTGCTCCCCGGCTACATCGATGGGTTCGTGAATACCTCACCGGTGGGCAGTTTTGCCGCCAACCGATTTGGCCTCTTCGACATGGGGGGCAATGTGTGGCAATGGTGCGAGGACTGGTTTGACCAACAGCAAAAGAGACGCGTGGTCCGCGGCGCTTCGTGGGACAACGGCCAGCCCGGTTTGCTGCCGTCCTCCCACCGCGATCACAACCCGCCCGATATCCATAATCATGTTCACGGCTTCCGTTGTGTGCTCGCTCCGGTTGCCGGCTCCGCCGCATCCGGGACGCAAAAAAACTTCCGGGCCGAGCACGGAGCAACAAGCTGCCGCGGATCGCGTTTGGAGGATGAGTGTCGGCCTTCCAAGTTCCAGCCCGGCTCCGACTTCTCATCCGGAAGACAACACCCTCACACCGGCGGAAGTGGCCGATCATTGGCTGCTCCTCTTCAATGGCAAAGACCTCACCGGGTGGAACTGCACCGCGGAAAAGTGGTCGGTCACTGACGGGGCGATCACGACCTCCAATTCGAACGAACATCACGCGAGAACGGATCAACCGCTGATCTGGCAGGGCGGCCAGGTCGCGGATTTCGAACTGACTTACAAGGCGAAGATATCGCCGAGCGGGGGCGCCAAATGGGCGATTGGTTGGTTCCTCTTGAGAGGCGAACTGAATGCCGCGAAAACCAATGTCGACGCCCGGTTTGAACAACAAGCCGTCTCCGACCGCGCGAACGCCGGTGGGCTGATGTGGTTCCGTTGGAACAGAAAGTTTCGCCTCGTCGACAGCAGCGATCCCAAAAGGCCGACCGCCCAGGAAATCGAGTCGCTGGGCGATGAAACGACCAAGCGCGACGCGATCAAAGTCGGCGATTGGAACGACTATAAAGTGATCGCGGTCGGCAACCACATCCGGTCCTTCGTCAATGGCTACCAGGTGGGCGATATCGTCGATGACACGAGCAACGCTCCCAAGATCGGCCATCTCGCGCTCACCATCTATTTCGAAACGCTCGGCACCCTGCAGTACAAGAATATCAAGCTGCGCGTCCTGAATGGCGCCACGCCGGCTCCCAGTGCAAGCACGCCGCCACCGAGCACACCAGCCGCATCGACACCCAAACCGGACACCACTTATACCGTGGCGGACGCCAAGACCCTGGAAAAGGCGCTCCTGGCCCAGCCGTGGACGTGGAAGCCCATCGGATCGGAATCCTTCCCGTGGACGGAAGTCGTCTTTTGGAAGGATGGGACGATGACGACCTCTGGAACGGCGACCGCACGTTGGGATATTACCGGGCCTCGTTCCGTCGATCTTTTCTTCAGCACCGGCGAACATCTCAACCTGACCTTCCATTTCGGTTTCGACTATTTCACCGGCTCGAAGGAGAGCGGCAAAGACATGGTCAACGGATGGGCGAGTCCGAAATCGGAAGCCACGACTCCGGCTCCAGCGCCCGCCACTCCCACGGAAAAAGCGGCGTTGGAGAAGGCAATCCTCGCCCATTCGTGGACCTGGATTCCCATCGCCCAGCAATCCTATCCCTGGAAGGAAATCGTCTTCTGGCGGGACGGCACCATGACCACTTCGACGCCGGCCAATGCCCGCTGGACGGTCACCGGTCCCCGCACCGTGGCCCTCGATTTCGGAGGCAATAGCCGAATGACGCTCACCTTCTACGGCGGTCTGGACTACTACACGGGCGCCAGTGAAAACGGAAAAACCACGGTCAGTGGAAAGGTGAATACGATGGTGCCCACTCCCGTTGTTGCGTCGACATCCTCCGGCCCGGAACCCGCCACCACGGAACAGGCGCTGATCGGCAGCAAATGGCACTTCGCCAACTGGATCATGCAATTCCAACCGGGCCACGTCATTCGGATCGATGCAGGCGGGGCCGATCCGAATATCTGGCATTGGTGGGTCGAGGGGCCGCGGAAAGTCCACGTGCAATACGCGGCGGAGCCAGCGACCTACGATGCCAGCAAGGGAACCGACTACACGTTCGACGCCACGTTCAGTTCATTCACCGGCCAGACCAAAAACGGCGAAATATCCGGCACGCGCGCGGTCGGCACGGAAACGTTTCAGAGCACCAAGCTTGCGGACACGTCGGGCATGAGACAGCTGGTCGATGTGCAGTTTTCGCGCAGCCTCGTGGGGTTCACCACGGGCAACGATAGCAAATGGCACCTCGCTCAGGAAAACGGCGAATATCAGATGCTGCTCCGCGACACAGGGCTGTGGTTTCCCGGGCAACCGATGCTCCAGAATCTGCGGGTCAACGATTGCGTGTGCGAAGTGCGGGCGCGCATCGCGCAGGGGGCGGGGGACGGCGGCTGGGGCCTCGGGTTCGTGGGCGGCAGCGGCACCGACCATCCGTGGACCGGCATCATGGTCAATGGCCGCAACCAGGTCTCGAGCCACTCCTACGACAGCGGGCCGAATCTGCCCTGGCTTTCCACCACGGCCATGCAGCCCGGCCGGGTCAATACACTGCGGGTCGAGGCGTTCGGCTCCCACTTCCGCGTGTTTGTGAATGGCGTCTTTCTCTTCGACCGCGAACACGAGCGCCTGAAGCCCAACTCGGCCCTCACGCTGTTCGCCTTCGGGGACCATCCGCCCGAAGATATTCGCATACAAAGCGTCCAGATTTGGGTGCCGCGCTGACCCTTCCGGCACGGTCCGCACACTGGTGGAGCGGCGATTTTTGCGATTTGGAAAAATAATTGCGTCCGGCGTGCAACCCGGGTTGCGGGATTCCGTAGGACTTGATGGGAACGCGCTACGGCCACCGCAGCCTTCCCGGAAAAACCCAAAACCCAAGTCCCATGAATACCACCACCGGAAAAACCTCCCTGTTGCGCCTCCTCTGCCCAGTCGCCGCCCTCGGAATGCTCCTCTGCAGTCGCAGCGTAGCCGCCGCCCAGGAGCCGGTCCTCGGCACGTGGCAGTGGGAAAACAGCCGCCAGGATTTCACCCTCCTGCCCGACGGCACTGCCGTCCAGAATGGCCACGCTGGCACGTGGGTCTGCACAAACGCCGCCGCCAATCCGCGCGTTTACCAGATCAATTGGGAAAGGGGACTCGTCCTCGACACGCTTTATCTGGTGCAGGGCGGCACGCAGCTCGTCGGCCAGAACCAGACCACCTACAATCTCCGCGCCACACGGACGGAATCGGCTCCATCCGCCGCACCGGTGGCGGTCGAGGTCGCGGCGACCGAGCCCGCGGACTACGTCGATCAGCTCGCGGAACAATTGCCGCGGGCCAAGGAGTGGGTGCTTGCGCCGCTGGATACGCCCGTGCCGGAGACGATCCGCCAGACATTTGAGACGATCGATTCCACCCTGCAGGCCGAAGCGGTCAATGTGCCGGCCGCCCAGGTCGAGGTTTACCGGCAGGGTTGGGGCGTGTGGCGGGATTTGATGGCCGTGTGGCACGAACGCGAAGCCTGGCTCCATCGGAACTACGAGCTGAACCACGGCGCCGGCTTCCCGGAATCCTGGAAGACCGCCTGGACCGAGCGCACCCGCTTGGTGGAAACCCGCTTCGCTGCGTCCTACACGCCGTTTCACGAAGCCGCCCGCCTGCACCCGCGGTGGGCCGGAGCGGGTCTGGAAGGCCATTCGTATGGCCACCACGAGTACCGCGGGGCGGCGCAGGGCGGCCACGCTTTTGCACCCCACGCCCACGCTCTTCCGCAATTCGCCCCTGCGCCCCACCATGTCCATGCGCCTCACGCGGGCCACCATCGGGAGATTGAAGAAGGACATGGACATCGCCGGTGAGCCCTTCCCCCGTGCGGGAAAAGAGCGGCCCCGACGGCAACCCGCGCTTGCCGCTGGGGAAGGACTCGATAGAAATAAGCTTCACGAGGGATGGCGGCCCTTCAGATAAACCCGACCTGTCCACACTCATGCCGGAAGCCGATTCCAATCCTCCGCCGACCGCCGCGAAAGCTGCGTCCTCCGATCTCGGAGGACTCGATGCGGGGGAACTGCTCGCCCGCGGTCTGCACACGGTCAAGCCCTCCATCGGCGCGAGCCCGTGGGAACCGCCCGCGCCGGAAGTGCTGGGTCGGCTCCTTCCGCAATATCGCATCGAAAGTCTCATCGGACGCGGCGGGATGGGCGCGGTTTACAAGGGGGTGCAGATCAATCTCGATCGTCCCGTGGCGATCAAGCTGCTCCCGGCGGAGATCGCGGCCGATCAGGAATTCGTCACGCGTTTCGAGCGCGAGGCGCGCACCCTGGCGAAGCTTCAGCACTCGCGCATCGTCACCATTCACGATTTCGGCCAGACGAGCGCGGGGCACCTTTACTTCGTCATGGAGTATATCGACGGCACCAATCTGCGCGAGATCCTGCGCGGGCCGGGACTGGACCCCGAGCAGGCGCTCGCAGTGGTCGGTCAACTTTGCGATGCCCTGCAAACCGCGCATCGCGAAGGCATCGTTCATCGCGACATCAAGCCGGAGAATGTGCTCATCACGCGCGACGGCTATGTGAAGCTCGCCGACTTCGGCCTCGCGCGTCCGCCGCAGGAAGCCGGCACCGCGCGGCTCACCAACGTGAATGTCGTCATGGGCACGCCCGAATACATGGCGCCCGAGCAGCGCACCGGGGCGCTGGAGACGGACCATCGCTCGGACATCTTCGCCCTCGGCGTGATGCTCTACGAGATGCTCACCGGCCAGACGCCGGCCGGGGTCTTCGATCCGCCCTCGCGCAAATTGCAGGTCGATGTGCGGATCGACGAAGTCGTCCTCAAGGCGCTGCAATCCGAGCCCGAACGGCGTTATCAAAAAGCCAGCGAGATGAAGACCGACGTGGAGCGGATTCGGACGACACCACTTCCGGTCGTGGCGCCTTCCACTCCGCCGCCGCGGAGTAACGCCTCGCTCGCGATCGCCGCGGTGATCCTCCTTCTGCTCGCCCTGGCCGGCTATTTCATTTGGCCCAAGAGCGCGCCTTCCGTTTCTGTCCCAAGTGCCGCCGCGACCCCCGCGCCCATCACCGCTTTGCCCCCCACGACCCCGGCGCCCGTCGTCGTCGAGCCGCGCCCGGTGACACCTCCGCCCACAGTCAGCGCACCCGTCGTCATCAGCGCCACACCCGTTCCCGTCGACCCCGCGCGCGCTGCCATTGCCAATCGAGTCTGGATGATGAGCGTCGGCCTTCCCGTGGCTACTCCCTCACACGCCTCCGTCGCGCCGCCCGCGCTCGCCGCCATCCCGGCGTCCGCCACGCCCGATCCGGAAAAAGCCCTGCTCCCGGTCTTCTCCCGCCAGGTTCCCAATCTCAGCGCGTGGGTCCTTGCGCCTCTCGAGGAATCCGTGCCCGCCGATATCCGGCAAAACCTCGTCTTCCTCCGCGAAGACCTTGCCGACGAAGCCAAGCGCAAGCCCACCGCCAGCCTCGACGCCTATCGCACCGGTTACCAGCTCTGCAACACCCTGCTCGCCATCCTCGACGAACGCGCCCAGGCCCAGGTGCGCGCCGGATATCGCAGCGCCCAGGTCAATGCGCAGGTCACCGTCACCAGCCAGGCCCTGGAAGCGCGCCGCAACTATATGATGAGCTGGCCGCAATACCGTCGCGAAAATGCCCAGCGCGCCGAACTCCAGAGCGAAGCCCTCAGCCATGCCGATCTCGCCAAACAAGGCCCGAAACTGGAGTGGGCCAGCCGAACCGCCGCGCTCGGCCGGACAATCGACAATCTCTATTCCCAATTCCGTAGTGCCCTGCGGCAGCCAACTGCGGCAAAGTAACTCTCCCTGCCAACTCTCATCTCATGAAATCGCGCCTATCTCCGCCCATTGTGAAATTGCCTCTCTGTCTCGCTCCGCTTGGGTTTCTTGCCCTCGCCTCCCTCGCCCTGGGGCAGGGCATTCCGTTCAATGGCAAAACCGGCTTTGCCACTCCATCGCCGGTTTCTCTGCTCCAGCCGGCCGCCGTTCAGGACAAGGCGGCGAAGATCATTCTGCCCGAGGTGAATTTTCACGACGCGACGTTGCCGGAGGCGATCAATTTTCTCCGAATCAAATCACGGGAGTTGGATCCGGCGAAAAGCGGGATCAACCTCCTCGTGAGCAGCGGCGGAAACCCAGACGCGAAGTTGACCATGAACCTCACGGATATCCCGCTTTCGGAGGCGGTGAAATACATCGCGTCGCTGGCCGGATTGAAAGTCCGGTTGATCCCGTATGCGATCATGCTCGAGGACCCGAGCACCAACGATTCTCCCGCGCCTCCGCCCGCGAAGCCGGGCACTCCCGATGCCGTGCTCTGGGAGCGGGCGATGAAAATGATCGTGCCGAGAATTCAATTTCACGGCACGACGCTCGCGGAAGCCGTGGATTTTCTCCGGTGGAAGAGCGGTGAACTCAACGGGAAGCCCTTGAATATCTTCGTGAAAGGCACGCCGGCCAGTGCTGCCGCGAAACTGGACCTGGATGTCACCGATGTTCCCGTGGCGCAGGCCCTCGGCTGGTGCGCCTCGCTCGCCCACCTCGGGATGCACGTCAAGGGCGGCACGTTCTATTTTCATCCGCTGGAAGAAAATATCGACTAGCTGCTCCGGGCCGTTTTCGACTCACGTTTGCCTCGGGAAATGAAATCCATCTCGCTGCCCCACGTTCTCGTTTTCGTTCTCCTGGTCGCGCCACTTTCCCGCGCCGAGGAAATCGAGATGTTCAACGGCCACGACCTCACGGGCTGGAAAGGACTTTCGAAATACTGGTCCGTGCAGGACGGCGCGATCACCGGCAAGCTGACCAGGAAAAACCGCACCGGTGCGTTGAATAACTTCCTCGTCTGGCAGGGCGGCGACTTGGCGGATTTCGAGCTCACGCTCAAATACAAGCTCACCCCGGAGAACGACGAGGGCGTGGCCACTTCCGGCATCCAGTTCCGCGCCTTCTACACGAAGCAGGACATCTTCCAGTTGCACGGCTACCAGGGCCGCGTCGCGGAAATCGGCGCGAACAACACCGACCCAAATCTGGTCAATGGCTGCCTGCGAGAAGACGGCCATCCCAATGGCGTGCTCGCCCAGCCCGGCCAGAAGGTCGTCATCCATGTGGCTCCGGAGCAGTCGGAAGGGCCTCCGGGGAAAATCGAAGTCGTCGGTTCCCTGGCGCCCGCGGAGGTCTATCAGAAGCTCTATCGTCCCAAGGAATGGAACGATTACCGGATCGTCGCCGTCGGCAATCACATCCAGATTTTTGTGAACGGACAGCAGACGGTGGACGCGATCGACGAGTTGAATCGCGAGCGGAGCGGGCTGATCGGTCTCGAGATTCATTGCTTCCCCAAGGACTCGAAAACGGTCCAGTTCAAAGACCTCAAGCTGCGCCTGCTCAATGCCTCCGGCACCGTCGCTGCCGCACCCGTGCCGCCCGAAGTGCAGCCCCGCCTCGAAGTCCTCAGCGAGCAGGCTCCCAACGCCACGGAATGGGCCCTCGCGCCGTTGGACCGGCAATTGCCGCCCGACATCCGCCAGAACCTCACCTACCTGCGCGAAGATTTGCTCGACGAGGCCAAAGCGAAGCCCAAGGCCAGCCCCAAAGCCTACGCCCTCGGCGCGCAACTCTGCCAGCTCCTCCTCGCCACCATCGCCGAGCGCACCCAGACGGCCGTCCTCGCCGGCTACACCGCCGCCCAGGCCGAGGCCGATATCCACGTCGACAGCCAGTCCCTCAGCGCCCGGCGCAACTACAAGATGAGCTGGCCGCAATTTGCCCGGGAAAAAGCCGAGCGTGCGGAACTCCTGCGCCAGCAAGTCGGCCACGCCGATCTCAAGAAAGAACGCACCACCGTCGATTGGGAAAATCGCACCGAATCCCTCCGCAAAATCCTCGAAGGCATCTACGCCCAATACCGCGCCGCCCTCCGCGAGTCTCCGGCCGTGGCGAAGTAAACTCCGC
>Ga0206924_1066_pt1 | contig 25446 bp, 21 predicted proteins | sample Alteio_BWOrgHeat_61_FD_152947 | JGI IMG/M metagenome (GOLD analysis project Ga0206924, IMG submission 152947) | Enriched cells from forest soil in Barre Woods Harvard Forest LTER site, Petersham, Massachusetts, United States -... | ecosystem: Environmental > Terrestrial > Soil > Temperate forest >...
TACCGTATGTCTATCCAAATGAACAGCTTGTTTCTTATTGGAAAAAGCACATAGTTCCTCACAAAAAGCTTCATATAGGATTGTGTTGGCAATCTGATGTCTATAATGATAAATCACGACTCCCTATTGCGCGCCGTGGTATGCCGCTTGCTTTTTGGCATTCTTTACTTCAAGTTCCGAGCGTTGGTGTCTACAGCTTGCAACGCTTTGATGGTGTTGAGCAAATAAAGGAATTACCAAGCAATTGCATCTTGCATGTCTTTGAAGATATGGATACAAAAAACGGTAGCTTTATGGACACTACAGCTCTGATTATGAATCTTGATCTTGTAATTAGCACTGATACGGCAATAGCACATTTAGCCGGCGCATTAGGAAAACCAGTTATTCTACTTCTTCCGTATGCAACCGATTGGCGATGGATTTGTGACAGAACCGATTCACCTTGGTATCCAACCATGCGCATCTTTAAGCAATCGAAACCATTCGATTGGCAACAGGTAGTTGAAGAAGTGCACGCATATTTAATGGAGCAGTATGAACTATCTATAGGATAAGAATGTTTTACTTAAAAAAGGAGAATCATGAACTATACCTATGTCTTATTTGCTATGTTAGTCAGTCCCGCGTGTAGCATGCTATATGCGCACAACCAAGCGCCAGCTGATGATATTTTTCGGGTTTTAACCGAAATACAGTATGGCGAATTACTAGACAAAATCACCATTTTAGAAATAAAAACTGAGTTTATTACCGATCAAAAAAAGCTAAAAAACATTTTGACCGAGCTTGCCATACTTAATGACGTGCTCCAAGATCTTATGCTTATATTTCCGCACGATCTAGATGCGATTACTACATTAAAAGAACAGTTGTATGAAACTAATCTTAGGATGTGGCTTATAGAAGATGCAATCCGCGAAAAAGAAGCATCGAAATCATTTGACGAAGAGTTTATTGAGCTAGCACGTTCTGTTTATATTACCAATGACAAGCGATGCGCTATAAAAAGAGAAATCAATATACTCCTTAATTCTCCTTTGGTTGAAGAAAAATCATATAAGGCATACTGAGAAAATCATGTTTTTTAATCGCATACTTCTTGCTACATTCTGCCTATTACCAAGTTGGGCTATAAGTCTATCAACGAACAACATTCTACTTGCACAGGCAACTCAACACTATCTGGCTTATAATTACAAAAACGCTGCTCATGACTATTTTTCTATAGTGCAAACGGAGCAGTCGTGTATGCCTGCATGGCTTGGATATGGTATTTGCTGTCACAACTTGGGTTTATTTGAACAAGCAGATAATGCATTTAAACGAGCATTCGAACATGATGCTAATCAAGGAGCATGCAGCAAATTACGGTTGCATGCTCTACGAACTCAGCGCTGGCAAGATGCATGCACCTACGGCTTAAATCCTTATTGGTGGTATGAAACTGATATACAACATAAAACCGTGCTTATCACATCAGAAAAAGCAGGAATCGGTGATATCGTACAGTTTTTACGCTATCTCAAGCGACTGCATAACGCTGGTGCACATGTTATTCTAGAAGCACCTGCGTATCTCCATCCAATGCTTTCTGGCTGCCCCTTTATTGTAAAGCTTATGCTACCACACAGTAATTCTTCTTGCGACATAACACTGCGAGTATCAACACCAGAATTAACGTTAACCATGTGTAATACGCTGCAAAATCCTTGTATCGATGTTCCCTATATATATGCAGATCCACAACGTCTCGCCTATTGGCATAATAAACTCGCACCCGATACGCATTTTAAAATAGGCTTATGCTGGCACCCGAGCACTATGATAAACACACAAACTGGTAAAGAAGTTGCCAACCCTCGCAGTATTCCTTTATCATGTTTTTCTTCTTTATGCGATCTTACTTCTTGTAGTTTTTATAGTTTGCAAGTAGGTTCCGGAAGCGAACAAGTAACAACATGCGCTTTTCCTATTCATGTATTTGATGAAAAAACATTTGATCGTTCCTACGGCGCATTTAATGATACACTTGCTGTTATGAAACAGCTCGATCTTATAATAACCGCCGATACATCCATTGCTCACATAGCTGGTGCCCTCGGAGTTCCCGTATGGGTCATATTACCAGCATGCTCAGATTTTCGTTGGTTTCTTGATACAGACAGATCGCCTTGGTATCCTACTATGCGATTATTTAGACAAACAACGTATGGCGATTGGGGAACAGTATTAAAAGAAGTATACGCACAACTTGCCAAAATTGTTGAATAAAAAGCAGAGCGCATTAAACTAAGATCTATTATTATTCAACGGGCATATAATGAACACTATTGATACTTTTAACACATTTGTTGCAACCCATTTAAATAATGCGCAACGCCAGGCCGTGAACCATGAATCGGGGTCGTTGTTGGTTATTGCTGGTGCAGGATCAGGAAAAACGCGCGTTATTACTGCACGCATCACTAATTTAATTCTTAATCATCAGGTAAACCCAAGCAGCATCATTGCCCTCACATTCACTAATAAAGCTGCCAATGAAATGAAAGAGCGTATTACGCACTTTTTAGGATCAGAAAAAACATTACCTTTTGTTGGCACTTTCCATGCATATTGTGTACGCCTTTTAAAACAATACCGCAATCTCTTACCTGTTGCATTTGAAACTATTCTTGATGCTGATGATCAACAAAAAATAATCAAAAATATTTTAAAGAAAAATGGATTACAAAAACAGTTTTCTGAAAAAAATGTTCTCTATCAAATCTCTCAAATAAAAAATCGTAGTATTGCTCCCGAAGTTGATATTGCCAAATATAATGAGCCATTATTACTCGATATCTATAAAAAATATGAACAAGAAAAATTAGTAAGTAAGTGTTTAGATTTTGACGATCTATTACTTTATTGTTTAAAGCTTTTGAAAAATGAAACATTTCAACTCCTTCATCAACAACGTGTACGCCATCTTCTTGTTGATGAATACCAAGATACCAATGTGGTGCAGCATGAACTGCTAAAGCTTATGAGCTTACGTAATCATAACCTTATCATAGATTCACTTTGTGCTGTTGGCGATGAAGATCAATCTATCTACTCCTGGCGTGGTGCGACAGTTACTAATATCCGTAATTTTAGTCAGGATTTTAGTGACACAACGATTGTTAAAATTGAACAAAATTACCGTTCTATTCAAGAAGTTCTTGATGTTGCCAACCATGTAATTGTGCATAATAAAACCCATACACCTAAAAAACTATGGTCTGAAAAGCATGGCACTAATCGCATTCATGTTCTCAACTTTGCGTCAGAATACCAAGAAGCAGATGCAATAGCGCGCGCACTCACCCTGATACAAACTCATGATCAAAAAAAATTATCTGACGTTGCTATTTTATATCGCACGCATGCACAGTCACGCGCATTAGAAGAAGCGCTTATAAAATTGTCGATACCCTATCGCATCATTGGCGGTGTACAATTTTATGATCGTATGGAAATTCGCGATCTACTTGCTTATCTTAAGTTAATCGTCAATCCTTATGATCGCATTTCATGTGCACGCATAATAAATGTTCCGGCGCGTACATTAGGACAAAAATCCGAAGAACAGTTTTTCACCATTTGGGATCAGCAGCCATTAGAGCATTTTAAAGAAATTGCACAGCGGCTTATGGATGATGCTAGCATTACGCAGAGTAAAAAACATGCGCTCTTCTCTTTTATTAGTATTTTTGATGATATCACCCCCGACACAGTACCAAGTCAAGCATTGCAAAATATTATTGAACGTACACGCTATGTAGCATATATAAAAGATGCGTACGAAAAAGAAGAAGCAACCGAGCGACTGGCAAACATAGATGAATTAGTACATGCATGTGAACATTTTCAAGAGAGTGGCACAAACACTATTCAGCAACTTCTTGAAAATATTGCCTTAATGCAAGATTATAGTGCACAAGCAGCACATGAAAAAAACGCCGTATTACTCATGACACTTCATGCAGCAAAAGGCCTTGAATTCGATACGGTTATTATTTCCGGACTCGAAGAAGGTATCTTCCCTACATCACGTTCATTATATGTTCAAGAGTCTATCGAAGAAGAGCGACGACTTTTTTATGTAGGTATTACACGCGCCCGAGAACGACTATTACTAACATGCGCAAAGCATCGCCACACGTATGGCCACATGACGGAACAACAACGCTCTCGCTTTTTAGATGATATACCTTCAAAAACTATTCCTCGTCATGACAGTTTTTTTTGGCGCAATCATGATACAATAACTTTTTTCTCTCAATGGTTCGGATTAACAACCATTGGTACCATAAAACAGCCAGCTCCATTGCAAGTAAAAAGCACTTCAAGTGCGTCACTGAAACATCGCGTAACAGCGACCCAACAGGTGTCTGCTGAAAGTCCTTCTAGCGGCGTTACCGATTGGCGCATTAACCAACCGGTAAAACATACTCAATTTGGTATTGGTATCATTAAAAAAATAGAACAGCGCTCTCACCAAACATTTGTTGAAGTAGCGTTCAAAACGGGTACAAAAAAAATAAGCGCCGACTTTTTATCTAAAGTTTAGCGCCGACTTACTTGAACTCTCGTCCAGCTACCAGTTTTTGCTCTTCTGATGTTAGACATTTCTTTCCCTGGCTTTGCACCATATTCTAATAACAAGTGGACTACATCTAAATTTGGTCGGCCAGGTTCCTCTGTTCCCCAAGTATTACTCTGAAGAGCAATAGCAAAAAGGTTATCGCAATGAAGAGTTCTACACGAGTTACGCTTAAATACATTATATTTTTCAACTATAATCTTTAATGCTCTTTTTGCATCATCTACACAAGATATGCAAGGATTCTTCTCATTGAATGTGCCTCTATAAGTACAAGCAGACGACACCACGAGAGACAAAAAGCTAATTGTGTGACCCGAAAACCAGTTGCGATATCTAAAAGTTGCGGGATTAATTGAATAACGATCCATTGTTGCAAATATATCATCCCAGGTAACATCTTTTTTAATTTTCTTGCCCTTAGCAGCAAGCTCTTGAACGTAGCGATTATATCGCTCGTCTTTATCCGCTTTATCTTCTTTTACATAGTCTGCATGCCGCTCATTGGCAACCATATCATTGAGTAATGTGGCTAATTCCTCTCGACCTTCATTAGGATTAGCAGCAATTGCACTTATCCCCATAAAACCAACTAAAAAAGCGTAGTTATACCTTTTCATAACACCCCCCCTATTTTTTAAAAGCAATGGTAACGCTATTTTTTTAATGTCTAAAAACCCTTTTTAACGGGATTCTTTAATTAGCGCCATAATTCTATTATAAAATAGAGTCGGGGGTGTCTACAAGAATTTTGTTTATATTCTAAAAAGCCGAAAAGTTTTTAACCCAAAAGATGTTCACCATAAATATCTGGATAGATACTCAAAAGGGAGGCTTTATCGGCAATATCTTCCATCTTTGCACTATCACTCATCTCTAGAATGCTCTCAGCCAGATCAAGAGAGTACATTGGACATTTTGCATGGGGCAGAAACTTTTTTTGTGCTAAAAACTCTTTCAAATTTAAAACAGTAGAGTCAGGATGTATTGAATAGCGAATACACTGATAACAAAGGGTAGCGTAATCTTTGTGAAATGTTTCATGTATGAGTGGCGCTTGTACTACAACAGATATTTTTTTAGTCTTATCTGGTATAAAAAGCGGCTTACGTTTTGTTATTGGCTTTTTTTCTTCCATAGCATGCGTATGGGAAATCAAAAGAACCAAAGAAAGGCATAGTACTTTTTTAAACACTTCTTTTTTCCTACTCGTTAGATATATTACTTCACCGCGATATTAGATAATTCCATAACTAGCGATCATTATCAAGCGTTTATTATCTTACGTCAAATTAAAAGTAGATTAAATGCATGGCATCTCGAACTTCATGCATAGTGTTGGCTGCAACTTCTCTCGTTTCTTGAGTGCCGCGTTTGAGTATATCCATAACATGCGGAATATCTTTTTCTAATTCTGCGCGCCGAGAGCGAATGGGATCTAAAAAGGCATTTAATACATCAATTAAACGCTTTTTAAGAACTACATCACCAAGACCGCCCTTTTCATACTGCACCTTTAACTCCGCTACTTGATCGGGATGTGTATCAAAAAAATCAAGATAGGTAAAAACCGTGTTACCCTCGACTTGACCAGGATCTTCAACACGCAAATGAAAAGGATCTGTGTACATTTTCATTACTTTTTGTTTAACAACATCTGCCGAATCAGAAAGAAAGATAGCATTCCCGAGCGATTTGCTCATTTTCGTTTTGCCATCAATGCCAGGAAGGCGCGGCACTTTTGAAATGATAGCCTGCGCTGGCGTAAGCACTTCTTTTTTATACAAACGATTGAATGTACGCACAATCTCATTGGTTTGCTCAATCATCGGCAATTGATCAGAGCCCACTGGAACAAGCTCACCTTTTACAATGGTTATGTCTGCGGCCTGGCTTACAGGATACATTAAAAAACCGGCAGGAATACTATCACCAAATTCTTTTTGTTCTATTTCAGTTTTAACCGTTGGATTGCGCCTTAAACGATTCACGGTAACAAGATTAAGATATAATACCGTCAATTCTGCAATTTCTGGAATCATTGATTGAATAAAAAAAGTTGTTTTTTGAGGATCAAGACCAATGGATAGATAATCAAGCATAACTTGTATAACATTCCCTTTTAATTTTTCAGGATGTTCATAGTTATCAGTCAAGGCTTGTATATCCGCAATCATGACATATTGCTTATGGGTTTCTTGCAAGACAATTCGCTGCTGCAAAGAACCAACATAATGACCAAGATGCAAAGAACCTGTTGGTCTATCACCAGTAAGCACCACTTTTTTTACTGACATTCGTATTTCCCTTACCTAGGATCTTATTATCTTTTTAGCATACCACATTCTTACAATTCCGCTCGTACAACACCTATTAAGCACATAATACTTGCAAAAAAAATAATCTCCTACATAGAGTAATAAAAAAATAGGATGTACGTATGATACTAGAATATCCAATCACACTTGCCGATTATAGTGAAATACTATGCATCGCCATTATTGCCTATAAGTTAAGCGCTTGGTTGCGTAAAGACACCCATACGCCCCTTCTGGCCTATGCGTATTGTTATGGCGCAGCCCTTTTGTGCGCATACTTATTTGAATTACCCGTCATTCTCGCACTCGCACCATTCATCACACCCATTTTTTTTATAATGGGTATTATTCTTCATCAAGAATCTTTGCAAAAAAATATAATAACCCACAAACATAGCACTCAAACTATTCCGCCTGACGCAAACTGGCTAGAATACCTATTGAGCAGCGCGCTAATGCATATAAATGAGCAAAAATCTATAACATTTGTTCTTGAACATACTGATAATATAAGCCCTTTTTTGATAGCACCCTGCATGCTCAACGTGAAAATACACAAAAGTTTGCTGGATATAATGCTCAATCCCCATATCTATGAAACCAATCATATGGTATGGATCCAGAGTTCCGGCACTCTTATGAGTTCTCAAGCTATGTGGAAAAATCCATCTAATATATCATTCGATGATAACATTAATAAGGAATTTTCTTTATTATATACACACAAAACCGATGCTCTGGTTTGTATACTAGATCAGCAAAGCCGTACCTGCACGCTCATAATAAAGGGCAACACAATGCCCCATCTGACTACCTACAATGCCATTCAACTTATACGCAAGCACATACAATGCGCAGCAGAAACAGTAATAACCAAAAAGGTACCTCATGAAACAAATCTACAAATGCATAACCGATAACGTACCACTCAAAATAATATCCCTGCTTGCCTCTTTTGTGCTTTGGAATATCTATGTGCGCACTATTTTTGTGGAAAAAACAGTTCATATACCCGTATATGTTTACAATGCACCAGACAACATTACATGTGATAGCCCTGAAACTATTGAAATAACATTATCCGGCAAACAATCTATTATGCGCACCATCGAACACAAATCAATGTTACTTCAAGTTAACGCTGCGCATTGCACAAATCCTATCAATTGGATACCAGTAACTGAATCTGACATATCAATGCCTCATGACATTCGTATGGTTCATGCATATCCATCTATGATAACCATCAGGACCCAGCATATAACTACATAATGATGCATAAAATACGTTAATACACAAAAAATCATTTACTTTTACCCCCCCCCTCCAATGACTTTATTATTGGCTGGAGTAGGATCATTCCCATTATTATTGCGCTAATTATGGAGTAAACCATCGAGTAAAAAACAGCTCGAGCCATATATCGCTCCCGCCATTTTTTAATGCAAAATCAAAATCACACATACTCGTATAATGTTTTTGTAACTCCTGATGGCTCGTATATGTCCAGTCAGTTTTTGTAAAAGAGAAAGGTAGTTTTGATCGTGCTATTTCATAGGCAATGGTGCGTTGATTTGTATGCATAAAACGTACAAATAATGTCGCTCGCCAAAATTGATCTGACCAGAATGATATCCAAAAAACAATCGGATATTGTTTTGAAATTGATGCCCAATACCGATAAAAATCATCTTTCTTTTTGCCAAGAAGATATTGGCTCAACAAAAACAAAGACGTATCAGTCGCTATTAAGCCAGAAGCATATTCTTTCATAAACTCATCATGTTGACTATCTATGAGCCCTGCATACATTCCTAATCTGCAAAAAGATTCGAATGAAATGGTGGTAGTATGATTTAAAATTTTGTTGCAAAGCGCTTTCATAGGCTGCGCTTGGTCTGCATACAATATATCAACCAATTTCCATGCGCCTTTTGCATCTATTGCTTCTGGCAAGTCAATGACGAGCCATCGCAATGGTGCCACTTCAATACACGAATATTCTGCCCAAAAAATAAGAACATGCGGGCCTTGATATTTAGAAAAGTACATATACCAAGCACTATTTTTCTGCCTGAGGTGTTTATTCACATCACCAAGGTAATAGCTATGAACTTCGCCCAAAAAAGATGTTGCGCATTGCGCTTTGATACTCTCCAGCTGAGAATCTTCTACTGCTAGAGAATATAAACGTTTCTGCTTGGCCAAGTATACACGCACCGCTTGCATGCCAAGGGGATTGTGCTCTTTGCTACGCAACCATATAACATGCCCATCATAAGTAGCTACATTCGTTAAGCTTGCTGCAAATGAGTGCATGTTCATACTATTTTCATTTATTCATAAAGTGTTTTTTTAGTAAATCGACGGGAGTTTTTGCGGTGCCTGTAGGAAGTGCTATTTCACTTTGCTGCTCAATAAAAGAGAAAATAGTTTGCATCGCGGGTTCAACGAGCGTTCTCACCTGATCAAAAAGGTGCCACTCTATGGGATTTTTTTCAGCACCACCTTGTATTTCTATCAATGCGCCCGATTGCGTCATAACAAAATTAAGATCTGCATCTAAAAAAGCATCTTCTTGATAATCAGGATCTAATAAAACAGTATCGCCAACAATGCCTACCGACAATGCCGCTATACTATCTCGTATAAACGGAAACATAATTTCTTTTTTTTCAAGCCAGCGACGCTGTGCGTAACGTAACGCAATAGTAGCAGCAATAATAGATGCCGTGCGTGTTCCACCGTCTGCACACAATACATCACAATCGATATGAATAGTTCGCTCACCAAGACGCTCAAGATCTGTTGTTGCACGCAAAACGCGCCCAATAAAACGAGAAATTTCTACAGAGCGGCCATTTGCATTCGCTTGTGTACACGCCCGCTGAGTTCTGGTTGCCGTTGCTGCAGGTAACATAGCATATTCAGCTGTTAACCAACCAACTCCCTTGCCTTTCAAAAAGCGCGGCACTCCTGATTGCATAGTAACTGAACATAACACGGTTGTTTTGCCCAATTGAAGCAGCACTGACCCATCAGCTTGGGTAAAAGAATTGAATGTGACAGAAAGGCGTCGCAATTCATCATTGCGACGCGCATTAAATCTTTGTGTTTTCATAACTATCAAGCAGATCTAGTTTTCTGGATTTTCTATACGCAAACTAACTCTACCACTGGTCTCATCATGATCAAGTACTTTTACACGTACTTTATCATTTGGCTTGTAAATATTAGCAAAAGTCCGTTGTTGATCGCGAGGAATATTCGAAACGTGTGCAAGACCATCTAGTCCAGGCACCAATTCAACAAATATACCGAATTCAGCAACTTTTCTTACAACACCGTCATAAATAGTGCCAACTTCGATCTTCCCTGCAAGAGTCTTAATCCAACGTATTGCTAAATCAATATCGGCTGCTGGTGCAGCGAATATTTTAACAAGTCCATCTGATTCGATATCAATCTGAGTGCCCGTTTTTTCGATAATTTCACGAATAACTTTGCCACCAGTACCAATAACAGCACCAATTTTGTCAGGATTAATATGAAGAGTGAAAACTTTTGGTACAAGATCAGAAAGCTCATTCGGCTTGCTCATTACTTCTTTCATCTTGTCCATAATTTCTAGTCTACCACGACGTGCTTGAGCAAGAGCTGTATCAAAAATATCACGTGAGAAGCCACCGCGATGCTTAATGTCCATCTGAATCGCCGTAATACCTTTTTCAGTACCAACAACTTTAAAGTCCATTAATCCAAACGCATCTTCGAACCCACTGATATCAGATAAGACCGCATACCCGTACTTTTCGCTTTTCAGTAAGCCCATCGCTATGCCGCTTGCCATTTGTTTTAATGGCACGCCAGCCTGCATAAGAGCCATCGTAGAACCGCACACGGTTGCCATAGAAGACGATCCATTAGATTCTAAAATGTCAGATAGAAGACGAATGGTATAAGGAAATTCTTCTTTTGTTGGCAATAAATGCTTAAATGATGATGCCGCAAGGTGTCCATGACCAATCTCACGACGGCCTGGTCCACGCATTGGGCGAACTTCACCAACAGAGAAAGGAGGAAAATTATAATGAAGCATAAATGCGTTTGTTTGCGATTCTGGTTCCATTATAAGCTCAAGGCGCTGTTCGTCTTGACCACTACCAAGCGTTGCAGTAACTAATGCCTGCGTTTCGCCTCGCGTAAATAATGCCGAGCCATGAGTAAATGGTAATAATCCAACTTCTGTAGTAATGTGACGTATGTCTTCATAACCACGTCCATCAACACGTTTTTTAAGCTGAACGATAGTATCATTCATGCGCTTTTCTAACACAACGTCAAAAATGTAGGTTACAATTTTCTCTGGAACTTCAAAACCTAATTGTTGTGTGCTATGCGCAATAAAATCTGCGCGCATTTTATCAAGATACGCATTACGCTCTTCTTTTTTATCTATATAGATATTTGCTATATGATCATCAGTCAAGAACGCGTCAATACGCTGTTCCCATTCATTCCAACCATAGGCATCAACAATCTCTTTCTTGGGTTTGCCAACCGCTTGCTGAATTTCTTTTTGCCATGCAACTATTTTCTTAATAGATTCATGAGCATTGAAAAGAACATCAACCAACTCTTTTTCATCTAATTGATCGGCACTGCCCTCTACCATACAAATACCATCATGCGTTCCGGCTACAACTAGCCGAACATCTGATGCTTTGCTTTCTTGGTAGGTAGGATTAATGATCCATTTTCCGTCAACACGACCAACTTCTACTGCACCTACCGGTCCAAGGAACGGAATAGGAGAAATACAAAGTGCAAGTGAACTCGCTGTTAACGATATAACACTCGGTGTGTGCTCTTTATCGACAGAATATACTGTTGGAAGAATCTGTATTTGATCAAAATAATTTTCAGGAAATAATGGGCGAAGGGAACGGTCAATTAATCTACCTGTTAATACTTCTTGTTCAGTAGACTTTCCTTCCCGTTTGAAATATCCACCCGGAATTTTACCAGCGGCAGAAGACTGTTCACGATAGTCAATGCTCAGAGGTAAAAACCCAGGAAATTCTGCTGTTTTGGCAGAAGTAGCTGTAGCCAAAACAACAGTACCACCATGCTTAAACCACACGGCACCATCTGCTTGCCTTGCTACCTTACCTATCTCAACTTCGAAACCAAATTCTTCTAAATGGAACTTTTTTACCATATGTTATTACCTATCAGAAATACAGTCCTGCTCCCTGCTATTCTTTTATTTACGTAGACCAAGTCGCTGGATAACTTCTTTATATTGCACTTCATTTGTATTAGCCAAATAACGTAACAAGCTGCGACGTTGGCAGACCAGTTTTAGCAGGCCACGCTTTGTGCTAAAATCTTTTTTATGTTGCTGACAATGTTCCGTTAAAGACTCAATGCGATTTGTAAGTAGTGCAACTTGTACCGCGCTTGAACCTGTATCGGATCCATTTGCGCCAAAATTTTGGATAATTTCTAACTTTTTCTCTTTAGCCAATGCCATAAGACAAACCTCAATAATGCCTAACCGTCTATTATCATCTCTTCTAGTGTACCACATATTATATATTATGGTAGGCACGAGCGGGATCGAACCGCTGACACCTGCTACGTCAAAGCAGTGCTCTACCACTGAGCTACGCGCCTAACCTTAATTTTTCTATTCTAGTACTTGTTTATGCCATGCCTCTCTTGCCAGAATCAGTGTGTCCTGTCTGTTGATTATGATCTGAATACTCAGCACCCAGATATTTTTCTCTGAATGATTTTATTCCGGTGCCAGCTGGGATCAATTTACCAACTATCACATTTTCCTTCAGACCATACAGATTGTCAACCTGACCAGAAACCGCTGCTTCAGCCAAAATACGCGTTGTTTCTTGGAACGATGCTGCTGATATAAAGCTTTCAGTACCAAGAGATGCTTGAGTTAATCCCATTAAAATAGGTTTTGCCTTAGCTGCTTTTTTGCCTTGAGCTTTCAACATATCATTCACAATTTTAAAGTGAATCTTGTCTACACGATCACCAATTAAAAAGTCGCTATCGCCAGCATCTATAACACGTACTTTACGAATCATTTGGCGTACAATTAATTCAATGTGTCTATCATTAATATCAACACCTTGCAAACGATATATTTCTTGAATTTGGCCGACTAAGTAACGTAATACCGTGTCTGTTCCCAAAATTCTTAAAATATCATGTAAAACAGGCGATCCGATAGTTAATGGATCTCCAGCTTTTACCGATTCACCAGTTGCAACATTAAGCTGTTTACCACGAGGTACAAAATAGTCATACGTTTCAGGACCTGAAACAACACTCAATTTACGCAATCCTCGATATAAACCTCCCACTACAACTTCACCATCGATGTCAGATATTATTGCAACATCTTTTGGTGCACGCGCTTCAAACAATTCTGCTATACGAGGTAAACCCGTTGCAACGTCTTTTGTTTTTGAAGCTTCGCGCGGTGTTTTAAGCAATACATCACCAACTTCAAGGCGTTGTCCTTCGACAACGTTCAAATAAGCACCAGCTGTGAGGAAATAATAGGCAATATCATCGCCATTTTCATCAACAATACTTAAAGCTGGCTGATACTTTTCTCCACGTGTCTCAAGAATTACCCTGTTAGAGTGACTCGTTGCTTTATCAAATCGTTCTTGTACCGTAATATTTTCAACTAAATCAACAAACGAAACTCGTCCTGCTTTTTCCGTAAGCAACACGGTACCGGTTGGATCCCATTCTGCTAATTTGGTACCAGCAGTAACTTCTTTTCCATCGGTTACAAGTACTGCCGCTCCGTATGCCACATCATATTGCTCAAGTTCGCGACCATCTTTTGACATGATAACAACTTGGGTCTTACGACTCATAATAATGGTTTCACCATTTTTATTGATAACCGTTCGTATACCACGCCATTCCACAATACCGTCATAGCGAGCTTTGATAGATGATTGTTCTGCAAAACCACCCGCAATACCACCAATGTGGAACGTTCTCATGGTAAGCTGAGTACCCGGTTCACCAATAGATTGAGCCGCAATAATACCAACCGTCATACCAATATCAACAAGGGCACCACGTGATAAATCGTATCCATAACATTTTACGCATACGCCACGTAATGCTTGACATGTAAGCACTGAGCGAACGAGGATTTTTTTCAAAACCGCATTCTCAAGAACTGGCACATCATCACGTCCAATAATATCACCTTGTCTGAATAATATTTCACCTGAAATAGCATCCTTAACATCCGCAGCTAAGACGCGACCATACACACGCTGTGCCAATGGATAGATGATTTCACCAGATTCTTTAAGTGTTTCTAACTCAATGTATCCAAGTGTTTTGCAATCATCCACCGTAACAACAACATCTTGAGCTACGTCAACAAGCCTACGAGTAAGATACCCGGAGTTTGCTGTTTTCAATGCCGTATCTGCTTGACCTTTTCGCGCACCATGGGTAGAAATGAAGTATTCAAAAACACGCAAACCTTCTTTAAAGTTGGTTTTAACTGGTGTTTCCATAATTTCGCCGTTTGGTCGAGACATCATCCCACGAATACCAACAAGCTGCTTCATCTGATCTTTAGTACCACGAGCTCCAGATTCAAGCATCATAAAGGCTGGGTTAAATGGTGTTTTAGCACCGTCGCTATTTTCAAACGCACGTTTATCTTGTGCATCAAGCTGTGCATACATGGCTTCAGCAATTTCAGAAGTTGCATGGAACCAAATACCAACTACTTTATTGTATCGCTCACCATTAGTGATGATACCATCCATATAAAGTTCATCAGCTTTATCAACTTCGCCTTCAGCTTTTGTAACAATACCAGTACGTTCTTCTGGTACAAGTAAGTCTGCAAGTGATAACGATATACCTGCAAAAGTTGCATGATAGTAACCAAGACTTTTGATCCTATCTAAGCATACAACCGTCTGCTTACCACCAAAGTGATAGTATATGGTTTCAACCAATTTTGTCAGATCACTTTTTTTCATGATCTTATTGATCCAAGCAAAATCAGCACCACTTGGAAGAGCGTTATAAAGCAATACCCTGCCAACAGTCGTATTAATGATCTGTTTATTGGCAAGTCGCACGCTAATACGCGTGTGCAGCTCTACACTTGCTCGTTGATATGCTACTACAACTTCTTGTAAAGAAGAAAATACTATTCCTTCACCCTTCAATCCACATCGCGCTTTGGTCAAATAATAAAGACCAAGGACCATGTCTTGTGATGGTACCGTAAATGGACGACCATTTGCGGGAGAAAGAATGTTTTCTGCTGCTAAAATTAATTTTCGTGTTTCTTCTTGAGCACGCTTACTTAATGGTAAATGGACAGCCATTTGGTCACCATCAAAGTCTGCGTTAAACGCATTACACACAAGTGGGTGAATACGAATCGCTTTGCCATCTACAAGTATTGGATAGAATCCTTGAATACCAAGTCGATGCAATGTTGGTGCACGGTTAAGAAGAACAGGGCGATTACGCACTATGTCTTCAAGAACGTCCCATACCTCTGGCTCAAAATCAGCAACCATACGACGTGCAACACGCATATTGGTAGCAAGTTCGCGTTCCAACAATCCTGCATACACATATGGCTTGAGAAGTTCAAGAGCCATTAATTTAGGAATACCACATTGATCAAGACGTAGTTCTGGATCAACCACAATTACCGATCGTCCTGAATAATCGACACGACGACCAAGTAAATTCTGACGGAAACGACCCTGTTTACCACGAAGCATTTCACTCAATGATTTTAATGGACGGCGATTTGAACCGCGCACAGGCTGCCCACGACGACCATTGTCAATCAAAGCATCAACCGATTCCTGCAACATGCGCTTTTCATTTTTTATAATGATAGAAGGCGCTTGAATTTCGATAAGACGCTGCAGACGAATATTTCTATTCAAAACTCGGCGATATAACTCATTGAGATCAGAACTTGCAAATCTACCACCTTCTAATGGTACTAGTGGTCGTAAATCTGGCGGCAATACAGGCAAAATATTTAAAATCATCCATTCAGGACGCAATTTACCTTGGATAAGATGCTTGAAAACCCGCATGCGGCGCATAAGCTTATGACGCACTGCAACCGATGCTGTTTTCTCATAATCCTGACGTAACTTTTCTAATTCTAAATCAAGATCCATGCCACTTAAAATGACTTGCACCGCTTCTGCGCCCATTTCAGCAGAAAATTCTATATCTTCTGGATGAGCATCTAAGTAATCTTCATACTCGGCACTCGTCAAAAGAGTTTTTCTAGAATATGGCGATTTCCCTTGATTAATGACAAGGTACATATCAAAATAAATAACTCTTTCTAAATCCTTAATTGGTACATCTAAGATAAGGCCAAGATAACTTGGTATACCCTTTAAATACCAAATATGGCAAACTGGCGCAACAAGATTTATGTGCCCCATTCTTTCACGACGAACACGGGATTGAATTACCTCTACGCCACATTTCTCGCAGGTAACGCCACGATGTTTCATTCGCTTATATTTGCCACAGTTACATTCCCAATCCTTTACAGGACCAAAAATACGTGCACAGAATAATCCATCGCGCTCTGGCTTAAGCGTACGATAGTTTATCGTTTCTATTTTTTTAACCTCACCATACGAAAGATCTTTAATTTTCGTAGGAGAACCAAGTCCAACGCGAATCGCGTTGAACTTAGTTACATTTATATACTCTTTAAATCGTTGCAGTATCTGATTACTCACCAACATTCTCCTTACCAATCTTGAGCAGGTCAACTTGTAAGCCAAGACTTTGTAGCTCTTTGATGAGTACGTTAAATGATTCAGGAACACCTGGCTCTGGCACATCATCGCCACATACTATAGCTTTGTATGCCTTGTGTCTTCCCGTCACATCATCAGACTTAACAGTAAGCATTTCTTGCAATACATAAGCCGCGCCATAAGCTTCAAGTGCCCATACTTCCATTTCACCAAGTCGCTGTCCACCTTGTTGTGCTTTACCACCAAGAGGCTGCTGTGTTACCAATGAGTATGGTCCAACTGATCGTGCGTGCAATTTATCATCAACCATATGATTTAGTTTCATCATATAGATGCTACCAACTGTAACAGGCTGATCAAAATATTCATCCGTACGACCATCGCGCAAGCGCACACTACCCGTATCTGAAAAATCTACATCTCTCATAAGGGGTTGAATGTCTTGCTCGAAATCTGCACTATCAAAAACAGGCGTTTTGAATTTCAAACCATCACGAGCAACAGTACGCGCTAATTCAAGGATACCATCAGCACCATATGTTTTTTTATATGACTCAACAAAAGCACTTCCATAGAATTTTCTTAAATAATCTTCTATAGCAAGAGCACTTTGTTCGCCCAGCATTTCTTTAACATGCTCACCCGCTTTGTATCCCACCATTCCCAGAACAGTTTCCAAAATTTGGCCTACGTTCATACGAGATGGAACACCTAATGGATTAAGGACTATGTCAACCGGAGTTCCGTCTTCCATATATGGCATATCTTCTCTGCGCACAATGTTAGACACAACACCTTTATTACCATGGCGTCCAGCAACCTTATCACCAACCGAAACTGGTCGCTTCATCGCAATGTATACTTTAACTATTTTGATAACGCCCGATTGTAGTACATCGCCTTTTTTGAACTTATTAATCCGCTCTTCTCTTAGACCCATAAGAATGCGGGTTTGATTTTCATAGGCACTCTTGAAGCGCTTCAGTTCATCATTGATCTTTCTATCTTTGGTTTTAATTTTTAAAACCTCAACAAAAGATCCTTGCTCTATTTTTTGCTTATCAAAAAGATCATGCACAACGAATTCTTGTGGAACTCCTGCTCCCTGCTCTTGTTGATGAACCAATGCCCCTATCTTTTCGATGAGCATTTTTTGCAATAGATCCACATGATGATTAAAGTCACGATCAAGTTTTTCTATATGGCGAGTAGCCTCTTTTTTATAACGCTTATCTTTACGAGCACCACCGCGAGAAAAAATCTTGATGTCGATAACGGTGCCGTTGACTCCTGGTGGTACACGTAACGAAGTATCTCTTACTTCTCGTGATTTTTCACCAAAAATAGCACGCAACAGTTTTTCTTCTGGAGAATACTGCACGTCACCTTTAAGAGTAACTTTACCTACCAGAATATCTCCAGGTTTAACCCGTGTTCCGATCCGAACAATACCATCCTCATCAAGGCTGGCTAGCATCGAATCACTTACATTAGGAATATCTCTGGTGATCTCTTCTGGTCCCAACTTAGTATCGCGCGCATCAACTACATATTCGTCAATGTGAACCGATGTTAACACATCGTGAGAAACAAGGCGCTGATTTAAAACAATAGCATCCTCAAAGTTGTACCCATGCCATGGCATAAAGGCAACTAAGAGATTCGCGCCCAACGCTAATTCACCCTGTGAAATAGATTGTGCGTTACTCAACACATCACCTACCGCAACCTTATCTCCACGTTTCACCACCGGCTGCTGATGAATCCATGTGCTATAGCTAGAACGCTGGAATTTTCTTAGATAATATGTATCAATACCTTGCGCAAACCAATCTTCAGTATGCACGGTATCTACTTGCTCAACGCGCACAATGATTTTATCTGCAGAAACATATTCAACCACCCCTGCATGTTTGGCAGTAACAAGAGCTCCCGAAGCAATAGCAATTTCCTTTTCCATACCAGTCGCAACAATCGGACTGTTAGTAGAAATTAAAGGAACAGCTTGCCGTTGCATGTTTGCACCCATTAAAGCTCGCACGGCGTCATCATGTTCCAAAAAGGGAATCAATGCGGTTGAAACCGACACTAATTGCTTAGAAGAAAGGTCAACATAATCAACTTTTTTGGCATTCACCAAGACAAAGTTTCCTTCATGTCGAGCATATACTTTTTCAGTAGCAAATTTATGTCCATCCCCAATAGCGTCTGCTTGCGCAATATAATTATGCGCTTCATCAAATGCATCCAAGAAGATTACATCATCCTTTATCTCACCATTCTCTACGGGACGATAAGCGGTTTCTATAAATCCTAGATCATTTACTACCGCATAGGTAGCCAGAGATGAAATCAAGCCGACTGTTTGGCCTTCTGGCGTTTCAATAGGACAGATACGACCATAGTGAGATGTGTGAACGTCACGAATCTCGAACGTCGCCCTATCTTTCATAACACCACCGGGCCCGAGAGCAGATAATCTACGTTTATGCGCAATTTCTGCAAGCGGATTGGTCTGATCCATAAACTGAGAAAGCTGACCTAATCCAAAGAATTCTCGAATAACAGCACCCAACGGTTTTACATTTAAAAAGTCTTGAGGCATAAGCGCACTATGCACTTCTTGCATTCTGCAGCGCTCACGAACAATACGCTCTATACGTGTAAAACCAACGTACATCTGATTATTAAGTAATTCACCAACTAAACGAACGCGTCTATTTCCCAAATGATCGATATCATCGAGTTCGCCTTCGCCTAATTCACGCAAATTAACCAGATAACGCACGGTGCCAATAATATCTTCTTTGGTTAGAACCGTAATCTCTTCTGGTACCTGTAAACCAAGCTTACGATTAATACGAATACGACCAACACGCGTTAAGTCATATAAGCGACCGTTAAAAATCAAATCGTAAAAACGATCACGAATCTCTTTTAAAGACGCGCTATCGCCAGGCCATACCTTAGCATGAACATCTTTTAAAGCATCTTCTTCTGAATAACATTTATCTTGAACAAGCGTTGCTGCAATCGTAGGTCTAAATACATAACCTGACGATTTAATCAGCTGAATGGTAGCGTTCTTGAATCCTGCAATCGTTCCTAAATGATCTTCAGAAATTGCTTCACCCTGTTCAACAACTACTTCACCAGTATCAGGGTTAATAATGTTACGAGCCGCAACCCCACCCAAAATACTTTGAGGTCTGACTGTTATTTCTGAAATTTCAGCTTTTTGTAATTGCGCTAGTAATTCGACAGTAATACGTTGACCTGCATATTTTTTATCAAAAGCATCGTCAAGCATACCTTTTTCTATGCGCCGTCCAAGAACTGCATCATTTAATGAAATACAAAAATTGCCTTTATTGCACTGTATAGTCTCGGATTGATAAAAATGCGAAATGATTTCTTCACGAGCATATCCAAGTGCTTGCAAAAATGTAGTGAGCAATATTTTTTTCTTTTTATCCAATCTCACATACAGAACATCGTTACTATCAAACTCAAAGTCAATCCAAGAACCTCGCATTGGTATAATGCGTGCAAGAAAATAAGGTTTACCTCGATAGTCTTTAACTTTTTTGCTTTGAGAAAAAACAATACCCGGCGAACGATGCAACTGGCTAACTACTACACGATCAACACCATTAATGAGGAACGTGCCTAAGCTTCCTAAATAAAACCGGCCTTCTGACTCATACAAGTCACTCATTACAGGCAAATCAGCAAAGAAAATATCTTGTTCTTTGATATCTCTGACTGCTTTGACGCCTTGCTCGTCGTGTCCCCAATTGATGAGCTGAATTTTTATCTTAAGCGGCATAGAAAAGGTCTGGCCACTCGAGCGACACTCATCTAAAGGCATTGGCATTTGGATAACAACTCGCGACAAGCAATTTCCACATGTATCATAACGAGCTGCTCTTTTATGACAAGATGGACATGTATTGCCATCATTCAAATAACTGCATCCCGTACTCTTACACGATGAACAGGTCCACGAATACCGATTTTCTATACCGGTAAGCTGTCCGCATGTACAAGCCCAATGACCTAACTCATAACTTACATATTCGAGGGAAATTTTATCCTCGTAATCAATGGGAAATACATCGCGTAAGACTTTTTCAAGTCCTATATTTTTGCGCTCTCCCGGCAAACAGTCTAATTGTACAAAATCATTAAATGACTTTGATTGAACTTCAATAAGATTTGGTACTGAAACAATATCTTTAATCTTACCGAATGTTCTGCGGATGATTTGCGTGCCCATACCAGTGTTTGACATCCAGATGCTCCCTGTTATCGCTCCTCGCCCGGCAAAAATAAAACCCCCATTTGAAATAACAAGCTATCGACCATTTACGATAGCTTGTTACTATTTCATTTGTTGGTTACTTAAAAGCCGGTTACGAAAGTTCTACCTTCGCCCCTACAGCCTCAAGTTCTTTCTTTATTTTATTTGCATCATCTTTAGGTGCGCTTTCCTTAATAACGGTAGGCGCGCCATCAGCAGCTTCTTTTGCAGCAGACAAACTTAATCCTGCTACAGCTTTAAGTACTTTGATGGTTGCAATTTTTTCTGGTCCAGCTTCTTTCAAGGTAACCTTGTATTCAGCTTTTTCTTCTGCTTGCGCTGCTGCTGGAGCTGCTGCTACTGGAGCCGCTGCTGCCATAGGCATTGATGCAGAAACACCAAACTTTTCTTCTAAAGCTTTAACAAGGTCTGCAAGCTCTAGAACTGTCATATTACCAATATGATCTACAAATTCTTCACGCGATTTTGCCGCCATAGCAGACTCCACCCGAATTAAACGTTAATACACCTGAATTCAATGTCACAATTTATCTTGCTAAACACACTACTGCTTTTGTTCCTCTATTTTCTTAAGCACATAAAGCAAGCGTGCCACGAGCATATGTAATACTCGTGTAAAATTAGCAATTGGCGCATTTAATGTTGCGCATGTTTGCGCGATAAGCACATCTTTTGTAGGAAGCGACGCAATGCGAATAACATCATCTTTGCTTAATAACCGCGCATCGATGGAACCAAGGAGTATATCAAAAGCTGTATATTCTTTGGAAAAGTCTCGCAACATTTGAGCCACTATAGGCGGCTCATTATCCGCGAAAACAAGTCCTATTTGATCCTTGAAATATGGAGCCATAGCATCAACAGCATCCACTCCCTCAACCGCCCTCTTCATCAAGCGTGCTTTTGCTACTTTAAAACTGCCGCCTTTTGCACGCAGTTTTGATCGCAACGACTCTACCTGCGCAACCGAAAGACCGCGATATTTGACAAGAAACGTAGCTTGGGATTCTGTCATTTTATCGCGAAGCTCTGCGACCATTTTTTCTTTTTCTTGCCTATTCATAGCAGCCCTTCCTTGCTACACAGAACGCACGAACTCATCCGGTGAGACCGCAACACCTAAGCCCATAGTGGAAGAAACCGTCATTTTCTTTAAATAGACGCCTCTTGCTTTTGGAGGTTTTGCAGAAATAACGGATTTGATTAATGCCATTAAATTTTCGCGAAGTTTGTCAATACTGAATGACACTTTCCCAATAGAGAAGTGTATAATGCCTTGCTTATCATTTTTAAAGAATGCAAGACCGCTTTTCAGATCAGCTACTACCTTAGCTACATCGAATGTAACTGTACCATCTTTCTTGTTCGGCAATAAACGACGAGGTCCCAGAATCTTAGCCAATTGACCAACTGAACCCATTACATCTGGCGTTGCAATTGCATAGTCAAAGTCTGTCCACCCAGCCTGAATTTTCTCGATCAAGTCTTCTGCACCTACAAAGTCCGCCCCTGCTTTTTGAGCAGTTTCTGCATATTTGCCTTTTGCAAAAACAACAATACGAGTTCTTTTTCCTCTTCCGTTGGGAAGAAGGACTGAACCGCGCACATTTTGATCGCTTTTGGTCGCGTTAATACCTAAATTGATATTTACGTCAACAGACTCGTCAAATTTAGCAAACGCACCATTTTTAACTTTTTCAAATGCAAGCACAACAGGCAACGAACGACGTTCACCTATTTTTTCTGCTGCATTTCTATATTTTTTTCCGTGATTCATAACAATTTTCCTCGGCAGACTTAATCAACGACTTCAATGCCCATACTGCGTGCACTGCCTGCAACCGTCTTCTTCGCTTGCTCTAAGGAACTCGCATTCAAGTCAGGCATCTTAATCTTGGCTATCTCTTCAACATCTTGCCACGTAATTTTCCCAACTATATCTTGCGGTTGAGACGAACCCTTTGCAAGACCAGCCTTTTTTAAGATAAGTGCAGATGCCGGAGGTGTTTTAATAACATAAGAGCAGGTTCGATCAGCATATACGCTAATAACCACAGGAATGATTTCACCCTTCCTGCCAGCTGTTTCAGCCGTGAACTTTTTTCCAAAAGTCCATGATATTAACTTTGTGTTGACCTAATGATGATCCAACTGCGGGGGGTAATTTATCTTCACCACCCTTAATCTGTAATTTAATTCTTACCGTAACTTCTTTTGCCATGGGCCCATCCACTTATTAGCGACTTACTTGGTGAAAACCAAGTTCAACTGGCGTCATTCTGCCAAAGATACTTACCATGACCGTTAATTTTTCACTTTCATCATCGACTTTATCAATAATGCCGACAAATCCAGCAAACGGTCCCTCTTTAATCTCTACCTCACTACCAACAACAAAGTCAGACTTCTCTGTTGCAATCTCGATCTCGCCTTGCATCTGCGAGATTACACGCTCAACCTCTTTCCTACTCAACGCAACAGGCTCTTTTCCGCCAAGAAATTTAAGCACACGCGGCGTTGATGAAATAAGACGCATGACTTCTGGACACATTTCTGCTTCAACCAATATGTACCCCGGAAAAAGCTGCTGATCCTTGTGGTCATCTGGCATAAACAACTGTTTAAGCTTAGCAGAAGGAACCAGAACCTGACCGACCAAGTCTTGCAAACTTTTTTCCTGAACGTGTCTTTCAATATCTGCCTTTGCACGTTCTTCATATCCAGCAAATACTTGTACGACGTACCATCGTTTCATTAGGTCTAATCCTGCTTCTAATAACTGCCGTACAACGCAAAAATGTATTGAGTCAATCGAGTAAATGCAAGATCAAGTAAGCCAAGATACAACGCAAATAGTACCATAACAATAAGTACTACAATCGTTGAACCAACGAACTCATCAAAACGAGGCCACACTACTTTTGAAAGCTCAACCTTAACATCTCGTAAGAATTGGAACGCACCTTTAACCACTATGACACCCCATACCCGCAATGCTCACTCAAATAAATGCTTCTAAGTTCTGGCAGGCCAGGAGGGATTCGAACCCCCAACGCACAGATTTGGAGTCTGTCGCTCTACCGTTGGAGCTACTGGCCTTTAAATTGGCAACGTAAATCTCCTGGATATCTGCGCACTCCTCCATCCAACTCTGCACAACTTCCTGGAGAACTTCCACTTCTATGGAGCCCGCGACCGGATTTGAACCGGTGACCTCTCCCTTACCAAGGAAGTGCTCTACCTGCTGAGCTACGTGGGCACAACTTATTAAGTTAACCCTTAAGCAAAGCTTATCTTTAATCTTAATTTAAAAAGCTTAAAAGTACAACTCAATTTTAAAAAAACTTACCATCTTACTTTAAGATGGAGCTGGCGACAGGATTCGAACCCGTGACCTGCTGATTACAAATCAGCTGCTCTACCAACTGAGCTACGCCAGCGTCAATTTTCAGTTCTCTGGAGCGGGAAACGGGACTCGAACCCGCAACCTACAGCTTGGAAGGCTGTCGCTCTAGCCAATTGAGCTATTCCCGCACACACACATGGTGGCGAGGGCAGGATTCGAACCTGCGAAGGCTGAGCCAACGGATTTACAGTCCGTCCCCTTTGACCGCTCGGGAACCTCGCCATTCCAACATCTTTCAATAGGATAGTGATTTTTTTAAGCTATTTCAACATAAATTTAATGTTTTACATTCACTTTTACAACCACGCCCACAAAAATGTCAGAACAACGATTAACAACGGTTATGGAATCATGATTTTAATTCATTGTCAAGGATTTCGTATATTTCTGGTACGCAACTAGAACATCCAGAGCCAACCATATACATGTCAGCCAACGATTGGAAAGTGGTGCATCCATTGCGTACAGCAGCGCATAATTCGCTATACATAACGCCCATACACGTGCACACAACATAATCTGGTCGCTGTTCAATAAAACTTTTTTGATCCATTAAACATCACCTTCCGCACTAAATATAATTTCAGCATTACGCTTATCACTATCATCATGGTACGAAAGATTTACTACGCATACCGCATTGCCAAGCAACCCTTGAATCACTTCAGGCCATTCGATAATAGACCAGCTGCCCGGTTGTGCCACGTATTCATCAAATCCCGCCTGCTGAAATTCACGCTCCGTCTCGATGCGATAAAGATCAAAATGATAAAAAACATCACCTGCATCATTCTCATATCGATTAACATACGTAAACGTTGGACTTGCAATGAGCGTTGAAATGCCACTGGCACGAAGAAGTTCTCGGGCAAGCGTCGTTTTACCGGCTCCCAACGGTCCTGACAGCGTAATGATGGAACATGTTTTCA
>Ga0206924_1067_pt2 | contig 25107 bp, 23 predicted proteins | sample Alteio_BWOrgHeat_61_FD_152947 | JGI IMG/M metagenome (GOLD analysis project Ga0206924, IMG submission 152947) | Enriched cells from forest soil in Barre Woods Harvard Forest LTER site, Petersham, Massachusetts, United States -... | ecosystem: Environmental > Terrestrial > Soil > Temperate forest >...
CTGAATCTCGTGGATGCGGCCACGGTTCGCCCTCTTTGCGCAGCGTGAAACTGGTGAACTGAGGCTCAGCCACCAGAAAATACTTGGCGTTCATACCCACTGAATCGCCGTTCCTCCCCTTTCCGCCCCTGTTTCCCGGCACTGGATTGGACGGGACGCCGTCCGTTAAACCAGCCTCGACCTACTCCGGAGAATGCGCGGGGTCGGTGAGGCGGAGGGTGACGTGGGCGCGACCGTCGTCTTCGGTGAGGCCGAGTTTGAGGCGGCGGGTGGGCTGGTCCCAGGTGTCAGTGGGGGTGAAGCCACCGGTCGTTAGCTTTTTGGCGTCGGGCGGGAAGTCGGTGCTCTTGCTCGGGGCGCCGAATTGTTCGATGGCGGCGGCGCGGAGTTTGGCCCAGTCGTCGTGGATGAAGCCGTCGAGGTTGGTGGTCTTTTCGGGGGAGCTTTCGAAGACGACGGCGGCAAGGCCGTCTCCCTTCATTTCGAAATCGAGATGGTATTTGCTTTCGCCCAGGACCCACTGGAAACGCGAGGCGATGGCGACGCGCATGGCGGGGGCGACGCGGGAGGCGATCAGTTTGGAGTGGTTGAGCTTGGCGGTGATGGTTTCTTCGTTGTCGCCGAAAGCGAGGCGTTCGAAGACCCAGCGGGCCTTGGTTTTGTCCCATTCCTGTTCCTCGGGCGACATGGCGGCGAGGCGCGCGGCTTCGTCGGCTTTGGCTTTATCGGCGGCAGCTTGCTGCTCGGCCTGGAGCGCTTCGGCAGCCGCGTCGGCGGCGCGGACGGGCCAGTTGGTCTTGGAGAAGAAGGCGGGATCGGATTTGCGCTTCTCGGCGATGAGGGCGAGGAAGCGTTGGTTCAAGGGTGAGCCGGCCTCGGCGAGCGCGGGGTGTTTCTGGATGGCGGCGCGCTGCCAGGCTTCGACAGTCTGCGCGCCGAGCGGCGCGGTAACCGCGAGCAGGGCGAGCAGGAAGACAAAGGCGAGGTGTCGAGGGAGGAAGCGCACGGCGTTTTCTATACCCGAGGGCCGCGTGCGCAGAAGAAATTTTGCGAGGCTCGCCCGCGAGGAAAGCCTCAGGGCGGCCCGCGGCGATCGACCACGTGAAAGCGATAGATCGTGCCGGTGACTTTGCCACGGTGATCGACGGGATAGTTCAGCCCGAGCCGCTTCATGAAATCGCAGAGCTGCCAGCAGTCGCCGTATTTGAACTCGTCGTCGGGATAGGCTTTGCCGAGCGCGGTGTAATCGAAATCCCATTGGACCAGATAGTTCTCGATGTTTTCCGCCGAGACACCGGGGACCAGCCGGGCCACTACTTGCGGGTCTCCCCGCCACGACGCGGCATCTTCCTCGGGATCGAAATAGTGCGGCATGGCATTGAAACGCGTCACGACCTGGCCATCGGCAAAGAGCGTGAACATCCAAAAATCGCCGTCGTGAATGTGGAAAGAAAAGGCGGGCACGCCGAGCTGCCGGGAAAGGAACGCGGAGGCCTTGTCCCACTGGTAGAATCGCGGCGGATACATCGCCGTGACGCCGGATGGGCCGTCGGTGAGGACGAGGCAGCCCATCTGCATGGGGCCGGCAAACGGCGTGAGTTCGCCCTCGCGGGCCACGGCAAAGGCGCGCAACGCTTCCTCCACGCGGAGATGATCCGCACCGATGACACTCGACATGGAGAGGAATCCGCCCATCTGTCTGGCGCTTCAGCCCTTGCGGAATTCCTACTGCGAGGCGGGGTCGCCGGTTTTGAGATCGGGCGCCTTGGGTTCCTCGGGCTCGTCGAAGAGGCCGGTGAGTTTGTCGTCGACGCGCATGTCGATGAGGCGCCAGACATCCAGCGGCTTGTAGAAATAGAAGCGCCAGCGCAGCGGGAAAACAGTGCCTTGCGAGATGTAAGTGGCGCGAACGAGGCGCTGGCCCACGGAGTGGGATTCGACGAAATCGTAGCCGATGATGTTGCCGAAGACTTCGATGGCCTCGCGAGTCTTGGCCTTGAGCTGGGCCAGCTCGGCCGGCTTCTCGGCAATCTTCGAGCCCTTGGTGAGCGTGGCGTAGCCTTCGTCGATTTTGCCGTCCTTCAACGTGGTGAAGAAGGTGTCGACGATCTGCGCGGGGCCGTCGAGCAAGGGATTCCGGCCCGCGGGCGTGAAGGCCGGCGCGGGGCGCGGCGTGGCCGGAGTGGAGCCGTCGGCCTGGAAGGTGAGGACCTTCGCGTTGTCGGCGGGCTTCTCGCCCTTGGTGGCCTTGATCGGGGTGGCTTTGTTGTCCTGCGCGTGCAGGACGGCGGCGGCGCAGAGGAGGGCGACGAGGACGGGGAAGCGGCGGTTCATGCGAGGAGTTGGGAGAGGCGCTGCCGGGCGCGGGCGACGATGGGCAGACCGTGCGCGAATGTCAGGAGTTCAAACGGGTTGCGCAACAGTTTTTCCAGCGCGCGGCGCAATTCCCGTGGGTCGGCGCAATATTTGTCGGGCAGCATGGTGAAACCGAGCGGTGGCGCGTGGATGAGGGCGTCGCCGAGATGCCAGGCGCCGGCGCGATGGAGGGCGATCTCCCCTTCCGCCGCGCCGGGAAGCGTGGCGACGGTGAATTCGTCGAGGAGAGTCTGGCCGTCGGCGACTTCGTGATCGATGGCGAAGGAGAACTCGGGGACGGCCGCAGCGTGGGCGTGGATGGGGATGGAAAAGCGTCGGCGGAAGTCTTCAGCGGCGCGCGCGTGGTTGCCGCTGGTGAGGATGATGGCGCGCGGCGGGGCAAGCGCGAGGAGTTCGGCCTCGGCGTCCTTTTGCAGCGGAATAGGATCGATGAAGACGAGTCCGGCCGCGGTGACGCAGGCACAGCAGGAGAGATCGGTCTTCACCGCGGGATCGTAGGCCTGCCAGTAGCAGAGATCGGGGCGGACTTGCTGGAATTCTTCGGCGCGGGGCATGGAGATTCATTACTCCGATTCCCAAGTAAAGTCTCCGACTCTCGGTTGAGAAAGGGAGCGCACGCTTCCAGCGTGCTTCCGTTGGCATCCTGCCAACGGACTTCACAAATCCTGCGACCACTCGTGAGCGCAACGCGCTTCGTACCTCCGGCAGGATGCCGAAGGCGGCACGCTGGAAGCGTGCGCTCCCGTTTCCATCTGCTGACCTCGCCGCAGATAAACACCGAAAAAGAGAAGGCGGACGAACTGCGAGAGTTCGTCCGCCTTCGAGAGGGGGAAATCCCTCAAGACTTTGTTAGCTCGCGCCAGCGGGTTCTTCCTTGACCGGTGTGTGCGGCTTGAAGGTCAGCTTGCCTTTGTCGGCGCTGACTTCCGCGGTGTCGCCCGGCTTGATGTTGCCGCGCAGGATTTCCTCGGCCATCGGGTCTTCGAGATAACGCTCGACCGCGCGACGCATCGGACGCGCGCCGTACTGCGGATCGTAGCCTTTCTCGATGAGCAATTCCTTGGCCTTGTCGTCGAGTTGCACGTGGATCTCCTTGGCCTTGATGCGGCCCATCACCTTGTTGATCTCGAGATCAACGATCTGGAGCAACTCGGGCTTGCCAAGAGTGTGGAAGACGATCAGGTCGTCGAGGCGGTTGACGAACTCGGGTTTGAGCACGCGCCGGGCCTCGTCGAGAATCTTGTCCTTCATCACGTCGTAGGCCTGTTCGTCCTTCCCGCTCATCGCGCCGAAGCCCATGACGGTCGACTTCTTGATCAGCTCCGCGCCGATGTTCGAGGTCATGATGATGATGGTATTGCGGAAGTCGATCTTGCGCCCGAGCGAGTCGGTCACCTTGCCCTCTTCCAGGATCTGGAGGAGCAGGTGCATGACGTCGGGGTGCGCTTTTTCGATTTCATCGAAGAGCACGACAGAGTACGGGCGACGGCGCACGGCCTCGGAAAGCTGGCCGCCCTCTTCATAACCGACATAGCCGGGAGGCGAGCCGATGAGGCGCGAGGCAGTGAATTTCTCCATGTACTCGGACATGTCGATCTGGATGAGCGCGTCGCGGTCGCCAAACATGAATTCGGCAAGGGTCTGCGCGAGGAACGATTTACCGACGCCGGTCGGGCCGAGGAAGATGAACGAGCCGATCGGGCGGCGCGGGTCCTTGAGATCGGCACGGGAGCGGCGCAGCGCCTTGCTGATCGCGACGACTGCTTCGTCCTGGCCGATGACTTTGCCGCGGAGTTCGCCTTCCATCGCGAGGAGCTTCTGCGTTTCGGCCTGCTCCATGCGATTGAGCGGCACACCCGTCCACTTCGAGACCACATGCATGATGTCGTCCTCGGTGACGAAGACTTCCTTCTCTTCGCGCTGTTCGCGCCATTCGGTGAGGATGCGTTCGAGTTTCTCCTTGGCCTTCTTTTCGTCGTCGCGCAGGGCGGCGGCTTTTTCAAAGTCCTGGGCTTTGATCGCCGCTTCCTTGCGTCCGCGGATGTCTTCGATCTCCTTCTCGATTTCCTTCACGTCCGGCGGACGGGTCATCGCACCGATGCGGGCGCGCGCCCCGGCTTCGTCCATGACGTCGATCGCCTTGTCGGGCAGGAAACGCCCGGTGAGATAGCGATCGCTAAGCTTGGCCGCCTGCTCGAGGGCGTCATCGGTGAACTTCGCCTTGTGGTGCGCTTCGTACTTCGAGCGCAGGCCTTTCAAGATGAGGATGGTTTCCTCGACGCTCGGGGCGTCGACCTTCACCTGCTGGAACCGACGTTCGAGCGCGGCGTCCTTCTCGATGTATTTGCGATACTCGTTGAGCGTGGTCGCGCCGACGCACTGCATCTCGCCGCGGCTGAGCGCGGGCTTGATGATGTTGCTCGCGTCCATCGCGCCTTCGGCAGAACCGGCGCCCACGATGGTGTGCAACTCGTCGATGAAAAGGATGACGTTCTTGGTCCGGCGGATTTCGTCCATCACGGCCTTGATGCGTTCCTCGAACTGGCCGCGATACTTCGTGCCCGCGACCATCAAAGCGAGGTCAAGGGTGATGACTTTCTTGTCGCGCAAAAGTTCCGGCACATTGCCACCCGCGATTTCCTGCGCGAGGCCTTCGACGATCGCCGTCTTGCCCACGCCGGCCTCGCCGATGAGGACGGGATTGTTCTTCGTGCGGCGGCAGAGCACCTGGATGACGCGCTCGATTTCGCTCGAACGCCCGATGACCGGATCGATCTCGCCCTTCTTCGCCAGCTCCGTGAGATCGCGGCCAAAGGCGCGCAACGCGGGCGTCTTCACTTCCTTGCCGCCGCGGGTCTGCGGTTCCTGCTGCTGCTCCTGCTCGGCTTCGGGCGGGGTGAAGTTCGGGTCGAGTTCCTTCAAAATTTCATTCCGCGTGCGCTCGATATCGACTTCGAGATTCTTGAGCACGCGGGCGGCGACGCCCTCCCCTTCGCGGAGCAGGCCGAGCAGGATGTGCTCGGTGCCCACGTAGGAGTGGTTCAGCGACTTCGCTTCCTTCCCCGCCAGCGCGAGCACTTTCTTCACACGCGGCGTGTAGGGGATATTCCCCACCATCTTGGTCTCGGGACCGCTGCCCACCTGTTTCTCGACTTCCATGCGGACGGTCTCGAGGTCGAGCCCCATTTTCTGGAGCACATTGACCGCGACACCCTGGCCAAGCTTGATGAGCCCGAGCAGCAGATGCTCAGTGCCCACGTAGTTGTGGTTGAACCGATCGGCTTCCTTGCGAGCGAGAGCCAGGACCTGTTGGGCGCGCGGTGTGAAGTTGTTCATCATTTTAGACTGAAGCGTTCTCCGTGCCCGCCACTGTCCTCGCAAGTCGCGCAGGTCGCAGCGGGTGTGGGAACACCTCCACTCTGAAGCCAATGCCCTGTGTGTGCAAGATAGGACACGCGCTTTTTTGGAGAAAAATATTCGGGCGGCGCGACAGCGAGCGGGAAGGGTGGACGTTTCGATTTGGCACAGTTGCCGACCCACGGCACATTTCGATACAGCCAAGTTGGCGCACTTTGGCCACGCGGAGAACGACCGCGCGAAACTTTTTTGATGTCGGTTTTGGTCGGATTCACTCGGAACCAGGCAGGTAGAACTCGGTTTTTTTGAGCCGGCGAAAGTGCGCGCGGCTCAATGCGGCGGAACTGGATTTTCGAGTCGTGTGAGGACGCGAAACCGTTCGAACCCGGGGACTGATTTCCCACCCTGCAAACAAGACCAACATTCACAAAGGGAATGTAGCATAGGCGTCAAATCGAGGCGGCCGCTTCGTCCAATTCCGGAGGAAGCAGAGCACTTCGTTCGTTCCGTCCTCGCCTATCGACCACCCCCCGGTGGCGAATTTCGACTTTTCCTGCACCGGGAATTTCAGCAGATTGGCGCGAGGCGTTCCCCCACCTCATGAACCCATGAAGACCAAAGCCACCCTTTGCAGTCTGCTTCTCTTCGGCGTCCTGCCGGCGCTTTTTGCCGAAGAACCGAAACCATTATTCCGCGCGGCTGCGGTCACGCTACGAACGCCGGAAGCAACACCAGCCGCCGCACCCGTTAAGCACAAGAAGCGGATTGTCGCGCGTCGCGATCTTCCAGCCGCGACCGGAACTCCCGCGCCGGGTCTGTACCAGTCCGTTCCCTTCTCCGCCATCGTGGCAGTGCCCGTCCCGATTGACCCCGGAATGATTATCCCTCGCGGCGGCAGACTGGCCGACGCCGACGCAGTGCCACCACCCTCCACCACGCTCATTCCGTTGCACCGCTGATCGTGCGCTTGGAAGGATCGATGGGCGTTTCAGTCACTCCGCACTCATGACAATGCCGAGCGATGAGGATTATCGGCAAACGAAGCGCCTCAAGAAAAGCGGTGCATCGTTGCCGTCGCCTTTCCAGGAACTAGCCGATTGGATCAGCGCAACCTACGACGTGCGCGTTCTCAACGTCATCTACGATACCATCATCCCGGACGCCCAACCGCGGTTGAGCGTAGTGGTCGATACCGAAGAGGATGCCCTGAAGTTTCAGAGCGGTCCGTTCCCTAACTACAACGAGATCGATCAACAGCGCGTTCGAGAGCACTTCGAAAGTCTTTTCGCCGGGCAGCGCAGTCATCGCTTCAACGTGGAAAAACTCCTCGTCATTTTCGTCCCCTTCGAGCGCGTGGCGAGAATCGAAGCAAATGAGAGCGTGACGACAGACGAGATCGATCGCCTCAAGTCCAGGCTCGCCAACAAGGAACTTTGGGAAATCTCCCGCTGCTTCGACCGCACTACATTCTTCTTCTACACGAATGCGCAGGTGCAGCGTGCGGAGGCGGCGAGGTTGCGAGAAGTCTATGCGCAGGAGTATGCGCGACTGGTTCAACCCCACGACGAGTTCGGCTACCTCCAGAGGCGTGGAGTTCTATTTCACTTCGATTCAAAAGAGAACTTCGACACCAACTACCAGGGCAACTGGCTTTCCTATTACAGGTGAAGGAAACGCTGTCGGCGCAGCCTGCGAACAAAAGCCATCCCCTATCAAACGAGGCAGAAGCGCCACTTATCCGGCTGCAACTCAAAGGCTCCCTTGCTTGGTGCTCGATCGGGGTCAGATCGTGTGAAGCTTGCTTAGCGTCTGGCAAGTGCATCCCGCACAGCCCACACAAACGTCCAAAGCAATAAAACCCACCATGAAGACGAAGGCCCGAAAGCAGACTTCAAAGCGGGGCCTTTTACCTGCAGAATCGAAGGCCAAAATGATTCCGGCGGCAGCAGTACACGCAATAGTCACTACATATAAAGGACCAAAGCTGGCTCCTGCGCGAGCACCCTTCATGTACGCATCCACGCCAACGTTGAAAAAGTAAAACACCGGAGCTATGCCGATCAAAAATCCAAGCACGAGCCCCCACTCGTTGGGAGGGTTGCCGGGAGGATCATCGTCGGAAGCCATAAACGAAGAGCAAATCACATTCCGCTTGTTCGGACGATCAAAATGCCCTCACTGCAAACGGAGCGTCTTCCGTTCAAATCACGTTCTGAAGTCCTCGACTTCGGAACGAGGAACAAAACGAAAGCGGCTATCTATCAACCTGGCCCGTCATCCAACCCGAGCTCGGCCTTCACCTGCTCCCAAGGGATGAACGGCTGTCCGGCGTTATCGACAATGGCTTGTTCCAAATCGCGCGAATCTTCCAAGTCCTCCAAGCGCTCTTGCAGGCGAGCCACCTTCCGGCTCAACAGATCGAGTTTTTCAAGGATGGCGGCTTCACTCATAGATTTGGTCCGCGTCCGGCATGCTCGAGCTAGCTAATTCTGCGAGCCGTTGCCTTCGGGGGGATTCGTCGTGCGGTTGCCCAGGTCGGGGCGCGGGAATTCGTTGAGCTTGGCGCGGATGATCTCGGCGCGGAGAGAGTCGCGTTCGTCGGCGGCGAGTTTTTGCTGCGTGCCTTTTTGCAGGTGCGCAGGCTGGGTCTCCATAAAGAGCTCGTCGATGGGCTGGCGGCAATTCTCGGGGAAGAAACCGAGGTCGATGCCGAGCTTCATGAAGGAGAGCAGGTTGAGCGCTTCCTTCGAGTTCATGGAATAGGCGTGGCGCAGGACGCCGTAGCCGCGGCCGATGTGATCGAGGAGCGTATTGGGCTTTTTCTGGAGGAGCATCTGCCGGGCGTTTTGCTCGTGCTCGATGATCTGCTCGATGACCTTGTGCAGGCGGGCGATGATCTCGTCTTCCTTCTCGCCGAGCGTGGTCTGGTTGGAGACCTGGAAGAGATTGCCGAGCGCCTCAGTGCCTTCGCCATAGAGGCCGCGGACGGCGAGCCCGATCTTGTTCACGGCCTGGATGACCTGGTTGATCTGCTCGCTCATGACAAGCGCGGGCAGATGGACCATGGCCGAGGCACGCATGCCGGTGCCGACATTAGTAGGGCAGGCGGTGAGGTAGCCGAGCTTGCCGTGAAAGGCGTAGTCGAGCCGTTCCTCCAGCGCGGAGTCGACCTTGTCGATCATCTTGAAAACGCTCTTGAGCTGAAGACCGGAGCGAATGGCCTGCATGCGCAGGTGGTCTTCCTCGTTAATCATGATCGATAGGGTCTGCCGGCGGTTCATGACCACAGCGGAACCGACACCCTTGGCAGCGTGCTCGCGGGAGATGAGGTGGCGCTCGACGAGGACCTGCTTCTCCAGCGCGGAGAGATCTTGCGAATAGACGGAAAAGGCGTCGTTCATCTCGGGCAGGGTTTCGACCTGCGGCTTGATCGTCTCGAGGATCTGGAGGCGCTCGTGTTTCTTGGCCCAGCCGGGAAAGGCGTGACTTCTCAGGTTGCGCGCGAGGCGCACCCGGCTGCTGACGACGACTTGATGATGCGGACCATCACCGCGCAACCATTCGCCGGGATTGCCGAGGATATTGTGGATGGCCATAGTTAGGATTGCGGGGACTGAACCCTCAGGGCTGTTCGACGTCGAGGTGGCGGATTTGGTCGCGGATGCTCGCGGCGTTTTCGTAATTTTCCTCGGAGACGGCCTTGCGCAGGTCGCGCTGGAGGGTCTTGAGCTGGGACTCGCGCTCGAGGGTCTTGGCGAGGCGCGCGGGGACCTTGCCGACGTGCTCGGTGCCTTTGTGCATGCCCTTCAAGAGCGAGGCGAGGCCCTCGGCAAAGGTGGTGTAGCAGGTGGCGCAGCCGAGGCGGCCGGTCTTCTTGAAATCGGCCTGGCTGAATCCGCAGGCGGGGCACTTCTGCACCGCGCCGCGTTCCATTTCCTGCGCGGCGCCGAGGCCGAGCAGTTTATCGGCCAACGCGAAGCCAGTGGTGTCCGTGACGCCCTTTTCCTTCGAGCAGGATTCGCACAAATTCACCTTCAGCATCTTCCCATCCACGATCTGGGTATAGAAGGTAGTCGCTTGGTTGGTCTGGCAGACGTCGCATTGCATGACGGGGGACGAGCTTTAGGAATAAATCGGTGTTCCCGTGCTTTGCGTCAACTCGCGGAAGCGGGCAATGATGCGATTGGTGATCGGCCCGGGCTTGCCGTCGCCGATGATGCGGTTGTCCAGCTTCACCGCCGCGATCACTTCCGCCGCCGTGCCGGTGAGGAAAAATTCGTCCGCCGTGTAGAGGTCGTAACGGGTGAGCTGCTGCACCGTCACCTTGAGGCCGAGTTCGGCCGCGATATCGAGCACCGCCTGCCAGGTGATCCCGCGCAGGGAGCCGGCATAAACGGGCGGGGTGTAGATCTCGCCGCGCTTGACGATGAAGATGTTGTCCCCGGTGCATTCGGCCACATAGCCCTCTTCGTTCAGCATCAGGCCTTCGTCGGCACCGGTCATGTTGGCCTCGATCTTGGCCATGATGTTGTTGAGGTAATTGAGGGACTTCACCGCGGGGCTGAGCGCCGCCGGGGCCGTGCGGCGCGTGGCGCAGGTCACGATGGTCATGCCCCGCTCGTAGGCTTCGGGCGGGTAAAGCTGGATGGTGGCGGCGATGATGATCACCGACGCCTTCGGGCAGCGGTCGGGGCTCAGGCCGAGGTTGCCCTTGCCGCGCGTGACCACGAGGCGGATGTAGCCGTCGCGAAGGCCGTTTTTACGGATCGTCTCCAGCGTCGCGGCTTCCATCTCCTTGATCGTCATGGGGATGGTGAGCATGAGCGCGCGGGCGGAATCCCAGAGGCGCTCCAGATGTTCATCGAGCTTGAAGACCCGGCCATTATAGAAGCGGATGCCCTCGAAAATGCCGTCGCCATACAGGAGGCCGTGGTCGAAGACGGACACCTTCGCCTCGGATTCGGGGTAGAATTGGCCGTCGATGTAGATCTGGAGTTGCATGAGATAAGTTACCGAACGTGCCAGTGTTGCGACACGAATTCAAGCCACCAGCAAGCCATCGCGAATTTCCAGGCGGCGATCGCCCCGGGTAGCGAGCTGCGCATCGTGGGTGACCACGACCAGCGTTTTGCCCCGTTCGCGCACCAGGCCGAGGAGCAATTCGATGATCCCCTCGCCCGTTTTGGAGTCGAGATTGCCGGTCGGCTCATCGGCAAAGATGATCGCCGGGTCGTTGATCAGCGCCCGGGCAATGGCCACGCGCTGCTGTTCGCCGCCGGAGAGTTCGGCGGGCAGATGATGGAGACGGTCAGCCAGGCCGACGTCGACGAGGGCTTGCTTGGCGGCCTCAGGCTTGAGGTGCCGGCCAATCATCGAAGGCAGGAGGACATTTTCGAGGGCCGTCAGCTCCGGCAGGAGGAAGTAGCCTTGAAAAACGAAGCCGATGCGTTCGTTGCGGATGCGCGCCTGCACCTGCTCGCCGCCTTTGTAAAGGGCCGTGCCTTCAAACTCGACCGTGCCGGATTCCGGAGTTTCCAAGCCGGCCAATGTATAAAGGAGGGTCGTCTTGCCCGCGCCGGAGGCACCGCAGAGAAAAGCCGCTTCGCCCTTGAGAATATCCACGCTGATCCCGCGCAGGACCTCGATCTTGCGCGCTCCGAGCTGGAAGGAGCGGTAGAGATCGCGGGCGACGAGCTGGGGTGCGGGAAGGTTTGAGGTTTGAGGTTCGATGTTCGATGGCGTCATGCGGGGCATCCGGTGCCGGTTGGTCCGAGCGCGGTATCAACGCGCAGTGCGCTTTAAAATCAAACCTCAAACTTCATGCCTCAAACATTCCCCCGGAGCTGCCGCACCGCCTCGTACAGCACGATACCCACCGACGTGGCGAGATTGAGGCTGCGGGTCTGCGGGGTCATGGGGATGGTGAGAGTGTGGTCGCGATGCTGTTCTAGCAGAGATTCAGGAAGCCCTTTCGTCTCACGGCCGAATACCAGCAAATCCCCATCGCCGAACCGAGCCTCCCAGTAGGGCCGCTGTGTTTTTGTCGTCAGGTAGAAGTAACGCGCCTCCGCGGGCTGGGCCGCCTGAAGGTCGGCGAGCGATTCCCATACACTGACCCGCACGTCCTTCCAGTAATCGAGTCCAGCCCGCTTCAGGGCCCGGTCGCTGATATCGAATCCCAGTGGCTTCACGAGGTGCAGATGGGAGTCCGTCGCCAGGCACAGGCGTCCGATATTGCCCGTGTTGGGCGGGATTTCGGGTTCAACGAGAACGACGTGCAGCATGGGGGCGCATTTGGCGAAACGGGCCGCCTGAAGGCAATGCCCGTTTCAGCCGCGCCCGAAGTCCAGCTATCACAGGGGGGTTGCACGCCGCCGTTATTGCGTGATAAATGGCTCCCACCCCGTGCGTTATTTCAAAGTCACCCTCCTCATTGGCTCTCTTGTCGTCTTTGGCGTGACGATCCTCATCGAGGGGGGCGTCTTCGGGTCTGTGGAAAGGCTGCTCCTCCACGGCGCCCCACCGGTTCCCAATCGGGCGGTGCTCTATCCCCTCCTGGTCCTTTTTGCTTATGGGATCGCCTGGACCACGATCGATATCCCTCGCGTCTCGTTGAAGGCTGTAATTGCCACGGGGGCATTTGTGCAGGTTCTCGCCATGGTCTTGATCCTGCCACTCTACGGGGTGTTTTTCTCGCCTTTCGCGAGTCTCATCGCGATTCTTTGCAGCTTCGCGGGTGGCCTGTTGTATTCGCGCAGCGAGGCCGGCAGCCGCAAACGGGTGATGCGCCAGATCCTCGGGGACCGCGTCTCGACGAAGACCTTCTACGCCCTGCTCAACGGGCCAGCCCCGCTGAACCTCGAAGGGGAACGGCGCGACATCAGCATTCTCGTCTGCGAAATCTTCAACCACGACGATCTCGAGGCCTCGCTCACCGCGCCGGACTATGTGGCGCTGACCAATTCCTTCCGGCGCAATGCCGCCGATTTCCTGGTCGAGCGTGGCGGCTATCTCGATGAGTGCGATGGCGAAAGCCTGCGCGTCGTTTTCGGCGCGCCGCTGGCCAATCTCGACCATGCCCGGACGGCGTGCGAGGCGGCGCTGGCCCTGACCGAGCGGCTCGACGAGGTGAATGCGGAGTGCCATGGCGTGTGGAAGCAAATGTTCGACTTTCGCATCGGCGTGAACTCCGGCGAAATGGTGATCGCCGCCTACGGCTCGAATCGCCTCGGCACCTTCAGCGTGGCCGGCGAGCCCGTGGAATTTGCCCGCCGCCTCTGCCGGGCCAATCTCATCTACGGTTCCCGCATTTTGCTCGGCACGAATACGTTTCAAATCTCCGAGACGCACGTGGAGGTGCGGCCGATGGAGCTCATCCAGCGCTACGACGACGGCAGCCGCGAGGAAATCTACGAACTGCTCGCTCTCGGCGACGTGCTTTCCTTTGAAGACCTCGAGCGTCGCGACCTTTTCTGGCAGGGCGTGATCTGCTACCGCGAGCAACTCTGGGACGACGCGCTCGGCCTCTTTCATAGCGCTCGCAGCGGCAGCGGAGCGGATGGACCGGTCGAGTTTTATATCCGCCGCATCGAGCAACTCCGCGCCGGCACGCCGGCCCTGGACTGGACCACCGCGCGGCTGTGAAGCGCGTCGCGTATCCGGCAGCCATTCAGGCGCTCGTTGGCGAACTCAAGCGCCTGCCCGGCATCGGGCCGCGGAGCGCGGAACGCATCGCCCTGTGGATGCTCCAGTCGCGCGATGCGCGGCCCCTCGAAGTTTCACGCGTCATTCGCGAAGTGCACGAAAGCGTGCGCGCCTGCCCGCGTTGCGGATTCTTCACCACCGAGGCGCTGTGCGAAATCTGCTCCGACCCGGCGCGCGATGCTGCGCAAATCTGCGTCGTGGAGCAGGCGACGGAAATCCTGCCGCTGGAGCGGACGGGCGTGTTTCGCGGGCGTTATCACGCTTTGGGCGGAAGGATCTCGCCGCTCGATCACGTGGGGCCGGAGGATTTGCGGATCGAGGCCCTCGTCGAGCGCATCAAGGCAGAGTCGCCCTCCGAGATCATCCTCGCCCTCGGCTCCGACGTGGAAGGCGAGGCGACCGCCAACTATCTCGCCACCTTGCTTCGCGAGCTACCGGTCGCAGTCACCCGGCTGGCCCAGGGCCTGCCCGCAGGCGGAGGGCTCGAACACGCGGATGAACTCACCCTGAGCCGCGCCCTCGCCGGCCGCACGGCGATGAAATCCTAAATTCAGGCATCGGCGGGCGGCGCACACACGTAAAACGTTGGAGATGAGCACTGCCATTCACTGGTTCCGGCGCGATCTGCGCATCACCGACAACACCGCGCTCGCGGCGGCTATCGCGGCCCATGATCACATCATACCCGTTTACATCCTGAGCGAATGGCAAGCGGAGCACCACTGGTGCGGCGCGCCGCGGCAGGCCTTTCTCTGCGGTTGTCTGCATTCTTTGGCGAAGAACCTGGAAGCCAAGGGAGGCCGGCTCATCATTCGCCAGGGGCCTGCGGACAAGATGCTGGAGGAACTGGCGCGGGAAACGGGCGCGGAAGCCATCTACTGCAATCGCGATCCCGATCCGTTCGGACATGCGATGGAAGAGCGTCTCGAGAAAATGGCGAAAAAGATCGGTGTCGCCTTCCATGCGCTGAAGGACATCGCGTTACACGAGCGTGATGAGTTGCTCACCGGCGGCGGGTCACCTTTCAAAGTTTTCACGCCCTACGCGAAGGCGTGGCTGAAACTCGACAAGCCGGAACCGGGTCGTGCGATTTCGAAAATCTCGACGACGCCGAAGATCAAGAGCGATCCCCTGCCCACGTTGAAAACATGGGGACTCACAGCCGATGCCACCATCGTTGAGCCCGGGGAATCCGCTGCGCGCAAACGCCTCGGCCGCTTCCTTGACGGCCCGATTTTTGACTACGCGAAACAGCGCGACCAACCCGCGCTGGAAAGCACTTCGCGGCTCTCGCAGGATCTTCGCCACGGCACACTTTCCATTCGCGAAGTCCTGGCGAAATGCTCCGCGGCGACGGAAAAAAAGTCGCTCGCCGAACGACGGAACGCCGGAATCTTCGTCAACGAACTGATCTGGCGGGAATTTTACATGCAAGTGCTGTGGCATCGTCCGGAGGTGCTCGACCACGAATGGCAGGAGCATTATCGCCATCTGAAATGGCGCGACCACTGGCGGCCGGGCGCACGACCGGACAGCCCGGAATTTGAACGCTGGCGCAGCGGAGAAACCGGATTCCCCATCGTCGATGCCGGCCTGCGGCAGCTCGCCGCCACGGGCTTCATGCACAATCGCGTGCGGATGATTGTGGCGATGTTCCTGACCAAGGACCTGCACATCTGGTGGATGCATGGCGAAAGCTGGTTCATGCGGCGGCTCGTGGACGGCGAAATCGCGAGCAATAACGGTGGCTGGCAATGGAGCGCGAGTACGGGCACGGATGCCGCGCCTTATTTCCGCATCCAGAACCCGTGGTCACAAACGAAGCGCTACGATCCGGAGGGCGCTTACATCAAACGCTGGGTCCCCGAATTGCGCGACGCGCCTGCCGCCAACCTTTGCCAGCCGCCCACATCGGGCCTGCCGCTCGCCAAGGGGTATCCCCTGCCCATGGTCGATCATGCAGAGGAGCGCGACGTGGCTCTCGAGATGTTCCGCCGCTAAAGCTCGCGCCTTGCCCGCGGGGGGCAATTCCATCTAGCATCCGCGGCCATGAAGCCGCTCCCCCTCCTGCTCATTGCCGCTCTCGCCTTGCCTGCCTGTGTTTCTTCGCCGCAGGAAAAAGAGGCGAAACATCAGCAGGAATTGCGGGAGCAGGCCCAGGAGAAATTTGAGGAAGAAAAGGAGAAGGAAAAAGATGCGCGGGAGAAAGCCGACGAAGATGTGAAGAAACGCGCCGAGGATATCGCCGATGCCCGCCAGCGCGCGGCGGACGACGCGGGCAAGTACAAGGCCTACCTCGAAGAATACGCCAAACAATTGGGCAAGAAGCCCTCACAGCTCACGAAGGAAGAACTCCAGTGGGTCCGCGATCATTACAATAACTGACGCGCCCGGAGCCGTTCCTCTCTTGCCCAACGGGCCGCAAACTGCCTAGCGTGCGCCGATGAAGAAATTCCTCCCTTTTTCCATCGCTTTGCTCCTCGCCGCCTGTGCGGTAGCTCCTCAGGACAAGGAGGCTGCCCACCAGCGCCAGCTCTGGGAACAAGCGCGGGCCAATTTCCTGGCCTTGGGGGGACGGGATCGCTCCCAACCGCCACCGCCACCGGCCCCGCGTCCTACCCCCGCACCCCAGGTAGTCGCCTATCAGAAACCGCTTCCGCCGCCGCCCAAGCCCGCCACGCCCGCTCCTCAACCCAGGATCGCGGCCAAGCCAGTCGCACCCACTCCTCGGCCCAGGATTGCCGTCAAGCCGGCGACGCCGGCTCCGAAAACCAAAATCACGGCCAAGACCAATCCGCCGCCGAAACAGCGCGTCGCGCAAAACCACCCCGACACGGTTTACTACTGGCAGGTGCCGGCACCGCCCAAGGGCGATCCTGCGCGCTTTCAGGTGGCCGAGGCAAAATATGCGCGCACGCTGGCCAAGCGCCCCGAAAGTCTGACCCCCGAGGAAAAGGAATGGGCGCACGAGCATTATTGAGCCTGAGTTGACCCTGGCTCGCGCACCCCGGCCCGTTCTGCATCACACGCCATGTTTGTTTCCCTCGCGGTCCTTACTCCCAATTCCCTGCTGCTCCTGGCTGCGGTCTCGATCGTCGCGCTCGTTCTTCTGATCGCGCGCTTCAAGCTCAACGCCATCGTCGCGATCACACTCATCTCGCTGCTCCTCGGCCTCGGCGCGGGCATGGAGCCGGCGAAAGTCGCTGAGTCTTTTGGCGCGGGCATCGCCAAGACGATGGGCCAACTCGCGATGATTATCGGTTTGGGCACCATGCTCGGCAAGATGCTCGCTGAATCCGGCGGCGCCAATGTTGTTGCCTCGGGCGTGGTCCGGTTCTTTGGCGCCAAACGCGTCGATTACGCGGTCATGGTTGCGGCGTTCGTGATTGGCGTCTCGGTCTTCTTCCAAGTCGGCCTCCTGCTCCTCGGCCCCATCGTCTATGCACTCGCCCGCGAAACGAAGATGCCCATCCTGCGCATCGGCCTGCCGCTCGCCGCGGGACTTTCCACCGCCCACGGCCTCATTCCGCCGCACCCCGGTCCACTCGCTGCGATCTCCACGCTCGGCGCGGATATCGGGAAGACGATTATGTGGTCGCTCTTCGTCGTCGGGCCGCCGGTCGCGCTCGTCACCGGCCCGCTCCTCGCCCGCTGGGTCACCCCGGGCGTGGTGCCCGCCAATGCCGGCCTCGGCGAAAGCGCCAGTGCCAAGCCCAGCGCCCCGAACCCGCCGGGTTTTACGCTCAGCCTTTTCACCATTCTCCTGCCCGTGCTGCTCATGCTCGTCGGCACCGTCGCCGAACTCCTCTGGCCCGCGAAACAAATCGGCGCCGGCACTTGGCAGGCCAATGTCCACACGTGGGCCGATTTCATCGGCAATGCCACCGTCGCCATGCTCATCGCAGTGCTCTTTTCCTTTTGGAGCTTCGGTTTCGCGCGCGGCCTCACCCGCCACCAGATCCTGCGCTTTTCCGAGGATTGCCTCGCCCCGGCCGCCGGCGTCCTGCTCGTCATCTCCGCGGGCGGCGGCTTTAGCATGGTGCTCAATGCCTCCGGCGTCGGCAACGCCCTCGCCGACGTGGGCAAGAATATGCACATGTCGCCGCTGCTCCTCGGCTGGCTCATCGCCGGAATGCTCCGCGTTGCCGTCGGCTCCGCCACCGTCTCCGTCCAGACCGCCGCCGGCATCATGCTGCCGCTCGTTCAGGCCGACCCGCACATCAACAAAGAATTGCTCGTCCTCTCCATGGGCGCAGGCTCGCTGCTCCTCTCGCACGTCAACGACGGCGGTTTCTGGCTGGTGAAGGAATACTTCGGCATGGACATCCCACAGACCCTGAAGACGTGGACCATCGTCGAGACCGGCATCGCTGTCATGTCCATCACGCTCATCCTGATCGTGAATGCGGTGATATAAATCTCTTCGATTGATCGCGTCTTGCACCCCCGCGCATTTTTCGGAAAGTGGCCGGCTCCATGTCCGGTCTTGAAATCCTCGCCCTCGTCGCCTCGGCCACTGCCGCCGGGGCGATCAATGCCATTGCCGGGGGCGGCACGTTGCTCACCTTCCCCACCCTGCTGCTCTGCGGGACACCTCCGATCATCGCCAATGCAACCAGCACCCTCGCGCTCGTCATCGGCACAGCTGGGAGCATCTTCGGTTTTCGCCAGGAAATCGCGGCGGTCAAATCGTGGCTCGTGCGTTTTGTGCCGGTGAGCCTCGTCGGCGGCTGGCTCGGGAGCTGGCTGCTCACCCACACCAGCGACCAATTTTTCGCGCGGCTCGTCCCTTTCCTCATCCTCTTCGCCACGATTCTTTTCCTCGCCCAAAACGCCTTCCGAAAATTTGCCAAGGCGACGCCGGAGGGAAAACAGACGAGACAATCCGGCGTCTGGGTCGCCGTGGCGTTTCAATTCGGCGTAGCGGTCTACGGTGGCTACTTCGGCGCGGGCATCGGCATCCTCATGCTCGCTTCGCTCGGCTTTCTCGGCCTCGCCGATATCCACGAGATGAATGCGCTGAAAAATATCCTCGGTTCGCTCATCAATCTCGTGGCCGCGACCGTCTTCACCCTCAGCGGCCTGATCAATTGGCCGAAAATGGGCGTGATGACCGTCGGCGCGCTGGTCGGCTACTGGCTCGGCGCGCACTATTCCAAGCGCCTGCCGCAGCAGCACGTCCGCCGGCTCATCACCATCATCGGCTTCGCGATGTCCGCAGTGACGTTCTGGAAGCAATTTCATTGAGGAGACGCTGCTTCCGGTAGATGATCGGTTCACCCGTCTATGACCGAGATCAAGAACTACGAAGTCGTTCAACTCGACACGCTGGACCCCACTCGTTGCCCGTGCGGGTGGAGCCGGCGGGCGTTTGCCGATCCGGCGGAATCCAATGCCAGCGTGCATCTCGTGGAGATTCTAGAGGACGCGCGGACGCACTATCACAAGACCCTGACGGAAACTTACATCGTGCTCGAAGGCGAAGGGTATCTCGAACTCGACGGCGAACATATCCCGCTCAAGCCGCTGACCACGGTGAAGATTCATCCCGGCTGCCGGCATCGCGCAGTGGGCAAGCTGAAGGTACTGAACATCGTTCTGCCGGTTTTCGATCCAGCGGACGAGTGGTTTGATTGAAAAACGAGCGGACATCTCTGCTAAAATCCACTCGCGCACGCCTAGGAGTGGCTGTAGCTTCGCACTTATGAAGCGGGTGTTTTACTCCTTGCTCGTTGCCACCCTCCTCCTCGGCGGCAGCAGCTTCGCGCGCGATTTAAAGACGGTGAGCGGCGACATTTATAAGAACGTCACCGTGCGCTCGAGGGATGCCACCGGCATCCAGATCATGCACGACGACGGCGTCGCATTCCTCGACTTCAAAAATCTCAGCGAGGCGGACCAGAAGGAATTCGGTTTCGACCTGGCCACCTACGCCGATGCGTGGAAACAGAAATTCGAAGACGAGAAAAAGCGGCGCGAACAGGCCGAACTCGCCGCCCAACAGGCCAACGCCAATGCCCGGACGGCGCAGGCCCTGGCCGCGCAAGCCAATGCGCAGGCTCAGCAGGGTTATCAGCCCACAAATCAGACCGGGCTCCAAGTGACTGTGGATAGTCCCGGCTTCAGCTACGGTGGCTGGCCGGTGGGTGGGTTCTCACCCTACGCCTCCTACGGCCGGGGACGAAACGTCGGCCCGTATCCTTACGTTCCGGGCACCGGCTACAATGGCTCGACTTGGGGTCCGGTGGAAATCCGGCGCCACTGAGCCGGGCGGCTTGGGGTTTGTTCCCCACACTGAATCCGAAAAGCATTCCTAGAAACCGGCGCGGTGCGCGGTTAATAAGGAACCATGTCAGCCCGTCCCCTCCTCGCCGCTTTCGTCCTCACCGCCAGCACCCTCCTTGCCGCCGAGAACTGGCCGGAATTCCGCGGCCCCATTGGGGACGGACACGCCGACAAGGCCGATCTGCCGGTGACTTTTGGCGACAGCGACCACGTCAAATGGAAGGCCGTCATCCACGGCAAAGCCTGGTCCTCGCCCGTGATTTGGGGATCGCAGGTCTGGCTCACCACCGCCAACGAACAGGGCACCGAACTGGGCGTGCTCACCCTGGACAAAGATACCGGCAAGATTCTCCGCGACGACACCCTCTTTCACATCGCCACGCCGCAGTTCTGCCACCAGTTCAACAGCTACGCCTCATCCACCCCCGCCATCGAGGAAGGCCGCATCTACGTCACCTTCGGCTCGCCCGGCACCGCCTGCCTCGACACCAAGACCGGCAAGAAAATCTGGGAACGCACCGACTTCGTCTGCAACCACTACCGCGGCGCGGGCTCCTCGCCCATCATCTGGCAAAACCTGCTCATCATGAATTTCGACGGGAGCGATTTTCAATTCATCGTCGCCCTCGACAAAGCCACCGGCAAGACGGTGTGGGAGACGAAACGTTCGACGGATTTCAACGACGTCGACGCCGAGGGCAAAGTCAAAGCCGAGGGCGATTTTCGCAAGGCCTTCGCCACGCCGCACGTTTACATGCAAGGAAACCAACCCGTGCTGCTGAGCAGCGGGGCCAAGGCGCATTACGCTTACGACCCGCGCAACGGCAAGGAGATCTGGCGCTTCGACGAACCCGAGGCCCAGAGCGCCGCGACCCGCCCGGTCGTAAACGACGGCATCGCCTACATTCCCGCCGGCTTCGGCAAGGCCGGCCTGCTCGCGATCAAGCTCGGCGGCAGCGGGGTGCTCTCAGTCAATGATCTCGCCTGGCGCATGAAAAAAGCCGCGCCCAACAAGCCCAGCGTCACCCTCGTCGGCGACCTGCTCTTCACCGTGAACGACGGCGGCATCGCCTCGTGCGTCGAGGCCAAGACCGGAAACGTCGTCTGGAGCGAGCGCCTCGGCGGAAACTTCAGTTCCTCGCCCATCTACGCCAATGGCCGGCTCTACGTGGGCAACGAGGAAGGAAAGTTCTACGTCTACGAGGCCGGACGGCAGTTCAAAGTGCTGGCCCAAAACGAATTTCCCGATGGCTTCATGGCTTCCCCGGCCGTCTCGGGCAACGCGCTCTTCCTCCGCACGAAAACGACGCTCTACCGCATCGAAAACTGACGCACCTTGAGTCTGGATCGTGTAACCAATCCCGGCCCGGCGCGTCTGATGAGGGGACTTTCCTCCCTATCTCCACTCCCGCGATGCGCCTTCGATTCCTGACCCTCCCCTTCCTCTGCGCCGCTACTCTTGCGTTCGCCGACGAAGCGCCGACCGACGAGATCGCCGAGAAATTCAAGCAACTCGACACCAATCACGACGGCGTGCTGAGCGGCGATGAACTCAACGCCCTGCCGATCCTACGCAAGCTCGATCTCAATGGCGACGGCAAGGTAACGCTGGAAGAAGCGCGCGAGGCGATCGCCAAAATGCGCGGAGATGTGGTCAGCCTGTTGAAGGAAAAGCTCGGTGATTTCGGCACGGACAGCCGTCTCGCCGCGGACCTGCTTTTCAAGCGTTTCGACAAGAACGAAGACGGCAAGCTCACGCCCGACGAATTGCCGAACAAAGCCTGGTTCGACAAACTGGACGCGAACAAGGACGGCATTGTGACGCTGGAGGAAGCGCGCCAGGTGCTCGCCGACGTCATTGCGCACCGCCCGCCCGCCCGCACGTTGCCCAAGAGCGCGAGTTTTGCGGAAGCCGATATGGCGCCGCTCAAGGAAGAGCCTCTGCTCGTCAAGGCCGGGGATCGTGGCGTGGGGCGCCGGGTCGACGCGCTCACGCTCAAAGACCTCGACGGTCACGACGCACCACTCAGTGCCGCGCCGGGTGACAAAGCGCTGATCGTCGCGCTCTTCAATGCCACCTGCCCGATCAGCAACAAGCTCGGGCCGGCGCTGGCGCGGATCGAGAAGGATTACACGAGCCGCCACGTCGCTTTCTGTTTGGTGAACGTCGCCCCGGAAACCAAAGCGGAGGAAGTGCGGAAATTCGTCGCGGATTTCGGGTTGAAATCGCCAGTTTTCGCCGACCCCGACCAGACGCTGCAACGCACCCTCGCCGCCACCACCACGACGGAAGTCTTCGTCCTCGATGCCGCGCGCACTCTCGTCTATCGCGGCGCGATCAACGACCAGTACGGCCTCGGCTACAGCAAGGATGCGCCGAAGAAAAACTATCTGCGCGACGCCTTGGAATCCGTGCTCAGCGATGCGCCGCCGGTCATCACCGCGACCAGCGCACCGGGTTGCGCCCTCGATGTCCCCAGCCAGCTTACGCACACGCAACTCACCTACCATCACGACATCAGCCGCATCCTTCAGGCGAATTGCGTGGGCTGCCACCACCACGACGGCATCGCGCCCTTTTCGCTCGAGACGTACGGCGACGTGATCGAGCACGCGGGCATGATGAAGAAGCAAGTGAACCGCGGCGCCATGCCGCCGTGGTTCGCCGCTCCTTCCGCCACCCAGGCGCACGAGTGGCTCAATGACCGTTCGCTTTCCGAGGCCGACAAGACCGACCTCCTCACGTGGCTCAACTCCAACCGACCCATGGGCGAGGCGGCGGACGCTCCGGTGCCGCTCCATTTCGGTAACGATTGGAACATCGGCAAGCCTGACGCCGTCTTCCAAATCCCCCAGCCCATTCAAATCAAAGCCGAGGGCACGATGCCCTACCAGACCGCCGTCGTGGAGACGAACCTCACCGAGGATCGCTGGGTGCGCGGCTATGAAATCCGGCCCACGGATCGTGCGGTCGTCCATCACGTCATCGTCCGCGTGCATCCCAAGGGCGCGAAAGTTTCCGAGCGCGATGGCGACGACGGGTTCTTCGCGGCCTATGTGCCGGGCAATACCTGGCACGTGCTGCCGGAGGGTTTCGCCCGGCTCCTGCCCGCCGGTTCGCGGATCAGCTTCCAGATTCACTACACGCCCAACGGCCACGCCACGCAGGACCAGATCAAGATCGGCCTGCTCTATGCCGCGCAGCCGCCGCAATACGAAGTCCACATCTCGTCCCTCGCCAAGCCCGGCCTGAACATCCCGCCCGGCGACGCCAATCACGTGGAAACCGCCGAGCAGACGCTCCCGGCCAACATGATGTTCATGGGCCTGATGCCGCACATGCACGTCCGCGGCAAAGCCTTCAAATACGAACTGATCACGCCCGACGGGAAGACCGAGACGCTGCTCGACATCCCGCATTACGATTTCAATTGGCAGATCCACTACCAATACGCGCAGCCGAAGTTCATCCCCGCCGGGAGCAAAATCAGAATCACCGCCGTCTTCGACAACAGCGCCGGCAACCCCGCCAATCCCGACCCGACCAAAACCGTCCACTGGGGCCAGCAGACCTACGACGAAATGATGATCGGCTACGTCGAACACTTCACGCCCCACGCTGGGGCCAAAGTCGCGCAGCAGTAGGTGGAACGCCCAAAGAGATGAAGCCGCGATATATGAGGGCTGCAATCGCTTTGACGGTACTGGCCTATCCGCTCTGCATGGGAGGCTACGGATGGGCGGTCAAGAGCGGGTATGTCGCGCACACGTGTTCGAGAGACGCGATTTTCTCACCCTTGTATTCATTGGGCAAAGTTATGCCACCATTTGGCCGCGCCCTCGAACGGTATTGGCGGCTCTGCTCCGGTTAATTCGGCCCTTTGTGGAGATTTCGAATTAGGACACCACCGTTGCCCCGCCCCTCTTGACAGGCGTAGTAGTGTAACTGCAGCCACATTTTCCCGCGTGGCATGGGTGAGCGGATAGCTCAACGGGAATTGAGAAGGGGAGGGAACGAGTGCAGTGACCGACGATGATTAAAATAGATTTGCTCGCAGCCAACCCGGGTTGGAAACCCCGGACGACAAATCGGAACCTCTACGGTGCCCTATCCGGGTGAATCCGACCTATTCCGACATGAAAAATGACGTCTCTCCATCGAAATCCGCGCCCGGAAAAAGCGCTGACCACGGAGGGCTACAGTGGAAAACCCAGATGGACAACCGGCGGATACCGGTGGATACCGACGGAAACCGACTGCTTGCACGTTTTCGCGGCGTTTTCCCGGTCTGGCAGTGGCCAATTCGAATTCTCCCGCTAAGGTTTCCGCCCCCTGTGTAATGTAGGCTTGTCACCATATCAGCTCTCGATCATCCGTTTGCGTTTCCCCATCGCCCCATGTCCATGATTATCCGTCCCCTCGCCCTGGCCCTCGCCCTCACTTCGCTTCTGGCCGGCTCGGTCCACGCCGATCCCCCCGCGAAGCTCGATCTGCAGCCCGGCCAGCACATTTCCATCCTCGGCGGCGGCCTGGCCGACCGGATGCAGCACAGCGGCTGGCTGGAGACCTACATCCAGGCCCACTACCCGCAGGCCCATCTCGTCTTCCGCAATCTCGCCGTCTCGGGCGATGAAGTCGCCACCTGGCACCGCTCGCAGGATTTCGGCACGCGCGACGAATGGCTCACCTACGAGCAGACCGATGTGATCTTCGCCTTCTACGGCTTCAACGAATCCTTCAAAGGCTACGCCGGCCTCGAGCAGTTCAAGAAGGACATCGACACCTTCCTCAAGGACACGGCGAAGCAGAACTACAGCGGCCATGGCGCCCCGCGCGTGGTGCTCTTTTCGCCCATCGCGGCGGAACGGACCCAGGACCCGAACTTCCCCGATCCCGGCCCGATCAATACCAATCTGCAAACCTATACCGCGGCCATGGCCGAAGTGGCCAAGGCGAACAACGTGCAGTTCGTCGATCTCTTCACTCCTTCGCAGGAAGGGTTCAAGGCCGCGGCGGCGCAGGGACATTCGCTCACGCTCAATGGCCTCCACTTGAGCGAGGACGGGGAGAAGACCCTCGCCCCGGCGATGTTCAAGGCGATCTTCGGCGAGGCCGCACCCACGAGCAGCCTCGACCTGCTCCACGACGCGGTGGTGGAGAAGAACTGGCAGTGGCACCAGCGTTACCGCACCATCGATGGCTATAACGTTTTCGGTGGCCGCTCCCGCATGGGTTACGCGCCGAAGGGCGCGGACGGCAAGGAGATCGGCGAGAAGATCTACAACAACCCGGTGATGGAGGGGGAAATGCAGCAGCGCGACGTGATGACGGCGAACCGCGACCAACTCGTCTGGGCGCGCGCGCAGGGCAAGGATTTCACGGTC
>Ga0206924_1068_pt1 | contig 24360 bp, 23 predicted proteins | sample Alteio_BWOrgHeat_61_FD_152947 | JGI IMG/M metagenome (GOLD analysis project Ga0206924, IMG submission 152947) | Enriched cells from forest soil in Barre Woods Harvard Forest LTER site, Petersham, Massachusetts, United States -... | ecosystem: Environmental > Terrestrial > Soil > Temperate forest >...
GAAGATCAGGAACTGAACAACTACGGCTGGGTCAATCGCCGAGCGGGCGTGGTGCGCATGCCCATCGAGCGCGCCATGGATCTCCTCGCGCAGCGCGGACTGCCGGTGCGCGGCGATCCCAATGCGCCGAAAGCAGCCCGCACTCCGCTCGAGATGCAACAAGGCCGTCCCGAGCAGCGGGAACCCGTGAAGGAGAATCCATGAAATATCTCGCCGCCATCGCCTTTTGCTTTTTGCCGCTGATCGCCGGCGCCAGCGAATTGGCCGATAGCGCCCTGCGACAAATCCGTTTTGAACAAAAGATCGGCAACCAGGTTCCATTGCAAACGGAGTTTCGCGACGAAACCGGACGGCCTGTGCACCTCGGCGAGTATTTTGGAAGCAAGCCGGTGCTCCTCGTGCTCGGCTATTACCGCTGCCCGATGCTCTGCACGCTCGTGTCAAATGGCCTAGTCGAGAGCCTGCATGACCTAAAAGCCAACGTTGGAGGGGAATTCAACGTCCTCAACGTGAGTATCTCCCCCGTGGAAGGACCGGAACAGGCAGCGGCGAAGAAGCGGGAGGATCTGCGACACTACGGTCGCGGGGGCGCGGAAGGCGGGTGGCATTTCCTGACTGGCGAGGAACCGGCAATCCACCAGTTGGCCAGCGCGGTAGGATTCCGTTACGCCTATGATCCGGCCATCAGGCAATACGCCCATCCGAGTGGCTTCGTCGTGCTTACGGCAGACGGCCGGGTTTCGCGCTATTTCTTCGGCGTCGATTTCCGCGCACAAGAACTCGCCAACGCGCTTCGGATGGCCGCGGACAATCGCACCGGATCGCCAGTCCACCAGCTCCTGTTGCTCTGCTTTCATTACAGTCCGTTTACCGGAAAATACAGCGCTCTCATCCTGAACGTTGTCCGCACCATCGGCGTCGGCAGCTTGCTGGCGCTGGCGCTGTTTATCTCCCGCTCCATCTGGAGCGATCGTCGTCTCCGGCCATGAACCTTCACCTCTTTCCAGAGCAAGCTTCCGAGATCGCCCGGGAATCCGATTGGCTATTCTGGGCGCTGACGGCATTGAGCGCGCTGGTCTGCGTCCTCGTCTTCGCACCCCTGGTTTGGTTTGCCATCAAGTATCGCCGCGGCAGAAAAGTGAATCGCGATTTCAACGAAGGCAACACCTGGAAAATCGAGGTCACGTGGACCTTGATTCCCTTATTCCTTACCATGGGCATTTTCGCCTGGTCGGCAGAAGTCTTTTTCCGCATGGAAAATCCGCCCCCGGGCGCGCTTGAGGTCAACGTGGTTGGCAAGCAATGGATGTGGAAGTTGCAGCACGCCGAAGGCGCACGCGAAATCAACGAGTTACATATCCCGCGCGGCAAACCGGTGAAATTAACCATGACCTCGCAGGACGTGATCCATGACTTCTTCGTTCCCGCCTTTCGCACCAAGCAGGATGTCGTTCCGGGGCGCTACACCACCGAGTGGTTCACACCCACCAAAGTGGGACGTTATCATATCTTCTGCGCCCAATACTGCGGCACCAGCCACGCCGCGATGATCGGCACCGTCTATGTCATGGAACCGCACGATTACGAGCGTTGGCTCGTCCAAGGCTCACCGGAACCTCTCGCCAAGCAAGGCGAGGCGCTCTTTCATAGCCTCGGGTGCAGCGGCTGCCATGGGCCGACGTCAAAGATTCACGCACCTCCGCTGGAAGGCGTGTACGGCCATCTCGTTCCCCTGGAGACGAAGGAATTCGTCCTCGCGGACGATCGGTATGTCCGGGATTCCATCCTCCTGCCCGCCTCGCAAATCGCGGCCGGCTATCAAAACCTGATGCCCAGTTTCACCGGTCACATCAGCGAGGAAGAAATCATGGAGATCATCGCCTATCTCAAGAGCATCGCCAACAAAACACCGGAGGGATACGCCAAGTGAACGCAGATGAGTCCAATTACCTATCAGAGCACAGCGTCCGTTCCTGGCTGCTCACCACCGACCACAAGCGGATTGGCATTCTCTATCTACTCTCGATCGTCGTTTATTTTGCCATCGCGGCGACCGCGGCGGCACTGATGCGCATTCAATTGCTCTCCCCCCACAGCGACCTGGTCCTTCCGGAAACTTACAATAAGCTTTTCACCCTGCACGGCGTGCTCATGGTCTGGTTCTTTTTGATCCCGTCCATTCCGGCGGTGCTGGGCAATTTCGTCATCCCCATGATGATCGGCGCCCGCGACGTCGCCTTTCCGAAGCTCAACCTGATTAGTTGGTATCTCTTCAATATCGGCGGACTGTGCGCGCTGTATGCCGTGATTTGGGGCGGTGTGGACACCGGATGGACATTCTATACACCTTACAGTACGACTTATGCCAATGGGCATGTGGTCACGATGATCATGGGCGTCTTCATCGCCGGATTCGGTTCCATCCTCACGGGCCTCAACTTCATCGTCACCATTCATAAGATGCGTGCGCCCGGAATGACCTGGTTTCGGCTGCCACTTTTTATTTGGAGCCTGTATTCCACGAGCCTCATCCTGGTGCTCGCCACCCCCGTCCTCGCGATCACGCTGCTGGCGATCACCGTCGAGCGACTGTGGGGCGTGGGAATCTTTGACCCGAATCTGGGCGGCGACCCGGTCCTGTTCCAGCACATGTTCTGGTTCTACTCGCACCCGGCGGTTTACATCATGATTCTTCCGGGAATGGGCGTGGTGAGCGAGTTAATCACCTGCTTTTCACGGAAGCGCATTTTCGGCTACCACTTCGTCGCTTTCTCCAGTCTCGCCATTGCGGTCATCGGCTTTCTCGTCTGGGGGCATCACATGTTTGTCAGCAGCCAATCCGTTTACGCCGGGATGGTCTTCTCCATTCTCAGCTTCATCGTCGCCGTGCCTTCCGCGATCAAGGTCTTCAACTGGACGGCTACGCTCTACAAAGGATCCATTTCTTACGACACGCCGATGCTCTATGCCTTCGGCTTCATCGGGCTCTTTACCATCGGCGGGCTCACCGGCCTGTTTCTCGCGGCCATTGCCGTGGATGTCCACCTGCACGACACTTACTTCGTGATCGCGCATTTCCATTACATCATGGTCGGCGGGATGGTGCTTTCGTTCATGGGCGGCCTGCACTATTGGTGGCCGAAGATCACCGGCCGCATGTATCCCGAAGTCATGGGCAGGATCGCCGCCCTGACCACTTTCGTCGGCTTCAACCTGACCTTCTTCCCCCAGTTCCTGCTCGGTTACCTGGGCCAGCCACGCCGGTATCACGCTTATCCGCCCGAGTTCCAAATCTTCCACATCTTCTCGACGGCGGGCGCCTCGATTCTCGGCGTGGGCTATCTCATGCCCCTCTTCTATTTCCTTTGGTCGCTGAAATACGGGCAACGGGCGCCGGCGAATCCCTGGCAGGCCACCGGGTTGGAATGGCAAACGCCCTCTCCACCGCCGCGGGAAAATTTCGGGAAAATACCCATCATCACTGAAGCGCCCTACGACTACCACCCCGAGGTCGAGCAGGCTAAACCGGAGTTGCAACATGTCTGAACCCACTCCCGCCACTGCGCATCAATTTGAAACGCTCGAGCAACAGCGCGAGTCCGACATCCTCGGAATGTGGGCGTTCCTCGCCACGGAGGTCCTGTTTTTCGGCGGGCTGATCATGTGCTACACCTTCGCCCGCTTCAGCTATCCGCAGGCGTTCGCCGCGGCGAGCCATCATCTCTACGTGAGCTACGGTGGGCCCAATACTGCTATCCTGCTTTGCAGCAGTTTCACCATGGCCCTGGCGGTGCGCGCCGCGCAACTCGGTCAACGCAAGGCGTTGGTGGGATTCCTCATCCCCACGATCTTGTTTGGATTGGGTTTCCTCGTGGTCAAAGGATTTGAATATCGCACCGACTACGTCGAGCAACTCGTGCCTCGCTTCCGCTTTCATTGGGATGGCCCCGAGGCCGGTCACGCCGAGCTTTTCTTTTGGCTCTACTTTGTGCTCACCGGTTTGCACGCCTTGCACGTCACCATCGGCATCGGCGTTCTGACCATTGTGGCCATTCTCGGCTGGCGGGGCCGGATCACGGCGCAAAACCACATGACAGCGGAGGTCGCCGGCCTGTATTGGCACTTCGTCGACATCGTCTGGGTCTTTCTCTTCCCGCTCCTCTACTTAATCGGCCACCGCTAATGTCCACCCACGTCGTTCCCACAAAAACTTACGCCGCGATCTTCGTCGCCCTGATGGTCTTGCTCGGCCTGACGGTTGGCGTGGCCTATATCGACCTGGGCCCATTGAATTTCGCCGCAGCCATGACGATCGCCGTATTGAAGGCGTTCCTGATCATCGCCGTTTTCATGGACGTGCGCTCCGCACAAAAGCGGGGTTCTTCTGGCTCTCGTTCCTGCTGACGATGGCGATGATCGATTACTCCACGCGGAGCTGAAAGTCCGAAAGCACCGTCTGCGCAGCGCGGAAACCGCACATCCCGTGAACCCCGCCTCCCGGCGGCGTGGACGAGGAACAGAGATAGAGTTTCCGACGTTTCAGGCGATACGGCGCCGGGCTGAAGGTGGGCCGGGCAAACATATGCCACAGGTCGCACGCTCCCCCGGTGATGTCGCCTCCGTCGAGGTTTGCATTGGAGATGGCCAAATCGGAGGGACGTGAGACATGCCGGTCGAGGACGATGCGCCGGAAACCCGGCGCGAACCGCTCGATTTGATCCTCGATGGCGGAAGTCATATCGATCGTGCACCCGCGAGGCATATGGCAGTAGGCCCAGGCGATGTGTTTCCCAGCAGGCGCCCGGCTGGGGTCGAAGAGAGTCGGTTGGGCAAGCAAAACAAAAGGGCGTTCGGGGACTCGCCCGTGGGCCACTTCCTTCTCCGCCTCGGCAATTTCCTCCAGCGAGTTTCCGAGATGCACGGTGGCGGCCTGATGGCACTGCGCCGCCGTCCAGGGAATGGGCCCATCGAGCGCGTAATCGACTTTGAAAATACTGGGACCGTGGGGAAACTTCTGAAGACGATTTCCAAGCGACGAGGAAAGATTATTTCCAGCCAGCCGGGCGGCCTGCCAAACGGAGGTATCCAACAAAGTGACATCGGTTTCCGAGGACATGTCTTCCGGAGCCGTTACTTGCTGTCCCGTCTCCACCACTCCGCCGAGGCTGCGCAAGTGTGCCGCCAAAGCATCGCTGAGACGTTGCGCCCCGCCGCGGGGTAGCGGCCAGCCAACGGCATGGCCAAACAAAGCCAGCATGAGCGCGTAGGCCGCAGAAGCCGGCGCATCCAAATCGAGAAACGAATGAGCCGCCAGCCCCGCGAATAGAGCGCGCGCCGGTTTCGTTTGAAAAGACGAGAGGGCAAGACCACGAGCAGAACGCAACGCCAGCAAGCCGAAGCGCGCCATCTGCATCGGATGCCGCGGCCAATGAAGCAGCGGTCGCAAAAACTCATCGGCGAGCACTTCCCACTGCTCCACCAAAGGTTTCATCAACGAGCCATACGCCTTCTCGTCCAAGCCAAGCCCGGCTGCTGTCTCTTCCACAGACCGGCACAGCACCGCCGCAGTTCCATCCACGAATGGATGCGCCAAAGGATAGGGAGAATGAATCCACTCCAGCCCCAGTGACGGAAGCGGCAGTGTCCGAAAGAAGGGCGACCCGATGGCCAGCGGATAGATCGCCGAACATCGATCGTGCGCGAAACCCGGCAACGTGAGTTCCGCCGAGCGCACCCCACCACCGATGGTCGGCCGCGCTTCCAGCACGCGCACCGCCCAGCCAGTCTGCGCCAAGGCAATCGCCGCTGCGAGCCCGTTGGGACCCGAGCCGACGACGGAAGCGTTCATTCCATCTTCTTAATGATGATGCAGCCCGCGCGCGATAGGGATCATTCGCCGGTCATGGCGAAAATAAGCATCGGCGGCCACGGCGATCCAGTAAGCCGGAATCAGGGTCCAGCCAAAGATGAACATCGTGAAGGTCACGGCGAAAACGAGGATCACCGGCAAACCGACGAGGAGAATAACCCACGCGGCGAGGACATACCCTTTGAAATAATGGCCCGCGCCGGGCAAAAGAAGACTCAAGGCCGCGGCGGCAATATCGCGCGGATCACGTTCGTGACGGTGTTCCTCTTCCTCCCGGTAACCCAGCACCCAATCACATTTGGTGCACTCCGTGGCATTGGGAGCGAGCGCCTCGCCGCAGAGCGGACAGTGCATTTCTACATTCGGCAAAAGTTCTGTATTCATGGCTTTCCCATTGCTTCGCAGCGCGGTGGGGCGATGGCTGTGAAGCGGTGCTTCATCTTCGGTGCACGCAACAATGTGTTGGGCAACGTAATCCGGTTGTTATGAGTATCGCCCCTCCTCCCTCCGCGGAGCCCGCCCGCGGATCACGCTCGGTCACTTTGCGTGCCCTGGCCACCGACTATGATGGCACGCTCGCGCACGATGGCGCGGTCACCGAAAGCACCCTGGCCGCGCTACAAAAGGCGAAGGATGCGGGACTGCGCTTGATTCTCGTCACCGGCCGCGAGATCCATGATCTCGCCAAAGTCTTTCCGCAAATGGCCTGGTTTGACCTCGCGGTCATGGAGAACGGCGCCGTGCTTTATCATCCGGATACCGGTGAGAGCGAACTGCTCGCGGAAGCGCCGCCCAGCGAGTTTGTGAAACGTCTGCACGCACTCGGATTGCCGCTGCAATTGGGCCACGCCATCGTGGCCACATGGGAGCCGCACGAAAAGGAAGTGTTGGCGACGATCAAGGAACTGGGCCTGGAATTGCAGGTCATCTTCAACAAGGGTAACGTCATGGTCCTGCCCAGCGGCGTGAACAAAGCGACGGGCCTGCGCAGAGCGACCGCGGAACTCGGCCTCGATGTCTCCGAGGTGGCCGGGGTGGGCGATGCAGAGAATGATCACGCCTTTCTGGAAGTGTGCGGGCTATCCGTCGCGGTGGCGAATGCGCTCCCATCGATCAAGGAACGGGTCAATATGGTCACCCAAGGCGACCATGGAAAAGGCGTGGAAGAATTGATCGAGTGGTTGCTGTCGCAAAAAGAAAGGGCTCAATGAAAGTTCTCATGCTCGATGTGGGCGGAACCAATGTGAAGATGATGGCCAGCGGGCACGAGGGCTTCCGCAAATTCCCGTCTGGCCGCGCCTTGACCGCGGCAAAAATGGTCAAGGGCGTTCTCGAGGCGGTCGAAGGCTGGACGTACGATTCGATTTCTCTCGGCTTCCCCGGCTTGGTGCGGGACGGAAAGATCGCCCGGAATCCGCTGAATTTGGGAGGTGGGTGGATGGAATTCGATTTTGAAAAAGCCTTCAAGCGTCCGGTGCGCATCATAAACGATGCGGCCATGCAAGCGCTGGCCAACTACGAGTCGGGCCGCATGCTCTTCGTCGGCCTCGGGACGAGCGTCGGCGCGACGTTGATTGCCGACGACACGATCGTGCCCTTGGAAATCGGGCTGTTACGGCTCTCCAAGTCGGAGGCCTTCATGGACACCTTGAGCAAGGACGCATTGAATTCCAACGGCCGGGCTCGCTGGCAGCGTTCCGCGACGAAAGCGCTCGCGCTGTTGCGGGATGTTTTCTGGCCGGATCACGTAGTCATCGGAGGAGGCAACGCCAAGCATCTCGATCCGCTGCCCGAAGGTTGCGAGCGGGGTAATAATCAGGACGCCTTTCGCGGTGCTTTGCGCCTATGGCCGGACGCAGATATGTTCGCGGAACCCCTGACCACGACTTGGCGAATTTCCAGGCCGTCGAAGAAGAAGAAAGAGAAGAGCAAGGACGGTCCGCGCAAGGAAAAGAAATAACCGCGCCGGGTGCGTGAGCGACAGAGCTGCGCGCTTCGAGCAATCGCTGTTCTTTGATCAGTCGGCGATAACGTCCCAACTTAGCGGAGTGCCGCGCGGGAGTTTCTGTTTGGCGGTGCGCCCGAGGATTTCTTCGAGATGCTTGGGGGCGAGACCGTGACCTGGACGGATGGAACGGATATTTTCCGAAGTGAAGCGGTCGCCGATCGCGATATCCGCGACGACAAAGAGGGAGCGGCGCAGGGCGCGGCCGGCTTTTTCATTGTCGCCAGCACCGTAGGAGACCTGGCCCAGTGCCCGTTCGGCGACGCGAATGGCGTCGACCATTTGCTTGAACTCGGCCGGCTCGAGGGAAAAGACGCTGTCGGGACCGGGTATTTGACGGGAAGAGGTAAGATGCTTTTCCACGATGCAGGCGCCGAGGCCGACCGCCGCGACTGGGACAGTGGTGCCCAGCGTGTGATCGGACAGTCCGGCGGGAACGTCAAAGCGAGCGGCGAGATCGGGGATGGTGCGCAGGTTCATCGATTCCGGAGGGGCGGGATAGGCGCTGGTGCATTTGAGCAAGGCGATGTCCGTGGCGCCCGCGGCGCGGGCGGCGGCGACGGCTTCCTCGATCTCGTCGGTAGTGGCCATGCCGGTGGACATGATGAGAGGCTTTCCGGTTCGAGCGGCCAATTGAATGAGCCCGATATCGACGAGTTCGAAGGAAGCGATCTTGTGCGCCGGCACGTTCATTTTTTCCAGAAACTCTACGGCGGTCGGATCGAAGGGCGTGGAGAAGAGTTCGATGCCGATTTCGTCGGCCAGTGTTTTGAGACGAGGCTGCCATTCCCAAGGCGTGAAAGCTTCGCCAAAGAGATCGTGCAGTGTCCGGCCATCCCACAAGGTGCCGCCACTGATGCGGAACCGCGGATCGTCGCACGCGATGGTAAGGGTATCGGCGGTGTAAGTCTGAAGCTTGACGGCGTCGGCCCCGGATTCTTTGGCCAGGTGGACAAGGCGCGCGGCTTCGTCGTAATTCTGATGATGGTTGGCCGATAACTCGGCAATGATGAAGACGGGGTGCCCCGGACCAATGAGATGGCGGCCGATTTTCATAATCGATAGTTACTTGGTGCTTTGGAAAGGGCCGGGAGGATGAAGATTTTCCGGGGATAAGGAAAGAGAATCGAGCAATGCGGCGACGACTCTCTCCGCTCCGCGGCCATCGACCAAGCGGCGATTGGCGATGGCTGCCTCGGCCCGCCATGCGTGGTCGCCGATCGCTTGCTGGATGGCCGCGGCCAGGTCCTGCTCGTCGACTTGATCGAACCAGCCGAGGTTGCGAGCGGCTCCGGCGGCGTGAGAAGCCTCGGCGCCCAGCCGCTGATTTTCCGCAAGGAGGAGGATCAAACCGGGGAGGCCGAGAAGAGAGCGTTCCCAGGAGGAAAGGCCGCCGGCCGTGATCGCCAGGTCTGCCCACGCGAACCATTCATCGAGATTGGAGACATCGAAAAGCAACTGGAAGGCGGGTCCGCAAGCGGCGACGGATTTCTCCAGGGCCGCGCGATGCCGGCTGCTGGCGCTGGCCACGATTTTCACTTCCCGCTCCCCGCCCGCGATTCGCGAGAGGGCGGCAATGACTTTTTCCGTGGCGTAGTCGGGATCGGAGCCACCGAGGGTGACGAGGATCTTTCGGGCCACTGGCGGGGTGGAACGCGTCCAATCTCTCCAGCGCACAAACTCGCGGCGCAGGAGCGCGAAAGACGCACCGAGCAGCAAGCGGGTGTGAGCAGAACGGCGCGGATAGTATTCCTCGCTGGCGCCGAAATTGGGATCCAGAATGACGGAAGCGCCGTAGTCGCCGATCGTGCCGAAATCATCGATCATGAGGAGGTGGGGAACGGCTTCCGCCACGGACCTTTGGAAGGCACCGGTGAAGCGATAACCATCGAGCACAACCCAGCTCGCTCCCTGTTCGCACGCCACGCCGCGAGTGCGATCAAGATCGGCGGGGGTGGCGGTTTCGGCCGGAGAATCCGCGAGGAAGATCTCCTCCTTTTCAAGGCGGGCGCGCACGGCCGGGAGCTCGAGGGCGCCGAGATGAACGACGCGGCCACCCGCGTCGCACCAGGCTTGGGCGAGGGCGAGGCTTCGCATGACATGGCCGGCGCCCGTCGCAACTCGCGCATCGCAGCGCAAAAGCAAAGTAGGGGCCGGAGAAACGGTCATGCGCTGGGAGATGTCCCTCAGCGATCCACGGCGGCTGGCGACTCGGACTCGGGAAGGAATTTCCGCAGCTTGTCGCGAGACGTCTCGTATTCCGCTGCGGTCAATTCCGTGTAGATCATTCCGTCTTTCTCGTCGAATCGCCGGAAGCCAAAGCCGGCATTAAAACGGATCGCGCGTTCGTTGCGCGGAAAGAAAGCCGCATAGGCGCGCTGAAGCTGGAGTTCGCGGAAGATGAACTCCAGGAGGAGGGTCATGGCGTGAAAGGGCACCAGGAAAGAAAGGTCGGTTTCGGTGAGATAGATGGAAATCTCAGCCGAATTCGCAGGGGCGCGCTTTTGGTAACAACCGACAAACCCAACGGGTGCCGGGGCATCTTGCGGAAGGATGACGAAAAAGAAATCCCGCACCGAATCCAAGCCGGCAAACCACTTTTGATGCTCCGCCGCCTCGATGAAATGTTCCTCGGCATAGACGTCCTTGCCGAGGAAGCTATTGCGCGTGGTGCGAATGAATTCGACGTCGCCGGGACTGGCCAGTGTCACCTGGCGCAGGGTAATCAGCGACGTGGTCCGTTTCATTTGGCCGCGAGTTTTTCCGCGACGAGCGCGGCCATCTTGTTGACGCCGCCGAACTTCTCCTGGGTTAGTTCGGAATCCAGAATTTTGATCTGCCAGTGCGTCTCGACAAAATCGACCAACTCCACGACACCGAAGGAATCCAGCACACCTATCTCGTATAGTGAGGTGTCGAGGGGAATGGGCTGGTCTTCGGAGAGGGAGGGAACATTACGGCGAAGATAACTGATGAGGGTCGGGACGATTTCGGCAGGGGTCATGAGGTTCTCGGAGGCGGACGACAAAGTCACAGGAGGAGAGTTTTTGCGCGGCAGGGGTGTGGAAATCGGCGCCAATGAATTGGGCGTGCAGAATCTGGGAGGAGAGGATCTGGACGAAAGCCATGTTGTCCCGCGTGCCCATGCGGGACAATTCCGAATTCTTGATTTTGTCGAAGAGTTTCCCCACCAGGGCGGGCGCAAACAAGCCCGTGGCACGAATCTTCGAATCGCTGAGATATTGCTCGATCAGTGGAGAGGAACGATTTCCCGTGCCGTAGAAAGCGCGAATCTCCGGCGCTTGATAAGCGAACTTCGGGCGGCTCGTGATGGCCTCGGGCAGAAGCGTGTCCATACTGGACCGAAGGATGTGCTTATCCCGCAATCCATTGAGCTTGTATCTCTGGGGAAGGGAATTGGCGAACTGCAGAAAATCGTTATCGAGGAAGGGAAAGCGCGCTTCCACGGAGTTGGACATCGTCATGCGATCGCCTTGCGAGGATAGAAGGTAACCTCTCAGCAGGGTCGTCATCTCGAGATATTGGGCGCGGTCGACGCCATTGGCCTGGACAAACTCCGGCGGAACGAGGGAAGCCATCTCCTCGATGGCTTGGTAACCGCCCAGCGTCTGCTGAACATCTCCGGAGAAGAAAATCCTGTTGGCCGCATTATTCGCCCAGCGAATCTCATGGGAGAAGAAAGGAGAATGCGGATTGTTGGTGCGCTTCAAAGATTCGATGGCAAGGCTGGCGAAGCGCGGGTTGGCGAATTGCGGCAGATACTTATAGAGCTTCTTGAAAAGCTGCGGACGCGCCGTGGAAGTGGGCTGCCGGGCGCAGAAACGGCGGATTTTGACTTCGCGAAACAGATCGTAGCCGAGCAGCAATTCATCCGAGCCTTCACCCGTGAGGACAACCTTCTGACCATTCCCGCGAACGGCGGCGGAGAGGATTTGCAAAGGAGTCGGGGCGGTGCGAAAAAGCGGACACTCGGTATGCCAGATGACTTGCTCGAAGCGCTGGGCGATATCTTCCTCTGTACAGGTCGCCGCGAAATGTTGAGTCCCGAATTGATCGGCCACCATTTTTTGGAACGAACTCTCGTCGTAACTATCGTCGGCGAACTGAACGGAGTAAGTCTTGAGCTGGCGATCAAGACGGCGGGTGGCCAGGGCGACGATGGCCGAGGAATCAATTCCTCCGCTAAGATAGGAGCCGACTTCCACGTCGGCGTGCAGACGGAGCCGGATGGAGCGGGTAAGTTGCTCGAGAAATTCCTCTCTTGCCTCGAGGAACGATTGCCGGGACGGCGGCTGAAGGCTGGGAAACGGCCAGTGCCAATAGGGCGAGTGGCGGTAACTTCCATCGGCCTGGACGACCATAAGATGGCCGGGCGGCAACTCGCAGATCTCAGCAAAGGCCGTGTGCCGGCCGATGGGCGTCCAGAAGGTGAAAATCTGGTCCAGGGCAAATGGATTGATGCGCCTCGGCACCCGCGGATGGGTGAACAACGCCTTGATTTCCGAGGCGAAAGCGAAAAAGCCCCCCGCGGCATGGTAAAAGAGCGGGCAAATTCCGAACCGGTCGCGGAGCAGAATCATTTCCCGGTCGCGCGGATCCCAAATGGCCACGCCAAACTGCCCGTTTAAGAGCGGGGCGAAGTCCCGGCCATGCTCGAGATAAAGACGCAGCACCACTTCGGTGTCGCATTGGGTATGGAAGTGGTGTCCATGGCGGATGAGATCTTCGCGCAGCTCCCGATAGTTGAAGATTTCGCCATTCAGGGTGATGACAACGCCGGTCTCGGCATCGCGGATGGGTTGCTGGCCGTGGAGAAGATCAATGATAGAAAGGCGCGCCGTCCCCATGACGACACCCCCTCCGCTAAAGGTGCCGAATTCATCCGGGCCGCGATGAGAAATCGCCGCCAGCATCAAGTCCACGCGATGCTCGTCCGCCTGCTCAGAAACAATTCCGGCTATGCCGCACATTGGGAACTCGAATCACTTCGGTATCTTCCGGAAATGATCATGGGCTTGATTGCTTCGTTCGCCGTCATGTCCAAAAACAGTTTCTCCCAGCGCGTCTTCAGGATGCTTTGCGAGATATCATGATCGTGGAACATTCCCAGCGTCCCACCGTCGCTGCCTCCAACTTGCGCCCGGACCTTCGTCTTCGTAAGTGACTCCTGAACTTTCGGATTCGAGATCAGCGGCAGGTTCAATGTTTCCTTGCTATGAGGCGCGTTCAGGATTTCCGCCGGGACACCCAGATACTCTTCGGCCACGACGGAGTAAGGTTGAAGCGTGGTGATATCCCACTGGTGGAAAATCCCAATCTCGCGATCACTGGTATCGAGCCCGTAAATAAAAAATCGGCGGAGGCGTTCTTTTGATATTTTGGGCTGAGGATAATAGGTGGCTCCGCCATAAGTCACCGGCGTGTAATCGGCCACGAATTCATTCATCAGGTCCCCAGTAAGGAAAACCAACCGGCGCAGCGGAAACCGGCGGCGCATCTCCCGCCCGATGAGATGATTGACCCACGCGCAGTGCACGTTGAAATCACGCCAATCCTGGCCGTAACGCAGAACGGTATCGAGCACCTCGGTCGCGATTTCTTTTTTCGCAAGGATCGGTTCGAAGCGCAGGCCAAGATGCGCGGCAATCGCGGAAGCTGCAGTAAAGTCTTCGCTGACTGTTCCATTCGGGCCCGACTGGTAGGAAAAAGTAGTGGCGACCACCGGATCGAGATACTCGCTGGCGTAGGAGGCGATGAGCGAACTATCCAGCCCACCAGACAAACACACGCAGAAGAGGCTGTCGGGAAACTGGGCTTTCACCTGGGAAAAGAAACGAGAGAGCGCGGTATGAACACGATCGCGAAACGCCACGGGATCGAAGGCTTCCGCAGGTTGCGAATCGGTTTCGCTGATATCGTAGTAACTGACCAGCTTGTGTGTCCCGCTGGCCGCATCTATCTTAAGAAAGTGTCCCGGCGGAACGGAGAAGATGCGATTCAGATCGCGCACCGCGGCAGCCACGTCGTGGATATAATTCCCAACCGTGACGGTTCGCCCTTCAGGGTCGAGATGATAGAATAACTTGTTAATCCCGAGGCGGTCCCTGATGAGATAATAATGGTCGCCCTGACGCACGGCCAGGGAAAATTGCCCGCCGATTGCCTGAGGCGATATCTGCCCACTACCGCCAGTGGTGGTAATTAACGAAACCACATTTTCCTCGCTGCCTCCCACAAAGACATTGGGCAGCTTGAGCAGGTTATCGATATTCAATAGGATTTTGCGCCGGGGGAGGTGATGAGTGAGGGGAGGCTGGGTCGTTAAACAGCAATGGGAGTGCCGTCTGCGGTAGGAAGAGGTTTATTCTTTGCGCTGGCCGGAGTTTCCCTTCCTTGGCGATAGCGCTCCATAGCCGCAGTAAAAGATTCGTCGGAGAGGTGGTCGATATTCAGCGCGCGGCGATGCTCAGCCATAACGGTCCGGAACTCCTCCTCCGTGAAACCGGAAATCTGGAGATACCAGTCCAGGGCGTCGGGGCGTTCGGTGTCGTGCTTCTTGGCCAACTCAAAGGCTTCCGCCCGCGTCAGCAGGCCAGTGCGAACGTCCACGCTCGCGTGGTCGGTGCCGCGGCCAAAGCCGCGCTTGAGAAACTTCGTGTAATCATGCACGCCCGCCATTTTGCATTCCACGCTCTTGTAACGCTTATAACTGCCCTCGACTTTGTCCTCCCGCCAGTCATAGACATCACGCACGAATTCCATCTGCCGTTCGTCATCCCAGAAAATGAAATCGCCGAGATTGATCCCGATCACGCCGACCGCCTCGATATCTTCGACCGAAGGCAGGCGGAAAGCCGACATCTCGCGCAGGGTGATCTCGTCGCAGACCATTTCCTCGGGGTAACGCTTGGCCGAGACCTTTGTGAAATAGTCGCGGTCGAATTTGCGGATGGGATTGCGGTAGCTGGAGCGGCCGGAAAGTTCGGCGAGCGATTCGCCCCATATGAGCAATGGGATCTGATATTTCACCGCCACCTGGAGCGGAAACGCGCCCACGCCCGAATGGCAATGCCAGCACGAATCGCCGATCTTGAGCAAGGATTGCCGCGCGAGTTTGTCGACCAGCTTGCGGCTCGGTGAAAACATCACGTGGTCGATGTCGAACTTGTCCAGGCAGTTTTGGAGATTGTATTTGCCCGTCTCCGAGAACCAGGTGTGACTGAACGTGACGGCGAGCGTGCGCATGCCGTAGATCTTGGTCAGGACGTGCAACTGGAAGGTGCTGTCCTTCCCGCCGCTGATCGGGATGATGCAATCGTAGTCCTTTTTCAGCCCCTTGTAGTGGTCCAGGATCCCACGCAACTCCGCCTCGCGCTCCACCCAGTCGATCCGCATTTTTTGTTCCGCAGACTGGCAGGCCTGACAAACCCCCATCTCATCGAACAGGACACCTTCATTGGACTCGGGCATGCAGCACCGCAGGCAATACTTCATGTTCGCAAAAAGCGGCTTGCCGTACGTGGAATCGGACATGGTGGAAAATTGGGTGACGAACAAGTGCTGAAGGGAAGGTCCTGCAGCAGGAGGCCAACGCTCCCAGCGGAAACTGGAAGCGGCAGCCTATTTACTTCACGACGTTAATAACACGCTCTTCCGCCAGCGGCAACTCTTGCTCATAAAAAATTTCGCGTCCGAGGAAACACGTATTACCTACCCGCGACCGGCCTTATAACCGTTCAAATACGGTGGGGAAAGAGGCACAACAATCAGAACCCTATCGATGCACGGGCACGGTCGGAGTCAGACAAGGAACGGAGCCGATGACGTGATATGGAGCCGGCAATCGGGCTCGAACCGATGACCTGCTGATTACAAATCAGCTGCTCTACCAACTGAGCTATGCCGGCGTGATGCTCTGGAGAATCGCCACAAAAGCTTCCGATTTCATCTGCGTTTTGCGGTCAGGAAGGGTGCAAGACCGAAACCGACGGCAAAAGAGAGGAAAGACGAAGGCTGCAGGATTTCGTTCGCCACTAAAAGCGGTCGTTATTATGCGCAACCCGGCCTCGATGGCAAAGAGTTTTGGAAATTCAAAACCGACTGCATCACCAAGACAATGGAATCGCGGCGGGATGACGTTCGTTCTTGCCGCCCCCGCTTCGTTCTGCTGAAACTCGGGCGTGCTTCCGTTGTATGGTTGGCCCGACACAGTGTCTTACGTTCCAGGGGATCTGGCGCCATCACCATCGTTCCGTACTTCCTACCGATTCCGCCCGGAGAGACGTCCTTGCGGAACTGAATTGCCCTCCTTTTTGGCGAGGCGTCCATGACGCCGACGACGATAAATTGAACCACCTGCGATACGAACCGCCACGTATCCAATACTCGAGAATGACATGATCACGCGCAAAAAATCCAAGACCGCAGCCCTCAAGATCCAGCCGACCTCGTACGTCGGGTCGTTGCCGGATTGTCCCACCATGAGCGTCGGGCAACCCTACGTGGGGACGGCATGTGTCATCACCTGCCATAACTACGCCAAATTTCTGTCTCAATGTGTCGAGTCCTGCCTGAACCAAAGCGAACCGTTCGACCACGTGATCGTCGTCGACGACGCGAGCACGGATGACACGGCGGCGGTAGCGCGACGGTTCGCGGCGCGTGGCGTCCGCTACTTGCGGGGTGAGTGGAAAAACTACAGCGCCGCGCGCATGGCCGGGGTGGCCGCACTGCCGCGCACGCCCTTCCTGCTTTTTGTGGACGCGGACAATTCGCTTTCGCGCTCCTACCACGAGCGGCTGCGGACGGCGATGACGGACTCGAACCTCGGCGCCACCTACGGCCATCTCCTGCAGTTCGACGAAACAGGAACGCTGGGTCTGAACGAAAGCGTCCGTCCATTTGAGCATCATGATCTCCGTCGGCAGAACCTGGCGGATGCGTGTTCGCTCGTGCGGCGGGAAGCGTTCGATCAAGTCGGCGGTTGGAAGACCGATAGCTTCCTGACGGATTGGATGATGTGGATGGACATGACCCGTCTCGGTTGGAAAATGCGCCACGTGCCGGAAGCGGTGCTGAACTACCGGGTTCACAAAGAGCAGATGTCGAGCGTCCGCTTTGGCAATTGGGATATTCACGTCACGCCGATGCGCCGCTCGTGCATGATTGCGGTGGTGACGCTTTTCTCCGGCCGGCACTGGGCGCTGGATCGACATTTTGACTGGTTGAAACGATTGGACTGGGAACGGGAAAACCTGCATCTCGTGGCTCTCGACAATTCGAACGATCCGAAGTTTTCGCGCGCGCTGAAAAATCATCTCGTCAAAAGCGACATGGCCTTCAGTTACGTCGCCGACCGGAGCCGGGTATTGCGCGAAACCAGCGCGGCGGAACTCGCCGGCAGCCGCACGCATCGCAGCGAGAACGCTTACACGCTGGCGCAACATCTGGCGCGGCTTTATGCCGTGGCCCGGCAGCATATTCCGGCCGGCGCTGATTTTATCTGGTCGGTGGAAGACGATATCGAACCGCCGGCGGACGCGCTCCATCACATGTGCAAAGGCATTTTCCGTTACCCGGACACCGGAGCGGTCACCGGCTGCGCGCGCTCCCGTTTCGAGGAGCAGTGGATTTTGTGGGAAAATGGCAAAGCGCTGTCCGAACCACCTCCGGTGGGCCGTTACAATCCCGTCGATGCGGCGGGTTTCTACTGCATGTTGCTGCGCCGTCCGGTGTTCGACGCCATCGCATTCCGGCCCACGCGCGATTGGTCGTTGCAGAACTGCGCCTACGATTGGGCGGCCACGCACGACATCGTGAAATCCGGATGGAACGTTCTCGCCGCAGGCAGTGTGCGCTGCAAGCACTGGCAGGAGGATGGAAGCTGCCTATGAGCGCGGTGGCGGATTTGTTCGATAGAGACGACCGGCCAAAAGTGCTGAACTGATGGGCGATCTTATGAATGGACTCGAAGGGCTGACGGTTGGTGACTTCAAGATCCTGACGAAGATCGGCAGTGGCGCCATGGGCACGGTTTATCTTGCCCAGCAACCGTCCCTCAAGCGGTCGGTTGCCGTAAAGGTTCTGCTGCCCACGCTGGCGAGCGACCTGGAGTGCGCGCGACGCTTCAAACGGGAAGCGATGCTCGCAGCGAGTCTCAGTCACCCCAATATCGTGCAGGTCTATGCGGCGGGCGAGCAGGAGAATATCCACTACCTCGTGATGGAATATGTCCACGGCGAGTCCTTGGAAAAGCGCATCACCCGGGAGGGCCGTATTCTTCCGGAGGCCGCCCTGAACATCGTCGTGCAAATGGCCGAGGCACTCGATCATGCCTGGAGCAAGGCGCGCATGATTCACCGCGACGTGAAGCCGAGCAACATCCTCCTCTCTGCCAAGGGCGATGTGAAGCTGGCCGATTTTGGCCTCGCAAAAAGTTCCGGTGGCGACAGTACTTTGACGGGCACGGGCATGTTTGTGGGAACGCCACGATACATCAGCCCAGAACAGGCGCGGGGCGACGACGAGGTCGATTTCACCGCGGACATTTACAGTCTCGGTTGCACGCTCTACCACATGCTCTGCGGGCGCGCGCCTTTCGTGGCCGACGCCCCCATCGCGGTGGTCGTGCAGCATCTCACCAAGCCGATTCCCTCGATCCTCGAAAAAGTCCCGGACTGCCCGCCGCCCATCGTGAAGCTGATCAATCGGATGACGGCGAAAACTCCAGCCAAACGTCCGGCGAACTACTCCGTGCTGATCGAAGAAATGCGCCAGGCCCAGGCTTCGCTCGTCAAGCCGCGCAAAAGCGCCGGCTTGCAATTCGCACTTGCCGGCATCCTGCTCATTGCAGGCCTCGGCTGGTATTTCGCGACGCATCGTCCCGTGCGGATTATCGAGGGCCCGACGCAAAGCACACATGCATCGACGCCGGTTGCTGCATCTCCGGCATCCGATTCACGGCAACCGGCCACGGCATTCGCCAAGGAGGTTGCTGCCCTACCTCCGGAAACCCAGGCGAAGCGCGTCATCGCCAGGATCAAAGAACTCAATCGTGACTTCGATCCCGCGAGCGCCAGCTATTCCGTGGAGAATGGCACGGTGAGCGAACTCACGCTCAGCATCGTGGCGGTCACCGATCTGTCTCCCGTCGCAGCGCTCCGATCATTGAAGAGTTTACAACTCGGCCAGACGGGCCAGACCGGCGCGCTCAGCAATCTCGACGCCTTGAGCGACCTCGCGCTGACGCGTCTCGAATGTCACAATTGCAACATCAGCGATCTCGGCCCATTGCGCCGCATGCCCCTGCAATGGCTCGTCTGTTCAGGCTCGCCCCGCATTAGCGATCTCACGCCAGTGCAAGGTTGTCCGCTGGAAGCCCTCGGCATCAACGACACGGCCGTGACCGATTTGAAGCCCGTGCGCAACATGCCGTTGAAGTACCTCAATTGCGGGCTCACGCAAATTGAAGACCTCACCCCGTTGCAAGGAGTTCCTTTGACCGATCTCAATTGCACCCATACCCGCGTGCGTGATTTGAAGCCGCTGGTCGGCAAAAAAATAACGCGGCTCATTTGCAGCCACGCTTTCGTCGAGGACCTCACTCCACTTCGCGGCATGCCGCTCAAGGAACTCGACTGTGACTACGATCCCACGCGCGATCAGCAGATCCTGCGAGCCATTCCGACGCTCGAAAAGATCAATTCCCTGCCCGTAAATGAATTCTGGAAAAACCAGTAATTCTTTTTTGCGGAGACGGATTTTTCGGCACGAGCAGTGCCGAATAGGCGCAAATATCCGCAAATAACGGCGGCGCGGACCAACCCGGCGCGATCCTAGGCGCGCACCTGCAGGATCATCCACCATTGCGGATCGGCGCCGGTGAGAGGCGCCTCGACCACCGGCAATCCGCTCTCGGCGATCCCTTGCCGCGTCATGGGAATCAAGTCGTAAAACAGTTCCCACGGAAACCACTCGACGCCGATAAACTTGCGCCAGTTCCAATGGTCGAAAATGAGCCACCCGCCCGGTCGCACGAGCCGGATCGCATCGCCCACGATCCGCATCAATTCCGGCTGGCCGCGCTCCGCCAGCCGTCCCGCCTGCGCGTCCTCGGCCAGCCACTCGATCATCCGGCGCTCCTGCGCAAACCAATCGATGTCTGTGGTATCAAACCCGCGCAGCGCACTCACCGCCGTCTGCAAAATGTCGTTCACCGCGTGATGAAAACAGGCCACCTCGAAAGAGCGCGGCGCGAGATGATCGAGCGCGCCTTGCGCATCGCCCTCGATGATCCGGATGCTCATTTTTAAATGCGCGACCCGCCCTTGCAACTGCGCGCGCAGCCGTCGGTTGAGGTTGATCGTGAGATAACTCGCCTTCGCCCCGCCATACGCTTCCGCCGCGAAAATCACCGGTGGCGACGCACCCACACACGGCTCGTACACCGCCATCGTTCGCGGAAGCTGCAGCGCCTCGAAAATCTCGTAATACTGCGCCGCCAGCACCGCGTTGAACACCGGCAGCGAGATATCCAGCGGCTTCGGATGCTGCAAAGCGCCGGCCACCTTCTCCTCCATCGCCGACTCCGGCACCTCCGCAAGTTCCCGGCGCGCCGCCTCATCCAGCGTCGCGAAAATCACGCCCTCGCGAATCTCTCGCGCCACCCGCGCCGGTTCCCACAAGGGCAGCCACGCCGCCGCAGCGCCCGAACCGTCGCCTGCGGGAATCTCCATCGCCACGCGCCGGCTTACTTCTTCGCCGCGGGCGCCGCTCCTACCGGGCCGAGCCGCTTCTTGCCCAGCGCCAGGTCATCGATCCACGTCGTGAACCCCTCGCCGCTCGCCGGCTGATAGTTCGTCCAGCCGATCGACAGCGTATCAAACGCCGCCGGCAACTCCGCACCTTCAAACTGCCCCGCGCCCTTGCGCACCGCCACGTCCGTGATCTCCTCCCCATTGATGAAGAGCTCATAAGTCTGCGTTGCGTTATCCACATGCCACTCCGCCAGCGTCCATTCATCGGTATAGTGGAATTTCGTCTTGCCGCTCGGGCCGAATTCCTTGCGCCCCTTCAGCGGCTGCACGTTGTAGAGATACTTGAACGCGCCCGTCATGTCCGTGATTGTTCCGAGCAACCGCACCTCGATCGGATCATTGGCCAGCGGGCTCGTCGTCCGCCCCGCCACCAGCGTTGTGTGAATCGCCGCGGACGTCTTCCCTTCCGGAATCACCGGCAACGGCGCGGGCATCTTCACCTTGAAATAAAGCCGTCCCCAGAATTGCCCGCCCAAAGCCGCGACCTTCGCCGCCGGCAAAGTAACGAAGCGCCCGCCCTTCACCGCCGGCTCGATCCGCAGCGACCGCTTGCCGCTATGCGCCGCGTCCTCCGCCACCCCGATCGCCCCCGTCTTGGCAAATCCCTCCGGAATCTGCCCCACCGGCACAGCCTCAAAATCCTCCGACACGATCACCTCCGCCGGAGCGGATTCCGCCCGAGCGGCGATCGAACCAAGGAGCAGAAAAGCGAGGGAGAGAGAAAGGATGGAGGTTTTCACAGAGTGTGGCGTATCACTTCACAACCCAATTTCGAAGAGAAAGTTGCTCATTTGAGCGAAGCTCGACGAAGCGCTTCGGACGAAACGCTTGTCTTTGGAACTGCTGCGGAGGAAAAAGTGAGGGCATCCGTGCAGCCTATTTACGATCCCCATACCAATTTCGTCGGCAGCATCTTTTCCACACCCCAGGGGCTATTCTGCGTGGATCCGAGGGATCAATTTGTGGCGCAATCCTTAATCCAGAGAGGATCTTTTGGCGCGCATGAAATAGCGAGGATTGAAAAGCTCATATCACCCGATCAATCGATATTAATGCTCGGACCGCATCTGGGTGCGCTTGCGGTGCCATTATCAAAGAAAGTCAGGAATTTAGTCGCCGTGGAAGCCAATCCCTATACTTACAGGCTTCTTTCGATCAATAGGGTTTTAAATGGCTGTAATAACCTGGAGATATTTCATGCCGCGGCAAACGATAAAGATGGCGAGATCGAGTTTGTCGTTAACGTCGTCAATAGCGGCGGATCCAAGAGAATGCCGCTCCATAAAGACGGCGCTTACTTTCACGACAATCCTCAAATCGTGAAGGTTCCATCTCTCGCGATGGATGGACTCTTAAAGGATAGAACATTTGATCTCATCTTTATGGATATCGAGGGCTCTGAGTATTTCGCGATGAAGGGCATGCCGGGATTGTTATCGAGGGCCAAAATCCTGATTACCGAATTTCTGCCTCACCATCTCGCCAGGGTGGGCGGTATCACTGTGCGTGATTTTTTGTCTCCTCTTAAGGACTTCGAGTTACTTTATATTCCATCGCTCACGACCAAGTGCGAATCACCGGACTTCGAGAGGGTATTGACGGAGATGTTTGTTCGTGGAATCGGGGATGAGGGAATTATCTTTTTCAAGGATAAGAATCTTCCGAAGTTTGGATGAGCTGGAACAAAACAAGTTCTACTCGAAACGATCCTATTGCTGAATGTCCGCGGAACGCGAACAGCTTGCCCAAGCCTCTCGTTCTCAGGAGAGACAGGAGCGATCCGATCTTCGTTGGGCGCGAATCTCTAAAAAAGGAACTCCCCCCTGATTTTGGCCGGACGCTCCATCGAATGAGATAGTGATGGATTTTGGGGGTAGCGCTTAGGGCAGCAACTCGTCAAGCGTGGACCCCGTTCTTCAACACATTCCTTACGAGCGCCAACTTCCAAATTCCCGGAGAGAGTGGACACAGGAATGCGGGTCGACGACTGTCTCCGGAAACGGCGCAGTAGCGTCTGATTAGACGTTCCGGGTGATTTCACGGACGACGAATCCCGAGATAACGCTCAATCTGGTGAAGCGTCTTCGGCGTGTGCGTCACTACCAGGCTGTTGTCGAGCAGGATGAGCAGGACGCCTGTCCCATCGGGGAAGGAAAAGCCGCATCGCCGGAGCGCTTCGAGGTAGATCGCGGGCGGATCACGGTGAATCCCTTCGCGAGACTCATGGAGGACCGCGTAATACGCGGTGACAAACTTTCGTTCGGATGAATTGGCCGCTGCCGAAACCGGATCCCCGCCGCCGGCGGAAACTGCGGCAGCCGCATTGAGAAGCGTGAGCCGGTAACGCCGGGACTCCAAACCGGGGCCTGGAGTCGCGCGGCCTGGCATCGGCAATCCCGGAATTCCAGGAAGGTCGGCCGCCTGACTGAGATCCGCGCAACAGAGTGCGAGCCACATGCAAGCAGCGACCACGTTAAGTTTCATGGGCCTAAAGAAAACGCTTAACGATACGATGTCCATGCAGAGTCGACTCACGCGACGCATTCCGCCATCGCGCGAGTCGACCTCCTTCATACCGAGGAGGAAAAGCAGCTTTCGTCCGGGGCCGTATCCCGATAGTATGGCAATAGAGTGATGATGCATCGTGCATCCGAACCCAAAGCGCGTCGCGCCAGCGACGTGTGGCCGGACTTTCGAGAACCGAACAAAGGAGTTAAATTATGACAAAAGCCACTAAAGCACTTTTTGGCGCTTCGAGTGTTGTATGCTTCATCTTAATTATTTTGCATGGAATCGACGCTCTCCATTTCAAGGTCGACGACGTTTCCATCGCCTTATTCATCCTTGTCATATTACCTCTCACTCCGATTGTCCTTAAAAGCCTTAAATTTGGTGACAAAGAGATAAGCCTCAGAAATCTTTCTCCTCAGGATCAGATTTTTGTGTTCTTGGAAACTATCGCAAGTCAGCAACAATGGACTTTCTATATCCCCCGGAATACGGAGAGTGGCCTTGGTCAGGCGTTCCCTCTCTTGCTTAAGAATATAGTGAAGAATGATCCAAAGGAGCTCAAGAAATGGGTCAAGAAACTGGTGGCTTCCGAAGACAATAATTTAATCTGGTTTGCAAGTGAAGTGATCGGATACTTCCGATTGGAGCAAAGCAAAGATATTCTCCCGATCATATACTCTACGTTAGGCCAAGGCGCTCAATGGCCACAACATGCGTTGAATTGCCTTTGGGCCTACTCTCGTTTTCATGACTATCGAGAGTTGGATGAACTTTTGCTAAACACTACAAACGAAGATAACCAACGCTGGATTCTTACGGCCTACAAGCAGATGCTTGCGGCTGGAGATTGCGCGCGTAGCCGGGTGGAGGCCGTTTTGCGGGAATTCTGCAATCGAAAGGATATAGTAAGTCAAGTTGTCGGGTATGCCGGAGAGATTTTAGAAGCGGCATTCCCAGAGAAAGAAACTCAAATCGGCGACCAGAAACTCATCTAGAGAGAGCGATTAGGAAATCGGGGAGTGAGAGTCAGCCAGCGATTGTTAACTGAAAAAACCATCGACAGATCTTCTCATCTCCCACTTTGAGGGGAAATGGGTCAACGCCCGATAACTGACGCATCCGAGCCTGCTAAGTTCAAG
>Ga0206924_1069_pt1 | contig 24211 bp, 24 predicted proteins | sample Alteio_BWOrgHeat_61_FD_152947 | JGI IMG/M metagenome (GOLD analysis project Ga0206924, IMG submission 152947) | Enriched cells from forest soil in Barre Woods Harvard Forest LTER site, Petersham, Massachusetts, United States -... | ecosystem: Environmental > Terrestrial > Soil > Temperate forest >...
ACCTCCACAGTGCCACTGTTGACGGGTTGGAACTCGATGAAACCTCCTTCATTTAGCGGCTATATCATATCCGTCGCGGTTCATGGCAATGGTTTGGAGGTCGATTGTTCCGCTCCACATTGCCAGCACGACGTGAAGTTACTTGGGACCGTTTCTCCGCAAGCCGCACATTTCCAATCGGATTGCTCGGAACCCGCAGTGTTTCTCACATTCCCGAGAATAGTCATCGCTTCCTCGTAATCGGTGTCATTTAAAACGCTGAGTGTTGGGAAGAATTGGGGGAGTGGGAAAAGCGCGGTCGCCAATCCGCCAACAATCGCCTGCTGCGTATCGACATTATGAACGAAGGTCTCGATTCCGGCATTTTCCAAAATGGACTGATACAATCCGACCAGGACGGAATCAGCATTTCGAAAGACCTCCTTCATCGCGCTACATCAAATTCGCCGCCACCTCGGCCATTTCGCTGCGCTCACCCTTGAAGAGGTTGACGTGGGCCATGAAAGGCTGGCCTTGCAGGCGGTTGCGGGTGAAGACGAGGCCGTTGGTGTGGGCATCGACGTAAGGATTGTCGATCTGCGCGAGGTCGCCGATGAGGATGATCTTGCTCCCCTTGCCCATGCGCGTGACGAGCGTCTTGGCTTCGTGCGGAGTGAGCTGCTGCGCTTCATCCACGATGAAAATCGCCCGCGGCAGCGAACGGCCGCGGATATGCGCGATAGCCTCAATTTCGAGCTGGCCGGATTGCATGAGCGGCTCATACGGGCGGGCGTACTTTCCGCCCCCGTTGCCACCGTTGCTATGCTGGGGCTGCGGCCCACCGCCGTCGGATTTGCGCCGCGATTGTTTCTTCTTCTCGAAGTGCTCGGGCTTGCGCGGGCGCGAGAGGAGAAGGTCCAGCGCGTCATACGCAGGCTGCACCCAAGGCTGCATTTTTTCCTCCATGCGCCCGGGCAGAAAGCCGATGTCGCGCCCCGTGGGCATGATCACGCGGGTGATGAGCATCTTTTCGTATTCGCCCGTCTGCACTTGTTCGAGCGATGCACCGACGCTGAGCAGCGTCTTGCCCGTGCCGGCTTTGCCGTACACGGTCACGAGCGTGATCGACGGATCATAGAGCGCGTCGAGCAGGAAGCGCTGGCCGAGATTCGCGGCCTGAAGCGAGCGCCCGCCACGGATGTTGATGTGATCGTGATGCAGCTTCATGAACTCGCCGCCATTGATGTGGCGCGCCGGCACACCGTGGGAGGGTTCCTCTTCGTTGCGCAGCAGCACATACTGGTTTGGCAGCAGCATTTCGAGATGCGGCAGGGTGATGCGCTCCTGGCTGGCAAAGGCCTGGACGGTGTGGCCGGGAATATCGATGGAGGCATATTCCTCCGCGCCACTGCGGCGTTGGGTGCGGCGGATATCGTTGTCCTCCACGCGGTCCGTGCGGTAGTCCTGCGCATCCAGCCCCAAGGCGCGGGCCTTGAGTTGCATGTTCAGGTCCTTGGTCACGAGCACGGCCCCGTCGGCTTTGGTATCCGCCAGATAGGCCGCGCTCGCGAGGATGCGGTTGTCGGTGGAATCAAAATCGGGGAAGAGCGTCTTGGCCAGCCGGCTGCGCGGAGATTCCTCGATCAATTTCCAGTCGTGCCCTTCGTGTTTGAGGGAGGGATTGATGAAAACATGGAGCCAGCCGCCGTTCTCCAGTTTCACGCCGGAACGCATCTGCTCGGTAGTGCGGAAGCGTTCACTCAGGCGCCGGTGCACTTCGCGCGCATTGGCCCCGCGGGTGGAAGACTCCGCTTTAAAGCGATCGAGCTCCTCCAATACTTCCACCGGCACCCACACGACGTTCTCTTCAAACTGGAACATCGACTGCGGGTCGTGGATGAGGACGTTGGTATCGAGGACGTAATGCTTCGTCGGCGGAAGATCGGATTTTTTGACGGCCATGGATTTGGGGTTTTTCAAGGGAGGGTCTGCGGGCTCCTGGAGGAGATGAATATCTTCTGCGTGTCCACTGGAACTGTCATTCTGAGCGTAGAGAGGGCAGCGGAGTCCGCGGCGCTTCGTGCAGAATGACATGCCGTTTGAAACTGTACATCCGCTTTATTTAATTTTTTCACGGATCAGTCAGTCACCGGAGTTTGCGGGGCCGACCCAGCGCAGGGCCATGACGGAGATGTCGTCGCTTTGTTCGCGTTCACCGCAGAAAGTTCGCACGTCCCGCACGACTCCGCGCGTAATTTTTTCCACGGGCAGGTTGCCGACATCGTGGAGGACGCACTCGAGCCGGGTGCAGGAGTAAAAGTGATCGCTGCGATCGAGCGCCTCGGTCACGCCGTCGGTATAAAAAAAGAGCGCATCTCCGGGTGAGAGCTGGACCGCGGTGGATTGAAAATCGAGCGCGGACATCGCGCCGACGGCCACGTTTTTCGCACCGGTGAGCTGGCGGGTATTGTTCGCGCCGAGCAGATAGGGCGCGGGATGGCCGGCATTGCAGAATTCGAGAGCGCCGGTGCGGGTGTTGAGGTGGGCGTAGAGGAGGGAAACAAACATGCCGGAGTCGGTCTGCTCGCAGAGTTCGTCGTTCACGTGGGCGATCATTTCAGCCATGGGGACGCGCCGTGACGAGCTTGCTTTGAGTAACGTTTTGGTGACAGCCATGAAAAGCGCCGCGGGCACGCCTTTGCCCGAGACGTCGCCGATGAGGAAACAAAGCCATTCGTCGTCGAGGAAATAGAAGTCGTAAAGGTCGCCGCCGATCTCGCGGGCCGGGCGGAGCAGCGCGTGCACATCGAACTCCGTGCGTCCCGGAAAGGCGGGAAAATGCTTCGGCACCAGGCTCATCTGGATGCTCCGCGCGGCGTTGAGTTCGCCCTCGAAGCGTTCCTTAACCGTGGTCGTGTAGCGCAACTCCTGCATCCGCATCTGCAAGTCGCGGGTCATCTTGTTGAACGCCGTCATCAGGTTGCGCACCTCCTCGGTTGGAGCGGTGGCGCTGAGCCGCTGCTCGAGATCGCCATCGGCCACGAGTTGCGCGGCGCGGGCCAGTTCGGCGATGGGCCGGCTGCTGGTGCGGGCGACGAAGAAAATCGCGCCGAGCAAGCCGAGCAGCCCCACGGCGCCCGTGGTGAGCAGTTCATTGCGCAAATGGCGCGCCCCTGCCAGGGCCTCCTCCTCAGGATAAACGACCGCGAGCGAAAGACCGCCGGCATGCACCGGCGCGTAAGCGATCCACGCCGGCCGGTCCTGCCAGGGGTCACGCGCCCGCAAAAACCCGCTCTCCTCCGCGCGCATGCGATCGCCTAGCTCGGCGTTTGCATCCTGGATCGTCGCCTGCATGATTTTCTTTTCGTCGGGAAACGTCAGAAAGCGGCCTTGTTTGCTGACGATGAAGATGTAGCCACCCCGTCCGATGTGCACCGACTGGCCCTCGCGGATGAGTTGCGAGATGGCGATGTCGATGGTGGCGATGCCCCAGAAGAGATCGTCGCGGCGAAAAGGCGCCGAATAGGTGATCATGATCGCCTCGCCGCCGCCTTCGTCGAAGTAGGGCTCCGTCCACACGGAATGGCCATCGTCCCGGGGCAGGCGGTACCAGTCCCATTGGAAATAATTGTAATCGGGTTTGGCCAGTTGTTGAAAAACCGGCCCCTTCGGTCCGCGGTAAAAATAGGGCGCGTAGGCGTTGACATTCGGGTCAAAGCCATTCGGCTTGAAAGCAACGCAACTGCCGTAGATCTCGGGATTTTTTTCCACCACCTGGCGGAGGAAATCCTCGACCTTTGCCGGGGTATCGAACTGCCCGGTCTCGAGCGTGCGCCCGATCATCTCGGGAATTTTTTGCACGCGGCTCAGTTCCGTCTCGATCTTGGCCGCCGAACTGCGGGCCATGAGCCGCGCCAGCTCCTCAGTCTGCGCGGCCACGCGATCGAAGCTGCGGCGCGAAGCATTCCAGACCACGAAACCCAGCACGAGCGCGGCGGGAATGCCGACCCACGTGATCAGCCGCGTGGAGAGCGTGACCTTCATCCGAGGTCCGTCATCCGGGGAATTTTATCGAGTTGCAAGGATTTCGCGGCGCGTGGGGCCAGAATTCCGCGGCGGGCATCAAGCGGGCGCGGCTTCGTCGCCGAGGGCCTTCAGCGCGTCGTCGAGCGAAGGCACGATTTTCATGATGCGGGTGAAGCCGATCATTTCAAAAATCATGAGCACGCTCGGTGCGAGAGCGCAGAGCACGAGCTTGCCGCCGAGCGGTTCGAGGCGCTTGGCCGCGAGGAGAAAGACTTTCAGGCCCGCGCTGTTCACGTATTCGAGCGAGCCGCATTCGATCACGATTTTCCGCTCGCCGCGATCGATCAAGCCCAGCAACCGCGACTCAAAAATCGTGGAGGTCGCGCTGTCGAGATGCTCACTTACGGTGAGGATCAGGACGTTGCCTTGTTTGCTTTCTTTGATCTGCATGGGTGGTTCCAAAGGGGCGATCGGGGGAGGACTCTAGCGGATGCGCTTGTGCAATGTGAGCACATTTTTTTCGTTTTCGCGGCGATACTCCACGCGGTCCATAAGGTTGCGCACGAGGTGAACGCCCAGACCGCCCAGAGAACGCTCGGCCAGCGGGGCCGTGAGATCGGGTGGCGGCACATCCATGGGGTCGAAACGGCGGCCGGGATCGGTGACGACCGTCGTGAGTTCCCCTTTTTCCGCCAGAATGTGGGCTTCGAGAAGCTGTCCGGCCGGGTCGTCAAAACCATGCCGGACGATGTTGGTTACGACTTCATCGAGCGCCAGGTTCACGGCGTAAAGGGTGCGGGAGGGGATCTCGTGCAGATCGCCAAACTGGCGGACGATTCGATTGAGGCGCTCGATCTCGCGGAGATCGACGGGCAGGCGAACGGTGATGCTCCCTTCGTGCATGGGTGACCGGTTTTGTCAGCACGCCCGGCGCGGTGCAAGCCTGCGTTTTTAACATCACCCAGTGCCGGGAGGGCATTTCATCCCGGAGATGTGAAAAGGGGACGATTGGGAAAAGAGCCGCCCGCCTGCGTTTCAATAAACCGTGTCATCACGCTCTTTTGACATTTGCGTGCCCGCCCGGCTGCGCTTAACTCTCGCTCCCCTATGGAAAAAGTCATCATCGTCGGCACCGGCTGCGCCGGGCTTACCGCCGCCATTTATGCGGCGCGCGCGAACCTCGCCCCGCTCGTTCTTGAAGGTCACGAGCCGGGCGGACAGCTCTCGACAACGACGCTGGTGGAAAACTTTCCCGGCTTTCCCGAGGGCATCAATGGGCCGGAACTGATCATGAACATGAAATCGCAGGCCGAGCGTTTTGGCGCGCGATTTTCCTACGCCTGCGTGGAGGACTTCGAGCCGGCACAGGGTTTTGTGAAGGTGAAGATCGAAGGCGAATGGAAGGAGACGCGCACGCTGATCGTCGCCGCCGGTGCGAGTGCGAAGTGGCTCGGCTTGCCGCGCGAAAAGGAACTCGTCGGCCACGGTCTGACTTCGTGCGCGACCTGCGATGGCGCCTTTTATCGCAATGTCCCGGTGGCCGTGATTGGAGGCGGAGATTCCGCGGCTGAGGAGGCGACCTTTCTCACGCGCTTTGCCTCGAAGGTTTATTTGGTTCATCGCCGCGACGCGTTGCGCGCCTCGAAGATCATGGCCGACCGCGCGCTCGGAAATCCGAAGATCGAACCGGTTTGGAATAGCGTGCCCGTCGAATACCTTCCCGATGCCGAGGGCGAAATGCGCGCGCTCAAAGTGCGCGATGCCCACAATGGCGCGGAAAAAGAGATCGAGGTGAAATGCGTGTTCGTGGCTATCGGCCACACGCCGAATACTGCGCCCTTCAAGGGCAAGCTCGACATGGATGAAAACGGTTACCTGCTGCAGCGCGAAGGCACGAAGACGAATGTCCCCGGCGTTTTCGCCGCGGGCGACGTCGCCGATCATGTCTACCGCCAGGCGATCACGGCTGCCGGCCAGGGTTGCGCCGCGGCGCTCGATGCCGAGAAATACCTCGCGCATTTCGAGCACTGAAAAATGGACCGCGCGTTCACCGTGTTCAGTCCTGAGACTCAACACTTGGAACTGAACGCGACAACCGCGTGAAGATCTGCGATCTCACGCAATTCTACTCGCCGGTCAGCGGCGGGGTGAAGCGATACGTCTCGGAGAAGGTCCGCCACATCCGCGAGCGCACGGAGAACGACGAGCATGTTCTCATCATCCCTGGTGAGCGCGACGAGGTGATTACGGAGGACCGCTCGCGCGTCTACACCATCAAGTCACCGCTGATTTCGCGCACTTCGCGCTACCGCATCCTCCTTCGGCTGGAAGCAGTCGAGGAGGTGCTGATGTGCGAGCGGCCCGACCTGATCGAGAGCGGCGATCCCTATCAGGTCGCGTGGAAGGCCGTGCATTCCGGCGCGGCTCTGCGCATTCCGGTGGTCGGCTTTTATCATTCGCACTTTCCCGAGGCGTATATCCGCACCTTGCGCAAATATTGCGGGCCGTACGTCACGGAAATGTTCATGGATTTTTCCCGGCGTTACATCCGCAGCTTGTATCGCCGGTTTGAACGCACGCTCGTGCCTTCGCCAGCCTTGGGTGATTTGCTGGCCTCGTGGGGTGTGGACAATGTCGTGCCCACCGATCTCGGCGTAGACTCTACCAATTTCCGCCCCGAGCCCGCGCCGGGCGAAGACGTGCGCGCGGAGTTTGGCATTCCGCGCGACTGCACGCTGTTGCTTTACGTCGGTCGGTTGGCGCAGGAGAAGAATACGCAGACGCTCTTTGCGGCTTTCCGCGAGCTGACAAGGCGTTATCCCCGGCGCTTTCATCTCGTGGTCGTTGGCGATGGCCTTCAGCGACAGGCCTTGCTGGATTTGCAACGCGAGACGGGCGCGGTGACCTGGCTGGATTATTGCGCCGAAGCGCCACGGCTCGCCGCGCTTTACCGCGCCGCGGATCTTTTCGTTCACCCCGGAGTGCAGGAAACGTTCGGCTTGGTGACGATCGAGGCGCAGGCTTGCGGCACACCGGTCATCGGCATTCGCGGCAGCTACATGGATCGCATCATCCATAGTGACCAAACACTTTGGGCGCGCGAAAATTCGCCCGACGCACTCTGCGTGGCCATCGAGGAAATGAGCCGGGAGGACTTGTCGAAGACTGGCGCCCACGCCAGCCGTCACGTGGTGGCGCGGTACTCCTGGGCGCAGGTTTTTACGCGTATGTTTGACCTCTACCGCGAAGTCATCCACAACTATCGCCCTCGCTCATGATCGATGAAAAGCGCATCGCCATTCGGAAGTTCCTGCCCGCCGACCGGGCGCGCGTCCGTGCCTTGTGCTGCGACACGGGATTTCTCGGCAATCCCATCGATCCGGTATTTGAAGACCGCGAACTCTTTGCCGATTACCTCACGGCCTACTACACCGATTGGGAACCCGAGTCCGCTTTCGTGCTGCTCGTGAACGGCGAGATTCGCGGCTACCTGCTTGGCTCGCGACGTCCATTGCGGCAGCAGTGCTACGCCTTTTACCAAAACATCAGCCTCTTCCTGCGAGGCGTGGTGCGTTACTCGGGATACAATGCCGCTTCGAAGAAATTCGTGCAGTGGATCCTCCGCACCGCTTGGCGCGAAGTACCCGCGGCCCCGCGGCGCACCGCGCACTTCCACATCAACCTCCTCCCCGACGCCCGCCAGCTCGCTGCCTCCGCGGCGCTGACGGACACCTACCTGCAGTACCTCGCCGAGCATGGCGAAAAGCGCGTCTATGGGCAGATGGTCGTCTTCGAGGATCGGCGGGGCACGAAGATGTTCGAGCGCTACGGTTTCAAGGTCATCAACAAGGCCGAGATCAGCAAGTATCGCGACATCCATCCGCACCCGGTGTACCTCTGCACGGTCGTGAAGGACCTCGAAGAAAACAGCCGGCTTTACGCGAAGGCGACCTGAGACTTTTGGGAATTCACAGAGACGGGGCGTCTTTTTTTCAATTCGTGTATTCCCGGAAATTCATTTTTTCGGCCCCTCAGCTTGTAGCGCCATTCAGTACCGAATAGCCGCATTTAGCGGAAAATAGCGCACGCTCCGAGCACCCGCACTGCCCCCTTACTGCGCCGCCGCCTTCTCCGCGTTCTCCGCCTGCTGCAGCACCAGCGAGATCATCCGCACCAGCTCCTCCGTCAGCACCGGCTTGAAGACCACCTGCGCATCGATGCTCTTCAGGAAGGAATCCACCTTCGGATTATCCGCATGCCCCGTGACAAACAGAAAGCGATTCGCCATCTGCGGCTTGGTCGTCTTCGCCGCCAGGTAAAACATGTCGCCCGCCATCTTCGGCATCAGCATATCGCAAATGATGATGTCGAAATCGAAAGCCATCACCTCGCGCAGCGCATCCGCGCCATTGCTGGAGGTCGTCACGATGAAATTGTGCGACTCCAGAAGCTGCTTTAGAGTAATGGCCAGCTCTTCGTCGTCGTCCACCAATAGCACGTTTTTGATCTCCAATTCCGCCGAATCGGCGGACGCAGCGGACTGGGACGAAGCGGTCATAAACCCGAAAATACTCCCAAAACAGGCCCCTGTCATCGAAAAACCCTCTGAAAACGGTTTTTTGCCCCCCTTGGAAATTGTTTTGCTAAGTCTCTGTAAAAAGCGACGATATAAGGGCTGATCACTCCATCGATCTTTCACCGAAGCACTCCAGTTCCATCCTCAAAACAACCACTGCCATGTCACAAGAATTCAATCACATGTTAACGGAAAAGTTTCGCCGCGAGCATTCCGCTACGCTGGCCGATCTGATTTCCACCCGCCGCCAGTTCCTCACGCGCACCGGCATGGGCATGGGCGGCATCAGCCTCGCGGCTATGTTTGGGATGAATCCCTGGACCGGCCAGGCCGCCACTTCCCCGACCGCTCCGATCGCCGGCCCGCTCGCGCCGAAGAAGGCCCCCCTTCCTTGCAAGGCCAAGGCCGTCATTCACATTTTTGCCTCGGGTGGTCCTTCGCAGGTCGACACCTGGGATCCGAAGCCCGAACTGACGAAGCAAAACGACAAGACCATCCCGGGACATGACGGGTTGGCTTTCGGTTCGCCCTTCGAGTTCAAGAAGAGCGGAAAGTCGGGCGTGGAAGTCAGCTCCGCCTTCCCGCAGCTCGGCACGGTGATCGATGAGATTGCGGTCATCCGCTCGCTCTGGACGGATATCCCGGCGCACGAAGTCGCCCAGCGCTTCATGAACACCGGCGCCCTTCAGCTTCCCAAGCCCTCTCTCGGTTCCTGGACCGTTTACGGTCTCGGCACTGAAAACCAGAACATGCCCGGCTTCATCACTCTCGGCGGCCAGCCGGAGTGGCGCCAGTCTTCGTTCCTGCCCGGCGTTTTCCAGGGGTGCAACGTCAACTACAGCACCAAGATGGACCTGGATGACGTCATCATGAACATCAAGAACCAGTTCACGCCCATGGACCGCCAGCGGCGCGAACTCGACCTGGTGAAGGAACTCAACGGCATCCACACCCGCGACCTCCAGCCCGATCCGCAGTTCGAAGCCCGCGTCCAATCCTTCGAGATGGCGTTCAAGATGCAGACCGAGGCGACCGACGCTTTCGACATCAGCAAGGAATCCGACGCCACGCGCGAGATGTACGGCAAGACCGATGTGGGCTCCAAGCTCCTCATCGCCCGCCGCCTCGTCGAGCGCGGAGTCCGTTTCGTCCAGGTGGAGGCCGGCAGCTGGGATCACCACGGCGATCTCGCCCGCGCCCTCAAGGCCAAGGCCGGCGAAGTCGACGGGCCTGCGGCCGCGTTGATCAAGGATTTGAAGCAGAAGGGCATGCTCGATAGCACGCTCATCATCTGGGGCGGCGAATTTGGCCGCACCGTCACGCGCGACAAGAATGGCAGCCAGGTCCCGGGCCGCGACCACAATGGCCGCGCCATGGTGGCGTGGATGGCCGGCGGCGGCGTCAAGGGTGGCACCACCTACGGCTCGACCGACGAGTTCGGCGCCCGCGCCGTGGAAAACAAGGTCCACATCCATGACTTGCACGCCACGATCCTCGCGCTGCTCGGCTTCGATCACACCAAGCTGACCTATCGCTACAATGGCCGCGACTTCCGCTTGACCGACAATTTCGGCAACGTCGTCAAAGACATCATCGCCTGAGTTAAAACCCTCGGAACATCACCGTACCGCTTATGCGTATCACGCCCTACCTTCTCAGCGGAGTCCTCTTCGCTGTCACCGCGTCCGCCGCGGAAGTCACCGACGAGCAGAAGCAGTTCTTCGACACGAAGATCAAGCCGCTGCTCACCGACAAGTGCTACAAGTGCCACAGCGTGGAATCGGGCAAGAACAAGGGTGGCCTGTTGCTCGACTCGCATGAAGCCTCCGTCAAGGGCGGCGACACGGGTCCGGCTGTGGTGCCCGGTGATGTCTCCAAGAGTCTTCTGATCACGGCGATCTCCTACAAGGACAAGGATCTGCAGATGCCGCCCAAGGGTGAAAAACTCTCGGACGCGCAGATTGCCGACCTCACGAAGTGGGTCGAGATGGGCGCGCCGGACACCCGCGAGGCCGTGAAAGGCAAGCTCAGCGGCTTGACCGACAAAGCCCGCCAGCACTGGGCTTATCAGCCCGTCGTCAAGCCCGCCATCCCGGCGGTCAAGAACCGCGCCTGGTGTGTCACCCCGGTCGATGCCTTCATCCTCGCCAAGCTGGAAGAGAAGGGCATGGTTCCCCGGGACGGCCTCATGACCGAGCAGGGCGGCAAGGAAGTCCTCCTCCGCCGTGCGACCTTCGATCTCATCGGCCTCCCGCCGACCCCCAAGGAAATTGCCGACTTTACCGGCGACAATTCGCCTTATGCCTTCGTCAAGGTGGTCGATCGCCTTCTGGCCTCGCCGCACTACGGCGAGCGCTGGGCCCGGTTCTGGCTCGATTCCGCCCGCTACTCCGACACCACGGGTGAGCGTGTGAATGAGCGCAATGCCGACTACCGCTTCCCCTACGCGTGGACCTATCGCGACTATGTCGTGCGTTCCTTCAACGACGACAAACCCTACGATCGCTTCATCGTCGAGCAGCTCGCGGCGGACAAGATGACCGACCTCAAGGACCCGCGCGACCTCGCGGCCCTCGGCTTCATTACCGTCGGCAAGCGCGGGAACAATGTGAACGATCTGATCGACGATCGCATCGACACCACCTCCAAGGCCTTCCTGGCCATGACCGTGGCCTGCGCCCGCTGCCACGATCACATGTTCGACCCCATCCCGACCAAGGATTACTATGCCTTGCACGGCGTCTTCGCCAGCATCGACGAGCCCAAGGACAAGCCCGTCATCTCGCAGGCCGGGAAGGATGCCGCGGCCGAGTTTTCCAAAAAGATCGCCGCGCTGGAGGACAATAACCGTCTCAATTACTACAAGCTCGGTGGTGCCAATGACACGATGTTCCGCAAGAACGCGGCGGATTTCCTCTACGTCTGGACGATGACACAGGCTTCGGCCAGTGCCGACGACCAGAAAGCGGGCGGCAAGCGCCGTCTCGACAAGAAGCTCGACCAGGAAGTCTCGCGGTCGATGAACCGCGCCAATCGCGAAGATGTGCTCTTCGGGCCGATCAAGGCGTTCCGCCAGGGCAACTGGGACACGGTCGACTTCTCGAAGGTCAATCCCATCGTGGCCGCCGCTTTCAAGGGCGTGAAACCGAAGTCGATCGACGAGGTGCTGGCCGTTTACCAAAAAGTCTTCGACGGCATCGAGCCCAAGGCGCAGGCCTTCTACAAGGCGCTCGAGGCGATGAAGACCGCCCCCACGGCGGAAGAAGCCGTGGCGGTGAAGAAAGCCGCGGCTTCGGAGAAGGAGTCCACCTCGATGATGATGTCGATGGATGGGCCGTCCTCGAAGAACGCCTCCCCGATCAAGGGCTATGATGCGGCGGAAGTGCAGCTCATGCAGTTCCCGCTCCCGCTCTCGGCATCCTACTTGGTGACCACCGATCAACTCCGCAAGGAAACCGATCGCTGGCCGCTGGGCTTGCGTCCGAATGCGAACGCCACGCGGGGCTGGAGCTTCACCAAGATCAATGCTCTCCAGCTCACCGACGCCGGCAACGACGCCCGCGCCATGGTCGTGGAGGACTCCGAGCGCCCGCACGATTCGCCGGTCTTCATTCGCGGCCAGTCCGGCAGCCCCGGCGACATGGTCCCGCGCCACTTCCTGGAAATTCTCTCCGGTGGCCATCCCACGGCGTTCAAGCATGGCAGCGGCCGCCTCGAGCTGGCCGAGGACATTGCGAGCAAGAACAACCCGCTCACCGCGCGCGTCATGGTCAATCGTGTGTGGCTGCACCATTTCGGGGAAGGCTTTGTCCGCACCCCGGATGATCTCGGCACCATGTCCGAAAAGCCGACGCACCCGGAACTCGTGGACTACCTCGCCTCCTACTTCATGGAGCAGGGTTGGTCGCTCAAGAAGCTCCACCGCCTGATCATGCTCTCCAAGGTCTATCAGGAAAGCAGCAAGACGATCACCGCCTACGAGACCATCGATCCGGAAAACCGCCTCCTCTGGCGCGCCAATGTCCGCCGCCTCGACTTCGAGGCCATGCGCGACTCGCTGCTCGTCATGGGTGCCAACCCGACTCCGACGCCGGACCATCCGAACATGATCGATGAGACCATGGGCGGCCAGCCGGTGAATATCACCGACGAGCCCTTCAGCTATCGCCGCAGCATCTACGGCTACGTCGATCGCGGCAACCTGCCGGAGCTGATGCAGCACTTCGACTTCAGCAACCCTGAAGCCCCGAACTCCAAGCGGACCTCGACCATCGTGCCGCAGCAGGCGCTCTTCCTCATGAACAGCCCGCTCGCCATTGAGGTGTCGCGCAACGTCCTGCTCCAGCCGTCGTTCCAGCGTGCCTTGAACACGACCGATCGTATTTATTCGATCTATCGGACCATCCTCGGGCGGACGCCGACCGGGGAGGAAGTCAAGGTGGCCGTGAACTTCCTGTCGCATGAGAACCTGCAGGACGCGAAAGTCGCGGCCGAGGCCAAGGAGATGACCGAAAAAGCCGAGAAAAAGGCGGAAGAACGGGCCAAGAAGGCCGAAGAAATGGCCGAGACCTCGGCCTTCGGCTCCATCCAGAATGAGGGCCAGGCCGTCGAGCGCAAGCCGCTGACCGCTTGGGAAACCTTCGCCCACGCGCTCATCATGTCCAACGAGGCGACCTACATCAACTAAGGCGCCTTCTCAGGCAGCAACCTTCAGCGCCCCGCGGCCCCCAAAGCCGCGGGGCGCTTTTTTATAGTAGCTCGAAGCTCTCCCTCGGCGAAGCTCGGGACCTTGAGCGCGAGTCGAAACGGCAGTTTCGAATGGTCATTTCTGAAAACCGGCCCGCCTCGTTGGGCCACACGAAGAACGAGCGGCGAATGTTCGTCGTCGAAAATTCCGCCGCACCGTTTGGAGCCCGTTATCCACTGTAGCGCGGGCCTAGCAGGTTGCAGGGATCGTCAGTACGGCTTGGCGATGACGCGGCGCTGCGGGTCCAGCGCGCCCACCACCTTGAAGATCGGGGCCGGGCTCACGTTTTTCAGCTCGTATCCCTTGAGCACGAATTCCGGATAGAAACCGTTGCTCGCCGGCTCGTAAACCGTCTCGCCCGAGAAGCTGCCGTAGAGTTTGTATTCGTAGCCGTTGTCGCTGCCGAGCTTCCCGAGTTCACGGTCGGGCGCGAGCTTTTGCTGCTCGTTGAGCATGACCATGCGCGCATTGGCCCACGATTCGTTGGGTTTGCGGATGTAGCCCCAGAATTTGTAGTCCACCTTGTAGTAGCGGCGGCCGATGAAGTAATCGCCCGCCGGCTCGGCGTTGATCTCGGCGATCATGGCCGAGCGCGTCTGCTGGTTAGGGTCCGCGGTGACGCAACCCGAGAAAAGGACCAGGAGGGAGAGAATGGAGGCGAAAGCGGAGGAGCACCGGAGGATCATGGAGAAAATATCAAAGCAGGCCGAGCTGGCCGAGGAAGGGTTCAATCCATTCCGCGAGCGCTTCTTCCTTGAGCGATTGGGGCTCGGGAATGGAACCGAATAGACGCCACGACTCGGTGTGGCCCACGGATTCGCCCGGGGCCAGGGTGCGCAGCGGGCTGAGCGTCTCGAGCTGGAGAACGGTGGCGTTGCTGAAGGTCTCGAAGTTGCAGCCGAAATCGGGATACGTCGCGCCTTCCTCGAATTCGACGAGCTTGACGAAAAGCACGCTACGCGTGAGGTAGCCGACCCACCTCATGCGGTGCCACAGGCCGAGCTTGGTCGGTGAGCTGTGGGGCGTCTGGCGCAGGGTGATGAACTCGCGGCCCCAGCGCCAGCGTTCGTCGGCGGTATCGGTATAGGGCCAAAGGACCTGGAGGCGATCCGGCCGGCGATCGTGCGGATGCTGTCCCATGGGCGGACGCGGGATGATCTCCAGGCCGCCGGGTTCCATGACGGTGACGCCCCAGGTCGCGGTGAGCGCGGGCGCAGCGCCTTCGTTGGTCGCCAGATGCTCGAGTTTCACCTGCGAGGAATTTTCGGCCAGGGTGACGGTGAGCGTTTTCTTGATGTGCCAGGGCGCGAGGGCGGCATTGGTCAGCCGCACGCCATTGGGGAGCTGCTCGTAGGTGACCGGAACATTGTCCGGGAAAAACGTCCGTTCGTCCTCCGGAGAAAGCCAGAAGCGGTGGCCGCCGCGGTTGACGTTTTTTTCCTCGCCGCTTTTGCCCAGTTCCTCGGCATTGACTTTGAGCACGTTCTTGCCGCCGGGCAGGTGCTGGTAGGAGATGACGCGGGGGCCGACGTCGAGTGTGACGATCAGCTCGGCGTGGTCGTTGGCGATGCGGAGGCAATTCTCCCAGCCCCCAAAAGCGGTGTGTTCAATTTTCATCGATCTCCTTGCGCACTTTGCCGAGCAGGGCGGGATGCCGTTGAAGCTGCTGGGTAAGCGCCTCGATGGCGCGCAGCGTGGGCGGGCTGATGTGGTGTTCCATACCTTCGACATCGTGATAAATCACCTCGTCGTCGAGGCCAAGGAGTTTAAGAAAGTCCGTGAGCAATTGGTGCCGCTGGGTGATGTTGCGCGCCAGTTCTTCGCCGGCCGTGGTCAGGGCGAGGCCGCGGTATTTTTCGTATTTCAGCAGGCCCTCGGCATCGAGCCGCTGGACCATGTTCGTGACGCTGGCCTGGGAGATCTTCAGCCCCTGGGCAATATCCACCACGCGGGCGTAGCCCTTGGTATTGATCAGCTCGAGGATGCGCTCGAGATAATCCTCCACGGCCTGGGTCTGGCCAAGAGCGGACATGGATTTGACGGCGGGCATTGGCGCGACGCTAGGGGCTGGGGGCGCACCCCGTCAAGGCAGGGGAAATTTTGGCGGTTGACAGAATAATTTCCTAGAATAACTAATTTAGGTAAACCTAATCTTTTCTTGGAACCCTGTTCCCGCGCCATGTCCTCGCACCTCACCGAATCCGATCCCGACCCCGCCTGGCGAAAAAACGCCGGGCAGGCCTCGCTCCCGGAGGTGCACCGCAGCGTCCTCGTGCCGGTGACGGCTTCCTTCTGGCGGAAGCTGCTCGCTTTCTCCGGGCCCGGATTTCTCGTGGCCGTGGGCTACATGGACCCCGGCAACTGGGCCACGGACCTCGCGGGCGGCGCGAAATTTGGCTACGCGCTTTTGTCGGTTGTCCTGATCTCGAATTTCATGGCGATCCTGCTCCAGCACTTGTGCATCAAGCTGGGAATCGTAACCGGGCGCGATCTCGCGCAGGCTTGCCGCGACCATTATTCCCGGCCGACGGTGTGGTTTCTGTGGGTTCTCTGCGAGATCGCCATCGCGGCCTGCGACCTGGCCGAGGTCATCGGCTCGGCCATTGCGCTGCAACTGCTCTTCGGCATTCCGCTGGTCTGGGGTTGCATCATCACCGCGCTCGACGTGCTCGCCGTGCTCTACCTGCAGAACAAAGGCTTTCGCTACATCGAGGCGCTGGTCATGACGCTCATCGCGACGATCGGCACCTGCTTCGCCGCGGAGTTGATTTTCTCCAAGCCCAGTCTCACGGGCATGCTGCTCGGCTTCGTGCCCGGCCCGCACATCGTCACCAATCCGACGATGCTTTACGTGAGCATCGGGATCATCGGCGCGACGGTGATGCCGCATAATCTCTACCTGCACTCCTCCATCGTGCAGACGCGCAAGTTTCAACAGACGACGGAAGGCAAACGCGAGGCGATCAAGTTTGCCTCCATCGATTCGGGCGTGGCGCTGATGTTCGCGCTCTTCATCAACGCCGCCATCCTCGTGCTCGCCGCGGCGGCGTTTCATTGGTCGGGACATGAGGACGTGGCGGAAATCCAGGACGCCTTCAAATTGCTCAGCCCGCTGCTCGGCGTGGGGCTCGCGAGCATTCTCTTCGCGGTCGCGCTGCTCGCCTCGGGCCAAAACTCGACGCTCACCGGCACGCTCGCCGGGCAGATCGTGATGGAAGGATTCATCAACGTGCGGCTGCGGCCCTGGCTGCGCCGGCTGATCACGCGGGCCCTTGCGATCATCCCGGCGGTGCTTGTGATCGGCCTGTTCGGCGAGGGCAAAACCACGCAACTGCTCATTGCCAGCCAGGTGGTGCTCAGCATGCAACTCGGTTTCGCCGTCTGGCCACTGATGCGTTTCACCGATGAAAAAGCGAAGATGGGGCCGTTCGCCAATCCGCTCTGGATTCGGATTCTCGGCTGGACCACCGCGGTAATCATCATCGTGCTCAACGTGAAATTGCTCTTCGATACGTTCGTGCCTGACGCCGCGCTGAAAGCGTTCTACGGTTTCCTCGGCCTGCCAGCCCCCGCACCGTAACCCCCCGCACGCGATGTATCGCAAAATTCTCGTCACGCTCGATACCACGCCGTCGGATCGGGAAATCCTTCCGCACGTCGCGCAACTCGCGGCGCTGATGAAAAGCGAGATCCTGCTCCTGCACGTGGCGGATGGCTGGGTCGCGCGGAATTTCGATCATCTCAGTCTCGCCGAGTCCGAGGAAATGAAGGAGGACCTGCGCTATCTCGAGGAGACAGCCGCGGGCTTGCGCGGCGAAACCGGGCTCACCATCACCACGCGCCTCGCCCTCGGCGATCCTCCGGCGCAGATTCTCCAGGTGGCTGAGCAGGAGCAGTGCGACTTGATCGCGCTGGCTTCGCACGGGCATCGCCTCGTGGGCGACATCATTCACGGGAGCACCATCGACGCGGTGCGGCACAAGACGCGGGTCCCGATCCTCGTGGTGCCGCCGCCGAAGTAACGTTTACGCGGTCCGGCGAAGGACCGCCCCGCCCGCCTGCTGGTTGAAACCCAGCGCCGAAACCAGCACGGTATCGATCGACTTCCCATCCGCAGACATGCCCGGGACAGCGCCATGCTGCAAGGCCAGCGCCGCGGCGACGACCTGGATGAGACCGCTGGCGCCCAGCGCCTCGCCGAGCGCGCATTTTGGGAACGAGAGCGCGGCCTCCGGGAAGCGTTGCGCGAGTACCTGCCGTTCGATGCCGTCGACAAACGTCCCATTCGCACAACCGATCACCGCATCCGGCGCGCCCGTCGGCAGCAAATCCGCAAAGACACGCGCCAGCGCGGCCCCAGCTTCAACTCGTCGAAATACCGGCACGCCGTCGTGCAAAACGAGGTCCAGCTTCCCTTCACGCGCGAGCACCACCGCCGCGGCACCTTCCGCCAGCATCGCTCCTCGCGAACCACCCGGCCGGCGCGCCAGCCGCCAATCGCGATACGCTTCGCAAAGAATCCAATCGATCTCCTCGCTCCCCACGACGACGACACGATCGAGATCGCTCGTGGCCAGCAACTGCTCGGCAAACTTCAGCGCGGCGAGCCCCACCGTGCTGTCGCCGACCAGCGTATAGCTGGCGCCATCGACTCCGAATTGGGCCGCGAGATGACTGGCCGGCGCGTTGTAAACGGTTTCGGGAAAGAGCAGCGGGCTCGCCGTATTGGCGCCCTGCTTCACGATCTGCTCGTAGAATTTGCGCGTATAAACCACGCCGCCGCTGGAGATCGCGAAGACGATGGCGGTGCGCGCAGCGGTCTCCGGTGTAAGGCTGACGCCGGCGTTTTCCAGAGCGGCCAGACCGGCGGCGACGGCGAAATACGAAATCGCACTGGAGCGGCGCAGGCGCGGATTGCGCCCCAGCGCCTCGACGGTTTTCGGCGGCACTGGAGCGTAGACGTGTTCGCGTCCGGTTTCCGGATTCGCGATGATCTTCGCTTCGGCGACGTCACCGCGCAGCAACCGCTCCCAGACGCTTTCGAGACCGCCACCGAGGGGGGTGACCCAGCCGAGGCCGGCGATTTTTGCGGTGGTTGGCGGGAGCATGGAGGACATCGCTTCGCTCACGCTTTCTGCAACACGATGGTCGCGTTCGTGCCGCCGAAGCCGAACGAGTTGGAGATGACACAGTTCAATTCCGCGGCGCGCGATTCGTTGGCCACGATGTTCAACCGCCACGCGGGATCGAGTTCCTGGAAATGGATATTGGGCGGGAGAAAGCGCTCTCGCAACGCGAGGACGCAAAACGCCGCCTCGATCGCGCCCGCTGCGCCCAGCGAATGGCCCATCATGGATTTCGTGGAGCTGACCGGCACGCGCTCGCCGAAAATCTGGGCGATGGCGGTGCCTTCGGTCGCGTCGTTGAAGGGCGTCGCGGTGCCGTGGGCGTTGATGTAATCGACTTCTCCGGGCGCAGTCCCGGCATCGGCGAGCGCACGCTCCATGGCCTGGCGCGGGCCGATGCCGCTGGGGTGCGGCTGCGTGAGGTGGTGATTGTCGGTCGAGATGCCGTAGCCGGTAATCTCCGCGAGGATCGGCGCGTTGCGCTGCTGCGCGCTCTCCAGGTCCTCCAGCGCGAGCAGCGCGGCGCCTTCGCCGAGAACGAGGCCGGTGCGGCTTTTGTCGAAGGGCCGGATTTTTTCCGGCGTCGAGGCCTGCAAGGAATCGAAGCCGACAAAGACCATCTCGGAGATTGCGTCGTAGCCGCCGCACAATACGCGGCGATAATGTCCGGCGCGCACGAGGCGAAAAGCGTGGCCGACGGCGTTCGTGCCCGAGGCGCAGGCGTTGGCGATGATCTGGCTCGGCGCGGCGCTTGGCCACAACTCCAGGGTATCGAGCACGGGTTTTTGCGGCAGGTAGTTGGCGAGCCAGAGCGAGCGTTCGTGAGGCTGCCGCTTTTCCACCTGCGCGCGGTAGAAGTGCTCGCCGAAACTCATGCCCCCGCTAGTCGTGCCGATGACGAGCAGTTCCGGGTCAAACGCGGCATCGCCCCGGCGCACTTCGGCTCCGGCCGCCATCATCATGCGACTGGCGGGATGCAGTTCATGGCCGCGCGCTTTTTCCACAGCTGCGGAATTCGCCCGCAGCGCGGCGCGGTCGATGGAGCCCGCGGTCTTGCAGCGCGTCCGCGAGACATCGAAAGCCGTGACCGGCGTCACCCCGTCGCGCCCGGCACGCAACGCCCGCGTCGTTTCCCCGCATCCCAAGCCGAGCGGACTGACCACGCCGACGGCCGTAATGGCCACGCGGCGGGGAGCGGAAGGGGCGGGTGAAGACATTGCGCGACACTTTTTCGTTCGGCGGCGCGGCGCGCGCAATGCGCAATTCTGACTGTCTTACACCGCTGGATTCGCCCTAGAAACACGGATGGCAGAAAATTTCGACCCAAAACCAGCGCCGTCCCGTCAGGCCTTGCGCACGCGTTTCTTTTGGTTTGTGGCCGGCGCGGGCGTGAATTACCTGCTCATCTCCATCCCTTTTAAGTGGTTGAAAGCCCACACGGATCTGCCGACTTGGGGTCTGGCGGCGAGCAGCCTCGCGGTGAGCAGCACGTTCTTCTTCGTCTGGAACTACTTCATCAATTTCCGCACCGACACCCGCAAACGCGACGCTCTCCCCCGCTACATCGCGGCCGTGGCCTGCATGTGGGCGCTGTCCACGGGACTGCTCACGTTTCTGAAGTCCCACGACTTTCATTTCGCGGTGAGCGTCGGCCGCTTTCCCATCGATCTCGATATCGTCGCCACGCAATTTTTTCTCAGCGGCCTGAAATTTTTCCTCTACCACAAGTGGGTGTTTCCGCTGCCCAAAGACCCGGCGTGAACGGGTCCCAACTCGCGACGGATTAGACCCCGTCCTGTTCCCGCCGCCGCTTGCCGGTCATGACGTAGACGTCGGCGCGCGGTTCGAGGAGCGGATCGGCGGAAGGCTCGATGCCAGCGAGGCGCGGGATGGGATCGAAGATGATGCGGCGTCCTTCCTTGTCGTCGGCGGGCACGGTCGTGGTCAGCGCGATCACGCCGAGCAACACCTGCGGACGATCCGCCGGCCATTGGACGGTCGCATCGTCGGTCACGTCGCCCTCGGCGCCCATCTGCACCCAGAGCTGCATCTTGATCGGCCCGCTCGCGAGCCGGCTGTCGAGTTCCTCCATCAGGAAATTCGGCCCCTTGGCGGCGGCCTGTTCCGCGCTGAGGTAATCGTTCCCGGCGTCCGGCAAAATGCGATACCGCACAAACCGCCGCACGCCTGCCGCGTCGATAAACTGGAACGCCGACACGCTGAAATACGATTCGCGCGCAAAGCTCGTCGGGATCGGCTTCGGCGTCGTGACAAACGCCAGCGCCTTCGGATGGCTCCCGAGGAAAACCTCGATCGGCTTCGGCGAAGGCACGTCCGGCCCGCTCAAGCGGAGCGCGGTGAGAAACTCCACGAATTCCGGCGCGGTGCGCACCGGAAAACCATCCGTCGAATGCGCCACGATATCGGTGTGCTGGTGGTCGCCGAGTTGAAAACGCACAGCGCACCCGCGCGGGCTGCTCTGGTTCGGATCATTGTCCGCCACCATCGGCACCCCGGCGAAATCCGAGAAGCGCAGGAACACCGGCGTCGACGCCGCGTTGAAATGCGCCGCCACGGAGAGCTTCGCCGCCTCCGCCGTCGGCGTGAAACTTCCCGCGAGAATCTTCCCCTTCGCGTGCGCCGGACGGTGTCCGGGAAAAACCCCGTGCAGATCGTCGAAGGCTTTCGTGACTTCCTTGGCGAGCGCCAGGCGTTTCTCATCGGTCGGTAGCGGCATAGTGATTCCCTTTCATTAACTCCAGAAGCCCGGAGCTTTTAATTTCCACATACGAAAGACAAGCCCGGTCTCGTGACGATTGGGAGACGCCGGGCGGTGAAAGATTTTCTCCTCCGCTACTCCGAAAAAAGATCCGGATGCGCTCGCGGAGACTCCATTCTCATCGGCGCTTCCGTCGACCGTTCGAGCAGCGTCACCGTCGGCCAGCCGGTTTTGCCGCCGAGCCGCAGCAGATGCGGATGCGCTTTGGCGAAAGTCTTGATGCTCTTCACTTCCAGGTTGGCCTTGCGGATATTCAGCGTCCGCCCCGGTGCCGCTTGCAAAGCCTCGATCAATTCCGACAACGTCGGCGTCTTTTTGACTGCGGAGGCCGCAGCCGCTCCGGTCCCCGGCTCCCAAGTCAAATCCGCCAACTCCGCGTCGACTTGCGCCAGCTCCCGATGCAGCCACACGCGCCGCTGCCGCAATTCCTCGATCACCTGTTCCTGCAGCCGCGCGATCTCAGCGATCAGCGCATCGAGCGAATTCAGCGAGCCCGTCCGCGGCGTCGCCGAAGCGCGGCGTGCTTTGGAGGGACGATTCTGGTCCCGTTGCAGGGAGGGCGAAGACATTTTACGACGCGCGGTGAAAGCTCATGGCCCCAGTCCAGCAAATCCTAGCGCAGACGCAACCACAGCATCCCGGCGATCACCGCCGCCACCACGATCAAAAGCAGCACGCCACGCCAGAGCGTCTTGCGCGCCGCATCTTCCGGCGATGGAACGGCGGGAGACGTGAAGGCGCGATACGGACGAAATCGCAGGTAATCGGAATCTTTCGTCCGCAGTTTTTTGGGCATGGGCGCCGCAACGTACCACGAAACGACGCGGATTCAATCACCGCGTGTCGAATTCACATCGATCACGTTCGTCACACTTCGCCATGCGCCGCGCGCTAGTCGCGCTTCGTCAGCGTAAAGCGCACCGTCTTCCCGCCGGCCACGTAGCTGCCCGACACCTTGTCCGGCGCGACCATGACCTCGAGATCCATCTTCAGCGTCACGCTTTTCACCGTGCCGCCCGGCGGCTTCTCGGGCAGATACAGCATTTGATCCGAGTTCTCCATCGCGAACTTGATCGTCTTCCTGCCTTCGATCACGCGCAACTCGCTGGCCTCCGGATACCCGTGGGCAAAATCAAATGCGATCGTCACCCCACCCGCCTTCCCGCGATACTTCAGGAGGTCGTAAGCCTTCGGTTCTGCGTGGGCGAAGGAAAGCAGGCTCAGGAAAAGACCGATGAGGAAGAAGCGGCGGTTATTCATAGAGTCAAACAACGTTGTTGTCGGTCCGCGCGAGGGTCAACGCGGAAATCACCACCCGCCCGCTGCATTCGCTGACGTTCGCCACATCGGGAGTTCGTCAGGAAAAGAACTTGGGGTAAAAAATTCCGCGGGTCGCGGCGAAGCCGGCCACCATGGCCGCAGGGACGATGTAATAATAGCCCGCCGCGGCGAACGGGTGAAATTTCGCCAGGACACCCACGCAGAGCAGGCCGGTCAGGAGACAAATGAGACCGATGCATCCTCCCTCCAAGAGGTTCAACGTCACGAAAAAAGCGCTCGCGAGGAGGCTGCCGATCAAGCACGGCCAAAAGGCGCTGGCGAAGGGGCGCGGTGCGAGCTGAGCAGAGATCAGCCACGCGAAGAAGCCAACCAGGAGGAGCAAAATGACCAACCAACGGAGGATCAAGACCGGGCGTTTCATGCGCTCACGCATTGCGATCCCGCGTCGGCGAACTGTTCTGGTAGAAAACAATGATCCCGCGCGCGCACACCACGCCGGAATAATCCCGCGTCGCACTTTCGGCCGACCAATAGTAAAGCCGCTCCAGCGGCGGAATGCGGTCCAGCGCCGTCAAGACCGCGCGACATTTCTCGTGAATGTCGGCCCGATCCGGCACCACGCGCTCCACCCCGGCCAACCGCGACTCCCAACTCTTGCGGCAAATATCCCGATGCGGAATCGGCAGCCCCAGCGCATCGAGTTCGTCGATGAACTCGTCGATTTCGGTCACCTTATATTCGTCCTCCGCGATCCATTCGCGAAGCAGGTTGCGCAACAGGGCTTCGTTCATAGGCAGACGTTATTTCGAGCCACGGTCAATGGGCCGCCTCGGCGACAGCGTTCGAGGCGAGGTCGCGGGGATGGGGATGAACGGCGCGGGCCGGGAGGGAGGTGAGGACGACGCAAATCGTCTGGGTCGCGGGGTCCACCCAAGCAATGGTGCCGGTCGAACCAGTGTGGCCGAAGGTGTTTTCCGAGCAGCCGGGACTGCTGGTGAGCGGGCCGAGGGCTAGGCCGAGGCCGCGCGGGGTGAGGCCAGGCGCGTTGTGGTTCGTGATCATGAGCCGGGCGGTCTCGGGCTTCACCGCCGCGCCGGTTTCATGAAGGAAACTGCCGAGGAACCGCACGAGATCAGGCGCGGAAGCGTGAGCGCCGCCCCACGGCGCGCCCAGTGTGCGCCAGTAGGGGCTGTTCCAATCCCAACCCTTCGCCGTGGGATCGCCCGCACCGGCTTCGGGTGCGGCGTACTCGGTCTGGCTCGGGACCATGTCTTCCAGTTTGAACCGTCCCAGACCCTGCGCGGAGTGCTCCATCTTGAGCGGTTGCAGCACGGTTTGCTCGACCAGCTTCAGGATATCGGCGCCCGCGAGATGCTCGGCCACGCGCGTGGCCAGCAGGATGGCCATGCTCGAATACTGGTATTTGGAACCGGGAGTGAACTCGAGTGGCGTGCGGAAGACGTGCTCGGCGAATTCCGCGAGCGACGCGTGTTTGCGGCGGAGATCGTTGTTGTCGGGAAGCTGATCGGGCAGGCCGGAAACGTGGGTGAGCAGGTGTTGCATGGTCACCTGCTCGCGGCCGTCGCCGGTAAACTGCGGGAGGAATTTCTGCACCGGATCGGCGAGCTGGAATTCGCCGCGATCGAAGAGAGTCATGAGCGCGGTCACGGCGATGGGCTTGGAGATCGAGCCGAGCA
>Ga0206924_1070_pt1 | contig 23827 bp, 20 predicted proteins | sample Alteio_BWOrgHeat_61_FD_152947 | JGI IMG/M metagenome (GOLD analysis project Ga0206924, IMG submission 152947) | Enriched cells from forest soil in Barre Woods Harvard Forest LTER site, Petersham, Massachusetts, United States -... | ecosystem: Environmental > Terrestrial > Soil > Temperate forest >...
GATCACCTATCTGGAACTGGAGGGGCTGCTGCAACCGACACGGGCCTTTTACGAGAGCACGCAGGTGCAGTTTCTGCGGCCGGAAAGCGCGATCCTCGCGGGACATACGGGGGAGAGGCAGCGCTTTCTGGCGGGGCTTTTTGAGGCGGGGAAGCGCGGGCCCAAGTATCTCACGCTGGATCTGGAAGCGGCGGCGCAAAAGCTGGGCGAGACACGGGAGCGCGTGGTGAAGGCGCTGACCTGGCTGGAGGAGACGGGCGCGATTTCGCAGAAGCCCTCGGGCTTGCGGCATGGATTCCGGCTTTGTGGGGCGGCAGCGAGTGTTTCCCCAAGCGAAGTGGCGGTGCGGCTCACGGAGCTTTTCGCGCATCGCGAGGAGCGCGACCTGGAGCGGATGGCGGGGTTGCTGGAATTTGCCAGTGCTCCCGGCTGTATCGTGCGGCGGTTGCTGATCTATTTCGGGGAAGAGCTGGCGGAGGAGAATTGTGGGCATTGTCATTTCTGCCGCACCGGCGAGCCGGCGGCGCGGGTCGTCCTGCCCGCGTCGCCGATCGCGCCTTTCACCGATGAGGACGCGGAGGAAATCCGTGCGCTGATCTTTGAAGAGCATGCGGCGCTGGCCAACCCGCGCGCGATGACCCGCTACTTCTGCGGGTTGACCAGCCCGGCGTCCACACGGGCGAAACTGATGAAGCGTCCTGATTTTGGGCGCTGGTCGGCGCGACCTTTCCGGACCGTGCTCGCGCAAGTGGCAGCCTGCTGGGAGTGATTGCCGGTCGGGCGACGCGAGAGCGACCAAGGGCATTGTCGAAAAGGGGCGAGCCTGTCACGGTGCCGTCTTCACCGATCGATTCACTTTCAAAAACCTATGACCACCAAACCGTCGAAAAATCCCAAGAAAACCACGGGGAAAGCCAATCCTCCGAACGTGAGTTTTGAAGTAAAAAGCTATCAACTGGTGATGCAGTCCCGGCAGGTGGTGGTGAATGAAGGGGAGGCCGTGCGTTATCACTACCCTTACTTCAACATTTTCAGCGATCCGGCCGGAGGGACGGCCACCCCGAGCGGCCAGATTTTCTTTTATCCGAGCGACTACGACATTCCCAACGTGGGCAATGAGAATAACGGGTTGCAACTGACCCTCGGTTTTCACATCGAGTGGTTCGACGACGTGCAAGCCCTGCTCGACACGCCGGGGAAGCTGGTCTGCGCCGTGAAATATGAAACGGGCGTGGTGTGGGGCGAACTGGATGGTCCCATCGTGGCCCGCACATTGTGAGACGCCTGGCATCTGCGAAAGATACGGCGCGGGTGCTCCCCGTGCTCGTGCCGCAACTTCGTTGACGGCGCCCTCTTCGAAAAGCGGCGGCGACTTAATGATGACCAAACGCGTTCGAGGACGTAAATTGGACGCAGAGGTTGGCGTGAGCACTTATAACTCGGACATCCTCGCCCCGGATTTGGATGTGATTTTTTTGCGGGATCAATCCGGCCTCGAGCGCTGCCCTCGCGGGTCATAATTTTTCGCACGGCAACAATCGCTTTTGGGCGGTGCTGCAGCTTGCCGGTTTCACGGACGTACGCCTCCGACCGGACGAGGAGCGTCGTTTGCTCGAATATGGCTGCGGCATCAGCGCCGTCGTTTCGCGCCCGACCAAAAAAGCGGCGGAGGTCGCGCCGGAAGAATTCCGGCAGGCCCGGCGCGGCTTTGAAGCGAAGATGCGGCGCTACGCCCCGCGGGCGATCGCCTTTCTCGGCAAGCGCGCCCTGGCGGCGATGACCGGTCAACCGGACATCGGTTGGGGCCGCTTTCCCACGGAGTTTGCGGGAACGATGGCCTGGGTGCTGCCCAACCCCAGCGGCCTCAATCGAAGCTTCACGCTCGATGCTCTCGTGAGGGCCTACCAGGAATTGCGAAACGCATTGGCGATGCGGTGAGGCGCCGAAACTGCGGGCGGCAGCTTCGGCTCCTCTCACAGCATTTGGAATTTCCCCTTTAGGGCTGCCGCTGCTGGGATTTTTCGAATTCGGCCACGAATTTGGGCATGGCAGCTTCGAGCTGGCGAATGCGCGTGGCGTCGGAGGGATGGGTGGAGGCGTATTGCGGGGGCTTTTGGCCACCGGTGCCGCTCATGCGCTTCCAAAGTTCGACCGCTTCGTGGGGATCGTAACCGGCGCGGGCCATGTAGGTGGTACCCATGTAGTCGGCTTCGGATTCGTTTTCGCGGGAGAATGGGAGGGTGACACCATATTGCGCGCCGGCACCGAGGAGAGCCATGACGTTGCGCTGCTGGTCGTAGCTCATATCGGAGAGGGAACCCTGGACACCCATCATGGCCGTCTGGGTGAGCTGCTGCTGAAGGATGCGCTGGGAGCCGTGGCGGGCGATGGCGTGGGACATCTCGTGACCGAGCACGGCGGCGAGGCCGGCCTCGGTCTTGGCGATGGGGAGGATGCCGGTGTAAACGCAGATCTTGCCGCCGGGCAGGCAGAAGGCGTTTTCCTGCGGGCTGTCGAGGACGCTGACTTCCCACTGGAAGCCTTTGCCATCATCGCCGACGGCGGCTTCGAGACGCTGGGCAACGCGGTTGACTTGATCGACCTCGGGGCCGGAAGCGATGGGGTGTTCCTGGGTGAGGATTTGCTGGTAACTCTGCAAGCCGAGCGCGGCTTCCTGCTGGGTGCTCATGCCGGCGCGATGGCGTTCACCGGTCACGGGGTTGGTGAAAGTTTGCGAGGAGAAATATTGAAAGGCGATGTAAAGCAGCGCCAGGAGGATGGGGAGGATCTTAAAATGGGGGCGGATGTTGCCGTCGTCGTCGCGAAACATGGCGGGTGGGGTGTTGCTGGGGAGGATACCTGCTCCAAACGCGGCGGAAAATATTTAAAACGCAGAGGCGCAAAGACGCAGAGAAAAGGCGGTGGTGGAGAAATTCGTTTCTTTCTTCCTCTGCGTCTCTGAGCCTCTGCGCCTCTGCGGTTCAAAACTTTTGAAGATCGATTCTCCGCGGCACTGAGCTTTATCCTCAACGCCACTCCCCATGAAACGACTCCTCCGCTCCGTTGCGATTGCCGTTCTGCTCTCCTGCCGCTTTGTCTCCGCTGAGGACGCGACCAAGAGCGCCGGGGAAACCAAACCCGCTCCGCCCGCCGTCCTTGCCGCCAAACCGTCGCTCCGCAAGCCGGGTTTCTGCTTTGCCGAGTTCGCTACCCCGCGTCCGGAGGAGTATCTGGCCTTTTTCGAGAGCGTGGCGGATTTCCACGCGATCCGTCATGACCGGGACTATATCGAGGCTGAGTCCGAGCGCGGCCAACTGACCTTCCTCGACCCCAAGATCTGGGGGCCTGGCCACCCCTTCCACGGCAAACTCACCGGCACTGGTCAGGGGCTCGGCATCGAGTATGGCATCGTGGTCGCCGACATCGACAAGGCATTTGCCGCCGCCCAGCAGTTCAAGGACAAGGGTTTTCCGATCTCCACTAGCATCGTGCTGCGGCCCTGGGGCTCGCGCGATTTCCGTGTACTGGCGTCGGAGGGGTATTACTTCCGATTCACGGAAGGACACTAACCATCGGCGTAGTCGAACGTGATGCTCACGCCGCCGGCTCGGCCGTGGTACCTGACGACGTCGTAGGCCTTGGGTTCGGCATTCGCACGGGGGAGGAGGCTGAACAGGAGGCCGGCGAGGGCGAGGAGGAACTGGCGCGAGTTCACGGTGATAAACAGGCTGCGACGGGGCGTGGGAGTCAATGCGAGATTTTCGTGAGAAGGCGCTCCGCACCGCCGCTGCCCGCAGAGATCAGAGGTTCCTCGGCTGCGCTCCGCTCCGCTCTCGGAAGGACAGGTTTTTTATTTTCGATCGCTTCGCGAGTGTTACTCGCGGAAGACGAATTCCTTGGAATTCAGCAACGCCCAGGCGAGGTCTTCGGCGGCTTTGCGGCGGTCTTTATTGTCGCCGAAGAGGGCGGTGCAGCGGGTGAGTTCGGCGGGGCTGGGGGCGCGGGTGAGGGTGAGCCAGAAGAGCTGGTCGATGACTTTGGCGTTGTCTTGCTCGGCGGCGAGGAGTTTACCGAGGGCGTTGTCTTTGCGCGTGAGCAGTTTTTGCATGAGCGGGCCGCTGATGAGCTGGAAGACCTGGGGCATGGCGGTCTCGTTGGTGCGCTCGCAGTCGGAGGCGATGAGGCGCGGTGGCTTGCCAAAGCTGGCCTCGAAGAAATCCACGTCGGTGCTGAGGGGGCGGTAGTGTTTGCGGCCTCCGGCGAGCTGGGCGACCCGGGTGCCGGCAGGGGCGTTTTCGAGCGGGAGCGGCGTGGCGAGGGCGGCGCTCATGGAGTCGAGCATTTGCTCGGCGGTCAGGCGGGTGACGAAAGCGTGAGAGTTATTTAGCTCGTCGTCAGCATTCGTGGAATTGGGCTGGGCGGAGAGCTGATAGGTGCGCGAGGCGGTGATGGTGCGGATGAGCCAGCGGAGGTCGTAGCCGTGGGTGGCGAAATCCTTCGAGAGTGTTTCGAGCAGCCCGGGGTGAGTGGCGGGGTTGCTGGCGCGGAAGTCGTCGACGGGATCGACAAGGCCGCGGCCGAGGAGGTGGTACCACACGCGATTGACCTGCGTGCGGGCGAACATCGGGCTGTGCGGGAGCCAGTCGCCGAGGGCGAGTAATTCGTCGCGGTCCTTGCTCGTCTTGGGAGCTTCGGCGCCGAGGAAGTGGGGCTTGGCCGTGTCGCCGGTACGGACGTTGATCACCGAGGCTTTCGGCACGATGAGGACGGTCTGGTCGCCCTTGAACTCGTGCTTGTCGTTTTTGTCGGTGCCCTTTTCGTCGGAAAGTTTGTAGTCGATGCGGGCGAAGAGACCGGCCCAATTATAGTAGTCGTCCTGCGTCCAGCGGTCGAAGGGGTGATTGTGGCATTGTGCGCAGCGGAGTTGCGTGCCGAGGAAGACACGGGCGGTACTTTCGGCGCGGGTCTCGGGGTCGCGGTTGGCGCGCCACCAGTTGGCGGGCGGGTTTTGCAGGGTGCTGCCGCGGGCGTCGATGATCTCGCGGGCGAATTGGTCGAGCGGCTTGTTTTTCGCGATGCTGTCGCGAATCCAATCATGGAAAACGCGGACGCCCGGGGCGTCGAGTTGGCGGGGTTCGAGCTTGAGGAGATCGGACCATTTCAGCGCCCAGAAGTCGGCAAACTCGGGGCGCTCGAGAAGGGTGTCGATGAGCCGGGCGCGCTTGTCGGGCGCGGTGTCGGCGATAAAGGTGCGGGCGGCATCGGCGGGTGGGATGAAGCCGAGGAGGTCGAGGTAGGCGCGGCGAATGAATGCGGCGTCGCTGCATAGCTCGGAGGGATTCATCCGCAGGAGGCGCAGCTTTTTGTCGATCTGCTCGTCGATGTAGTTATTCGCGGGTGGATCGCTCCAGACGAAGTCGGCGCGCGCCGGGATGAAGGCGAGCGGGACGGGAACCTGCTGGTTGAGGTAGCGAACGAGGATGGTCGTTTCGCCGGCTTTCTCGCGAGTGACGAGGCCATCGAGGGAGACTTTGACGAGCTGGTTGTTCGGCTCGTAAACGGCGAAGCGGGTGACGTCGCGTTCGGTGTTGTCGGCAAATTTCGCGGTAACGCGGAATTTCACGTCCTTAGCTGGTTCGATAATGACGTGCTCGGGCACGGCGACGTCGATCTTGACGAGCTTTGGCGCCTTGATGCCAGAATCCGGCGCACCACCTTTCAGCCAGCGGAGCAGGATGTCGTATTCCGGAGAACCGACAGCGAAACGCTGGCCGCCCTCATGGGCGAGCATAGCCGTAGGCTTGAGGAGGATGAGGCTATTTTCGGGAGCGAGGAGATTGACGCGGCGACCGGCTTGGTCGCGGGTGAGGGCCTGCCAGTCGAGATCGGGATCCTGGCCGCGCAGGGAAATTTTGAATCCGCCCTTGCCAGTGGCGTTGCCGTGGCAGGCGCCGGCATTGCAACCGGCCTTGGAGAGAACCGCCATGACCTCGCGGCGGAAAAGGACATCATCCGCCGCACGCGAAAGCGTCACGCCGCCCAGCAGCACGGCGAAGCCGAGCGTCGAAATGCGGGCGTGGCGGATGAAAGATGAAAACGACATGTCCGGCGGGCAACCGCCCGTGAAGAGAACACGCGCGCGAGGCGAAAAATAGGGATTATTTCTCCAACAGAGCCGCATCCCGCTGGCTTCTGTCACTCCTCGGAGGCCCGAACGCTACGCCTTGTTCCAGGTCCGCAAGCCTTGGGCGGCAGGAAGAATTTCGTCGAGCAGTTCGTCGCCGAGATTCGCGACGAGCGGCAGCGCGGGGCCGGTTTCGGCAATACCAGCCAGCGAGACGGCGTGATGCAGGACCGGGATGGGGCCGTGGGCGTTGCGCAGAGATTCGAGGGAGTTGAAGCGCTCGCGGATGGCTTCGGCGGAGGAAATATCGCCGTCGCGGAGCGCGTTGAGGAGTTCCTGTGAACGGCGCGGGGCGACGCAGACGCAACCGCTGGTGAAGGCGTGGACGCCGAATTTCTGCCAGTGGATGATGGCGGGTTGCTCGCCGATACCGCTGACGATGATCTTGGGGTCGACGGTCTGGACGAGTCCGGCGAGAAGATCGTCCTGCGCGGGATCGGGGCGGACGACGGCATATTTGATCCACGAAATGACGCCGGCGGCGACGAGCGTCTTGACCACGTCGAGCGTCACGTAGCCCTGATCTTTGATATAGAGGACGATCGGCTTGCCGAGCTTCTCCACGATCTTGAAGACGGCGGCTTGCACACCTTTGGGCGAACTGACGGCGACCGTGGGCAGGAGCATGGCGGTAGGGTATTGCTTGCGAGCGAGGATGGCGGCCTGGTCCATGGCGGTGCCGAAGTACGGTCCGATGGCGGGAACGATCAGGGTACTGGCCGCCGCGGCGGCTTCGAGTTGATCGAGCACGGTTTCGTACTCGCTCAGGGCAATATTGTAGAAGTTGGCGTTGCCGCCGTAGAGGAGGGTCGAGACACCGCCGGATTCGATATGCTTGATGAGTTTTGCGTTTTCGGCGGCGTTGGGGCGGAGTTGGGCGTCGCGGCAGAGCGGCGGCACGGAAATAACGGAAGCTTGCAGGTCGGCGGGGCAAATAGTCGTTTTCATCGGAAAATGCTGTCGCAAGGTTCCACCCTTTCCTGTGCTATCCGGCAAGCGGGAACTCTTGGCCACGTGAAAGTTGGGGCCGCGGCGGGCAACTTGCTAAAACCATGATAACGCATGGTTGCCGCTCGAGAGGCTTGGCATTAATCTCTGATCCTTCCCTTCGCGAACGGCTTTCTTTCATGAGTGACTCGACAGACAGTTCTTCCGGCAATGTCCTTCCTCCTGCTGAAGAGGCCAGGCTCGTCCCCGCTTGGCCGCAGGAGCCTCCTTTGCCAGCGGCGCCGGGGCGCCGCCGGCGAATTCCGATCGTCCTGAAACTGACGTTGCTGGTCGGTCTCACGCTCGCGCTGTTACTCGCAGTGCTGGTCACAGCCAACGGGATTTTCTGGCAAAAAATGATCAGCAAAGGTGCGGAGACACAACTGCGCGCGTTGACGGCAAGCCGGCGGGACCTAGTGCGGGCGCAGATCGCTCTACTGCGGCAACGCGTGGAACTGAACACGGACCGGGGGGAGTTGCGCGGATTTTTCTTTGAACTGACCAGCGGCCAGCTTTCGCAACAAAACCGCGAAGGCTCGGCAGCCACTCTGCATCGGATCGCCACCGGTAAACCCATCACGACGGCCGCACTTGTGGATCTGAAGGGCCAGATCGTGCTATCAACGAATCCGGCGGAGGTGGGGCACAGCATCGCCGCTACGCCCGAGTTTCGGGCAGGCCTGTCCGGCACTCATCTCGGCTTTCCGCGGGACGCCGGCGGCCATTTCGAAGCCAACCTGACTTCCCCGATCCGCAGCCGGACGGAACCTCCGCAGACCTATGGCGTGCTGCTCGTCACAGCCGACGTTTCGGACCTGGCGAACGCCCTGCGCAACAAAACGGGCCTCGGCGAAACGGGGGATGCGATCCTCGGGGCGCGGGACGGCGACCAGATGCGGTTCCTCTTTCCCTCGCGCAACACGCCGCTCACCACTATAGTTCCGATCGCCGCAGCGCCGGTCCTCAAAGCGGCGACCGAAGGCTCCGCGGAGTTGTTGAAAATCAAGGACTATCGGGGGGTGCCTGTGCTCGCGGCCGGCGAACCGGTGGGCGAGGAAGGGTGGGGCTTCATGGTAAAAGTGGATGCCAAGGAAGCCTACAAGCCGATTACAGTCGTCGTGGTCCTGGAAATACTGGCCGGCATTGTCGTCACTGCACTTGGCCTCGGGGCAGCTTATATTCTCGCGCGCAATTTTACGCGCCCCGTGCGCCAGCTCGAGCAAGCGGCGATGCGGGTCACGGCGGGGGATTATGCGACCGCCGTACCGGTGAAATCCGAGGATGACTTCGGCACCCTGTCTGCCAGCTTCAACGCGATGATGGCGGCCATCCAGATGCGCAATGAAGAACGCGAGCGGGCGGACGAAGCCATGCGCGAGGCGGACCGGCGCAAGGATGAATTCCTGGCGATGCTCGGCCACGAACTGCGCAACCCGCTTTCCGCCATTGCCAATGCGGTGCGCCTGTGGGGGGTGGCGGAAAACGATGCCAGCGCCACGGAACTGGCCCGCGACGTGATTGAGCGGCAGACCAATCACTTAAGCCGCCTCGTGGACGACCTGCTGGATGTCGGGCGGATTACCGAAGGCAAAATCGAGTTGCGCAAACAGCCAGTCGATGTCGTCGAGGCGATCAGCCACGCGGTGGAAGCGGCGCGGCCGTTTATCGACGACCGCCGGCACGAACTTGAAATCTCGCTGGCCAACGAAGCCAAGTTGTATGTCGAGGCGGACCCGACACGGCTCGAGCAGATCATTACCAACCTGCTGACCAACGCCATCAAGTACACGCGCCGGGCGGGCCGGATCAGCATCGAGACGCGGAAGGAAAGCGGCGACGCGGTCATCCGTATCAGCGACAACGGCATCGGCCTGTCCCCGCGCATGTTGCCGCACATCTTCGATCTGTTTGCGCAGGGCGATCGTTCGCTCGACCGCACTACGGGCGGGCTTGGGATCGGCCTGCACCTTTGCCGCAAGCTCGTGGAACTCCACGGTGGAACCGTGAGCGCGTTCAGCGAAGGGGTTGGCCGCGGGTCCACTTTTACCGTGCGCCTGCCGGCAGTCCCGCCTCCCGAGCCCTCGATGCTCCCGGCATTACCCGCGGAAGCCGAGACCAACGGACGGCAACGCCGCATTTTGCTCGTGGACGACAACCAGGACACGGTGCAATCGCTGGCGCGTCTGCTGACCTTGCGCGGCCATCAGGTGGCAACGGCTTTCGATGGGGTCGCCGCGCTGAAACTCGCGCAGGAATTTCAACCCGATTTCCTGTTGCTCGACCTCGGTCTGCCCGGCCTGGACGGGTACGAACTCGCCCGCCGACTCCGGGCCGAAGGTTTCACGCATACGCCTATTGTGGCCATTTCCGGATACGCGCAGGCCAGCGACCGCGCGCGTTCGCGCGAAGCGGGGTTCAATCATCATTTTGCCAAACCGGTCGATTTCGACGCCCTGGCCGATCTCATCGTTGAGGAACCGATCACGGCGGGGGAAGCGTAAGTCCTCCGCTCCGGCAATCCGGATGGCGTGTCACGAGCACTCCACGACTGGCTGCAGAGCTGAAGTTCCTAGTGAATCGCCGGTTCCGGCGTGGGTTTGCCGTTCGAGTGGAGAAAGCGGAAGTCGCAGCCTTCGTCGGCTTGCGTGACTTCGTTAAGGAAGAGCGAGCCGTAGCCGCGCTCGTAATGACGCGGCGCGGGTTTCCATGCGGCGCGGCGTTGCGCGAGTTCTTCGTCGGAGACTTCGAGGGTGAGGGTGCGGGCGGGGACGTCGAGGGCGATGATGTCGCCATCGCGGACGAGGGCGAGCGGGCCGCCGATGGCGGATTCCGGGGAGATATGGAGGACGCACGCACCGTAGCTCGTGCCACTCATGCGCGCGTCGGAAATGCGCAGCAGATCGCGCACGCCAGCCTCGAGCAGACGCTTGGGCAGCGGCAGCATCCCCCACTCCGGCATGCCCGGGGCGCCAATCGGGCCGGCACTTTGCAAAACCATCACGCTGTCCGCCGTGACCGGCAGCGTGGGGTCGTCGAGGCGTTTGGCGAGGTCGGGATAGTTTTTGAAGACGACGGCTGGACCGCGATGCTGGAGAAAACGCTGTTCCATCGCGCTGTGTTTGACGACCGCGCCGTTGGGACAGAGGTTGCCGCGCAACACTGCCGTACCACCCTCGGGTGAAAGCGGGTTTTCGCGCGAGCGAATCACTTCCGCATTCCAGATTTTCGCATCGGCCACGTTTTCGCGCAGCGTATGGCCATTGACCGTGAGGCAGTCGCCATCGAGCAGGTCGAGCAGTTGGGCAAGCGTGGCGGGCAGTCCACCGGCAAAATAAAAGTCTTCCATGAGGAATCGGCCCGCGGGGCGCAGATCAGCCAGACGCGGGGTCCGGCGCGAGATCGTGTCGAAATCCTCCAGCGGCAATTTCACGTTCGCGCGGCCAGCCATGGCAATAAGATGCACGATGGCGTTGGTCGAACCGCCCACAGCCATGTCAGCGACAATCGCATTGTGGAAGGCGGACTTTCCGAGAAAGCGTGAGGGGTTTAGGTCGGTCCACGCATTCTCCACGATCTGGCGCCCGGTCTCGGCCGCCATGCGCCAGTGACGGGCATCGCTCGCGGGGATGGAGGACGCGCCGGGCAGAGTGAGGCCGAGCGTTTCGGTGATCGCGGTCATGGTGCTCGCTGTGCCCATGGTCATGCAATGGCCGTGCGAACGCGCGATGCCATCCTCGATCTCGCACCAGTCCTCCTGGGTAATTTTTCCCGCGCGCAACTCCGCCCAATATTTCCAGGCATCGGTCCCTGAGCCAAGCGTCTGATCGCGCCATTGTCCGCGCAACATCGGTCCGCCGGGGACAAAAATGAACGGCAACGCCGCGGAGAGCGCGCCCATGATCAAGGCTGGCGTGGTCTTGTCGCACGCGCCAAGCAGCACCGCGCCATCGATCGGGTGACTGCGCAACACCTCCTCCGTCTCCATCGCGAGCAGGTTGCGATAGAGCATCGTCGTCGGCTTCATGAAGTTCTCCGCCAGCGAGAGCACTGGAATCTCAATCGGCATCCCGCCCGCCTGAAGCACGCCCTTCTTCACATTCTCCGCGAGCACCTTGAAGTGCAGATGGCACGGATTGATCTCGCTCCATGTATTGAGGATTGCGATTACCGGCTTCCCAACCCAGTCCTCCGGCCCCAACCCCATTTGCTTCAAACGCGAGCGCTGCCCAAAGGTGCGCAGATCATTTGGGCCAAACCAACGAAAGCTGCGAAGTTGTTCGGGAGTGCGGCGGGTGAAAGTCATGGGAGAGACCGCTTTATAGGAGCAGAAATCGGCGATCAAGGAAGTCTGCGATTTCCCGGGACCTCACAGGCGGGAAGTTGATAGGTGATTCGAACACCCGAATGCCCACCGAGCAACGATTCCTTCGCAAGATGAAAATCGGGAACCCTATCAAATGCCTGGTGAAGATCAGCGAACGTCGCGGGTGCTATGTCGTGACCAACGATACGCTGGAGATCGTGACCCCGACGCTGCGTTCCGCGCGCCGCATAGGTGTCGTGCTGCGCAGGGTGATGGATATGGCCGCCGTGGCCGCGCACTGACTCCAGTCCTTCGGAAAGTTTTCGACGCAACGTTCAACCGTTGCGCGAAGCAATCTCCCACTCGGTGGCGAGCCGCACTTCGTGGCTACGCATGCGTTCCCGCCGATTTTGGTCAAAAAGCCCCGTCACGAGGAGACCGTCCGGAAGAGTATTGACCGATTCCACGACAAAGAAATGCCGACTTTCCAAAACCTGTCCTTCCTTCCGGCAAATCACCATCACGCGGTCGCGATGATCGCGACGATATTCCTGAGCGGTGCGGGTTTCAGAGCGTTCGGTATTGGGTTCCACACCTCCCCTTACGGCAGCCCATCGAAAGCACAACGGCTATTCCCATTTCTCTTTTCAATCGAAAGCAGCGCCAGCGGGCCAGATGGCGGGCTCAAATGACGTGGAGGAGATAAAGGATGAGCAGAATGATGAGGACCGTTCCCAATCCTCCGCTCGGACCGTAACCCCAGCGCGCACTATGCGGCCAGGTGGGCAGCGCACCGATCAACATGAGAATCAAGATGACGAGCAGAATGGTAATCATACCAACGTATCGTCACCGCCGGGTCCCGCACGTGCATGGATCAGTTGTGACCGCGTAGTTCGAACGCGAGGAGGGACACGTTCAACGCATAGGCCAGAGCCAGGCGGCGATCATCGTGAGGACGAGACCGGCCACGCCTTGGAGGGCCATCATGGGGGAGACGGTGCGCAAGGTTTGTTCCTCGCGCAGGCCGCTGAGGCGGGTGATGATCCAGAATCCGCCATCGTTCATCCACGCGAAGGGTTTCGAGCCGCAGCCGATGGCGAGGGCGAAGTAGACGGGATTGAAGTGCGTCTGGCCGCCGTCGATGAAGGCCTTGGCGATGGGCGCGGCGGTAATCATCGCGACCGTGGCCGAGCCCTGCGCGGTGCGGACGAGGGTGGTGATGAGGAAGAGCGCGGGGAGGGCGAAGGTTTGCGTACCGGCGAGCGCGGTGCCGACCATTTCGGCGATGCCCGTTTGCTGAAGCACGCCGCCGAAGGCGCCGCCCGCGCAGATGATGAGTAGGACGATGGCGCCGCCAGTGAGTGCGTGGCCCACGGCCTTGGTGGCGGTAGCGCGGTCGCGTTTCCAAGCGAGCATGACGAGCGCGAGGCAGGCGCCGATAGTCAGGGCCATTTCTTTTTCGCCGAGCGTGCGGACGATGGCGGCGATGATGCCGAGCGCGGGCTTGGGGGAATTGAGCCACGCGGAAAAGGCGATGAGGAAAATCGGTAGTGTGACCGGGATGAGCGCGAGAGCGAGCGGCGGGAGCGATTGGTGCGTGGCGCTTTCCACGATGGCGGCGTCCTCGGCGGGGACTTCCAATGTATGATGGCGATTGGACCAATGCGCGAAGGCGCTACCGAAGAGCGCCGCGCCGAAACCGATGAGGCAGCCCATGCCCATCATCAAGCCGATGGGCACGCCAAGGACGTCGGCCACGAGCGTGGGGCCCGGCGTCGGTGGGACGAGCGAATGGGTGATGGTGCCGCCGGCGACGGTGCACATGACGAGCAGGAGGTAGTTGCGTTTCGTCTGGCGCGCGACGGCCTTGGTGAGCGGCGAGAGCAGGTAAAAGGTCGTCTCGAAAAAGACCGGGATGGTGAGGAAAAATGAGGTGATGAAGAAGGCCCAGTGCGCGCGCGCCGCGCCCATGAGGCGGAGGAGGGCCGCGGCGATGGCCTCGGCGCCGCCGGAAAGGAGCATGGCTTCGCCGAGGACAGAAGCCATGGCGATGAGCAGGCCGAATTTTCCGCACGTCGCGCCGAATTGATCCGCCACGCGCGCGGCGGCGGTCTTGGCGGGGAATTTGATTGCGGCCTTGGGTGACCATTCGCCTTTCGTCACTTGCGCGGAGGCGTAGTGCTGCAAGGCGGTGTCGGGCGTGAGCAACGCGACCGCGAAGGCCCCGAGCACCAGCGCGAGAAACGCATGCAGCCGCAGCCCGAGGATACCGCCGACCACGATGACAATGCCGACCAGCAACAGGAGCAGCGGGCTCATGCGCGGCAGGAAAAGGCGGGGGCAAACACGGACCAAGGCAAGCGGAAGGGGAGGGGCTTGGGAATAAGAAATCGCGAGCGGTAGACGAAGAGGTTATTCTGCGTGCCCGCATGAAATCCCCTCTGCTCTATTTGGCCGCTCTCGGTTTGTGCGTGGCGTCGTTCGCCGCGGCCGCGGAGAAACCGAACATCATCATTCTCTACGCCGATGATCTTGGTTACGGCGATGTAGGTTGTTACGGTGCGACGGCGGTGAAGACGCCGAACATCGATCGACTGGCGCGCGAGGGGTTGCGATTTACTGATGGGCATGCGGCGGCGGCGACGTGCACGCCTTCGCGTTATGCCTTGATGACGGGTGAGTATGCGTGGCGCAGGCCGGGGACGGGAGTGTTGCCGGGGGACGCGGCGTTGATCATCGCGCCGGAGCGGACGACGCTTCCCGCGATGTTGCAAAAGGCGGGTTACGCGACGGGGGCGGTGGGTAAGTGGCACCTCGGGCTCGGCGAGAAGGGCAAGCTGGATTGGAATGGGGAGATCAAGCCGGGGCCGCGTGAGATCGGGTTCGATTATTCGTTCATCCTGCCGGCCACGGGGGATCGGGTGCCGTGCGTGTATATCGAAAGTGGGCGTGTAGCGGGGCTCGATCCGAAGGACCCGATTCAGGTGAGCTACGATCACAAGATCGGCGATGAACCGACGGGGAAGGAAAATCCCGAGCTGCTAAAGGTGCATCCGAGCGAGGGGCACGATAATACGATCGTGAACGGCATCTCGCGCATCGGCTGGATGACCGGGGGCAAAGCCGCGCGCTGGAACGACGAGGATATGGCCGACACGTTGACGAAGAAAGCGATCGGCTTCATCGAGCAGCACAAGGACCAGCCGTTCTTTCTCTACTTCGCCACGCACGACATTCATGTGCCGCGCGTGCCACATCCGCGGTTTGCGGGGAAGACACCACTGGGGCCGCGTGGCGATGTGATCGAGCAAGTGGATGACAGCTTCGGCGCGGTGCTCGATGCGCTCGACCGGCTGAAGCTTGCGGAGAAGACGATCGTGGTCCTCTCGAGTGACAATGGGCCGGTGATCGATGATGGCTACAAGGACGATGCGGTGGAGAAGCTCGATGGGCACAAGCCGGCGGGGCCGTTGCGCGGTGGCAAATACACCTCGTGGGAAGGAGGGACGCGTGAGCCGTTCATTGTGCGCTGGCCGGGACGCGTGAAGCCGGGCGTGTCCGATGCGCTGGTCTGCCAGGTGGATTTTCTGGCGTCGTTTGCTGCGCTCACGAACCAGTCGCTCGCGATCGATGCCGGGCCGGACAGCATCAACGTGCTACCGGCGCTGCTCGGTGAATCGAAGACCGGACGCGAAACGCTAATCGAGCAGGGTGGACCGCTGGCGGTGCGCGCGGGACTTTGGAAACTCATCGTCGCGCAGAAAGCGCCGCCGCGGAAAATACCGCTCGAGGATCATGACCGCCCCCCGCGCGATACCGGCGCGGGTGGCGGATTGCAGCTTTTCAATCTCGCGGAGGATTTGGCGGAGAAGACGAATCTCGCTGATCAGCAGCTCGAAAAGACGAAGGAGCTGGCCGCAATCCTGAGCAAAGCGCGCGAGGCCGGGCGCACGCGAAACCCGGAGTGAAAATTTTCGTGCGAGTGGTTAAGTTTCGAGGGAGAAATACGCCATGACTGTGCTGGAAGTCCGTCCGATCACCGCTGAGGAAACGCTACCGCTGCGGCTGGCGATTTTGCGGCCGGGCTTGCCGCGGGAGACGGCGATCTTTCCCAATGATGAGGCGCAGACGTCGCGGCATTTTGGGGCGTTTTCGGAGGGGGAACTGGTGGGTGTGGCGACGATGCATTTCTCGCCGCTGCTCGATCAGCCGGATTTTGATTCGGCGTATCAGGTGCGCGGGATGGCGACTGTGCCGGAGTTGCGCGGAAGCGGTGTGGGGCGGGCGCTGCTGGAGGCGTGTGTGCAGGCGGCGAAGGATTCCGGCGCGCAGTGGATGTGGTGCAATGCGCGCACGCCGGCGATGGGGTTTTATGCGCGCCACGGTTTCACGGCGCGGGGTGGCGTGTTTGATTTACCGAACGCGGGGCCGCATGTGCGGATGCTTCGGCCGCTATGATTTCGCGGCGGCTTGCGTGGTGAGCGCGACGCGCGAGGCTTTGAGGCAGTCGGCGGACTTGAGTTCGGCTGCCGCGCCGTTGCCGCGCAGTTCCTGGAGATAATCTTCGAGGTAGCCGCGATGGCGGCCTTCGCCCACCGGGATTATCTCCGGCTCGGCGCTGTCGTCCTTGATGACGGTGACCTCCTTGGCCATGAGGTACGTATCGGCGAGGCCGCGTGTGCCGTGGACGAGGATGTGCCAGTAGTGCGGGAGCTTGAAGCAGAGCTTGTCGGGCGCGAGGTAGGAATAGTCGGCGAGCACGCCGGCGCCGTTGTCGAGGGTCGCGAGGAGTTGGGCGCTGTCCTGGAAGTGCGGGAAGTCTCTCGCTTTTTGGTTCCAGGCGCGCACGGCGCGGAACTCGCCCCACTGGCGGCCGGTCATCCACGGGATGAAATCGAAGGAATGAATGCCGATGTCGTTGATCGTGCCGCCGTGCTTGCCGGGCTCGAAATACCAGCCGGGGCGCACGCCGAGATTGAGCGGGTGCTGGCCATCGATGTGGATGCTGGCGACTTCGCCGATCGCGCCGCTGAGGATGATCTCACGCAGCTTGCGCCACGCGGGGTAATCGCGGCTGTCGAGCTGGAGGCCGACGAGCAATTTGCGCTCAGCGGCGAGGCGCTCGATCTGCTCCTGCTCGGCGAGCGAGGCGCAGAGCGGCTTGTCGCTGAGCACGTGGCGGCCGGCCTTGAGCGCCGCGATGGCGAGGCTGCCGCGCTTGCCGTAATAATCGCCGATGGCGATGACGTCGCATTCCACTTCGCGCAGCATCGTCGCGTAATCGGTGTGGGTAATTTTTACCTGTCCCTTCACGGCGAGCGCCTCGCGAGTGGGCGCGTCTTCCTCACAACAAGCGACGACTTCGGTATCGTCGCGCTCTTCCACTCCGGCGAGCAAATCGAGGATGTGGCTGTGGCGGAAACCGGCAAAAGCGAAACGTGTTTTCATTCGTCTAGGAGGGAAGCGGAGGCGGGATCGAGGTGAAGGATGGCATGCGCGTGACGGCGCAGGATGGAGGCCGGGCACTCTTTGGTCATGGGGCCGACCAGGGTATCATGCACTGCACGGGCCTTGCGTTCCCCGGGCGCGACACACGAAACGTGTTGCGCGCCGACGAGCGCCGGCACCGTGAGAGTCAAGGCATCCGACGGCACGGCGTCGAGACTCGGAAAGCAGCCGTCGTTCACTTGTTGTTGGCGGCAGGCTTCGCTGAGCTCCACGGCCCGGACAAGCTGCGGATCGTTCAAATCCGCAGCCGGCGGATCGTTGAAAGCCAGATGCCCATTCTCCCCAATGCCGAGGCAAACTACATCGATCGGCTTTTCCGCGAGCAACTTGCCGTAGCGCGCGGCCTCATGAAGCGGATCTTTTTCCCCCTGGATGAAGTGCACGGCGCGCGGCTCATCGATATGCGCAAGGAGGTGCGTATGCAAAAAATGGCGAAAGCTCCGCGGATTTTCGGCGCGCAGGCCGACATACTCGTCCATGTGAAAGACCACGACCTTGCCCCACGCGATGGGTTTACGAACCAAGGCGGCGAGAAATTCGTTCTGCGAAGGCGCGCAGGCGAAAATCACCCGAGCCTCACCGCGAGTCGCGCAGGCTGTCCGGATCACCTCCGCCACGGAGGACGCCGCTTCCGCACCCAGCGTCGCGGCATCCGGATGGGAACGGACCTCCAGCAAATCGTATGTGATGCGTTTCATGACCAAGTTGCCAAAAGCGGCGGGGCGGTCACTCTCCCCCGATTTCGACTTCCGGCAAGCGAATTCCGAACTGCGCCGCGACTCGCGTGGAAAACATCTCCCGCGCTTCCGCGGTCGAAATACCGAGCCAGCTTGCAGCGTTGGTCACGCCTTGCAGCGGAGCGAGGCAGGAGCCGGCGAGGTTCCCACTGCCCGGCAGGCGAACGAACCCATCCCGCGATTCCACCTCGAGGCGGCCAATCCGGTAGCGCCCCGGCGGGGCACCGCCGGCGGCCATCGCGTCGGTCGTAAGCAGGATTTTGCCGGGCGGCTTGGCGCGGAAAAAATTGCGCACGACGAAAGGCGGAAGATGCGCGCCATCGGGGATCAGGCAGGCTGTGAGTTCATCGCGGGCCAGCAGGCGCTGGATGATATTGTCGTGGCGCGGAAGGGTGACCGGCGTGCCGTTGCCGAGATGCGTGATCATCGTCGCGCCGGCGCGGATGGCCTCGTCGATGCGTTTCTCGCCGGCGTTGGTGTGCCCGAGGGAAATCACCACGCCTTGCGCCACCACCGCCTCGATGAATTGCGCGCTGCCCGGCCACTCGGGCGCCACGGTGAGCAGGCGGATATTTCCGCCCGCGGCTTCCTGCCATTGCGCAAAGAGCGCGAGGTCCGGGGCGCGCATGCACTCGCCCGGGTGCGCTCCGCGGTAACCTTCTTCGGGACTGAGGAACGGCCCCTCCAGGTGGTAGCCGCAGATCGTTTCGGCGAGCACTGGATCGGCGGCGCGGTATTTTTCGATCTGCGCAAACTTCCGCACCAGCGCGTCGATCTCATCCGTGATGAGGGTCAGCAAAATGCGGTGCGTCTGCCCGGCGCGCAGCCTGTCAATCGCATGGCGCAAGTCGGCTGCCGTCAGCGTGGAGCTCTGAAAATCAATGCCGGCATAGCCGTTGATTTGGAGGTCGAAAAGGGAAGGAGCGAGAGGCATGGGGGATGAAAGCACAATCCGAGGGCGGGAAAAATCTTGGGAAGCGCCCGGTTGCGGGGTTAGTAATGGAACACTCCCGCCATGAATACGTCACTTCGCGTTTTTTGCGCCTCCGTTTTTGCGTTTGCTGCGGCCCATGCCGCTGATTGGCCTCAATGGCGCGGGCCGAATCGCGACGCGGTCGTAAAAGACCCGAACCACGCTCTCAACAAACTCCCCGACGAACCGAAAGTGCTGTGGCAACTCGACGCCGGACCGGGACAATCCTCGCCGGTGATCGCCGGTGGAAAATTGGTTTATTTCGATGCACAGAAAGACCAGGAAATGGCGCACTGCGTGGACGCAGCTACCGGAAAAGTCCTCTGGAGTACTTCGGTGGGGCCGACCGTCGAATTCTCACCCGCCTATGGCGGCGGTCCGCGTTGCACTCCGCTCATCGATGGTGATCGCGTTTACGCGCAATCCAGCGGCGGAGAGTTTCGCTGCTTGTCGCTGGCCGATGGCAAAAAGATTTGGGGAGTCAGCTTTGGAACGGATTACGGCGCGACCTTCATCGGCAACAACAGCAGCGACCCAATCGCCAAGGAAACGGCCTCGCGTCGGCACGGCAACAACGGTTGCGCAGCCATCGCGGGCGACCGTATTTTTGTCCCCGTGGGCAGCACCAACGGCGCCACACTCGTCTGCTACGATAAGAAAACAGGCAAGGAACTCTGGCGCGCAGGCAATGACAATACCGCCTATTCCTCAGTGATGACCGGCACCCTTGCAGGCGTGCCGCAAGCCGTGCATTTCACCGCGGATGCCTTGATGGGGGTGGATGCCGCGAGCGGAAAGATCCTCTGGCGCGTCCCGCTCAAGACCGGCGCCAAGCGCCACGCCTGCACGCCGGTCATTGGCCCGGATAGTGTGGTCGTCGCGTCCACGAATATCGGCACGCAGAAATTCCACATCGTGAAGACCGGTCTCGACGTGAACGCTGAGAAAGCCTGGGCCAATATGCAGTGCAAGACCATCCTCGGCACGCCGACGCTGCTCGGAAAATATCTTTTCACTCTCGGCCCGACCGATCACGCCGACCTGGAGTGCCTCGACTTTGAAACTGGCAACCAAATCTGGTCCCAACCCGGCTTCGGCGACTACGCCTCGCTTACCACCGTGAATGACAAGATCCTCGTCCTGAACTCGACCGGCGAACTAATCCTGGTGAAAGCCGATCCCACGCAATACCAGGAACTCGGCCGCACCCAGCTCTGCGCCAAGACCTGGGCCAGCCCGGCTTATGCGGATGGGAAAATCTATGTGAAGGATGAGGCGCATCTCACCGCCTACGCCATTGCGCCTTAACTTACCCGCCTAACTTACTCTCATGGCCTTTCTCACTACCTCCAAGACTCGCGCACCCAAATATGACGTGATCGTGATCGGCAGCGGCGCCGCCGGCGGCATGGCCGCGCACGTGCTTACCCAGGCGGGCGTGAAGGTCCTCATGCTCGAAGCGGGACGCAAATATGATCCGGCCACGGAGACGCCCATGTTTGAAACTAACGCCGACGCTCCCTTGCGCGGCGCGGAGACGGTCGACAAACCGGGTGGTTTTTTCGACGCAACCATTGGTGGCTGGAAACTGAAAGGCGAGCCCTACGTCGTCCAGAAAAAGACCGACAGTTCCTGGATCGAAGGCGATAACCAGAATCGCAACGCCACGGCGCAGAATTTCATGTGGTGGCGCGCCCGCATGCTCGGCGGGCGCACCAACCATTGGGGCCGCGTCTCGCTGCGCATGGGGCCATTCGATTTCAAACCAAAAAGCTTCGACGGGCTCGGTTTCGATTGGCCGATTAGTTACGAAGATGTCGCGCCGTACTACGACAAGGCCGAACAGGTCGTGGGAATTTTCGGGTCGAAAGAGGGACTCGAGAACAACCCGGACAGCGATTACTTCCTGCCGCCACCCAAACCCCGTGCGTACGAGCATCTCCTCATGCGCGCCGGGAAGAAGCTCGGCATTCCCGTCATCCCCTCGCGCCTGGCCATCCTCACCAAGCCGATCAATGGCCGCGCTCCCTGCTTTTACGCCACGTCGTGTGGACGCGGCTGCGCCATCCGCGCGAATTTCCAGAGCACCACCGTGCTCATCCCACCCGCGATGGATACCGGCAACCTCGACGTCCTCACCGGCGCCATGGCCCGCGAAGTCACGCTTGACGCCCAGGGCCGCGCCACCGGCGTGCATTTCATCGACACGACGACCGGCCAGGAGGAGCACGTGGCCGCGCGGGTCGTCATCCTCGCCGCCAGCGCCTGTGAAAGCGCGCGCCTGCTGATGAACAGCAAATCCGCAAAATTCCCGCAGGGTCTCGGCAACACCACCGGCCACCTCGGCCGCTGGCTCACGGACTCCACCGGCAGCGACCTGAGCGGACAAATCCCCGCGCTGGAAAATCTCCCTCTTCACAACGAGGACGGCGTCTCGAACATGCACACCTACGCCCCGTGGATGAAGCATCACGACGCCAAAGCAGGCAAACTCGGCTTCCCGCGCGGGTATTACATCGCGTGGGGCGGTGGTCGCACCATGCCCGGCCTCGGCGCGGCTTCCAGTGGGTTGATCGGCAGCGTCTATGGCACCAAGCTCAAGGCCGAAGCACGGCGCTACTTCGGTTCCTTCGTCGGCCTCAGCGCGCGTGGGGAAATGATTCCCAACGAGAAGAGTTACATGGAACTCGATCCCGAAAAGAAAGATCAGTGGGGCATTCCCGTCCCGCGCTTTCATTTCCAGTGGAGCGATTACGAGGTGAAACAAATCGCCCACGCCCAGCAGGCCTTTGCGGATATGATCGAAGCCGCGGGCGGCAAAGTCTCCCGCCCGCCGGAAAAGGACGGCGCCAAGGCCATGACTGCCGGCGGCAGTGTGAAACACGAGATCGGCGTGACCCGCATGAGCGCCAAGGCCGAGGACGGTGTGACCAACGGTTACGGCCAGCTCTGGGATTGCCAGAACGTCTTCGTTGCCGACGGCGGCACTTTCGTGAGCAACCCTTACAAAAACCCCACTCTCACTATCCTCGCCCTCACCTGGCGGACTTGCGACTACCTCATGGCCGGGATGAAGAAGGGCGAGATCGCCGCACCGGTCTAAAGGTGAAGGCGCACCGGATCGTCCCCCCGCCTGCTCACAGCACTTCCACGACTACCGCAGTCGTATTGTCGCGGCCGGCATTCTGCACGGCGGTGGTGACCAGGAGTTGGGCGGGGTTCCAGTCAGGCGCGGCTGGCGTAGGACGGGTAAGAAGATCGGCCAGACCGCTGTCGTAGAGACCCTCGATCACGCCATCGGTGCAGAGCAGAAAGCGATCACCCGGCTCGCACTTCACCGCACCGACCTGCGGGTCGACGAACTGGTTGCCGGCGCCAAGGGCGCGCTGGAGGACGTTGCGGCGCGGGTGCGTACGCGCTTCGCGTTCGTTGATCTCGCCTTTGCGGAAGAGCCAGCCCACGTAGGTATCGTCGTGCGTGATTTGGCGCAAGGTGCTGTCGCGGCCGGACTGGTAGTAGATGCGGCTGTCGCCGATGTGGGCGAAGTACATCCAGCCCGGCGTGAACCAGCCCAGACTGAGGGTGGCGCCCATGCCGGTGCATTCCTCGTAGCAGGCGCCGAGATAGGTGAGTTGGCGGTGGACTTGGTCGAAGAGTTCCTCGAGCACATCGGCAAACCCGGATTCGAGACCGCCCGCCTTCTGCTTGAAAAAGCCCGGGAGCAGATGGGCGAGTTTATCGATCGTGATGCGGCTGGCGTACTCCCCCGCCATCGCGCCGCCCATGCCATCACTCACCGCGAAGACGAAGTCGTTGTGGCTGCCGGAATCCTCGCCCACTTTGCCCAGATAGCGCAGCTCCTTCCCATCGAACTGCACGGCCACAAAAGCGTCCTCGTTGTTCTGGCGCACCTTGCCGCGGTCAGTCACGCCGTACCAACGCAGGCACAACGGGGAGAGCGGCTTAGTGGGGGCTTCCATTCGGGGATTCTTCCGCGTCGGGCAGGATGGTGGCAAACTCGAAGTCGATCACACAGAAGCGGCCATCGGTCCGGCGATAGGTGATGTTGCGCATCTCGGCGTCGTCGTGCCGCACCCCGTAGCGTTCCAGTTCGGCGTAAATCTCGCGCATGCGCGGCTCATCGAGATGTTCCACACGCGTACCACAGTTGGAGGTCACGATCTTGAGTTGTTCGGGATACGCTTCAAGCAAGGTGGGCACAAATGGACAGCCGCGAGCTTGCAAGTGGCGCAAGACGCGCACTTCGGTGGCAAACCGCTCCTCCGCTTTCGGCCCGCGAAATGTTTTATGCACCCGTCCGTCGTAGCCAATGCGGACCGTCGCGCGCAGAGTGTCTTTGACTTGTTCCATCAGAGGGGAAGATGCCTCTGTCCAGTGTGGGAGCAAGCGCGGATACTGGAGAGTGGCGGCAAATTCGGTGGCGTGGCGGCGCGATTTGCGACGTAAAGCGCTTTCGGCGTTGCTCATTTGGCACTGGTTTTGCTAAATGGCCCGCGCGCCAAAAACCACGGCTTTTAGGGCCAAAACCATCAACGCAGCGGCAAAATCGGCGCACACCGCTCAAAAAGAACCACACACCACAAACCACACTCCATGGCGAAGTACAAACTGGAATACATCTGGCTCGACGGCTATACCCCCGTCCCCAACCTCCGCGGCAAAACTCAGATCAAGGAATTCTCGAGCTTCCCGAAGCTCTCCGAACTTCCCCTCTGGGGCTTTGACGGAAGTTCCACCCGCCAGGCCGAGGGCCACAGCTCGGACTGCGTTCTGAAACCCGTCGCCGTCTATCCCGACAAGACCAAGGAAAACGGCGCGCTCGTCATGTGCGAAGTGCTGCTGCCCGATGGCAAGCCGCATCCGTCCAACGCCCGCGCCACCATTCACGATGACCCGGACGCCTGGTTCGGCTTCGAACAGGAATACTTCCTCTACAAGGACGGCGCGCCCCTCGGCTTCCCGCAGGGCGGCGGTTTCCCGCCCCCACAGGGTGAATACTACACCGGCGTCGGCTTCAAGAACGTGGGCAACATCGCCCGCGAAATCGTCGACACCCACCTCGAGCTCTGCCTCTACGCCGGCATCAACCACGAAGGCATCAACGCTGAAGT
>Ga0206924_1071_pt1 | contig 23654 bp, 27 predicted proteins | sample Alteio_BWOrgHeat_61_FD_152947 | JGI IMG/M metagenome (GOLD analysis project Ga0206924, IMG submission 152947) | Enriched cells from forest soil in Barre Woods Harvard Forest LTER site, Petersham, Massachusetts, United States -... | ecosystem: Environmental > Terrestrial > Soil > Temperate forest >...
GCATATTAATAATGCGAATTCGTCGCGAGTTGAACATGAGCGTGCCTTTTATTCGAGGGGTGCTTTTTATACAACATAATATGGAGTTCGCAACATTGCGATCTTTTTTCTCATAAGATTGTAGAGGCGTATTGCCTTAAGTGGGTTCGTGCTATAGTAATAAGAGCGAAAATTAATTTTTAAGATTGTTTGCCGTTATTTGCAATAATTAAGAAAGGTATTAAAGATATGACTATTATTGATGTATTTATTGGAATTCAAATTATTTTGTTGTGTATCATGCTTTTTCATGATTGGGTTCACCTTCCCCCATTAACTGACATTCGCGCATTAGAGCAGACTCATCCGGCAAAATTTCGGTTTATAGATTCTTTGACGAATGGAGGTCCCGTGTTGATAGCGTTATTATTAACATGGTTTTATCGCGCATATTTCCCTTTATGGGTTGCGCTATTTATTGTGTTTATATACGCTTTGCTTACTTTGGGAACCATAATGGCGTGGTGGGTACCCTATCTTTTTGGTCACAAAAAAGTTCAATGGTTAACATTGCTATATGGTGATATGGAAGAACATAAAAAAGGCTTTTCAGAGTATACTCAAACACATCATTTTTTACCGGCACGTTATAATAATTTAGTTCCCAATACATTGCATGTTATTTTACATCTTCATATATGGAGTTGTTTTGTGCTGTCATTATATTTCTTGATTAATCGTTAAATTAATGATCTTGTTGTCTTTATAGATATACATATTCAGAATATCGAATCAAAAAAAATACTCTCTTTTGAGGATCTTTCATGTTGGGATCCCTAAAAGAGAGTATTTTTTTTAGATTAAGCGAAGCTTATTTTTAGCTTTTCTTTATTTTTTTATATGCATCAGAAGCAGCGTTGGCCGCATGAGCCAAGATGCCTTTTTCTTGGTCTGTATTTTCAGCTCGTATGTAATACCCAGCGGCAAGAAGACCATAGTTAAAAGGAACAGTGAGGGCGGTTATGGGAACCATCAGTGCTTTTGAAAAAAACTCCTGTGGTTTTTGCAATCATACTTACACGAGCGCCAACCGATAAAAGCCCGCCAAATGCTAACAAAGCTGTGTAAGGAGCAATTTTCGGCGCAACAATCATTATTTGATAAGGCATCGATACCGGCATTTTTTCCGTTACTATTTTTTTGTTTATGTTTGACATGTTGTCTAGCGATGAGATAAGAATTGCACTTAAGCATGCATCGCCTGCCAATGCGGCCACCCCTTTTAGTAGGTAACTTGCATTAAGGCTTGCGCCACCGGCAATAAGAGTGGCTAATGAAACTATTTTAATTTTGTTATAACGATTCATTTATTATTCCTTTTAACACAAATATAATACGTATGTTTCTTTATTTTCCGAGTAAATAACCCCATTGAGGTGAAAATCAGTTGCGGCTTTTTTTGCATTTTCAACAAATTCAGGGTTATCATCGATAAAAATTATGGTAGGGTTGCCGCCAACTTGATCTACAACATGCTGATATGCATGTTTAAAGTAGAGAGGATCATTTTTATAAATGCCATCTTGCGGGCAATAGAATCCATCAGGTTTAAATGGTTTATGGCCTTGTTCTGCTAAAACCTGATTAAGGATATCTAGTTTTTGCTTATATTCCGCTTCTGGATCATTGGTAAAAATATAAACGGGCTTGCCTTGTTCTTCTTGTATCCACTGATAGTGATCGATTATCTCTATATTTGGAATAGTGTAGAAGATGCAATTGTATAATGCTTCCCGCTTTTTTTGTGAGATTGTGGGCATATATTTGTTGACAACGTAGTCGATATAGCCGTTTGAACCAATAATCGAATTACCCTGCGCATCTTTAAGTTTGCCCTGTCTTGCTAAAGAAACATCACTTCGTGCTTTGGATGAAGTCATAAGTAACCAGAGCCCGCGGCCCACGAGAGACAAGGGTAGGCGAGATACATATTTATAAAGAGGTACCGATTTTGTCATGGTATGGGCGTAATCGCTACAAATAACTTCTTGCGCGAATGCATTTGTTACTATCACATTAGTTGGAAAGTCTGCTGCTCGAGCTGTGTAGGTAGACAAGGAACCAACAATAATGGTCGCGATCATTGCATATTGAAATATTTTCTTCATAAAAACCTCATTTGTTTAATTTTAGGTCGCTTTCAGTTAACCATTAAATTACCCATTTGTCAAAAAAGGGATATGTTCAAGTATGGTAGAGTTGGCTTGTGAAAAGGTGTTTTTTTTGGGGTATAATACCGAACGGGTATTAACGTGCGTTATTCAACATTATCCAAAAGGAGTTCTAAGCATTACATTTATCGGTGTACTGTGAAGATCTCTCACAACTGCTGTGGGGGATATTGTTTTTCAAATTGATGAACTAATGTTCTGAAATGTTCCCCTCGTTTTTCATAATTTTCATACAAATCAAAACTGCTGCCAGAAGGAGAAAGGAGCAGGGTGCTGTTGGCTGTTGCATGAGCGTATGCCACTTTGAATGCCTCATCTAATGTGTTGCCTATCTGATGGGCAAATCCATAGTGGGCGCACCATGCAGCAAGTTGCAAAGCTTCTGCGCCAAAACAAGCAACAAATATAACTGATCGGGGTAATTGGGCAATAAGCTCTTCGCGGTTTGCCCCTTTAGAAAGGCCACCAAGCAATAGAATGATCTGTGCATGGTTATAACGCTCGAGTGCTGCCAGCGTTGAAGCGATGGTAGTGCTTTTTGAATCATTGACGAACGTGATATTGTTGACTGTTGCCACCAGCTCAAGGCGATGCGGATATGACACATAGTCACAATCAAAGTTGTTTTGTATAGCTTCATTATTGGTAACTTGCTGCATGATATGAAACATGCTATACACGGCCAAAGCATTCATAGGAAAAGTGCAAGCAAATAAAGCTTTTGGCAACTGGAACGTCTGATAATTCATGGTTCTGTAAAGTGTTATTGCAGTCTCAGTATGCCATACGATATTTTCATCAGGAGAGAATGCCTTAAGCTCTTGATCAGAAGGAATAGTATTAGACAAGTGCCAAAGGTTACTCTTGAAGTTGCACTCATTTATCCGCTCGCGAAGTGTTAATGGCGCGAGCAGGTGTTGCTTTTTTTGTTGATGTGCAAAAATGCGAGCTTTTGCGTGCCAATAATTCTCGAGCGTTTCGTGACGATCTAAATGATTTGCATGTATGTTGGTAATGAGCGCGATATCAGGAGCGAATGATACGCAATGTTCTAATTGAAAGCTAGACACTTCGAGGACAGCGTAAGCTGCAGTATCACGTTGGGGAAGCAAATCGAGCATGGGGATGCCGATATTGCCGCCACATGCTACAGGGATATTGTTATGGTGGCATAATTGCGTGAGTATGCTGGTGGTTGTTGTTTTGCCAATACTTCCCGTTATGGCAATAATTGGCTTTTGCCAGAGGGCATAAAAGAGATCTAATTCAGAAATCCATTGATGCGCATGCTCTTTGCATGGTCTTATATCAATACCTGGGCTGACAAGGACATATGAACAATAAGAAAAGAAGGCATCATGCTCGCTTTGATGGTATACGGGTATGGCATGCTCTTTTATAAAATTATCAGACGATATGTTTCTGTTTGAATCCATGACGGCCAGTTTGTAACCACGTGCATGGAAAAAGGCTGTCGCTGATTTACCGACGCGTCCAAACCCCCAAATACCAATGATACTGTTTTGTGGCGGCAAGGTCATAATGGGGTTTAATCCTCTTTATTGCATTAATTAGTACACCCCAGTATACTGCTTTTATATAATGTTTATAGCATTGGATTACTATGCTTTGTACTCTTTCAAAGAAGCACTTCCCATTTCTTTATCCCATAATTATTGGCGGCTAGTCCGCTTATTCTACTATTCTGTTTATAATTATTTAGAAATTACTTACATTAAATATTAAAAAATGAATGCATGTGCGGTAGCGGGTGCAAACAAAAAGGATCTGAATGGCTGATAATTCATCCAATAATAATACTCAATTGAGTTTTAGAGATACGCTCAATTTGCCACATACTGATTTTCCTATCCGTTCTAACTCACGGGTGGATGATCCAGCAATGATAGAGCGATGGGTAAAGGAAGATTTGTTCCATGTGTCGTATACGCATAATGAGGGTAAACCAAAATATATCTATCATGATGGGCCACCCTACGCGAATGGCAACATTCACATCGGCCATGTATACAATAAAACATTAAAAGATATTGTGACCAAGTCGCAGCGCATGCAAGGCAAACATGTTCCCGTATTGCCTGGCTGGGACTGTCACGGCTTGCCAATAGAAATCAAAGTAACTCAAGAAAATGCGGCATTACAAGGTGTAGAACTTAAAAAAGCATGCCGTGCATATGCGCAGAAATGGGTTGACATACAAAAAGAAGAGTTCAAAAACTTGGGTATTCTCATGGATTGGGATCATTATTACTCAACCATGGATTATGCGTATGAGGCTGCTGTTATTCAAGCATTCGGCCATTTTGCCTCAAATGGTTATATTAATCGTAGCAATAAAACAATTCCTTGGTGCTTTTCTTGCAAAACAGTTCTTGCACTTGCAGAAATTGAGTACAAAGATCGTAAAGATCCTTCTGTGTACGTATTATTTCCGTTAGTGGGCGATAGCGTGCAAGCAATGTTCCCTGGTCTCGAGAGTCAAAAGATTAGTTTTGTGGTGTGGACTACAACGCCGTGGACGTTGCCACTTAACCGTGCTGTGCTTTTAAAACCACAAACGCCCTATGTTATATTGAATGTACAAGGACAATACCTTATTGTGGGCGAAGCATTGGCAGATAAACTGTGCGCGATGCTCGGTGTCGAAAAAACGGTTGTTGAAACATTTGTATCAGATGATTTAGTTGCTTGCTTGGCACGCGCACATCATCCCTTTAATGGTGGTGATGTACCGATCTTGCTCGATGATTCGGTATTAACTGAAGATGGCACAGCCTGTGTACACAATGCACCTGGCGCTGGCCCTATTGACTATGAAATTGGCGTAAAGAATGGTTTGGAGATATATTCTCCCATTGCCGACGATGGCACGTATACACAAGAAATAGAACCAAAAGAATTAATTGGTATGCCGGTAACCGAAGGCCAATGGTGGGTACTGAAAAAATTAAAAGAAGAAGGTTTGCTGTTACACAAAGCAACTATTACCCATTCATATCCACATTGTTGGCGTTGTCATAACGGGCTCATTTTCCGTGCAACTAAACAATGGTTCTTTGATTTGCAAGCGCATGCGCTTAAAGATCGGGCGTTACAAGAAATAGAAACAGTGGAATCATATCCAGAAAAATCTATAAACCGCCTGAAGACTATGGTGCGCAGTCGTTTCGAATGGTGTTTATCTCGACAACGTTCATGGGGTGTACCAATACCTGCTTTATTATGTGCGCAATGCGATGAGGCATACTGCTCACAAGAATTGGCCGAAATTATAAGTGATCATGTGGCAAAACACGGCATTGAGTGGTGGGATACGGTTCCTGTTGAGCAATTGATAGATCATGATACTATCTGTAAGCGCTGTAAGAGCAAAACGTTTGTAAAAGAAAAAGATATTGTTGATGTGTGGCTTGAATCTGGTTTGAGCCATTACGCAGTGCTAGATCGCCACGCAGAGCTGGGTGTTCCGGCTGATCTTTATTTGGAAGGCAGCGACCAACATCGTGCATGGTTCCAAAGTTCATTGTTAACAAGTGTTGCTTTGTATAATAAGGCGCCTTATAGAGCACTTTTCACCCATGGTTTTGTGGTTGATGAAAAGGGCCACAAAATGTCAAAATCACTGGGGAATGTTATTGCACCACAAGAACTTCTTGAGCGGTTTGGCATTGATGGGGTTCGTATGTGGGTTGCCAGCTTAGATAATGATGGTGAAGCAGTGTTGTCTGAAACATTGCTGAAGAACGTGCAAGAAGTGTTTAGAAAAATACGTAACACATTGCGCTTTTTGCTTTCAAACCTTTATGATTTTGATATATACACTAATGCAGTACCGGTAGAAGGGCTGCAAGCTCTCGATCTTCATGCCTTGCAAGAGCTTTCTGAAGTTAATGAAGCAGTTATTGATTGTTATAATGCATACAATATTACCGGTGTATTTCATAAATTAAGTGAATATTGTGCAAGTAATTTAAGTGCGTTGTATCTGGATATTATAAAAGATCGTTTGTATGTAGAAAAAGCGGACGGTCATGCGCGTAGATCTGCGCAAACCGTATGCTGGTATATAGTAGATACCTTGACGCGTTTGATTGCGCCTATTTTATCATGTACGGCAGAGCAAATTTCTGATTTGTATCAAAAGAACAAAAAGAAGTCGATTCACTTACAGAATTTTGTACATTTAAAAGATATGTTTACCGTTCTTGCTGAGCGTGATGCACCGTATCATGCGTATCTTGGGCCCAGTGGTGTTACCCATCATCGCATTGGCATTAAAACAACGCTGAATGCAATTCATACATTGACCTTTGCTGGCTTTGTGCATCAAGATTGGGAAATTGGGTTTGAGTTGCGTAATGCGCTGCTTAAAGCAATAGAAGAAGCGCGAGAAAACGGACTAGTAAAGCATCCGCGTGAAGTGCGTATGAGCATTTATATAAATCCACAAGTTGCTACGTATAACGCAATAAAAGCATTTTTCGATCGCATTGAATCGTCAAATCAAACAATAGAATCTTTCTTGAAAGAGTTTTTATTGGTTTCGCAATGCGTAGTGTTGCCAGCAAAAAGCGATTTACAAGAATCGTCTGTTTTTGAAGGACTTTACGTCAAAATAGAACATGCACGTGGTGAAAAATGTCCGCGATGTTGGCAGTGGAGTGAAGCGGTAGCTGAATATGGTGTATGCGATCGCTGCTATCCAATAGTTAAGGAACTAAAGGGTAATTAAGATATTTATACCAACTAAAAAGGGCCGGAATTTATTCCGGCCCTTTTTAGTTGAGTCAACTGTTATTATTCAAGTGTAGTCTTAGGTTTATAGACAGGTGTATCTATAGGTTCATTTTCATTCTTAAAGGGGTCGAAGCCCATCTTTTCCTCTTTTTCTTCTTCTTTTTCAGACTGCTGTTTTTGCAGTTGAGGTTCTTGTACCTGTTTTTTTGGGACGGGTTTTTCATTAATATGCAACTGATTATCTATTGCTGCCAATGTGTTAGCAATGGCAATAAGCGATGTTGGATGAGGTACGGTTGTTTTTACTTCATCTAATTTTGTTGTATCTGCATCTTCTTGCATAAGGGGTTCGATTGCTAAGTATGCATATTGCTTGGTTGCGGGAATTTTATCAACAACAATTTCATCCGTATCGAGTTTGGTTTTGATGTCTTTTAACTGCAAAGAGACAGCTTTGAGCGCATTATGCTTGTCTAGCAGTGTGCGCAACTCTTTTTTGGCGGCATCACTATGCCCTGTTTTAGCAAGATATTGTTTGACGAGATCATCCAATCGCTTTATGCGACGATCTAAGCCTGGCAATGTCACGAGAGCGAGTTGCATATCAGGAGTTGACGAGCTCATGAGCTCTGCTTGAATATTCGTTATTTTCTTTGATTCTTGCAGAAGCATAGTTAACTGATCCAAATTGTTTTTAATTAATTGCATGATGCTTGCAGGTGATTGCGGATCGGTTAACGGGCACAATGCTTGGCTTGCAGGCTTTGCAGGTGCTTGCCCAGGAGTAGTTGGCTTTTTACCCGGAACTTCAGGTTCGCCTTTTTTCTCTTCTGGTTTGCCCTGTTTCTTTTCTTTGTCTTTTTTGTCTTTCTCTTCTTTTTCTTTCTTTTTCTTTTCTTCTTCTTCTTTTTTCTTTTTTTCTTCTTTTTTATCTTTTTTGCTCTTGCCTTTATCTTTTTTACCAGCGTCTGCTTTTGGTTTTTCTGTGCCACCTTTACCACCACCAGCACCTGCACTACCAGGTTTTTCGGTTTCTTTTTTTGGATTTACTTCTTCTTGGTAAGGGTATCCACCACCGTATGAAGGAGAATAGCCACCACCACCGTGTGGGTATCCATAGTCATAGTCATAGCCGCCGCCGCCGCCTTTTGGATAACGATCAACTTGTTCTGGAGAGCCTGCAACGCGGGGTGCTTTTGGAGTGCGAGGTTGTGCTGCAGCAGCATGCGCTTGTTCAGTACGCTTTTGTTCTTCTTCTTTTAATTTTTGTGCTTCTGGCGCATATTCTTCAAAGAGCTTTGTGATTTCTGCGTTTGCAGCAGTAATGGTTGCATGATACGCACTCAAAATTTCTTTAATAGCACGTTTACTTTGTGAATTTAATTCTTCTATGCCAAAACTAGAAACAGAGACATTTGGTTCTTGTGCAGAAAGAACAGCTTCAAGCGACGCAAGAGAAGCTGATAATGCCTCGTTTTTAATAAGATAAGGAAGAAGGCGGTATTTATTGGTTTTAGAATCGACGTCTTTAAGTGTATGCAGTTTTTGCTTGAACGATTCAATGTCATTTTTAATAGTTTCCCAACTTGCCTGTGGACTTGCTTGTATTTTATTGCCCGCTAGCCATCGATTTACGCGAAGTGAAATGTCAGGAATGTTATTGGATTTAATAATGAATTTATCAGTATTTTGAATGATAGAATTCAATAAGATAAGTATTGGTTCTTTTTCACTTGGTTTTTGTTGCTCAGGGCTTACTTCTACTTTTGGTTGTTGTATAGGTTGCGCAGGCCGTACCACTTCTGGTTGTTGCCCAGCCCGTTCCATTTCTTGTGCTATCATTTCTGCTATAAACTGTTCTTGTTCTTCCGGAGACATAGATCTCATGGTGCGATCAAGTTCTTCTACCTGCTGAACAAATGCTTCTTGCTCTTCTGGCGACATAGCATTGAATGCTTGTTCAACTTCTTTGGCCATTCGTTCAAACTCTTGCATGAGCGCCGCTTCTTCTTCGGGCGATAAATTATCAAAGTTTAAACCTGGCATGCCCGCATGCAGCATACCAATAGTTGTGATGGTCAAAAAGGCAATAGTGCGAGTAATGTGCATTATCCAAGAAGCGAAAAAGCGAAAAGTATTATATAACATGGTGGCAACTTTCTTTTTTGTGCTATTAATCATGAAGTTCTCTTGTGATTATATAAGCGTGTTAGATATAGTGCAAACAAACTATATATTATTTATTAAAGAGCATATGTATACAAGGTTCAAGTTTATCATGAATTATACATTAAAAAAAAGAGCGGGATTTCTTATGCTCGAGATGCTCTGTGCGCTGGCTCTCTTTGCTCTTATTAGTTCCGTTCTTGCGCGAGCATATTGTGTCATTATTCGATGCCAAGAACGTACATTCAAGCAACATTATGCGTGGTCGCTTGCACGTACTATTGTTGAAAAGGTACGTGTTGCTGAATGGTCGTTGGGATCCAGGCACTATGAGGGGTATGATATTCAAGTAACAGCGGCACCCTATCAATTAGAGAGTGTCCAAGGGTTTGATAAGCTTAATGTTATTGTCTCTTGGGAAGATAAGGCAACAAAGCAGAAATATACTGTTACCGTATGTGCAGGCATGATACACGATGAGTAGCAACACAGGATTTATGCTCATCAATTTTTGTGTTTATCTTATGCTCTTTTTGCTTATAGGTTGTTTATCAGCAGTATTGATGCAACGAAGTTATAGTATGTATAAAGCGCGCGGCACCATGAATGCTTGCATAGAAGATGCGTATGGCGCGCAAGATTTTTTTATGTATGATATCAAAACAGCCCCTGTTGACGTTAGGGCGTGGCATCATAAAGAGCCCACCATTATTGAATGGAAATTACACAATGGGCCGTCTATACGATGGCAGATAGAGAAGGGTGCATTAACGCGTACGCACATACATGAAGGAAAAAGCCAAAAAAGTATTGCAGCGCGTGGATTATTAGATGGAACATTTGCCGTACAGACTGAAGGTCAGCGTATACACACGGTTTCATTAACTATGCGCGTGCGCACGTTAAAAGGTGTTACAGATCTTGAAACCATACATGGTTATTATGGAATTTCATACCATGACTAACAACAAAGGTTCGGCGCTCTTATTGTTAATGGGATTGCTTTTTTTTCTTACCATTATTGTGGGTGTTGTAGTGCGCACGACGATATATGGCACAGACATTGTTGCATGTCGTGGCCGCACTATTGAACAGACCTACGCAACAGAAGCGCTTTTACTTTATGCCGTTATATGGTGCAATCAGCATCTTCGTGAACGCACGGTTAATGATCGTGCAATCTACGATGGTCGATGGTTTGAAGATTGTCATGATGGGTGGCATGGCAAAGTAACTCTTACGCTAAAAAAGGGCGCAGGACAACTCTGCGCGCGTCTTTTTGATAAACAAGCGCTCGTGGCAGAAGACTATTGCCAAGTTACCTATCAAGATAACAACATGTGCGTCAGCGCATGGGGAAAGCCATAGTTCTACGATAGACTTTAGTTGACTGTTATTTCTTTTATCTTACACTTTGATGTGGCTTCATTTTAAAAATAACACATACAGTAAAAGGTTTTCCATGTTTAAAAGAATAGCACTTATGTTGTTACTCGTGATGAGTTCGCATAGTTACTCACTATTTCCTGCAGTGGCAATAGGTGCAACAACAGGAGCTCTTGGCGGCGTACTTTGCCCTTTAATACAATCGACACAACTAAATGATGCAGGGCAGGCATCGCTTTTCAGGGGATTGGTAGTTGGTATGTTGGCTGGCTGCGTAGCAGGTGGATTAGCAAATGTTACAGTAATGCCAAGTATAATAAAGCCAGTTGCGGGTATGCGTGGATTCTCTCTAGGGTTGTTGGCAGGAGCATTTTCTGTAGGAGCAGATGTTTTATCAAAGATTAAGATTTTTCCTGCTTAAGATTTTTTAATTAAAGTTTATCAAAACGGCAAGTTCTGTGGATGTATTTTATAGTGATTATAAGGATTTTTATGCTGATGAAGAATCGATGCGTCTTAATGCTGACTCTATTAAATATTGGCTTTTGCATAGAGGCAGCTGTTGATATTTCTCAACTGTATAAGCGGTTTTTAGATGAAAATAAACCTGTTGTCGAAGTTATCTGCAGGGGCATGGCTATTTTAGAGAACAATAAAGACCGCTTTAATGAGTGGATAGATCTTGGAAAAGAATCAACATGGAATGATAATGTATTGTTGTTAATTAAAAAATTACCCAAAGCGTATGAGTGTTTGTCTGTGTGGTATTCTGTTTTGCCAAACGCTGCACAATGTGCTACTACTTTTCCTCGCAACAATGATGCGTGTAATACGTGTGCAAGACGCATTCGTAATCATTTTTGGAGAGACCTGCGTACCCAAGCATTTTTTATTATGATAAATGGTGAGCAGAAGTTAACTGATGAGCAACAGTATTATATGGAAAATTTACCTGAGGCATTGCTAGCTGTCAGCAAAGAAGAAAAAGAAGTTTTTGATAAATTGCGCGAAAGAGAAAAAAAATTAGAATTGCGAGCAGACATAATACGCACTTGCGAGAAGGATATTATTAAAATATACCCAGATTATGCCGAGGTAAAATGGGACACTTCTAAAAATAAAGAGAAGCTCAACAATTTGAAAATAAGTAATCAAAAAAAGCGCAGTAGGTTGAAAGGATTGGATTTTGGCTATGGTAAGTGTGAGGCCGTTTTTGCAGACGATAAAGAGACATGCGACTTATGTAAAGGTTTAGTTACTTCGTATGTGGCACACTGCATATTGCAAAAGAAGAATTAAAAAATGTAAGACTTTAATCTTGAAGTGCCGAAACATTGATATCCAAAATGAAGTCGTAAGTTTTTTTATTAAACAAGCTTACGGCCTCTTTTTTTTAGGGTATAATAAGAGGTATATGAGCCGTCTAGAAGATTTATATGAAATGAGGTGCTTTATGAAAGTATACCTAAAAGAAGATATTGAACGCGTTGGAATGAAAAAAGAGATCATTGATGTAAATGATGGTTTTGCCAATAACTATCTTATTCCACGTAAACTTGCAGTAGCAGTGACCCCACAAAATGAAGCTTTTTATACTTCAATGGCAAAGGTCATTAATCATCGTAAAGAAGTTATAGCTACCCAAACTTCTATGCTTGCAGAAAAAATTGGTAGTTTAGAGATCAAGATTAAACGTAAGATGCATGATGACGGGAAGTTGTATGGTTCGCTTAATGCGCTTGAAATAGCAGAAGCATTACAGCAGCAGGGCGTTAATGTAGCAAAGAGCCAAGTGATTATCGATAAGTCGATTAAAGAAAAAGGGCATCATTCTGTTACTATTAAATTAACCTCACGTTTGCAACCAAAATTGAAAGTGCACGTTCTACCTGAGTAAACGCTGTGGAAAAAGTCCGAAATTCCCTAAAACAGCGATCATCTACAGAATCGCAGACAACATTATTAGCCAAAAATCCTCCTGTAAATCTTGATGCAGAACGGGCCGTGCTTGCGGCCCTTTTGTTGAACGATGACTATGTCGTTCAAGTTTCAGAAGTGTTGATGGCAGGCGATTTCTATACGGTCGCGCATCGCTTAATTTACCAAGCGATTGTTGACCTATCGCAGGCCAGCAAGCGTATTGATATGGTTACTTTACAAGATGAACTGGTAAAGCGTAATCAGCTTGATGCAATAGGTGGCATGATGTATTTATTATCATTGCAGGAAGATATACCTGCAGTGGGGATGATAAAGCAGCACGCCTCGATTGTAAAAGAAAAAGCGATTTTGCGGGAGTTAATTGGGTCAGCCTCTGAGATTATCGAGCGGTGCTATGCGCAAAATGATGAAGGCATCGAAGGGGTGATTGACCATGCGGAAAAGAAGATTTTTCATATTGCAGATAAGCGGTCCCCTCAACATTTTGTACAACTTGATATCTGGCTCAAGAAAACCTTTCAGCATCTTTCTGATATAAAAAACCATGCCAAGGGTATTACGGGGGTGCCATCTGGCTATAAAAAGCTTGATGAGATGTCTTCAGGGTTCCAGAAAGGTGATTTGATTGTATTGGCAGGGCGTCCTTCTATGGGTAAAACCGCTTTGGCAATGTGTTTTGGCTCCCATGCTGCGCGCACAGGCCACGTGGTGGGTGTCTTTTCTTTAGAAATGTCTGCAGAGCAACTAACCTTACGATTACTTTCGGCAGAAGCAGGTATATCTCACCATAATATACGTAATGCTACTATTACTTCCCAGGAGTGGGTAGCATTGACGAATGCTGCGGCACAATTGGCCCAAACAAAGATTTTTATTGATGATACTCCCATGCTTGATATAATGACATTAAGGGCTAAGGCGCGCAAGCTCAAGCGAGAGCATGGGCTTGACTTACTCATAGTGGATTATTTACAATTGTTGCGGTCGCCTCAAAGGCATGAAAACCGGCATCAAGAGGTATCGGAAATATCGAGGTCTTTGAAAGCGCTTGCAAAAGAGTTGGCTATACCCATTATAGCAGGGTCGCAGCTTTCTCGTGCGGTGGATAGCCGTATGGATAAAAGGCCGATGCTGTCGGACTTGCGAGAGTCAGGAGCTATAGAGCAGGATTCTGACCTTATTATGTTTTTGTACCGCGACGTGGTATACAACGCTGAAACAGAAGACCCAGCGCTTGCCGAAGTTATCATAGGCAAGCAGCGAAATGGGCCTACCGGCACGGTGTATTTACATTTTGTGGGTGAATTGACATTATTTGAAGATATGAACGAAGAGTATTAGTAGTGGTCCAAACTATACTTTATGCAAAGGGTGCATGTATGAGTAGTGATAGTATCCGTAATAGTAGAAGTAATACGCTTTTATGTGCGTTGACGTTACTTGTGGTTATTGGCCTTGTAGGCCGGGGATTTTATTCACTGCATCATCGTATCGAATATCTAGCGCATATCCAGAGTTAGATATTGGCCACTGAAAAAAAGGGAGAGTAGTTTAAAGCGAGGGTAGGGGATGATTTTATTAGGAGTCGACCCAGGATGCCGTTTTGCAGGTTTTGGAGTTATCCGCAAAGAGGGCACATTAGTACAGTTACTGGATCATGGCTGCTTGCGTATGTCGCCAAGCAAGCCATTGTCTGAGCGTATAGCGCTGTTTCACGACTTTTTCCAAACAAAAATAATAACATTACATGTTACTCATCTAGCATTAGAAACGCCTTTTTTAGGCAAAAACGCCCAAAATTTTTTAAAATTGGGCTATTTGCGAGGCGTTCTGTATCTACTTGCTCATAAACATAATCTGAATTTATATGAATTTTCGCCTCGTGAAGTAAAACAAGCGGTTACTGGCTTTGGCGGTGCGAGTAAAGATCAAGTTGCTCGCATCATTTTACAATTATTTCCACGTATTGGCTCAGTAGAAACTGAAGATGTCTCTGACGCACTTGCGGTGACGTTATGCGGTTTATGGAAAGAAAAAAGTATAGAGCAGCTACGGCGTTGATCTTTGTATAGTAATGACATAGAGTTTTGTTACATTAATATTTTTTAAGCAATTAAAAGAGATGGAATTGTAATGAACAAAAAACATACAATACTGTTATTAGGCATAACAAATACTATTATTGGTATGGATAGTTTTCGTTCATTTTCAAAAGTCCCTATTGTGAAATGTCTGTTTGAACGCCATGGCACTCCGCGCACTTTATGCCAAAAAACTCTCTTCCAATATTTAGTAAGTGAGAGGGTTAAGTATAGTTGGAAAAATAAGTATGGTTGTTCTGAAGAAGATATTGATACTTATAGGCGTTTAAACGTAAAAACAGTTGCGGAGAATTGGGATTTTATTAGTTGTCAAACAGATGTGTTTTTGACTGAGATATTAAATCAAGTAGAGGCTTTGCGAGATCCTTACGAAAACAGTACTAGCGACGGCAAATATGACCCATTAACTATTCTTTACTATTTTAGCTGGCCTTTACATGTTTCCGTTTACATGTCTGTACTGAGAGATAAGGGTGAAAGATTATCAGTATTAGAAGGGCGATTTGTAAAGAAATGGTGGGCATTTGACGTTAACATGGCATTATCGTTAGACAAGACGCGCAACAGTCCGGAGCATTATCCTTTGCATTATGAACATGGTAGCCTTGTTAATTCACAAGAGAGGCCGCCAATAGTTTTATACTCTGATCATTTGCCCAAGAAAATGTCCATTGAAGTAAGACAAAGATATAAAAATATGTCCGAACTTGATGAAGTATTAAAAAAATATAAAAGTATGCTCGAACGCGAATAGCATACACATGAAACTATAAAAAGAGTTCTGATCAATCCTAGTTAACGGTGGCGTCTCGTTTGTTCAAAAGATGTTCGATATCAATTGATAGGGCGCGAAGCGTACATTTTACAAATTTTCATAGAAACTCTTGCCCCCCCCCAGCGCATTTGCTATTGTAAAATAAAAGGTATTTAAAAATGGAGGCCGATCTCATGAAAAAAGTTGTTTTTTATATGTTTTTGTCTATGACATGCTTTTCGGTATTGGGTATAGACCCGCTTGCTTCACACACAAATTTATTGACGGATAATTTTTGGGATGAGATGATAGGCAATAATACTGACTTGCGTGTCTTTTTAAGAGAGCCGCAATATAATAATGCTCTTGATGAATTGCTTAAACAGTATACTACAATATTTAGCCCAAAGCCTTTTGCAATTAATAGCCCAAGGCCTTTCTTGCAAACAATTAGTATGCAGAAACTGCAAGAGTGGAATACTGCTATTGATACTCTCACAAGTTATATACATAAAAATATGATGTCTTTTAACCAGTTCAAATCGGCAATCGATATATATAAAAAAGCAAACACGAACATAAATGAAAACATAGTGAAGCTACAGCAATTGGTTGTTCAAGATATTCAACATTGGGAAAATGGAAGAGAGCTTATAGACGCCATTCGCAGTGCTGTTACGACTATGCGTAGCTCAAGAAATGCTTTGAATCCTTTATTACCCGCCAACTACCATAATGCCTTTGGGCCAAAATTAGTAGGGTATCTAGATGTTTTAGATACACTTCTTGGCTATATAGTAGATAGTGTGACCTATGAATTTTATACATTTTGGTATTTAAAAAAACCAAAACAAATAAGTACAACACAACCTGCAATGCAATTCAGTCAAATTATGGATCAAGGCGCAAAAAAAATTCAGCAAATAATCATGGGATTGCCATTGCAGCCAGACGAAACAAATCCCTTTAAAAAAGAGCCTCTTCCTTCTGTAATGGAGGACATTGATGCTATATTTGATCAGATCGATACCTTAAAAACATTAAGAAACGCTGCAAAATTGGAAGAATTAACACTGGGAATAGAAAAGCTTAAAAGCGCACTTGCATCAGCGGTGCAACGTGCTGCGATGGATGATAAGACAAGGGCGACAATTAATGGCTTGGCTCAAGAATTCTATACGTTGATGGACCAAGCATTAGCTCAATTTATCAGTAGATTTGTTATGAGATAACATTAAAAAATAATTAAACCGAAAAATAATAAAGAGCTGCAGGGTAATAAAAAAGCCTATGCAGCTCGATTTTTTTAAAAAATTATTCCGCCGATAAGGCTCATTATGTAAACAAATAGGAAAAAGTAATATTTTTATTAAATTTGAACAAACATTATAAAGGCTTTTATAAATCAATGGATGGAATCTGACATAATTGTAAGGAATCATAAGAATCATATTTAATATAAGGAATCACCATATTATTAGATAAGGAACCACCATAGAAACCAGATAATAAGGGAACAAAACAATATGATACATTATTACAACACACTACTTCTTTTTTTATTAAATCAAAATAATACATTCCATCGGAACTAACAAAATAGACATTATCACCGCGCAAACGCGGTAATAATGGTAATAATGACTCATACAATCGATCTAATTGATCACCAAACAACAACTTTTTAGATATATAAAATGAAAAACATTCTTCTAATTTCTTTTCTTTAGAAACACAAAAATAACGAAAAAGTACCGTTCCCTGCAGATCATTCGCTTCTTTTATTTCATATGAAAGCACCCCTATTCCTTCAACGGGAATGCGCGAAAGGAACGCTATCGGCATCGTCCCGCAATCTATGTAGAGTTCATCATCTTCAGGAGAATGGGATGTGCTTGTATACATGCAACGACGAATAGAATAATAATACACCCCTTCTTTCAAGGCGCGTGTAATATAATATAAATAGGCGCCCAATTTTTGGGGATACATGCAATCAATACTTTTATCAAATACTTTTTGTGTGACCTCGCCATCATATGAAATTTCATAAATTCCGAATACACCCTGCTTGGTAGCCGAACAGTAGCAATGTGCATCATCAATCCATTGAATAATAGTAAAATTATAAAGAGGCATATCTAATGGTATGGTATAGGGAGATCGTTGGTTAAAGGCCTTCACTTTAATGGTATCGCTATCAATAAAGCTAAAGGCGTGTTTTCCTGGCAATAAGGTTACATTTGTAGGCGTATACCAAGAAGCTAGCGCATGAGACACCTGTTTGGTTGCTGCATTCCATTCTAGAAGGTCTAATCCATTTTGATGCTGATGAAGAAGGTATACTTGCTCGTTTGCTTCCATAACCGGGTATATATAATCGGTAGCATATAATGAGCGCCATAAGCCCATTAAGAGATAAAAACACAAAAAAAGAGGTTTTATTTGACTCATGTGGCACCTAGGTTCACCTGATAAGGTCGCAGGTCTATATATATCAAAAAATAGCCATCTTTGTTCAGTATATATAAAAAAACCACCGCATTGATCAAAAAAGATCAATGCGGTGGAAAAAAGGAGAGTAGTAATGAAGCCTTAGTTAAGCAAAGATCTTTTTGTGACCTTCTGATACTTAGAGTAAAGCGTTCTATGCAAATGTCAACTTTTCTAAAAAGATTTCCCCCTTAATAAGGGCACAACTCATGTTTAAATGACATATAGGATAAATCAAATGGCGAGATCAGTGAGGGTAATAATACGATTCAATCGAGCTTTACAAGCTGGTGGGGGGTATTTGCAAGCCCCTGTTCAAGGTATCCGCCAATAGGCGTTGTAAAGATAAGCTGCACCTTCAGATCGGCGAGCATCCCAATAAGAAGATGGGTTCGTTCAAGGTCAAAATCGGTCATAAAATCGTCTAATAACAATACGAGAGGCCTTTTTTGGTGGGCTAATAAAAGACGTATCTGAGCAGCTTTTATCAGTATTAATACCAGCTTTTGTTGCCCGCGCGAGGCAAAAGTACGAGATTTTTTACCTTTAAAGGTAATAAGAATGTCATCAAGATGAGCGCCAAACAAAGAGCGACGAAATCGTAATTCATCCTGAAAAAGATCTGGATAACGAGCCTGAAATGCTGCAAAAGACTCGGCGTGGCGCATTCTTTTGGGTTCATAGGTAAGTATAATTTCAAAATCTGATGCAAAATAATGGGCAATCAGAGCATTAACCTCATCCTGAATGCGCTGCAAAAAGTGTATACGCTTTGCTTGCACCGCTAGAGAGCGCTCCCACAACTGTTGCGTCCAAATAACATACAGGGCATTGGAGCCTTGCTGCACATTCTGATTTTGTAGAGCAGCATTACGGGTCTCTAGCGTTTCACGCATCTGTTTGAATAATGAAACATATTCTGCATCATTCAAAGCAAGCGCTTGATCTAAAAAATCTCGTCGGTATAAAGGACCTTCTTTAATGAGCGCTAAATCATCTTCAGTAACACTAATCACGCTATAATAAGACATAAGTTCTTTATATGATGCTACTGTTTGCTGATTGACTTTGATCAAGCGTTTCTCTTGCGAAAAACCAACATTAATCTCATCATGATGATCGATATCCATTCCTTTAACCAACACTTTGATAAAGAAAGAATCTGCGTCATCAGCAATGAGTTCTCGAGGGTTTGCAGATCGGAATGAACGTAAATAGCTTGCATAATACAGCGCTTCTAGCACTGATGTTTTGCCAGTACCATTTGCTCCTTGAATAAGCACAACGGGCGCATCAAAATGAATGACGCGCTCATTAAAACAACGAAAATTCTTAATATGGATTTGAGTAATGCAAGAAATCTCATTAACCATGCGTTGGCGCTACCGGCATAACAAGATAAAGTAAGTTATAAGCATCTGATTGAGATTCAAAAATGATTGGCTTTGTTGCGTTATGCAAATAAAAAGTAATCATATCATCAGAAAAAGCCTGTAAACCATTCAAGAGATACGGAGCATAAAAACGCACATCAATGCCTTCGCCTGAAAAATTATGCAATGGCACTTCTTCTTCGAGGGTTCCCACTTCTTTATTGCGCATTGAGACGCGCAATGCTTGTGAATTGAAAATAAAATGCGTTGCAATAAACTGGCCAGACAGGAGGCATGAAGAGCGACGCAATGTTTTTACAAAATGAGAACGATCTAACGATGCAGGCGTAAAGGTATCTTTGGTAATAACACCAGCATATTGCGGGAATGTATCGTTAAGTAATTTGGTGAAAAAATTAAAAGATTCACCCGAAAAAACAAGCTGATTGCCGCAAGTACCCAAGAAAACAAAATCTGTTTTGGCACTTTCTAATATTTTTTTTACTTCAAAAATAGCACGCCGTGGCAATAACCAAGAACGCGATTCTGTGAGTGTGCACTGATTTGAGCGAACTTGTGCAAGGCAATGGCCGTCTGTGGCAGTCATCTTAAGTTCTTGGCTGTCTATTTCTAAATACAGACCATTTAATGAAGAATTCGCATTGTTTTGAGGAATAATAAACGCAATTTTATTCAGCATAGTAAGTAAGAACGTAGCATCCAATTGCATAAGATTTTCGATACGTTCAGGAAACGGAGGAAATTCGGATGAATCTTTTATATTTAAAGAGAGATTAACGGCACCAGAGCGCAAAAAGAGCTGTGTGTCAGTAATGTTAAACGTAATATCATTATCTAATTCTTTAACCAGATCAAAAATACGGCGACCAGATACTAAAAAGGTCATCGATTCTTGTACATCACTTTCTTTAATGGCACAACTTGCTTGTAAACTTATTTCTAAATCTGTACTCTTGAGCGTTAATTCTTTATGCCCTACATGAAACAAAATGGCTGTTGTAGCATCAAGCGTTGTGCGCTTAGAACAAATAGGTTGCATCGAAGCCAGAATAGCAAACAACCCCTTTTGTTCAACAATAAAACAATTATTCACAATTATGTTCCTTCAAAGGAAAAACTTTTATCTTTATAGTATATTTTTAGTATACTCTTGAGTGTGAAAAACAGGAAGAAGGTTCATTATTAATTATCGGAGATACTATGAAACGCATTGTATTACTTATAGGTATAGTTGCTACAAGTATGAGGGGTATGGAACAACAAGATCATTCCCTAGCTCCTAAAGAACCCTTATATGTATGGTGCAGCGATATAGGAAAATATATACATGCTTCAGAGCTAAACAATAAGGCATATATGCAATATATAGAAGATGTAAGAAGGAAAGAGCTGGCACTTGAAAGACTGCTTGAGAGAGAAGAATTGAACAAATCGATACTTGCTAACGTACAAGAAACTAAAAAGCCAGCATCTAAAAGAAGACATACACAGTAAAATCCAAGAGAATTGTTATGAAATATAGATTATTACTTTTGTTTGTTGCCGCCCATTGTATAGTTACTATGCATTCTGAGGTTTTAGGAATGGATAATGAAAAACATTCTGTCCTTAAAAATGAAATACTGCAACGCTATAACGACCATAAAAACATGCATCACGAAAACTTGCTTCAAGAAGCTTCGCGAGGAATGGAACGCGCAAGAGAAACAAGGGCGCAAAAGCACTGTATTGGACAAGAAGAAGAGAGGCCCTTAACTGCCCAAGTAGAAGATGTAAAAGAACCAGCCTACAAAAAACAACGTAGATAATGATGAGAATAACAAGCAATGCACATCATTTCTTACAAGCTACTACAGAAGCTAATATAGTATGGAGACTACGGAAACGGGAATATTCATTTTAAGAGTCATGTTCGGATAAGCTCTAAGTTAATGTGCTCCAATAGTCTGCTATTGCGATCGTGGGTGTTTTTTGTCATAGGTGCCGCGTAACGTACTTGTTTCAATATGAGTGTATATTTGCACTGTTACAAGATTTTCATGACCTAAAAGTATTTGCAACGAACGCAAGTCTGCACCATTACTTAATAAATGAGTTGCCAGCGAGTGGCGCAGCTGATGTGGTGATATTGGCCTTTTAATGCCAGCAATTACGCATAACTGTTTCACGATGCCCCAGAATGCTTGACGAGTCATTGGCCGTATCTGCTGATTATATAAAACAGGAAACAAATATTCAGAGTTTACTTTAACCTTGTTAACGTGAGCAAGCTTTGGATACGTTAACAATAAATAATCGCCAATAAGGGTAACGAGTGATTCATTAAGCGGAATCATGCGCTCTTTGCTACCTTTGCCATCAACCTTTAATAAACAATCATCAAAAAAAATATCTGATATTTTAATGCCAATAAGCTCGCTGACACGAATTCCCGATGCATACATTAGGTAAAGCATAACTTTATTGCGTATACCAATATCGGAAATATCGGCATCTGCTGCTTGCAAGACTTTCGCAATCTCTTTTTCAGTCAAATAGTGCGGTAAAATCTGCTCAATTTTTGGCGTAAAAAGATCTTTGGATATGTCATGCTCAAAACCATGTTGCATATGAAGATACTTAAAAAAAGCTTTGATAGAAGATATTTTGCGTGCAGAGGTGCGTGCTTTAATGCGATTGTCATGTAAATAGTGTAAAAATTCCTTTAGATTTTCCAGCGTGGCTGTTTCAATGGCTAGTTGCTTTGTTTTAAAAAACTCTAGCAACTGTTCACAATCTTTTTTATATGCATGTAAGGTATTTGCCGATACGCGTTTTTCGGTTAAAAGATATGCCTCAAAACGTATAAGATACGTAGTATTCATATTCATAGGCTAGCCTTTTTTCATTTATTTTATAGTATACTATTTCTATTGTTTTTAACCTAATAGAATGAGTGCTATATGTACAAATATATTGTAGGTCTTTTATGTATTCTGCAATGCGGCGCTTCTTTTGCTATGAAGCCTAGATATGCGGATTTTAAATTAAATAAAAGCGATGTTAAAACAATTAGACACGTTCAAGAAAGAACGGAAACTGTTTACATTGCCAATCTTAAAAAAGATCAAGTGTTGATGGCATATCATAAACTAGACGCGAATACAGATGCAATGGGTGCAGAATTAAGAGACGTAAGCCCTCGCCCCAAGCATGGAGTCATTGTTTTAGACAATAGATTCTTTTATACGTTAAAACAGTGGCACGAAGAATGGGGAAACAACTGATAAATCAGCTGTTCTGTTTATATCCTTTCATTTTTCATCAAAACATGGCATACCAAAAAGAGATACCTACAATATTAAAAACAGGGAGCTCTTATGTATGGCTATCGCTATGTTTTGATATTTTTTTTTACTTGTTTTGTTTTAAGTAAGACAATGGATAACCATATATTTTTTGAGCCTAAAAACTTAATGGCTATAAAATGCAATGGCGATAATTTTGGCCACACCTATTACGCAACATTTAAAAATGAAAGTATAGATCAAGATACGTATACAATTGCTGCATGTTATAATACAACAAAACCCGAACCAATCAGCGTTTCTTTAACTTTTTTTGATATACATGGCAAAGAAGATGATTCAGTTCTTTTGGATGCATCCTATTATAACCTTTTGAAGACATGCTATGAAGAACAAAAAGCATTGCAAGAAGCAAGGCACAGAAAAAAATAATAGTACGTTATCAAAATATATATAAGAAAAAAGGTATGAAGGCAACGTTAGCTACCTTCATAATTGATGAGCAAATTATCGACGCACAATAGGTGCAAAGACATGCCCTTTTGCTTCTAGATATGCTAATCCTTCTTTACCATTTTCCGCTTTATTGACAATAAGGCGAGTATTAGTTGACCGATATTGCATCATTTCGTGAACAGGAAATGGAACTTGACCTGCAGTAATACGATCTGCATTTAAATTATTTAGATTATCAGTAACTGCAGAATAGACCTCTAAAACTGTTACCGTTTGACCTGCCAATTGAGGAGCAATCAGGGTATTGTCTCCCAGTTTAATATAACTAGTTCGCAATGCTCTTTTTAAAACATCTTCTGAAGGTAACGTTACAAAGGGGACAGGGCAAGGCTCAGTTTCCATTTCAGAGTCATACATTCCATTGCAAAAGCTACCACTTAAGCACAAAAGCAAACTGATTAATAATTTCATAAAAAAATCCTCACAATGTTAAAAAGGATAAGAACTAATTTTGTCGCGATCATCTAAGTAATCAAAAGCATTATCCCCATTTTCTGCATCCCTTAAAATGGCTCTCGTGCTGTTAAATAGTACAATGTGCATATCATATGTTGTTAATGGGGCGACTTTATCGTCAATCCGAATTTTATTATAAGCCTCTATAGAAGATGCAACCACAGATAAAAGTTCGTCAGCCGGCAGTTTTT